>Ga0255338_1004896_pt1 | contig 13089 bp, 12 predicted proteins | sample MeOH1_35cm_T4_19_FD_203715 | JGI IMG/M metagenome (GOLD analysis project Ga0255338, IMG submission 203715) | Sandy soil microbial communities from University of British Columbia, Vancouver, Canada - MeOH1_35cm_T4_195 | ecosystem: Engineered > Artificial ecosystem > Sand microcosm > Unclassified ...
TAAGTTTTTTAGGCCAGCATCCTGATACCGACCTAAAAAATGCATCATTAAGCGAAATATGGCGCTGGGCAGCCAGCCACTGGGATATTAAAAAAGTAGCCAAACAGCGTGCAATTGCCGTGCAATCCCATGATTTTTGAAGGATTAACGCTTGGATCGCCTGCGTACACTGCGAAGATAAATCCAGACACCCGATAAAGACAGAACCATAAGCAGCAGTGCAGCAGCATCCATCACTAACGGGCCATAGCTGCCAAAAAAACGTCCGCTGTGTAAATCCAGAACAATACGTTCCAGAGGCAGTGACGGGCTAAATGCCTTAACCAGACTGCTAGATAGGGATTTCGGCAACACTTGCTCGCTCGCCCAAACCACCTCATTTGTTGCACTTGATCTTTTCTTGTCCAACATTTGCCAGGCCAAGCCATCTTCACTGGCAAAATCACCTTTAGCGGTTTTTAACACTAATTTTGGCATGGCCTCAGAATTGATAACCCCTAATTTTTCAATTGGTGTCTCAGGCAGTGTAGGAGTGGAGATATGGTCTACCTGCTGACCGTTCGCAAGATACAGATACAGTTGATCTTCACTGGCAATGGCGCGCATATCACCCCAAGCAATAGCGCCAACAAGGTTTTGTTTGTATGCAGAGAAATCCTGAGCTGCAAGCTCATGCCCATTCAATACCCATCGTTCATCTGATGCGGCAAAATATCCATCGTTAAATACATAACCGTGAGTTGGAATGGCCGGTTTAAGCCCATACCAGCGCATTAACCAACCGGCTTGAACCGGTGTCTTGGCTAAATGCAAGGCATCGGTATGATTAAGTGCAATACCGCTAATGGACAAAAACAAAAAAAACACTGCGGCTAACGCACCAATTCTGGCATGCCAGTGACGAACGAAATGCATTATTCTGCTACGTAAACTCTTCATCGCTTAATCCGTTTTTTCCTTGCGACTCATGCGATCAAAATACAGCGCAAGCCTGGCCATGCGGTTCATGGCATTCACGGAAAGTGTCGCACCGGAAATACCGTCGATATTACGGTTTAAATGTTGATCCACCTGCAATTCCGTCCCTTGATATTGCTTCAGAAAAGCCGGATAGCGCACTTCCCCTCCGCGGCTCTCACGATAGGTAAGTACACGCACCTGTTCAATCTTGCCATCTGAAACTACAAACCCTGCCGTAATCGGCTCTTCTTTGCCTATTTCATCAAGAATCCATGCACTTTTACCATTGCTGCTCCAGTAGCGCTGACGAAGCTGAGTGGGTGCGTGCCCCAGAATTTTTTCTGACTGTTTCGCAATATCCTTAGTCACCCATAGCACCTCTGGCTTTGGCACATTATTAGCAAAAACGTCTGTTATAAATTGCTCAGGCTTTAAATACTGCTCAACGGCCTGTACGTTGCTGGCTACCATAATTACCAACAAGGACAAACCTATCGTTACACGATTTTTTATCATATTAAATACCAATACTTCCAAATGGCCGGGGCTATCTTAGCAGACGTAAAATATGGTGGACGTAAAATATGGCTCAGGGCCATATTTTACAAGTTATTTCTGCACCATATTAAATTTTAGAACATGTAGCCTAGACCCAGATTCAAACGCTTGTCACCACTGGTACCATCCGGCTTATCAAATTTTTGGTAATCTGCCTTCAATACCACTTGCGGGTGTGGCCAGTAATTGGCGCCCACGGTCCATACATTATTACTGCTTTGCGTGTTACGAATTGCATTGCCCGGTAAATCCGCCTGGGTATCCCATTTTTCATAACGTACAAATGGGGCTAGATCATTGTCGCCATTTTTCCATACATGGTAAGCAGCCTCTGTGTACCATCCATAAAAACGGCTGGCAACATCAGCATAACCAAATGCATCATTTATTTTCCCAGCGTCGTTCAAATTACCTTGTGCATAAAGCGCTTTAACATCCAGTTTATCAACGTTATAACGTGCATGCACGTCCCATAATGTTAGCCTTGCGTCTGCACCATGAAGACTTGGGTTATCCTGCCCTGTATTACCTGAAAATACGCTAGCGCCTACCGTCACTCCGGGCATTCCGCTGTAATCCAGGCGTCCATGTACGCCGAAATTTTCAGCTGGGGCATTGGATACATTACGTCGTCCATTACGCACGCCTCTGGTTGCAAAACTATTAAAATTCTCGGCAGACAAACTTGAGGTTACACCCGCTTGATATTTCCAGCCAGGAGCCACTTCACCATAAAGGCTTGCGCCTGCTTCCCACCAGGTGGTTGGGATAATGCGTGTTTCAATATTGTTACGCTCCACGCCGTAGAACGTTGGCGGCTCATGCGTTTCATTAAGAAAACCGAGTGGTATCAAAAAAACACCAGCCTTGGCATTTACTTTTTCACTAAAATTAAAATCCAGATATGCCTGCTCTAATTCTACAGCGCCACCTGTCTCCGTATTGGAGTGTTCAAGCTCAAGTTCAGATTTCAAACTTATCCAGTCGTTGAAACGATGGCCGAAAAACAATACAAAACGGTGAAGATCCACTTCATCCTGTTTGCGTGTACTGCCTGCGGGCACATCACCCATAAAGTTGTTGTAATGCAATTCACCATAGCCGCCTATAGTGGTTTTATCTGCAAATGACTGAATGCCACTAGCTTTATTGCCTGACTCAGATTTAGCCATTTGATCTTTTAACGCCTCGATTTCCTGCTGAAGGATCTCGATTTTATCTTCAACACTCGTGGCTGCTATTGCGTTTCCAGACACCAATGTTGCCGCCACCGCCAATCCTAAAATATTTTTGCGCATCAATTTATTCTCCATAATTTACTTAATCAAAACTTCATAATGCAAATGATAATGATTCCTATTTATTATAGCAACAAATTTTTTTATTCCTAGATATTTGTCGCAAAATGATAAAATGCACACATGGAAAATAATTCAGCAGCAAACAACTCTATAGACATGGATACACTGCAACGCTTTGTATTCGAGAACACCCCTGTTCGTGGCAATCTGGTAAATCTAACCAATACATTTCAACTGGCTCTAAACAAACAGCATCTACCCGCAGGGTTAAAGCGCGCACTGGGCGAGCTGATGGCTGCAAGCGCCCTGCTCACTGCCACCCTCAAAATGAACGGCTCCTTAGTATTACAGATTCAAAGTAAAGGCTTATTAAAACTATTGGTTGTGGAATGCAATTCAGATTTCGGCATACGTGCCACCGCCAAATGGAGCGGTGAAGTAGATGATGATCAAAATTTATTTGATCTGATCGAACATGGCCAATTCATGATTACGTTAGACCCGAAAGACGGTGGGCAAGCCTATCAGGGCATTGTGCCATTAGAAGGCGAGAACATTAGCACCATCCTGGAAAATTACATGCTGCGCTCGGAGCAGATTGATACCAGAATATGGCTATGTTGCGACGGCAACTCGGCAGCAGGCATGCTGCTGCAAAAACTGCCGGAAACAATGAATCAAGTCACAAAAAACCGGGAATTGGCTGATGAGGATACTGACACCTGGAATCGCGTAGGTCATCTGGCAAGCACAATTACCAATGATGAGTTACTCAATTTACCTAGTGAAACTTTACTTAAGCGGTTGTTTCATGAAGAAGATGTACGTCTGTTTGAGGCAAGTAACACACAGTTTTTTTGCAGTTGTTCACGTGCGAGTGTAGCCAACATGTTGCGCATGCTTGGCAGCGACGAAATTGAAAGCATTCTTGAGGAACAGGGCGCGATTGATGTGAACTGCGACTTTTGCAATACGCATTACCGTTTTGACAAGGTTGATGCGGCACAACTACTGGTAAGTGACTTGGCCGCACAAAGCAGTAAAGAAATACACTAAATAATCGAATTAAATAGCTATCTGCATAAATAAGGCAAATAGTCAGGCGAAACATTGGTTTTATTTTCGCCTCTTAATATCATTTTCTCAGGGGCTTTGGCATTGCCGCAGACCCAGGCGACAGGCACAATTTGTGATTCATCAATAACCGCAGGCCGCATGGTAAGAATTTTTCCTTTAATTTGCGGATGCGCCTTGTTGCCAAATGTCATGTGAATTGCGCCATTTTGCACCTCAACATCACTCACAAAATTGCTGACAATCTTGTCGTGGCTTGGCAAGCCTGCCGCGGCATTATCTACCGGCAAAGTTTTGGATAATGTCCAGCTTGCAGCAATGGGTGTTTTTGCTATATCAGCCAATGGTATGGCGGCCACAATTTGCTCTTTAATGATACGGCTCATGCTTGATGGTATTGCAATCATCGCCAGAATACCGAGTATCGCCACAACCACCATCATCTCCATGGCCGTAAATCCAAGCAAACTTTTCTTGAATTGAGAGTGATATTGTTTCAGGTTAAAGGCCATATTAAAACTCCGAATTTCTACGATATGAGGTTTCTACGATAAGGAAGTTTGACGCCTGCGTTCGAACAAACAAACTGCCGCGGCCGCACCCGCATTAAGTGATTCAACCGAGGTTTCTGACATGGGAATAGTAATCGCCTTGGTTGTTGCCGCGATGGTTTGCGGGCGTAAGCCGGCACCCTCATTACCAATCACAAAGGCGCTTGGCTTTGATAAATCCTGTGCATAGAGAGATTCACCCTGCATAGTGGTAGCATAGCTGTTACCCTGGAAATTGTTTAGCTCAGCTATCAAATCGGCACGCTCCACAATGGGCAGCACAAACTGCGCGCCCTGCCCGCCGCGCAATGCTTTAGGCGACCATGCATCGGTGCAGCTGGTGCTTAAATACGCCACCTCTACACCGGCCGCTGCTGCCGTACGCAACATGCTGCCGATATTGCCCGGGTCCTGAATATCTTCCAGCATCAGCACAAAATTTGGAGACTCAGGGACAGCCAGTTGCGGGATTTTTACCAAAGCCAGTATACCGGTTGAGCTAGCAACCGGCGTCAGCTCCGCAAACATCAACGTGGGCAGCATTACGGTAGAAACGTCTGCCAATTCCTGAATCAGACCGGTAGCCTCTACCGTGCTTTTACCTTCAGGAATGATAATTAAATCAATCCCAGCCACATCCGGCAAACCAAAAGTTGCCATGTAAGACTCGATCAAATGCACGCCATCCAATAAGGTCTTGCCTTCGCTGCGGCGTTCACGGGCATTATCTGCAAACTTTTTGAGCTGCTTAAAGACCGGGTTATCGCGTGAGATGATGTGTTTAAAAGACATATGACTATTGTTTACAATCTAAAGGGATAGTTTAACCGAAACTTGCTTGTGAGCGCAGAAGGATTGCAGTAAATTAGCAGCTGCTGTTGCGGTAATTCATAATTAATAATGTTTTAAAACCATTACATCGTGGAGGATATATGTCACTCACTAAACGTTCATTGGCAGAATTAATTGGTACTTTCTGGCTGGTATTAGGCGGCTGCGGCAGTGCCGTGCTGGCAGCAGGTATCCCTGAATTAGGCATAGGTTATTTAGGCGTGGCGCTTGCGTTCGGTTTAACGGTCGTGACCATGGCTTATGCGATTGGCCATATTTCAGGCTGTCATTTAAACCCTGCCGTTTCAATCGGTTTGGTTGCAGGCGGACGTTTCAGCGCAAAAGACCTCCCGTTTTATGTGGTTGCTCAATTAGCCGGGGCAGTTTTAGCCGCCGCAGTCATTTACTTTATTGCCAGCGGCCAGGAGGGTTACACAATTGGCGGTTTTGCTGCAAACGGCTATGGAGCATTATCTCCGCATAAATACTCATTGCAGGCGGCTTTTGTGTGCGAAGTGGTCATGACCGCTGTATTTCTGTTTATCATCATGGGTTCAACAGACAAGCGCGCACCAGCCGGCCTGGCACCGCTCGCCATCGGTTTGACTCTTACACTGATCCACATGATCAGTATTCCTGTGACCAATACTTCCGTCAATCCGGCACGCAGCACCAGCCAAGCCTTGTTTGCCGGCGGAGCATACATCGACCAGCTTTGGTTGTTTTGGCTGGCGCCGATTGCAGGCGCCATTATTGGCGCATTGCTTTATAACTTTGTTGCTACAAAAGATTAGGGCACATAAGCATAATTCTTTGCGCGAATACCTAACTTAAACGCCCCCGCGATGTGGGCGTTTTGCCTGATGCAGATATAATGCGCGTATGGCTAAAAAACTATCTATTGAACGCATTCTGCACAACCAGGGTTTTGGTTCACGCAAACTCTGCCGCATTTTAATCATCAATGAAGAAATCACCGTCAATGGTGAACTTTGCGACGACCCGGACGCCATCTTTGATACCGAAAACTTAAGTTATACGGTCAAAGGCGAGGCTTGGAAATACCATGAAAAATCCTACCTGATGCTGCATAAGCCCGGCAATTATGAGTGCTCGCACAAGACCCAGCACCATCCAACCATTTACAGCCTGCTGCCCTACCCGCTCGTAGAAAGAGGCGTTCAATGCATAGGGCGACTGGACGAGGATACCACCGGGTTAATCCTGATTTCCGATGACGGCCAGTTTATCCACAAAATGAGCTCGCCAAAATGGAAAGTACCCAAGGTGTATGAAGTCACCTGCAAACACCCGGTGGATGATGCTCAAATCGCACACATTTTAAAAGGCGTACAGCTGATTGATGAAGATGCACCTATTGCAGCATTATCCTGTGAAAAAATCAGCGACCATGTCATCCACATGACCTTGGCTGAAGGCAAATACCACCAGGTAAAACGTATGGTGGCGGCCATTAGCAACCGTGTAGAAGGCTTGAAACGCATTCAAATTGGCCAATTAAAGCTGCCGGACGATCTGGCTATCGGTGACTGGCGCTGGCTGAGTGAAGACGACTTGCACAACCTTAGCCCGATTGAGGACTAGGTATAATAAAGACTTGCAGCGCACCCGGAGCCATGAAGATAAGAAATCTACTGATTATTCTATTCACGTTACTGCTCACATCCTGCATGGGTGTGCCTGATAACGTCAAAGTAGTTGAGAGTATAGATGCCAACCAATATTTAGGCACCTGGTATGAAATTGCGCGCCTGGATCATCGCTTTGAGCGCGGACTGGAAAACGTGACTGCAACTTATAGCTTGCGTGAAGATGGCGGCATCAAAGTAATTAACCGCGGCTATAACCCTGAAACAAAAAAATGGAAGGAAGCCGAGGGCAAGGCTTACTTTATAGATCCGCGCAATACTGACGGCTCCTATACCGGCCGGCTAAAAGTCTCATTTTTTGGACCATTCTACGGTGCATACAACATTATTGAACTGGATAAACCCTACTATAACTATGTAATGCTGTGTGGCCCTGATAAATCATATTTCTGGATATTATCGCGTACACCGCAACTACCGTACCCGATCAAGCAGCATCTGATTGCAAAAGCCAAAGAGCTTGGCTTTGCCACAGATCAGCTGATTTATGTAACACAGTCATCCGAAGTTGTGGATTACGAAGCTGGCCGCCACGTAAGGCATTAACCAGCCATATCAGGAGTACTTGCGCTTCTTGTCCTGCACGCGCCTAGGTCTAACCGTGCGTTCCAACTGTTCACCACGCACGGTAGTCACCGGTTTGTTTGAAAGCGGCTGCCAGGCTGGAATCAAACATTGCTTGCCGCTGCCGATCAAGTCGGCGCGCCCCATTTTCGTTAAAGCCTCGCGCAGCATCGGCCAGTTGTTAGGGTCGTGGTAACGGATAAACGCTTTATGCAACTTACGCACATTGCCCGCCTTGGGGATAGGCACATTTTCAGAATCTGCCGTGACTTTGCGTAATGGGTTTTTGCCTGAGTGGTACATCGCGGTTGCCATCGCCATTGGTGTAGGCGTAAAGGTCTGCACCTGATCCAGCTTGAAGTCGTATTTCTTGAGCCACAATGCCAGATTCAGCATATCCTCATCTGTCGTGCCAGGGTGTGCTGCAATAAAGTACGGAATCAGGTACTGCTTTTTACCCGCCTCTGCGCTGAACTTTTCAAACATGGCTTTGAACTCATCGTAAGCATCCATGCCTGGCTTCATCATTTTACTGAGAACGTTTTCTTCGCTATGCTCCGGCGCTATTTTTAAATAGCCGCCCACGTGATGCTGCACCAGCTCTTTCACATATTCCGGCGATTTAACGGCTAGGTCATAACGCACACCGCTACCGATGAGGATTTTTTTCACGCCTTTAATGGCGCGCGCTTTGCGGTAAAGCTGAATCAGGGCGCTGTGATCGGTTTGCAGGTTTTCACAAATACCGGGATAAACGCAACTCAGTTTGCGGCAATTTTTTTCAATGGATTCGCTCTTGCAGGCAATACGATACATATTGGCAGTCGGCCCGCCAAGGTCTGAAATCACCCCGGTAAAACCATCCACCTTGTCGCGGATCTCTTCCACTTCTTTCAGAATGGAGGCTTCGCTGCGGCTTTGAATGATGCGGCCTTCGTGCTCGGTGATACTGCAGAACGTACAGCCACCAAAACAGCCGCGCATGATATTGACACTGAAGCGTATCATCTCCCAGGCTGGGATTTTTGCATTCTTATAAGCAGGATGCGGCTTACGTGCGTAAGGCATGTCATACACGTAATCCATCTCTTTGGTAGTGAGCGGAATCGGCGGCGGGTTCAGCCAAACCTCACGGTCAGCATGGCGCTGCACCAGCGCGCGGGCATTGCCGGGGTTGGCTTCCAGATGCAGCACGCGTGAAGCATGTGCATACAGCACTGGGTTCTTGGCAACTTCCTCAAACGCTGGCAAACGCACCACCTGTTTGGCTCTGTCAGCTTTAGGTCTACGTACGATTTCAATCGTTTTAACACCGTCCGGTAAATCTGTTTTTGGTTTGCTGTCGTCTGTCGCACAGCTAGCGTCGGCCTTACCCATCTTCATCTCGTACGGGTCTACTGCCTTATCAACCACACCGGGGCGATCCAGCCTGGTGCTTTCGATCTCGCTCCAACCTTCAGGAATGCGCTTGCGCAAAAAAGCTGTGCCGCGGATATCCTGAATTTCCGCGATTTTTTCACCTTTGGCGATGCGATGCGTCAATTCTATCAGTGCGCGCTCGGCATTGCCGTAAAGCAGAATGTCCGCTTTGGAATCTACCAGAATGCTGCGGCGCACTTTATCAGACCAGTAATCATAATGTGCGATACGGCGCAGGCTGGCCTCAATGCTGCCAATGACCAGCGGCACATCGGAATACGCCTCACGGCAACGCTGGCTGTATACCAGCACCGCACGGTCCGGGCGCCTATTCGCTGCGGCATCCGGCGTGTAGGCATCATCGCTGCGGATTTTTCTATCCGCCGTATAGCGGTTCACCATACTATCCATATTGCCGGCGGTCACACCGAAGTACAGGTTTGGCTTGCCCAACACCTTGAACGCATTGGCATTCTGCCAATCCGGCTGTGCAATAATACCCACGCGAAAACCCTGCGCTTCCAGCAAGCGTCCAACCAGTGCCATGCCAAAACTGGGATGGTCGATATAGGCATCACCGGTTACCAATATGATGTCGCAACTATCCCAACCCAGCGCATCCATCTCGGCGCGGGACATAGGCAAAACAGGCGCAGGCCCAAACCGCTTCGCCCAGTAAGGGCGATAGCTTTGGATGGGCTTAGCTAGCATTGTTGAGTATTGTTCCAAGGTGTGCGGGGCAATCTATAGAAGATCGCGCATTTTACGCACTAATTGCATGATTAAAAAGCTTTTTTACTAAATCTTTACATATGGGGGCTTCTATAAATGCATAGCTTGGGATGCAGTACAAGGCGCACGGAACGCAGGAGCCGAAATAGTATGCGGGATACAGCGAGGTTCCGAGTACCGCGCAACGCAGTAATGCGCCCAAAATAGGTATTTATTGCAGTCCCCATATTATTAACCCAATCTATAACAAGGCTATGCCGAACTGCTTCATGAGCAGTGCAAAAAGCAGAAAAACCAGCATGGTGAATACCACGCAAGTCAGCAGGCTAAGCACAAAACCCCATTTCGGCAGCAGATAGGGAAAAAGCAAAAACATGGGCAAGGTAGGCAGCACATACCAAAACGTATAGTACGCATGGTTGGCAATTTTGCTTGTTGGCTGCTGCTCAACATAAAGCCATATCAGGGTCAGCACTGTCACCATCGGTAACGCAGCGATCAAGCCGCCCAGCTTGTCGCTGCGTTTTGCAAATTCCGACACCAGCACCACGACGCCTGCAGTAACGAGATATTTAATAACAAGATATTGCATGATTTCCCCAATCCATCATTAAGATTATTTAATGTCCGTCATGTCCAGTAGGTTTTCGCACTTGAACCTCTACTGCAGTCGCATCATCTTTCACAACAGGCCTTTGCACTTCCGGCGCCTTGTCAGTACCAGTGTATTCTTTAGCCACCGATCCTTTAGGATGCCGGTAAGGGCCCGGGTCTTTGTAATCATTACGTGCCAAGCCCTCGCGTACTTTCAGCGTGGTAAACATGCCGCCCATGTCAATGGCGCCATATTGCCCGGTACCCGTCATCATCGGCAGTGTGTTTTCCGGCAGCGGCATATCCATCATGGCAGACATCTCGCTCATTTCCGCCATGCCGGTCTCACCCATCGCCATGTAATCCGGCACCAGCTTACTGATTTTTTTCACCAGATCCTGCTGCTGAACGCCTAATAAAGTTGGCACTTCATGCCCCATTGCATTCATGGTGTGATGGCTTTTATGGCAATGTAATGCCCAGTCACCCGGCGCATCAGCCACAAATTCAAGCGCACGCATCTGCCCCACTGCAATATCTGTCGTGACTTCAGGCCATCTCGCACTCGGCGGCACCCAGCCACCATCCGTGCCTGTTACCTGAAACTCATGCCCATGCATATGAATCGGATGATTAGTCATGGTAAGATTGCCCACGCGCACGCGCACACGGTCACCTTTGCGCACGACCAAAGGATCAATCCCAGGGAATGCACGGCTGTTAAACGTCCATAAATTAAAATTAAGCATGGTGTTAATCTTTGGCGTGTAGCTGCCAGGCTCAATATCGTAGGCGTTCAGCAAAAATATAAAATCCCGGTCTACCGGCATGAACTTGGTGTCTTTAAAATGCGTCACCCAGCTCCCCATCAGGCCCATTGCCATCTGCGTCATTTCATCCGCATGCGGATGGTACATAAAGGTACCCGGACGCTTCGCCTCAAATTCATAGACAAAAGTTTTACCCGGCATGATCGCAGGCTGCGTTAAACCGCTCACACCGTCCATACCGTTAGGCACGCGCTGGCCATGCCAATGGATACTCGTTTTTTCCGGTAACCGGTTCGTCACAAAGATACGCACCCGGTCCCCCTCAACCACTTCAATGGTCGGGCCTGGGCTCTGCCCGTTATACCCCCATAGATGTGCTTTCATACCAGGCGCTATTTCACGCACTACAGGTTCAGCTACAAGGTGAAACTCCTTAACGCCTGCATTCATGCGCCACGGCAGGCTCCAGCCGTTTAATGTCACCACCGGGTCGTATGGCCTGCCAGTGTTAGGATGTAGCGGCATTTGTGTGTCGGCTTTCTCCGCAGATATGATCTCAGGCAATGCAGCCATTGCCACTTTACTGACAGACCCTAATGCGATTCCTGCGCCTGCCGCACCGGCGAATTTAAAAAAGTCCCGTCTGCTAAATGTTGGGTTTTTCATTATTATTTCCCTTCCGCTTGATTCAAATCAACAATACGCGTCATTTGCAGCGCAGTATCCGCCAGCCAGAATTCATTCAATTTTTCAATATAGCCTTTTACGCTGGCAACTTGCGCACGGGCGTCAACAAGCAACTGGAACGGGCTGGTTAACATGCCGTTATAGCGCAATAAATTCTCATCCATGACTTTCTGACGTAACGGCACGATTTCATCATGGTACTGCCTGGCAATATCGTAGCTTGCCTGATAACGGCCATAAGCCTCACGAATTTCCGATTGCGCATTGACCGCCACGTATGCGGCACGGTTCACAGCCTGCATGTAAACGGCTTCCGCGCGCGCTACTTTCGCACCACCCCAGTCGAATAACGGCAGTTCAAATGAAATATCCACGCCATTCTTATATGCATCGCCGCGCCTGCCCTCCAGCACCCGAGCTGGGCCAACTTCCAGCACATTAATAACGCCTGTCGTTTTGGTTAAGCCTAACTGCTTCGCCAGACGCTGTGCCCGCAAACGTGCTGCCTGCAGATCCAGGCGCTGCTCGAAAGCATCTTTCTCAAATAATTGAGACTCTGTAACGGCTTTAGGTAAGTCCGGCAAACGCTTCTGCAAAGTCAGCTGGCTCACCGAAACACCCAATAAACGCGATAAAGCTTCATGTGTCGCCGTTTGCTTCTGCTTTGCAGATATTTCATCAAGCAGCGCATCGGCATAAAAACCCTGCTCTCTTGCCAGTTCAAGGTTATTCCAGTTACCGGCCTTCACCATGCGGCGCGCCAGCTCTGCGCTTGCCTCAGCAGATTCTTTCACCTGCTGGCTATAATGCACTCGTTCATTGGCGGCCACTGCATTAAAATAAGCCAGCCGTGTTTGATAGGCTAAGCGCAATACATCAATCGCCACTTCCTGCTTGGTTTTCTCGAAATTCAGAAGCTCAATTTCCAGCATTTTCGGCATGGTAAGTAACGAGAAAATGTTAAAGGTCAGTGCCTGCTCGATTTTATAATCGCCGTTATTTCTAGCGTATAACATTGAGAATTTAGGGTTAGGTAACCGGCCCGCCTGAACTACATCAGCCTCAGAAATGCCTAACTCATACAATGATGCCTGCAAGCTCTTGTTATTGAGTAACGCGATCTGTACCGCACTCTCGACATCTAGGTCTTTTTGCAGCAGCTCATTCACACGTGTTTCTACTGCCTTCTGTTCTACCTCTGTTTTTGGCCAGACAATCTCTTGCTTAATATGCTGCTGTGCCAGCGACTTGACACCATCCAGCCCGCCGTCTTGAGAAAAACTTGCACAGCCACCCAGCACAGAACCGGTCGCAACAAGCACCCCTAAATTGCGCAACCGATACGTACGGTCAAACAATGATTTGTAAATATTCATAT
>Ga0255338_1004897_pt1 | contig 13089 bp, 9 predicted proteins | sample MeOH1_35cm_T4_19_FD_203715 | JGI IMG/M metagenome (GOLD analysis project Ga0255338, IMG submission 203715) | Sandy soil microbial communities from University of British Columbia, Vancouver, Canada - MeOH1_35cm_T4_195 | ecosystem: Engineered > Artificial ecosystem > Sand microcosm > Unclassified ...
ATATTTCCGGTGGCGGCATTCATGGTCTTTTTCATTGGTGCGATGATAATACGGATATTATTTCTGCGGGGCGCGAAACCTCACCGGAGCAATCCCGTTTCTAAATTGTAATTTCGTTCTATGCGATTGCTCACAGCAGACTATATCTTCAACGGAGAAGCATTTTTTCAGAATGCGCTGCTCGTGCTCAACGATGATGGCTCTGTGCAGGATTTTATTCCGGTTCCGGATGTATCGCAACTGGCATCGGCGGAGAAATTTTCAGGAACACTCTGCCCGGGATTTGTGAATGCACATTGTCACCTCGAACTTTCCCACATGCTGGGGCTCGTCAAACCCGGAAACGGATTTGTGCGGTTTGCCACAGAACTCATTCCGCAGCGAAATGCCATTTCTGCCGAAGAGATCGCAGCACGGTGCATCCAGGCCGATGCAGAAATGTATGCGAACGGAATCAATGGCGTAGGGGACATTTCCAATCAGACCGAATCCTTTACCATCAAGTCTGTTTCAAAAATTCAGTATCATACCTTCATCGAATTACTCGGACTGAATCCATCCATAGCGCAAGAGCGTTTTGAAAGCGGACAGCGATTGAAAATGTCCTGTCCACCAACGAAATCCTTATCGCCCCACGCGCCCTATTCTGTTTCTCCTGAATTGCTGCGGCTGATCGAACGTGAAGAGGAAATTGCAGGCGGAATTGTCACCATTCACAACCTGGAAAGCAAAGCCGAGAGTGAATTCACCGGATCAGGAACAGGAGATATGCTTGATCTCTACAAAGCTTTCGGACTGGACATTTCCTGGTACAAACCTTCCGGAAAAAATTCGCTGCATACGACGTTGCCGAACCTGTTAGGGACATTCAACCTCATGCTGGTGCACAATACATTTTCATCAGAAGCAGATGTTCAGTGGGCACACACGCAGCACGAACATCTCTACTGGTGTTTGTGTCCGAATGCAAATCTCTACATCGAGAAAACACTTCCGGATGTAATGATGATGCGGAAAAACAACTGCCGCATGACTGTTGGAACAGACAGTCTCGCATCGAACTATACACTGTCTGTTCTTGATGAACTCAAAGTGCTGCATAAAAATTTTCCGGAGATTCCGGTGGCAGAATTACTGACTTGGGCGACCAAGAATGGAGCGGAGGCGCTGAAGATGGAGATACTGGGAATGTTTGAGAAAGGGAAGAGGCCGGGAGTTGTGTTGCTCGAAGGAGTTTCGCCGCAAGAGATTAAGACGATAGCACGATCAAGACGAGTGTAATGTGGTAATTTGCTGATGTGCTGATTTGGTTGCAGCAGAGCTGCGGAGCATGGCTTTTGGATTCAACCCCTTCAGGGTTGTTCCTGAATCACGATTATTTTTTCAATTAACATCCGATGCCTTCAGCGTTGCATGAACTGCACAATCCTGAAAGGATTAATTTGAATGGAAAAATGATAGGTAGCAGCGCGGCAACCCTGAATGGGTTGAATGATCAGGACATTACCGGATTAGCAAATTAGCACATCACGGGTGCGTTCCACCACTCATATCACCCGTAGTATCCTTGAGCAACGCTTCCGCCACGATCAGATCAATTCTCGTGGTGAGTTTGAAGTTGTTCACGTTTCCGTCTACCAGGTGAACTTCATTTCCGGCAGCTTCAACAACTGAAGCATCATCGGTAAACTGGTAGCGATAATCCTGCATGTAGGCTTTCCGGAGAATGGAAAGCCGGAAGCATTGCGGAGTTTGCACAAGGCAAAACTTTGAGCGATCTACTGAGACAGATTGCTTCGATTCGATCTGGCGGATAGAATCATTCAGCGGGACTGCGGGAATTCCGCTTCCGTACCGCTCCGCCGATTTGAATGCTCCGGAAATGGTTTTCTGCGAAACGAGCGGACGCACCGAATCATGAATGCCAACAAGCGCTTCTTCATCGGAGATCAAAGCCAATCCGTTCTTCACCGACTCAAAACGCGTTTCTCCTCCGGCAGTAATCTGCACCGGGATTTTCACTTCGTATTCTGCAACAATTTTCTCCCACGTTCCAAACTGATCCGACGGAAGCACGAGAATAATATTGATTTCCGGATTGTAAGTTGCAAACGCCTGGATGCTGTGCAGTAGAACCGGTTTGCCGTCGAGTTTGATGAATTGCTTAGGAGTAGGCAGCTGCATGCGCGATCCTTTTCCTGCCGCAACGATGATGGCGTATTGTTTCACGAAACGAATGTAGTAAAAGTTGTGAGTTGACAGATCGGAGACAGGAGTGGTTCTGTCCGTGGGCTAAAGCCCAACGGTTATCAATAATGTGAGGGGGAGAAAAAATGCACGGGCTTGCAGCGAAGTATTATTTGGCGCCCAAGCCCGTGCATATCACTCTGATAATATTGAAAACGATAACCGTTGGGCTTTAGCCCACGGAAATCAAGAACTTCCGTCTAAACGATCAGCATCGCATCCCCGTAACTCAGGAAACGATACTTCTCTTTCACCGCTTCCTTATACGCCTTCATCACAAAATCGTAACCGCCGAAAGCAGTCACCATCATGAGGAGGGTTGATTCAGGAGCGTGAAAATTGGTCACCATGGCGTTGGCAATTGCAAAATCGTGCGGAGGAAACAGGAATTTGTTTGTCCACCCTGAGAATGGCTTGAGCATTCCTTCAGTGGAAACTGACGTTTCAGTAGCACGCATGCAGGTTGTTCCTACCGCGCAGATACGTTTCTTGTTGCGTTTTGCCTTGTTCACGATATCGGCGCACGACTGTGGAATTTCCAATTGCTCGGATTCCATTTTGTGCTTCGTGAGATCTTCTACTTCCACCGGGCGGAAAGATCCGAGACCAACGTGAAGTGTAAGTGTTGCGAAATCGATACCCTTCAGCTCAAGACGTTTGAGCAGTTCGCGGCTGTAATGCAGTCCTGCCGTAGGAGCGGCAACTGCGCCTTCCACTTTTGCATATACTGTCTGGTAACGCTCGGTGTCTTCCGGTTGGAGCGGGCGACGGATATATTTCGGGATCGGACAGTTTCCGAGTGCTTCGATTGTCGCTTTGAATTCTTCGAAAGGACCATCGAAAAGGAAACGCAATGTACGTCCGCGTGAAGTGGTGTTGTCAATTACTTCCGCAACCAACGAATCGTCTTCACCGAAATACAATTTGTTTCCGATACGGATTTTTCGTGCAGGATCAACGAGCACATCCCACAGTCGGCTTTCACGGTTCAGTTCGCGCAAAAGGAAAACTTCAATCTTAGCTCCGGTCTTTTCCTTGTTGCCATAAAGGCGTGCAGGGAAAACCTTTGTATCGTTCAGTATCATCACATCTCCGTCGTCGAAGTAGTTGATGATGTCTTTGAAAACTTTGTGTTCAATCTTTCCCGTCTTGCGGTGAAGGACCATCATGCGCGACTCATCGCGGTTCTTGGAAGGATAATCAGCCACGAGATCACGCGGGAGATTAAACTTAAACTGGGATAATTTCATAATTGTGCGTCCTTACGGGGACGACCGATAGTGTTGAAGCCCGTACGAGGGAAGCCTGCCAAGGAACCCTTCCGTCGGGATGGGCGCAAATGTACTATCGCGAAGGTGCCGTTGTCAAGTATTAGCGCCACTTTATTAGTTCGGAGTTGGGAGATCGGAGACGGGAGTTTCCGGAGAATAAATGCTCCCGTCTCCCAACTCCCATCTCCCGACTGTACCGTTATCCTATTAAGATCTGCATCTGTTCAATGGTAACGGCATCCGTAAGATAGAATGCTCCGATGCGCGTTCTCACCAACTTCGAGAGATACGCCCCTGATCCTAAGGCAAGACCGAAATCGCGCGCAAGTGCACGGATGTAGGTTCCCTTGCTGCATACCACCCGGAAACCGAATTCCATGACCTGTCCTTCGGGGTGCTTTTCGTTGGGAACATGACGGAATTCTGTGATCTCAAATTCGGAGATTGTTACCCGTCGTGGAGGAATCTCAACCGCATTCCCTTTTCGTGCTTCATCGTACGAACGCTTACCTTCAATCTGAATGGCAGAGAAAATGGGCGGAACCTGGTCAATTTCGCCGGTTAATTTTTTCACCGCTTCATCCACCGCTTCTTTGCGGATGTGATTAACCGGAAAATAGGTATCGACTTCTTTCTCGAGATCGAAGCAGGGAGTTGTTCCGCCGACGACAAACGTTCCGGTGTATTCTTTCTCCTGCGCCTGGTACGAATCGATATTCCTGGTTTGCTTTCCGGTGCAGATGATGAGCAATCCTGTTGCGAGCGGATCAAGAGTTCCAGCGTGACCTACTTTCAATCGTACTCCGAGTTTGTGCTTGAGCATTCCACGTATTTTGTTCACCGCATCGAAGGATGTCCACGTGAGTGGTTTATCGATGAGAAGAACTTCTCCTGCAATGAAATCGAAAGTTTTCAAACGACGTGGAGCTCAAAAATCCGGAGATAGAAAATCAGCAGCACCACTATTCCGACAACGATGCGGTAGACGCCCCAGATGCGGAAACCGTACTTCTTCACCATGCCGATGAAGACTTTTATTGCTGCCATCGCCACCAGGAAAGCAACCACGTTTCCGATGAGGAGTGTGATCATTTCATCGTGGGAGAACATTCCGTTGTCTTTGACGTGCTTGAGTAATTTGTATCCGGTTGCTGCAAGCATCGTAGGCACTGCAAGAAAAAAAGAAAATTCTGCAGCGAGGTCGCGCGTGAGCTTTTGCTGCATTCCTCCGATGATGGTGGCACCGCTGCGGCTCAATCCGGGAAAAATTACAGCGAGACACTGCCAGCACCCGATCATAAATGCGCGCACGTAGGAAATTTCTTTTTCCTCTTTCACAGTCGGATTGCTGAACCATTTGTCAACGAAAAGCAGAATGATTCCGCCGATGATAAGCGAGCATGCAATGAAAACAGGATTGCCGAGTTTGTCGTCGATATAATCATCGAGCAATTTTCCGACGATGAGTGCAGGAACAACGGCGATCGCCAGCTTTGCATAAAACTTCGGATTGCGGAAGTCGATGAATTTTTTCCAGTACAATGCAACAACGGCGAGAATTGCTCCGAGCTGTATGGCTATTGTGTATGTTTTTGTGAAGGGAAGATCAGCAATTCCTAAACCGGAAGAGGTGATGATCATGTGACCAGTTGAAGACACCGGAAGAAATTCCGTGAACCCTTCGATAATGGCGAGTAAGATTGCGTGAGCGAGTTCCATTTTCCATTGAATTGCCAATTTTCAATTTGCCAATGCGCGCCTCACTTACTCTCCAGGGAAGAGAACCTCCAACGCACAAATTGAAAACCGAAAATTGAAAATGCTAGCCTTGTTGCGTCGGTGTTTCAGCCGGCTTACGGGGAGTCTTCATGATGCCATACAGCACCACGCCGAATCCGATCAGAAGTGTAATCGGAGCAACGGTAATTCTCGTTGAGCTGAAAATTTCCGGGTTGAACACTTTCGGATCAGGGGATCCGCCACCTATCATGAGCAGGTACCCGATCACCAGCAGGCCGATTCCACCCAAAATGATGTAGTAGTTTTCCTTGCTGAATGCCAGCGTGTTAGGAGATGTTTCGCGACGGTCATCGGTTGAGCTTGCTTTGCGGGCTCCAGCCTTAGGGGCAACGATTTTCTTAGCCATGGCGCCAAAGATAGTGTTTTCCCAATATAGACCCCGTTAAGAAAAGTGAACTGCGTACTGCACTCTGTTCAGGTGGTGTAAAGCGCATCGGTCGATTGCCGCAGGAACTTCCTTACGGCCAGCGAAGCACTGAACCACGCAATCATGATCCCCAGCATAATCTGGATTCCGCAGAGGATTCCGAGAGTTTCCACATCAGCCACTTCGATCAGTTTCAGGTCGCGGAAGTTGTGATCAATCACCAGTACAATCCCGACCGTAATCAGAATGGCAATAATAGCTCCGATGATACCGTTTCTGACGCCCCGCCAAACGAAAGGACGACGGATAAAAGCCTGCGTTGCTCCAACGAGATTCATAGTGCGGATGAGGAAGCGTTGCGAGTAAATCGCCAGGCGGATGGTGTTGAAGATTAGTCCGATTGCAACTACCAAAAGCGCACCGCTGAAGATGAGAATCACCAGGCTGATGGAACCCATGCGCTCGTTCATCGCGCCGATCATATCCTTCTGGTAAACTACGTCTTTCACACGTGAATCTTCGCGGAGCTGTTTTTCAATCCATGCGATGCTGTCGTTGTTTACGTACTGGTAATTAAGGTAAATCTCAATCGAGGGCTGTAGCGGATTGTATCCGAGTGTCTTGATGAAATCTTCGCCCAGATCTTCGGTGAGTTTCTTTGCGGCTTCCTCCTTGGAAACGGAAACGGTGCTTCTGCGCCACGGTTCAACGTCAATGGATTTCTGCAGGGCCTTGATATCTACATCTTTCGCATTTTCATCCATGAAAACGGTGATGTTTACGCTTTCGGAAACGTAACGGGCTACCTGATCGGCCTTCAAAAGCAGCACGCTGAGCAATCCCAGCATCACCAGGACCAGTGAAATACTGATAATGATGGTGAGGTTGGAGCCTGAAGAGTGGCGACGGGGAGCGTCTGACATTGAGTACGAAATTAGGGAAAGAGGGAATGGGGGATGAGGGACGGGGGATGCGGGTTATCAAGAGAGTTGTTGACAATAGGGGAACCCTCCAAGGGTTTAACCCTCGCAGGGTGTCATCCGTGTATAAACGTTTAATCGTCGTGAGATAACAAATTTTCGTTTTATACTCCAGCGCGCGCATAACCCTCCAAGGGTTTAACCCTCGCAGGGTGTCGTTTCGGTTGGGCATTGAGTATTTGGAGTTTGACATTAGGCGTGGTTGCTTTGCCGTCATAACCCTGCAAGGGTTTAACCCTCGCAGGGTGACATCCGTGTATAAACGTTTAATCGTCGTGAGATAACAAATTTTCGTTTTATACTCCCGCGCGCGCATAACCCTCCAAGGGTTTAACCCTCGCAGGGTGTCGTTTCCAAAACAAAAACCGGGACCTTCATTGCTGAAAATCCCGGCTATACTTTTTTGATGAAAATTTACCTCGCAATTACCATCCGGTGCTGCATGCCGTTCACAAGTACTACATAAACACCGTTTGCAAGCTCTGAAACATTCAGTTCGCCGTTATCGGCTACGTTTCTCACGAGACAAAGTTTGCCTTCGGAATTAAATACCTGAACCTTTTGTGCGGTGGATTGTCCGTGAATTATCGTGACAACATCATTTTTGCATCAGCAGTAACTTCATCGATGCCGAGGCAAGGTGTTTCTGTTACACAAAGTGTATCCATGGTAATGCAGCCCATTGCATCCGACATCTGCACAGAGTAGCAGAAATTTGAGTCGGCAGTGACACACATTGCTGTTGAACCTGTATTCCACATGTACGCAGCGAATCCTCCGGGTGCACAGAGAGTGAATGCATCACTTGCGCAAATCATTGTGTCGTTACCGAGAACGTTTGGAGTTGGTGCCGGTGGTTGTGTAACACAAATCAGCTCGGCATACGTGCAACCATTCGCATCCGTCACCATTACTGTATAACATCCCGCGCACAAATTGCTGATCGATGGTGTCGTTTGTCCACCCGGCGCCCACAGATACGTATATCCCGGTGTTCCGCCGCTCATGCTGATCGCCGCGGCACCATTGCACTGACCGTAACACGTTGCATTCAATGTTGTAGTCACTGCTGTCAATTGTGTCGGTTGTGTGATCGTACCCGTTGCTGTTGATGTGCATCCGTTCTGATCGGTAATGAGACAGGAATAATTTCCGGCACCTAATCCGGTTTGACTTGACGCATTCGGACCTGCAGGTGTCCATGTGTATGTAACCGGACCTGTTCCGTTCATATAAGTAACAACAGCAGTGCCGGTCGAATCACCAAAACAGTTCTCATTCGTTGTAGCCATTGCAGAAGTCAGCACGATAAATGTTCCGGTATATCCAACGGTTGGGTTTGCAGTTCCTGTTCCTGTGGTAGATCCGTCAATACGGATTCTCCCGACAGAACCGTTTCCGCCTACACCGTAATACGGATTGCCCGGGATTGCAGAAGCTCCGCCGTTACCACCTACTGCAGTCATTATTCCATTGAAAGTTACAGACGATGAAGCGAGCCAGATGGATCCTGCAGAGCCACCGCCGCCGCCGCCACAATTTCCTGTTCCGTCACTTCCGCCATTGCCACCGTTCACACTGATCACACCGGCAGCACCAATCATAATTGAAGTTGCAGACTGAATCTTGACGAAGCCGCCACCTCCGCCTCCACCTCCGGCACCGCAATCATATCCTCCCGATCCGCCACCGCCGCCTGAACCTGCATCTGTTCCTGAAATCTGAATTGTTCCATAAGAGGGACCGCCAATTCCACCCACGCCACCGCTGGATGCACCTGTAGTTGTATATCCTGCACCGCCACCGCCTGACCAGCCGGCACCTTCCGTACTTACACCACCGGGTCCGCTTCCGGGACCAGCAGTAATTGGTCCGGAACCCGAAGCGAATGTGCCGGTTCCGCCATTGGCTCCGCCTGCAACACCCAATCCGCCCACTCCACCATTCACATAAGTTACACCATCAGCGCCATTTTGTCCGACAGCGAGAAGGGAACCATTGATAGTTGCCGCTCCGGTGCAATAAATAATCAATGGCTGAGAGCCCGTAACAGTTACAGTCACTCCCGGATCAATATTGAACGTGGTGTAATTGTAAGTGCCACCTGTTAAAGTGGTGCTGGAGGTTGCACTGTATGCACCATCAACACCGGTTCCGCCACCGCACTGAGCGATTGCTGCGGAAACTGCACAGAACAGAGTTGCTGAAAAGAGTAGTAGTTTCTTCATGTAGTTTGTTTGCTTGCGGCAAATGTAGGAAAACAGCACACCTATTCCTACGCACAATCCGGTGAACACTCGTAAATTCGTCCTCTCAATCGCAAACACCAATGGAATACAATTTCCGTGATATCGAACAGCGCTGGCAGGCCGCGTGGAAGAAGAACAAAACATACCGCACAGAAAATACCTCTGATAAACCGAAGTATTATGTGCTGGATATGTTCCCGTATCCGTCCGGAGCAGGATTACACGTAGGGCATCCGCTCGGGTACATTGCGTCGGACATTGTAGCGCGGTACAAACGCCTCTGCGGTTACAATGTGTTGCACCCTATGGGTTACGATGCGTTCGGATTGCCGGCAGAACAATATGCGATTCAGACCGGACGTCATCCCGCAGATACGACGAAAGAAAACATTGCGCGTTACCGCGAACAGCTCGATAAAATCGGATTCTCATTTGACTGGGACCGTGAAGTACAAACCTGCGATCCGAACTATTACAAGTGGACGCAGTGGATTTTCATTCAGCTGTTCAAGTCCTGGTACAATCATAAAACAGATCGTGCGGAATCAATTGATACGCTCGTTGCTGTTTTTGAGAAGGAAGGATTCAAAGGCGATGATCACCGCACATTGACCGGTGATGTGGAGCAGGACGTAAAACCATTTACGCCGGAGCAGTGGAAGAATTTTTCAGAGAAACAAAAATCAGACATCCTGATGAATTTCCGGATTGCTTATCTCGGCGAAGCATGGGTGAACTGGTGTCCGCAGCTGGGAACTGTTCTCGCGAATGATGAAGTGAAAGACGGAGTTTCAGAACGTGGTGGTTACCCGGTTGAACGTAAGCGTATGCCGCAATGGAGTATGCGCATCACAGCGTACGCCGATCGTTTGCTGAACGACCTGAATGACCTGGAGTGGAGTGATTCCATCAAGGAAGCGCAGAGGAACTGGATTGGAAAATCCGAAGGAACCTCGATTATGTTTCCGGTTTCCGGTTTCCAGTTTCCTGTTGAGGTATTTACTACACGACCGGATACAATCTTCGGAGTAACATTTGTGACATTAGCTCCGGAACACGAGCTCGTTCATAAAATCACAACTGCAGAATACAAATCTGCGGTGGAAGCATATGTCAACGTTGCGAAGAACAAATCAGAACGTGAGCGCCAGGCGGAGAAAAAAGTTTCCGGGCAATTTACCGGAGCCTACGTCATTCATCCGTTCACGAATGAAAAAGTTCCGGTGTACATCGGAGAATACGTTCTCGCAGGATACGGAACCGGTGCGGTGATGGCAGTGCCTGCGCATGATTCGCGGGATCATGTATTTGCGAAACATTTCAAACTCGGAATTCCGCAGGTAGTAACTGCACCTGCAGATCACGATTTCACGAAAGAATCTCATGATGCAAAAGAAGGCAAGTGCATCAATTCCGATTTCCTGAACGGACTCGAAGTGAAAGATGCCGTTCGTCGCGCGATTGAAGAAATTGAAAAACGCGGTATCGGAAAAGGAAAAGTGAATTTCCGTTTGCGTGATGCGGCGTTTGGCCGTCAGCGATATTGGGGAGAACCGATTCCGGTTTATTATAAGGAAGGCGTTCCATGCACCATTGACGAAAAGCATTTGCCACTTGAACTACCGGAGATCGACAAGTTTTTGCCAACGGAAAGTGGAGAACCACCTCTTGCTCGCGCAGAAAAATGGCGTTGGGAAACGGTGAACGGTGAACTCGTAAACGGTGAACGTGGATATCCGCTCGAGACAACGACCATGCCTGGTTGGGCCGGATCGTCGTGGTACTTCCTGCGTTACATGGATCCGAACAACGACAAAGAACTCGTTGATAGAAAAATTGCTGATTACTGGGGCAATGTCGATCTGTATCTGGGCGGTGCAGAACACGCAACCGGCCACTTGTTGTATGTGCGTTTCTGGACGAAGTTTTTGTACGACATAGGGAAAATTTCCGTGAATGAGCCGGCGAAGAAGCTGGTGAATCAGGGGATGATACAGGGATTGAGTATGAAGGCAAATGTATTTGTCGATCGTACGGGTGGAGAAGAGAAATACATCATTCTTCCACCGGAGGAAAAGAAGGAAGGTGCGTTTCAGAAAAACTATCTTGTTGATAACGTCACTTTCGCTGATGGAAAATATTGGCTGGATGAAGAAGGTGCTGCGCACACACGTGTGAAAGATGCGGTCTTCAGAAATTTCTACTTGTCAGCACCGAAAGTTGAAATGACACCGGAAGTGGAGAAAATGTCCAAATCAAAGTACAACGTTGTTTCGCCGGATGATGTTTGCAGTATGTACGGCGCCGATACCCTCCGTCTCTACGAAATGTTTCTCGGTCCATTGGAGCAGCACAAGCCGTGGAGTATGAACGGAATTTCCGGCACAACGAATTTCCTCAAACGTTTCTGGAGATTATTCATAAAGAACGATGCATTCTCTGTTTCAACAGACGCACCGAACGAAAACGAACTCAAAACACTTCACCGCACTCTGAAAAAAGTTTCGGAAGATATAGAGCGCATGTCGTTCAACACCTGCGTGAGCACATTCATGATTGCAGTGAATGAACTGACCGAACAGAAATGCAACAAGCGTGCAGTGCTCGAGCCCTTGGTGATTGCATTGTCGCCGTTTGCGCCCCACATTGCAGAAGAGTTGTGGAGTCAACTTGGGAATTCCGGAAGTGTTACACAGGCAATCTTCCCTAAGCACGACGAAAAATATCTCGTGGATACTTCGGTGAATTACCCGGTGCAGTTCAATGGCAAGCTACGTTTCACAATTGCATTGGCTGCAGATCTTTCGGCTGCGGATGTGGAGAAGGAAGTGCTTTCTTCGGAAGAAGCACAGAAATACCTCGAAGGGAAAACACCCAAGAAGGTGATTGTGGTTCCGAAGAAGATTGTGAACGTCGTGTTGTAAACCAATCTCCACTCGCGAAGCGAGTGCACTTTCTCTCTAACCGCGTGTCATTGCGAAACGTGGCCAGTCGCTTGCGATCTGGACGCGGCGAAGCAATCTGTTGTGATAAAACCGAAATGGCACCATGTTTTCTTGGTTTCACGACAACAGATTGCTTCATCGCCAAGGCGATTCGCAATGACGGCGTCTAGGGTGGGAAGTGCGCTCGCTTCGCTCGCGAGCATGGGACAATTAATCCTCATCAATCCACGTAAACTCTTCTTCCAGTAACGGGAGTTTCTCCAGGGTCAGTTTTCTCATCGTATAAATTCTCCGGCCTGACGCATCTGTGAACGTGTAAGTGCTGTCGTTGACTTTTTCGTATCCAATCCAATCGTGCAGATCATCAACATCATCGCGTTGAAGAAGAAATCTGTGATCCGTCGTATCGATCGTCAACGGCATATCAGTCATCGTTCCATTCACGTGTTCGAAAATGATATAACCCCTTCGGTTAATGAAAACCCGCTTGAGAAGTTCATCACGCAAATCAACCTTAGTGAGTGAATCGTTTTCGAAAGACTTCGTATGTACATCAATTACTTCATACGCCCCATGCATCGGCGGGCGTTCTGCAGTATCATCATTGAATGTTCCTGTAATGGTGTACGGATAATGTGCCTCCGCCAGCAACAAAAGAATCACGGCAATTTTAATCGAAGGTAAAATCCACTTTCTTGTCGGAAATATTTTGAGCGTTGGGTAAATGAATTCATCTGCAGATTTCCCGGTGAACAGTGCAGCCATTCTTTTTCTTCCCGGGGTCAGAATCACAATCGACATCAGCAGTAAGGCCATTGAATGCAGCTTGACCGTGATATCAAAACCGAAATTCACGGCGACTACATTCGACATCACGAGAACTGCAGCGAATGCACCCGGCAGAGTAGTTCTCCGGAAGAGCAACAGTATAGCCGGAATAATTTCCACAAGTCCCATGAAAACGGAGTAGGAGCGTGAGGTACCCATACTGGTCCAGTAAAGAATATCGCGGTGCATGTCTCCGACATTCGTGTAGAGCAGATTCGGTTCGGGCAGCATGAACTGCCATTTGTACAATTTGGAAAATCCGTACACGAGCAGGTTGAACGCGACAAAGTATCTCAGCACAGTGAACAACAGAGGATACAATTTCGTTTCAGTGAATTTCTGTTTTGCGAAAAAGGTCCAGGCGGCTGATGCGGGAAAAGAGATGAGCACGATGTTAAGAGG
>Ga0255338_1004898_pt1 | contig 13086 bp, 10 predicted proteins | sample MeOH1_35cm_T4_19_FD_203715 | JGI IMG/M metagenome (GOLD analysis project Ga0255338, IMG submission 203715) | Sandy soil microbial communities from University of British Columbia, Vancouver, Canada - MeOH1_35cm_T4_195 | ecosystem: Engineered > Artificial ecosystem > Sand microcosm > Unclassified ...
GCCATACCAGTAATTGCCCTTTGGTGATCTCCGTGATCATTTCTGCCAGTTTTTTCTGCTGTAGCTGGAAGCCGCCGATGGGCCGGTCGAACTGGATCCGTTCCTGGCTATAACGCAGGGCCGTATCATAACAATCCATGGCCGCGCCCAATGCACCCCAGGCAATACCGTAGCGCGCTTTGGATAAACAACCCAGCGGACCTTTTAAACCGGTTACATTGGGCAAGATATTTTCTTTGGGAACCTTTACATTATCAAACACCAGTTCGCCGGTGGCGCTGGCGCGGAGGCTCCATTTACCGTGGGTGGTGGGTGTGGAAAATCCTTCCATACCACGTTCTAGGATGATGCCCTGGATCTCGCCCGCATCGTTCCGGCCCCATACAACGGCTACCTGTGCAAAGGGCGCATTGCTGATCCACATTTTAGCGCCGTTCACGATCACATTGGCACCGTCACCGGCATCCTTGATAGTCGTTAACATACCGGCAGGATTACTGCCGTGGTTGGGTTCTGTCAAACCAAAACAACCCAGCCATTCGCCGCTGGCCAGTTTGGGGAGGTATTTATTCCGCTGCACCTCGCTTCCATATGCATAAATCGGGAACATGACCAGGCTACCCTGTACACTGGCAGTGCTTCTTACACCACTATCGCCACGTTCCAGTTCCTGCATCATGAGTCCGTAGCTGATATAATCCAATCCGCCACCCCCATACTGTTCAGGCACGGTAGGTCCGAAACAACCCAGATCGCCCAGCTGTTTTACGATCTGCACCGGGAACTCTGCTTTCTGGGCGTAGTCTTCAATGATGGGTGAGATCTCTTTCTTAACATAATTACGAACCGATTCTCGGATGAGTTTATGCTCTTCCGTTAGCAGTTCATCCAGCTGGTAATAATCGGGGGATTGAAATAAGTCTGTTCTGGCGGCCATGATGTTGGGTTTGGAGTTTTTATTATATGTCCAGGCTTCGATAAAGCAAATTTAAAGATAAGGGGTAAGCGAAGCCGTTTTTCAGCCTAATTATTTAACAAAGTTACCTACGGCGGTTTTCCAACTTCCGGTTACCTGCGCACTCCTGTAGGTCAGAATCCCAAATAGAACTGCCGGAGCGGGCACCATTCATCTCATTATATCACCCTTTATAACAAGCAAACCGCTATGAAACCCTCTTTTGTAACGAAGCCTTCCGAAAAACGTTGCAATGGCATGCAACATTCTGTTCCTTTCTGTGACTTTATTATAAAACCTGTAATAAACCTTTGCAATTGAGCCTGGACATAACAGTAAATAACCTGGTAGACAGATGTGTACAGGGCGACATGAGCGGATACCGGCTTTTGTATGATCATTATGCAAGAGCCATGTACAATACCGCTTTACGGATCGTAAATAATACGGCAGATGCGGAAGACATCCTGCAGGAAGCGTTTACGGATGCGTTTTACTCGCTGAACACCTATAAGCAGGAAGCCAGTTTTGGTGCCTGGTTAAAGCGGATCGTTATTAATAAATCGATCAATAAGGTAAAACGCGACAGGAAGAAATGGGTGGAGGTAGACCAGGGATCGATCGAGGGATATGCCATTTACGATGAACCCGAAATAGACGAATCGGATTTTACCTACCGGGTAGACAGTATTAAAAGGGGCATCAGCGAATTACCGGATGGCTACCGGACCGTTTTATCGCTCCATCTTTTGGAGGGACTGAAACAGGAAGAAATTGCCGGGTTACTCGGTATCTCACATGCCACTGTGCGCACCCAGTATATGCGGGCCAAGAAAAAATTATTAGAGATCATCCGTCAACAGCAGATCACATGAAAAACAAATTAGAAGACTTTGTGAACCGGCACCGGGAGGAATTTGATACCGAATTACCACAACGCAATCTCTGGAAAGAGATCGAGAAACAACCGGTTACGCCTGTCAAAAAAATATTCCGGTTATTTACCAGAACACAGATCGCTGCCAGTTTACTGGTGCTGGCCAATGCTGCCATTCTTTTTTTCCTGGTACAAAGGAAACCAGTTGATCAAAATGCGATACAATTATCGCCAGCCACCACACAATCAGTACCCAATGCAGCACCGGTGTACGAGCAGCAACTGGATGAGATCAGCAAAGTGGTAACCATTAAACAGGCCCGGCTCAAGGAAATTGAAAAAGCCAACCCGGTTTTGTATAAAACATTTGTCAGCGCTTTACAGCAACTGAGCAGCAATTATCATGAACTGGAAAAAGAATTGAACAATAACCCCAATAAAGAACAACTGTTAGAAGCCATGATCCAGAACCTCAGCCTGCAGCAGGAGCTTTTGAATCAGCAACTATCCATTTTTCAAACCATCAAACAAAACAAACATGAAAGCATCAAGAAGAATATTTAGCACCCTGTTAGCCGTCGCCATCGGTGTATCAGCCAGTGCGGCGGTATTGAACCCTGACCTGGAGAGTGAAAAAAGCAAAACCTACAGCAAGTCATATCCTGTTGGCAGTGGCGACAAGATCTCGCTCGACAATTCCTTTGGCGAGATGAAGATCAGTACCTGGAACAAGAATGAAATTAAAGTAGAGGTAACCATTACCGTAAAAGCCAACACGGATGAATACGCACAGAAACTGATAGATGTGATCAGTATTGAAGATGGCAAAACAGGATCTGAGATCTTTTTTAAAACCCATCTCAACCACAACAAAAACAAGCGGGACGATGGTGATAAAAAAGAGGGCAGGAACACCAGTTTTAAGATCAACTATACCGTTTACCTGCCTGCTACGGTTACGCTGGATGCCAGCAACGATTTCGGCCCCATGAGCATCAGCGATTTTGAAGGCGCCGCAACCCTTACCAGTAAATTCGGCAGTTTAACCGCAGGCAAACTGAGCCAGCCCCAGAAGATCCGCGTTGAATTTGGCAAAGCCACTATAGAAAGCATGAATGGCGGCAAACTGGATATCCGTTTTTCCACCGCGCAGGTGTTGCACCTGAGCGGAGAGATCAGTGCCGACCTGGAACAGTCGGGTGGTGTAAAACTGGGTGCAGATAACAGTCTGAAAAAACTGGACCTGAAAGTTAACTTCAGTAAAGTATACCTGGATGTTGAGAAAAATATCTCTGCATCCTATACCATCAAAAGCAGTTTTGGCAGCTTTCATAACGATACCGATTTTTCGATTCCCCGCCAGGATAAGGAAGAACAGCACTTTGACCAGAACAAGCGCTATGCCGGCAAATCAGGGTCTGGTGCCACACCCATCGATATCAAAAACAATTTCGGAACGGTTACACTGGGACACAACATTTCATTTGATATGAATGACCGTTCGAAAGACAAAAACAAAAAATCACGCGCCTGATCCACCCTCATACCCTTCTATAAAAAAGAACTCACCCAATCTGGGTGAGTTCTTTTTTAGTTATCGAAAAAAGCGTTTTTTATTCTTCCGGTCCTCCTCTCCTGCCACCGGCAGCAGTTTTGGATCCGCTTTGTTCCACTTCCCTGTTCATTTCTTCCATGTCTACCGGACGGCCATTTTTATCGCCCATCAGGTACTCGGTAAAATAATCGGCCATGCGCCAGAAGAAATATTCTACCATATCGCCGTATCCATGGCGTTGTCCGGGCAGGATCAGGAGATCAAATCTTTTATTGGCTTTGATCAAGGCATTGGCCACCCTGGTGGTACCGGCCGGATGTACGTTATTATCGATATCACCAGTTGAAAGCATCAGGTGTCCTTTCAGGTTCTTGGCGAGGTCCTGGTTCTTTTCGATATTATACACAAAACTGGTATCCCCTTTTTCCCCGATCACTTCCTTCACCCCATGGTGTTGCTCGCTCCACCAACGGTTATACACGGCATTATCGTGGTTACCGGAAGAAGACACCGCCACTTTAAAGAAATCAGGATATACCAGCATGGCAGCCGTGCTCATAAAACCACCACCGGAATGTCCGTGAATACCTACCCGATTGACATCAATGAACGGATAGCGGTCGGCCAGTTGTTCGGCACAGGCTTTTTTATCGGCCAGACCATAATCACGCAGGTTACCATAACCGTAGTTATGGTACCATTTGCTGCGCGATGGATGGCCGCCACGGTTACCCATCGTAATTACCACAAAACCCAGTTGCGATAAACGATCGGTACGATCCATGCCGCGGCTGAAAGCTTTGTTAACCGCTTCTGTTTGTGGGCCGGGATACACGTATTCGATCACCGGGTACTTTTTCGTAGAGTCAAAATCGAAAGGCTTGTACATCACGCCATAAATATCTGTGATGCCATCATCCGCTTTCACTTTGAATACCTGCGGAAATTGATAGCCGGTGGCCATCAGTGAGCTCAGGTCGGCCGTTTCCAGATCCATCACTTTTCTGCCATCAGCAGCATAGAGTGTTGATTTGGGAACCGTATTCACCCTTGAGTAGTTATCAACGAAAAACGATTTACCATCGTTCATATTCATCGCATGTTCAAACTCTCCGGGGTTCAGGAGTTTTAACCCCGTACCATCCAGGTTCACCTTATAAGCATGCAGGTAATAAGGATCTTCGCCGGGTTCGCGGCCATTGGCGGAGAAGTACACAATGCGTTTGGCATCATCGATACCGAGTATGTTTTCTACGTGGTAGGTTCCGGAAGTGAGTTGTGTTTTCAGTTTGCCGTTCTCATCGTACAGGTAGAGATGCGCAAAACCATCACGCTCGCTCCACTGGATGAATTCTTTGCCGTCGTTTACGAGTCCCAGCCTGCGTGTTTCAATATAGGTATTGAAACGCTCTTCTATTAAAGCCTTGATTGTGCCGGTAGCCACATCGGCCACACAAACATCCACGCGTTTCTGATCGCGGCTGGTGCGGGTAAAATAAAATTTATCATTGGTACCGAGCCATTTCAACGGGCGGAAATCATCGTCGCGGGCATTGTTCTTACCAGGATCGGCCCATACAGATACATCCTGGTCTTTGAACAGGGATACGTTCAGTTCCTTACCGCTTTGTGCTGTTACATCAAAGAGGTAAAGATGATCAACCGGAGAATCTTTTTCGCCGGGCATCCAGTATTTATAGGTTTCCAGGGTTGGCCGGGGATCGCTGAGGCTGTTAATCACCCAGAGGTCTTTCACTTTCCGGTTATCGGTTCTGCCCAATACAAAATGTTTGGAGTCTGGCGACCAGTAGGCAAATACCGGTTTGCGTTTCTTCTGGTTCTTTTCCTTATCTACATTGTTATCGCCACTGCCGGAAAGATTTCCTTCCGAGAAATAACTGAAGTTTTCAATACCGTCTTTGGTTAACGCATATTCCACAATGGTAGAATCGTCTTCATTCTTCAATGCTTTTTCGTAGTTGGCTTTGTCCATCCAGAACAGGTTATAATTTCTTCCGAACAATACCACATTGCCATCGGGTGACAGAGAAGCCCAGTTGGGTTTGCGTTTGGGCTTTTTGAAATCGTTCAGCTCTACCAGTTCACCGGTAGTGAGGTTATATTCAAAATAGAATACTTTCTTTTCTTTTACTGGCGGGGTTCCTTTTTTGGCAGTAGAATCTTTTTTCTCGATCTCCTGTGTGCTTTTTACTTCGAACTGGATCCAGTTCTCATCTTTGATAAAACGCATGCTATCCAGACCCAGGTGTTGTGCCTCAAAAGGATCTTTGACGACGCGGGTGATTTTGGCAGCCAGATCGGCATTATCGAAGAGGAGTTTTTTCTCCCCTTTTACAGGATCTACGATATACCATTTTTTACCTTCCGAGGTTTCGTACATATACCAGAAACGGTCGCTCTTTTTTAACCAGTGCGGATCTACGCTGGTACTGAAGACCAGCTTATCCAGTTTTTTGGGCGAATAGCGGGCCGCCAGTTGGTAATTGGCTTTGATAACCGGTACAGGCTGTGCGTAAGACAGCACACCAGCCACGGATAATAACAGGATCAGCAGAAAGCTTCTCATAACAGTTAGTTTATGTTTTTGGAGGCAATGAAAGTAAGGCAAACAAATTAAAATCGGGAACCGTTCGGGGAAAAATTGGCAGATTGGCGGATGACGAATTAGCGAATGGAGAAATCTAGAGATCCATCTTCTGCCGATTGGCAAATCCTGCTTACTTTGCAGGAAACGATTGCCATGCCCCATTCTTTTAATACTTCCAGTGATTTTGCGTTGCAGGCCGATGCGGCCGATGAGCTGGCAGGATTCAAACAGCAGTTCCATTTTCCGAAAAAGAACAGCCGGGATGTGATCTATTTCTGCGGTAATTCCCTGGGACTGCAACCCAAAAATGTGGAGACGGCGATCCAGACCGAACTAACCAGTTGGCGCGAGGAAGCGGTGGGTGGTTACTTTGGTGGAAAGAATCCCTGGTTGTATTACCAGGAATACATGCAGCCCTCATTGGCAAAGTTGGTGGGATGCCAGGAGAAGGAAGTTACGGTAATGAATACCCTTACCGTGAACTTACACCTGCTGATGCTGAGTTTTTACAGGCCCACCCCCGACCGTTTCAAGATCATGATGGAAGCGGGTGCGTTCCCCTCTGACCAGTATGCGGTAGAAACGCTGGTGAAACATTTCGGATACGATCCCGCTACTGCGATCGTTGAAATAGCGCCTATAGAGGGAGAAAAAACTTTACACACCAAAGACATCACTGACGCCATAGAAGAACAGGGTAACAGCCTGGCTATGGTATTGTTTGGTGGCATCAATTATTATACAGGACAGTTGTTTGACATGCAGCAGATCACCGAAGCAGCACACAAGGTAAAAGCCATTGCCGGTTTTGATCTGGCGCATGTAACCGGTAATGTGCCCTTACAACTGCACCAGTGGAACGTTGATTTTGCCGTATGGTGCAGTTATAAATACCTGAATGGCGGTCCGGGGGCCGTGGGTGGCGTGTATGTGCATGAACGTTTTGCCACCAACCCACAAACGCCCAGATTAGGTGGCTGGTGGGGGAATGATGAAAAGACGCGGTTTAAAATGGAGAAAGGATTCATTCCCAAAAACAATGCAGGCGGATGGAATATCAGCACGGCGCAGGTATTTAATATGGTTTCTTTAAAAGCAGCCTTAGAATTATTTGATGCGGCCGGTATCGAAAAACTGAGGGCCAAAAGTATCCGGTTAACCGCTTACCTGGAATACCTCTTACACCAATTGCCCAACCTGAAATTTGAGATCATCACCCCGCAGGAAACAGCAGCACGTGGCGCACAATTATCTTTGTACTTTACTGAACGGGGCAAAGAGATCCATAACAAAATGATCGAAAGTGGTATTGTAGTGGATTACCGGGAACCCGGTGTAATCAGGGTGGCTCCGGCACCGATGTATTGTAGTTTTTCGGACGTGTACCGTTTTTATGAAATACTGCGGGACCATTTTTAAATTCAAGCGATGTCAAAACACTATTATACTTACCTGGCACTGGGCGATTCTTATACCATTGGGGAATCGGTACCCCTGCACGACAGTTTTCCTTACCAGACGGTACAAGCACTCAGAAAAGCCGGTTACCCTTTTCAGGCACCGGAAATCGTTGCCCAAACCGGCTGGACGAGTACCGAGCTGGCGGAACATTTATTGCATACCACCCTGAACGAATCCTATGATTTTGTGAGTTTGCTGATAGGCGTGAACAATCAATACCGGGGATTAGCACTTGCTGACTTTGAAACAGATTTTGTTTTTCTCCTGCACAAAGCCATCCGGCTGGCAGGCAACAAAGCAGATCATGTATTCGTACTTTCGATACCCGATTGGGGGGTAACGCCTTTTGCTGCAGGAAGAGATACCGCTGCTATCAGTAAAGAGATAGACCGTTTCAACCAGTTATGCGAATCTATTGCCAGCGCGAACAGGGTTCACTATATCGATATTACCCAAGGTACCAGACAGGCAGATGATGACAAAAGCCTGCTGGCATCAGACCAGCTGCATTATTCCGGAAAAGCCCATGCCGTATGGGCGGCAAAAGTAGCTACTATCATGCAACAGCTTAGCCATAAGTAACCATCTCGCGGGTAACCGTTCCCTCTTCCGTAAAAGTGAACACAGCATAGGCTGGCTCAAAATCATGGAAAGCGCCACCCCACCAGTTACCACTAACGGCCCCATTGCAATAGTATGGGATGCCCTTATATTCTACCTTATCCTGCATGTGTATGTGTCCGCTCAAACAGCAGCGGATATTACTAAACCCTTTGAACAGATTGGTTAGGCGGCGGGAATCTACATGCAACAGGGCACGTGAAATACGCCAGTCGCCATTGGCTTCATTTTTATCAGAGAACACAGCAGACACAAATGAAACAATAGGGATATGCGATACGATACAGATATGTTGTGAAACAGGTGTATTCTTCAACTCATTCTCCAGCCAGGCAAACTGCGGTTCATCAATACGGGCAATATAACCGCCATTATTTTCCTGCGCGCTGTCCAGCACAATGAATTTCCAGTTTTTGTGTTCAAAGCTGTAAAACCTTGCCGGCATTTTATGCTGCTGCAAAACCCATTGTTTATCGTAGAGTGGATCATTTTTCACCGCCGCATCCGTCATCTGCCAGCCCCATGCATCGTGGTTGCCGATGCAGTGATAGATAGGTAATTGATTTTCTGACTGCAGTATACTGTTCCATACATCCCATTGCTTCTGCACTTTCTCTTTGCTGGCATTCAATGCATCCATGATGGCATCTCCTCCATTCATGATAAAATCAACCGAAGGTTTCAATGCATTCACATGACGGAAAGCTTTGCGCATTCCCTGCTCTGCTATGTCTGTGGGTTTCACGTGTACATCAGACATAAAACTGACACGAAAACCCTGTTTCTTTTTGGGAGCTGAAAAACCTGCCGGAGCTATGGTAAGCAGCGCAGCAGAAAGAGAACTTTGCTGCAGGAATTTTCTTCTGTTCATGGGGGATTGGTTTATTCGTTTATTGGTTTATTCGTTTATTGGTTTACTTGTTTATTAGTTTAAGGGGCTTGGGGGCTACTTGTTTGTGATTGATCTATTGCTGATATAATAACCTGCCTCTTTGAGACGGATCAATAAACCAGTAAACCAATATACTACCCTATAAGTAGGAAGCCATTTCAGCATGATAGGCGGCAGCTACTTTGTTGGCCTGCTTGGCAAAATCTTCTCCGCCACTGGCAAAAATAACGGCGCGGCTGGCATTTACCAGCAGACCCGTATCTGTGTTTAATCCGTAACGGGATACTTCTTCCAAACTACCACCCTGTGCACCTACGCCGGGTACCAATAAAAAATGTTCGGGTATGATGTTACGGATATGGGCCAGATCGCTGGCGCGGGTGGCGCCTACTACGAACATGAGATTAGAGGGAGTACCCCAGGAGGCTACTTTTGTTAAAACGGTTTCGTATAAACGTTTTGACTCTCCCTTACCCTGTAAACTAAGTTGCTGAAAATCGTTACTGCCGGCATTGGAAGTAAGGCCCAGTACAATCGTCCACTTATCTGCATATTCCAGGAAGGGGCGCACACTGTCTTCGCCCATATAAGGAGCTACGGTTACCGAATCAAAGGGTAATATTTCAAAAAAGGTTTTGGCATATTGAGAAGAAGTATTGCCGATATCGCCGCGTTTGGCATCGGCAATGGTAAAATGGGTGGAAGGAATATAATGCACTGTTTTCTCCATCGCTTCCCAGCCTTTCAGTCCCTGCGACTCATAAAACGCCGTATTGATCTTATAACTCACACAATGCTCCAGCGTAGCATCGATAATGGCTTTGTTAAACTCGAATACCGCATCCGGATGAGATTGCAGGTGTTTGGGTAGTTTGGTGATATCGGTGTCAAGGCCTACACAGAGGTAGCTTTTCTTTTGTTTGATCTGGGCAATCAGGTCTTTTCTGTTCATGGGGTCAAAGATAAAGGGCGAATGCTTGTGCTACAAGTACAAAGAGCCATTGTTGGAAAAACAGTGCTCCGGCAGATTTGCATAACCGTATTTTCCCGCAAAGGCGCGGAGGCGCAGTTTGGAATTAGCTGTTTACTATCAATAGCTGTACACCTGGTATCCCCAGGCGGGTAAACTAAAACTTTTACCCGGTTCCATTTTTTCTTTTTTACCGGAGAAAAGTTCGGTGGCTTCGCCGGTAAGCAGGCCATCTTTTACAGAAAACGTCTGTGCCGCATTGGTGAAGTTGAGTAATACCACCACTTTATTTTGACCGGCTTCACGGGCATAGGCGTAGATCTTATCTTCCATGCCAGTAGTCAGTTTGGCAAAAGAGGCGTTGGCACTTAAGGCAGGATTGCTTTTACGCAGTGTCAGCAATTTCTGATACAGCCCAGCCCGCTCCAGTTTGGCAAAACGGATGGTGTCTTTTTCGAAGAATGGGATCGAACGCAGTACCGGTTCTTCCTGTCCGCTATATACCAGTGGCAGGGAACGTTTCAGCGTTTGTGTCAATACAGCAAAAGGTGCATGGATGGTCCCCGGCATGGTTTCAAAATCGGCCTTGTTCCAGCTGTTCTCATCGTGGTTGCTGGTAAAATATAAACGGATGGCATTGGCGGCCAACGTGGTATCGCCACGTTTTAATACACTATCCATGGCAGCGGCATTGCGTTTGCCGGCAGCGATCAGTTTCATCATATTGAACTCGGGCCAGGAATAGGTAGCATCAAAACCTACTTCGTGCAGCCAGGCACTATCAGCCTCGGCCAGCATAAAAATATTCTTCTTTACGGCTTTCATTTCCCGGATACAGGTTCTCCAGAAATCCCTTGATGGCCCTACGGCGTAATCACAGCGGTATCCGTCAATACCGGTTTCGGTTACCCAGTATTTCATTTGCTGTATCATACTGTCGCGCAGCTCAGCATTGGCAAAATTGAGTTTGCGCGTATCGGTCCAGTCGAACTGCGATACAGGAATGCCCTTGTTGTCTTTCACATAAAAATCCGGATGTTTGGTAAGCCAGTAATGATCGGCACCGGTATGGTTGGGTACCCAGTCGATCATCACTTTAAAACCTTTCTCATGCGCCTGTTTTACCAACGCTTTCCAATCTTCGAGGGTTCCGTATTCAGGATTGATGGCTGTATAGTCGGCTACGGCATAATAACTACCCAATGTCCCTTTCCGATCCACTTTACTGATGGGATTGATGGGCATGAACCAGAGTGTTTGCACACCCATTTCATGTAAGCGGTCGAGATGTTTGGCAAAAGCGGCGAAAGTTCCTTCGGGTGTATACTGGCGGATATTCACTTCATAAATATTGCCCTGCATGATCCAGGCGGGATGCCCATCGATGAACCCGGTATCAGTTGCCACAGAAGTATCGGCACCATTCTTACAGGATACAAAAGTAATTACCAGCAACAGCAGCAGGAAATAAGGCTTGCGCATAACAATCGGTTTAGGACTTAAAATTATTGAAAAGGGGTGTGTAAAACAAACACATTTATCTCTTCCGTGTGAATACAGTAACCACCAGTATTTCCGTCCGGATCAGTGCCTGTTATAACGGGTTGCCCATTACCCCGCAAAACCCTTTCTTTGCACCCTAAGGATTGCCCTATGGAAAAACAAGCGATGTACTACGGTGGTTACCTGCAACTGGATAAAGTATTGGATGCCCAGCATCCGGTCAGTTTTGAAAATGGAAATGAACCGGCACACGATGAAATGCTGTTCATTGTGATCCACCAGGCCTATGAGCTCTGGTTTAAACAGATCCTGTTTGAGCTGGATTACGTGATGCAGGTATTTGCGCAGGAAAAGATCAATGATAATTCAGAAGACCTGAACCTGGTTCGTCACCGGTTGAACCGCATCATACAGATCATACAATTGCTGAACCAGCAGGTGAATATCCTGGATACCATGACCCCGCTGGATTTTCTCGAGTTCCGGAACCTGCTTACACCCTCATCGGGTTTCCAGAGCAAGCAGTTCCGTCTGCTGGAAGCCAGGCTTGGATTACAATTAGACAAACGCCACCACAAAGAATACTACAAGCGAACCAACGAAGGCGGTTTTACCCAGCCCGATTACCAGCATATTACGGATACTGAAACACAGGCCAGCCTGCTGCAACTGGTAAATAACTGGCTGGAGCGGATGCCCTTTTTTACAGACGCTTACTGGAAGGATTACCAGAGCACTGCACCGGATTCACTCTCGCACCATCCTTTCTGGAACGATTACCGACATATTTACCAGACAGGTTTAACTGAAAGGGAACAGAACAAGATCGGCGACTTTGATTATGTGTTTTTTGAGAAAACACCGGAAGGCAGCAGTGCCGAACAACTGGATCTGCTCAGGAGCAATTTTTCTCCGGCGGCTATGCGTTCAGCCCTCTTTATCATGTTGTACCGCGATTTTCCGATGTTCCAGACCTCGTACCAGATCCTGGATGCGCTGATCGAAATAGATCACCTGATGAGCAACTGGCGCCATAAACACCTGATCATGGTACGAAGGATGATCGGCATGCGGGTGGGAACGGGCAATACATCGGGTGCCGGTTACCTCGAAGGTGCTTTGAGCAAACACTATGTGTACCGCGATCTGTCAGGCCTCTCTACCTATCTTATTGAACGTAAGAAACTTCCGCGGTTACCGGAAGAGTTGATCCGGAATCTCGGGTTTGTTCATTAGCGGATTGGCGGATTAAAAATCAAGCAAAATCCATGCGCCGTCTTTGAACAACCCCCAATCCGTTAATCCGCAATTCGCTAATCCCTGATTAACTATTCCTACATTCGTATCTTAATCCACTTCTATGATCCGAATGAAATGTCTACTCGCCGTATTCGTGCTGGCGGTTTTGTCTGCTGCTGCACAGCCAGTTGGTAAAGTACTTCCTGTAGACCCCGCCGTTAGAATTGGGAAACTGAAGAATGGGCTTACCTATTATATCCGCCAGAACCAGGAACCAAAAAACCGGGCGGAACTGCGGTTGGTGGTAAATGCGGGTTCTGTTTTGGAAACCGATAAACAGGTGGGTCTGGCACATTTTGTGGAACACATGAGTTTCAACGGAACCAAAAATTTCAAGAAAAATGA
>Ga0255338_1004899_pt1 | contig 13084 bp, 9 predicted proteins | sample MeOH1_35cm_T4_19_FD_203715 | JGI IMG/M metagenome (GOLD analysis project Ga0255338, IMG submission 203715) | Sandy soil microbial communities from University of British Columbia, Vancouver, Canada - MeOH1_35cm_T4_195 | ecosystem: Engineered > Artificial ecosystem > Sand microcosm > Unclassified ...
TGATCTTCCGCGCGGCCATTGGTCGGACGGATGTAAATGCTCTCGTATTTCGAGTTGTCTTTGTCGATGCGAAAGGCAATGCCTATAAAACCGCGGGCAAATTCGGGCGCACCTTTCAATAACCTGCTCAGCACTTTCACCTCGATAGTGCCATCGTGAAAATTCACCCCTTTCACCCTGACAAAGGTGGGCTCATCAACGCCCTTTACCGCTGTGTCCTTCACAACGCGCAGCGCCTCCCGGCCCGCTACCACACTCGTGGACATGGAGGCCTGAACGGGCTGGAATGATTGAAGATCGGGTTTGATGCTTTGTGCATTTGCACTGCCGTAAGCTAACAGCAGGCCCAGCAAGAAAAACGGATTACATTTCATAATGGGATTGTCAAATGTGTTTCACGTAAAAGCAGGTCAAGCTTTCAGTGGCGTTGCCCCGGCTAGTCTCAGGTACTCATTTTTTGATTGGCTAAGTCGGGTACAAAATTGGCGGTTCGCTCCCTGATCCACCAATAACCTGCTTTAAGAAATAGCCTTAACCTACATTAATGTTACGCATTCGAGGAAGCGATTTCTTTCCTGACTTTGCTGAGAAATTCGGGCGTGATACCCAAGTAGGAAGCTATTTGGGTATTTGGCAGGCGCTGAGCAAGCGTAGGATACTGTTCCAGAAATGACAGGTAACGTTGTTGCGCAGTAGAGCTGAAATTTTGCAACACCCGGTTTTGCAGCTCCACGTATTTGTTTTCGACAATTACCTTGAAGATCCGGTCGAGCTTGGGAATGTTGCGGTACAGGAAATACAGATCTTCTTTTTCGATTTGAATAATGGTGCAGGGTTCAATCGCCTCGATAAACAACCGGCTGGGCAGTCCGGAGTGAAAGCTGCCGATATCGGCGATCCAGCGGTCTGCCTGACGGTCAATATCGGCCGCAAACTGAATGTTATGCTGAACGCCCTTTTGATCCACCGCAAACATTTTCAGACAGCCATTCAGGACAAATGAATAATGCCTGCACGGAAAGCCTTCCTGCAAAATTGCCTGCCGCCGTCTCAGATTACGGACCGTCGCCCTATCCGTCACCAGCTGCCTTTCCTCCTCTGTAAAAGGAAGATAGGCTTCAAAGTGTTCGAGTAATGGTTGGATATTCAAAACAGATGCCTGGTTAAAACCGTAAAATTATCTTTTTAAAGGAAAGAAACACGCCCGTTGTTATCGTTAACCCTTAAACTGTAACAAGGGAATTTCTTAATATAGATTATGATTCAAGACCTTTCACATTTCCGAGCTTTGTATCGGTCTTAATTTAAGCAACATCCCATGAAAGCAGCGGTAATATATCAGGCAGGTGGACCCGAACAACTTGTATTGGAGGAAAGGCCCATCCCCCACCCAGGCTCCGGCCAGGTGCTCGTCAAAGTGAAAGCCTTTGGACTAAACCGCTCCGAGCTGATGACCCGCAAGGGCTATTCGCCGGATGTGCGTTTCCCAAGGATCATGGGCATTGAATGCACGGGGGAAATCGTGGAAGATCCAAGCGGTGAGTGGCAGCCCGGCCAGCAGGTCGCCGCATGTATGGGCGGCATGGGAAGGGATTATGACGGGAGCTACGCCGAGTTTACGGTCTTGCCCAAATCCATTGTGTATCCTTTCAAGAGCCATTTGCCCTGGCATATCCTGGGCGCTGTTCCGGAAATGTTTCAAACCGTTTATGGCTCGCTGCACACGGCCCTGGGCATTCAAGCGGGCGAAAGCATATTAATCCGCGGCGGTACGTCTTCCGTTGGTCTTCTGGCCATACAGCTTGCCCGACGGGCGGGCCTGACGGTCGCCGCAACGACCCGCAACCCGGATAACAAGCAATTGCTGACGGATCAAGGCGCAACGCAGGTGCTGATCGATGATGGAAATCTGAAATCGCAGGTCGACGGCTTAAATACGGGTGGATTCGATAAAATCCTGGAACTGGTGGGCGCAAGTACCCTGAAAGACTCCCTGGCTTGCGCCAAACGCGGAGGTACCGTGTGCATGACGGGCATGCTTTCCGAAACTTGGAGCATCCGCGATTTTGCGCCTATGGACTACATCCCCGCGGCTGTCAAACTAACGGTGTTCGACAGCGGCCAGGTGCGGGTGGAGCCAAATGCATTCCGATATTTTATTTCGGAAATGGAAAAAGGTGAAATACAGTTAGGTATTGGCCGCGTCTTCCAACTCGATCAGATCGTTCAAGCGCACCGGCTGATGGATAGCAACAACGCCGGCGGAAAGATTGTGGTGGTTACCGATTAGCTGTTCCAGGTTTGCGCAAGATTTCAGCTCAATCATAATTTATAGTCAGTTTCTTTCTTTACAATAATGCGATGGTCTTTTGCCAATTACCTTAAACTAGTTCCGATTTGATCTTTGTGAGTGCGCCCAGAAGCGCTGTGACCGGAACGGAAATTCCCCTCCGCTTTGCCGCATCAGCGACAGCAAAATTCAACGAGCCTATTTCGGTTTCCCGGTTGTTCAAAATGTCCTGGTAAGTTGATATCTTCTGCCCGTCAGACATTTCACTAATGCTCAAAATATTTCGAACTATCTCATCCTCAGTCAAATTAATCCCGGATTCCCTGGCAACAACAAGGCATTCCCGAATTACTTCCCTCCCCACTTCCAGCGCTGATTCGTTCCGACGAAACACGCCATTATCTACTTCCAAAAGTGGGCAGATCGAGTTGAACACGCAATTGGAAATTACCTTTTTCCAGATGAAGGGTTGTATGTCCGGCTCTGGTCTAAATGAAAAAATGCGGGTATTTAACTGCGCCACGATACCGGCAAGCATTTCTTGAGGATCGGCGATTACCCCGATGGGCGAGGTGGCAACCAACCTGAATCGCACCCTGTTTTCACCTGCCTCCTGACTGGTTGCCATGAGCACGCATCGGTACAATTTCTCGAAGCCCATCTCCAAAAAGGAGTTCTCGACATTCAACCCATTTTGCAGGAACACAATGGGCGATTGCTTAGCCCTGGAATACAACTTCCGGGCAAGTTGGGGGTTTCCAAACGATTTATTCGCCAAAACGACCAGTCCATTCAGCTTTTCGTAGCTGCTTATTGAACCAATCTTAATGCGGGCCTCTAATATCTCTTCGCCGGTATCGACCTGAATCAGGTCATGGAATGTCCCCGGATTATCTACCGAACCGCGGAGAATGGTTACGCTCCGGCCATTGAGCGACAATGCAACAGCCAAAGCTTTGGCGATTACTCCGTTGCCAATGATGTAAATTTGATCAATACCCGATGCATTATGAAGGTTTTCAACTTCCATATCCAAGCGATTTTCGAATTAATGTGTTTCCTGGCTTTTCCTAACCCGGTTTATCCAACCGATGTTTTTCGCGAAACCAATGCCCGGATCTGTTTTTCAAGCAAATTAAACACAAGCCCCGCCATGATGAAAAAGCAGGCAATTAGCTTCCAGGATGACAATTCTTCACCCAGAAAAAACGCGGCACTCAAAAGCCCTACGACCGGAACCAGCAATGTAAATGGCGTAACTACGGCTGTCGGGTAGGTATTGAGCAGGAATCCCCAGATGCCGTAACCCACAAATGAGGATAGGTAAACGATGTATAATACCGCAACGACCGTGTCAGTAGACAGACTCTGAATGGAGTGCGCAATGAGTTCAGGACCTTCAAAAAAATAAGATAAAATCAACATGACAGGAGTGGCAACCAGACTTCCCCACGCAACCAGCGCGACGGGCGACTGCGCAGCGATTTTCTTGGAAAAAATGTTGCCGACCGCCCACGAAAGTGCGGATAGCAGGGTCAACGCAAGACCAATGAATGTCGCGTTTCCATCCACATGACTGGCCACGATCCCGATACCGACGAATGAAATCAACGCCCCGAAAACCTTCCAAATGCTGGGCACATCACCGAAGATCAATGCGGCTAATCCCATGGAAAAAAACACCTGGACCTGAATGACCAGTGACGACAAACCTGCCGGAAGTCCCAGGTACATTCCTCCAAAGAGCAAACCGAACTGGATGGCAAATGTGAAGATGCCGTAGCCCACAATCAACTTGAATGGCGCCTTTGGCCTTGGAAGAAAGAAAACCCAGGGAATGGCCGTCAACGCAAACCGCGCTGTGCATAAAAGAATTGGCGGTAATTTTTCCAAACCGACGTGGATGGCTATAAAATTCAGGCCCCAGGCTATGACCGTGACCAGGGCGAGCAAAAGATGCTTGGGCTTCAAATCGAACTACTGTTAGTGTTTACTGCTTTGCATGCAAAGTACCGCAACGGAAGCCAATGATAACAGATATAGTTTTTTCTTTTTTCAAGGGTACAGATTCAAATGCCGGAATGAAGTTTATCAATTATCAGGTGGAAGAGTAATACAGCTCCTGGCGGCATGGAAAGAAGGCGGTTCAGTTTTTTTTGATTATTTCTCAAAATCAGGTAGGGTATTGTTATAAAATTCTGTCTCTGTATCAAACGGTATACTAAATATTCGTCAGTTTGGAACAGAAGCAGAATATGAATTTGACTGAACCCTTGCGGGAAGGAAGTTTGATGCAAGCAAATTCTGAAAACAGCCAGGAAACAGGCTCGGATTTACCTGTTGACAAGGAGTTCTTTATAAAAAGCGTGTTTCAAACGGATGTCAAAAAGGGGTACGATCTATTATTCCGCCACTATTACACGCCGTTATGCAGCCATGCCGTCAGGTACGTATACTCCAAAGAGGTAGCTGAGGATATCGTCTCCGAAGCATTCCTGTCTTTCTGGAAAAAGGCTGTCCATGAGCATATCACGACTTCGTTTCGCGCCTATTTGTTCGTATCGGTGCGCAACAAGTGTTTTAACTATCTGAAATGGGAGCTAAGGAATGAAGTAGCCGAGGAGCTGGAAGACGCAACGCTCGCGTCCGTCCATATGCAGCCGGACCGTCTCATGGAATTCGACGAACTCTACATGAAAATCGAGCGGATCATTGCCGGATTTCCTCCTCAGAATCAGAAAGTCTTTATGATGAGCCGTTTTGGAGGGAAGTCTTATCAGGAAATTGCAGACAAACTTCAGATCTCGAAAAAGGCAGTCGAGGCGCATATCAGCAAAGCCCTTGTCGAACTACGGAAAGCACTCAAAAGCTATCACCTGGTGATTATTGCGGGCCTTTCAGAATTCATTTAACCCAGAATCTATGGACCAGAAGACATCCCTAAGTCTCTCGCACCATAGCTAAAAAAATCAAAAAATGAGACCAGAATTAACGAAACATACTGTATTCACCTACTTCTCTGGAGATGCGACCACTCTGCAGAAACAAATAATAGCGGACTGGCTGGCGGAAGGACGAAATGTGGAGACCTACTTTGAATGGCTGGAAGAATGGGAAAGAACGCAGCTTCAGTTTCAGCCCAATACATCGGCCGCACTGCTGGCAGTGACGGAAAAATTGCTTCGGGAGGAGGAATCAGCTCCAAGACGACTGACATTTCCGGCTAAGAAAGCTATCACGAAAACGATGGTCTTCTGGGCGGCAGCCAGCTTGTTCATAGCCGTTTTTGGTTCGTACCTGGGAAGGGATTTTTTGATGTACCGTACTTACAAAACTGCCTTTGGAGAGCTGAACAGGTTTTGTCTTGACGACAGCAGTATAGTGGTGTTGAATGCTAACTCGTCACTGAAAGTCCCGAGATGGGGCTTCGGCAAGTCCACCCGTCATGTATACCTGGAAGGTGAGGCCGAGTTTTCGATAAAACATACAACCGATCACCAGCACTTTAAAGTCCATAACGCCGACAACAGCCTTATAACCGTGCTCGGGACGGAATTTGTCGTGTACACGAGGCCGAGGCAAACCAACGTGGTACTTAACAAAGGCAAGGTCGAGCTTTCTTCCAATGCCGGCGAAAAGCCCCTTACCATGCTACCGGGCGATCGCGCGACCATCGAAAAAAACGGTAAAATAAAGGTTGAGAAACTATCGGAAGCGCAGCTCGTGCAACACTCGGCATGGAAACAACACCGGTTCGTGTTCAATGATACTCCCTTGCGGGAAGTTGCCGCGAAGATTCACGAGGTTTTTGGAGTGGTGGTGAAAATAAACGATAAAGAGCTCGCAACCCGCACCGCAACGGGATCATTTCCGGCCGAGAATGCCGAAGAGTTGCTTTCAAACATGTCCTACATGTACAGTTTTGAAATAATGAAAGCCGAAAACAAGATCATACTAATTCCTAACCCGTAATTATTGTCTAATCCTAACCTGCCGATTTATGAATTTAAAGTTACAGATGATTAGGTTTTTCTGCCTCTGTCTTGCAAGCGGCACAATTCCAAATCCGGTTTTAGGCCAGCTCCTTGCCAATTCAAAAACGATTGTCCGGCAGTCGGACACGCGCCCGCAGTTGAAGGAGCTGGCGGATATGCTGTTGATACTTAAAGACAAATACCAGGTGGATTTGCTGTTTGAAGAAAAAATCCTGCATAAAGTGATGGTCCCGGCCAACAGCATCCGTCCGTCGGCCTCCTTCGAAGCCAACCTGGAATTTCTGCTGCGGTCCACGGGGATCCAATTCAGGAAAGTAAAAAAGGACACGTATGTGCTGCTTGATGAAAAGATAAATCCTGCGCCGATACAAAAACCTCTGGAGAATATTTCGGGTCAGTCGGCAGAGGGCAACAGCGTGAAAGCGTTTGAGCTCATGGGGAGAAAGATTAAGGAATTTTCGAAAACCAATGCGGATGTCCCGATTACCGGTCGTGTTACGGATGAAAAAGGGGAAATACTGCCCGGTGTGAATATAACGGTGAAGGGTACTTTGCGAGGCGTATCCGCGGATGCATCCGGGAATTACAGCCTGATGGTGCCCGAGGGCGGTGTAACACTTGTTTTCTCGTTCGTTGGGTACGTCACCCAGGAAGTACCGCTTGCCAACCGCAAAACACTCGATGTGATCCTGCGGCCGGACAACCAAAACCTGGACGAAGTGGTTGTCGTCGCTTTCGGTACCCAGCGGAAGGAAAGTATCGTGGGGGCAATCTCGACGATATCTGCCAGCGACCTGAAAGTGCCTGTCAGCAGGCTAAGCAATGCGCTGGCCGGTCAGATTGCCGGTATCGTGTCGGTTCAGGGAAGTGGCGAGCCCGGCTCGGGGTCGAGTTTCTGGATTCGCGGCATCAGCAGTTTCGGGGCCAACAATACCCCGCTCATACTGGTAGATGGCATTCAGCGCTCCATGGACCTGGTCGATCCGGAGGATATCGAGTCCTTTTCAATCCTGAAAGACGCCAGCGCCACAGCAGTTTATGGTGTAAGAGGTGCAAACGGCATTGTCCTGATCACCACGAAAAAGGGTAAATATTCCGATAAACCGACCATTAATGCCCGCTACGAAAGGGGCTTCCTGGCCCCCACGAGGTTACCGAAGTTAGCCAATGCAAGCCAGTGGATGGACTACTATAACGACATCAGCTACGATGCGAACGGCTCCACTCCTTTTCCCGATCACGTAAAACAGAAATATCTCTCGGGCGAAGACCCGGACCTCTACCCCAACGTGGATTGGATGAAGACGATTTATAAAGACGCGACAACCAGCAACCGCCTGAACCTGAATGTGTCGGGCGGGGGAAAAATCGCCCGGTACTATGTTTCCGGTTCATATTACAATGAAAACGGTCTTTTCAATCCTGTCGTCAGCAAGTCGTACAACCCCTCGGTGAGTTACAACAAATTCACGTTTCGGTCGAATCTGGATGTCGACATCACCAAATCCACCGAATTGAGCCTTAACCTTTCCAATACTTACGAAAACAAGAACCGCCTGGGCGTTAACATGGATGCCATGTATGTGATGGTGATGACGACGCCGCCTATATCTATTCCGCCCTATTATTCCGATGGTACGCACGCCCAGCCGCTGGTCGGCAGCAATCCTTACTATTCGCTGAACTCCACCGGCTATTCCCAGGATTTCTGGAATACGTCGCAGTCCCTGTTGAGTATCACGCAAGACCTGGGTGATTTTATACTTCCGGGTTTAAAATTCAATATCAAATTTTCATGGGATGCTACCAACGAGTCGACATTGGACAAAAGAAAAAATCCTGCAACCTACTATGCAACGGGACGAGACGATAGCGGGCGGCTTATTTTCCATAAGAACACGGATGGAAGTGATTATCTGTCATTGGCAAGATCCAACCGGGGCACGAAAACCACCAATCTCGAATCGTCGCTGAACTATGATAATGCATTTGGCGATCACCGTATAGGAGGCTTGTTTTTATTTACAAGAAGAGAGCATACCAACAATTTTCCCGGCGACTATATCCAGGCGTTCCCCTACCGCAATATCGGTATTGCCGGCAGGGTGACGTACGCCTTTCAAAACAAGTTTTTCTTTGACGGCAATTTCGGTTATAACGGCTCGGAGAACTTCGCTCCTGCCCATCGTTTCGGGTTCTTTCCATCGATCGGCGTTGGGTATAACCTCAGCAAGGAGAAATTCTTTCAGAACTTGTTTCCGGCGGTCAACCTAATGAAGTTCCGGGGCTCGCACGGCTATATAGGAAACGATCAGATCGGCGGGAACCGCCGGTTTGCCTACAATTCGGAAATGCAGTACTCCGATTCATACACGTTCGGAACAACCGGCCAGAAATACGTTGCAGGCATTGCGACCGGAAATCCGGGGAACCCCAATGTAGCCTGGGAAGAAGCGATCAAAACGAACATCGGGTTCGAGCTCGGTATATGGGACAAGCTAAAACTCCAGGTAGATTATTTCAACGAGCGCCGCGACGGGATCTATATTTTACAGCAAAGTGTGCCGTCGGTGGTGGGGATCAATGTAGCGCAGTACGTGAACCTGGGCAAAATGGCCAACCGCGGCGTAGACGGGTCTGTCGAATACAGTTATGTCAAAGGTGACTGGCTGCTTTCGGCCCGTGGTAACTTCTCATACAATCGGAACAAGGTGATTTACAACGATTCGCCTACCCCGATATATGGCTACCAGGAAATTGCAGGACAAGCCTACAACCAACAGTTCGGTTTGGTCTCCATGGGACTATTTAAATCAGTGGAAGACATTGAACAAAGCCCCGTTCAGAAGTTCGGGTCTGTCGTTCCCGGTGATATCAAGTTCAAGGATATTAATGGGGATGGTGTGGTCGATAGCTACGACAGGATAGCCATCGGACGGACCACGGTTCCCGAACTATCCTATGGTTTCGGGTTGAGCGCGAAATATAAGCAGTTCGACCTGTCGGCATTTTTCCAGGGAACAGAAAATGTGACGAGGATCATCGGTGGGGACCCGCTGCAAGGGCCGCAGGGGAGCATACTGGTAAACGGACAGATCCTGGCCGACGCGGCCGAGAAAAGATGGAGCCTGCACAACCAGAACCCGAATGCCGAATATGCACGGATGTCCCTTGCTTACAATGAAAACAACCGCCAGGAGTCTACTTTTTATCAGAAAGACATGAGTTTCATCAGGTTAAAGAATGCCGAAGTGGGTTACACGGTACCAAAACGAATCGTAAACAAAGCGAAAATATCCACCGTGCGCATCTACGCACAAGCTGTTAACCTACTCACGTTCAGCAAATTCAAGCTATGGGATCCTGAGCTGAATGCCAGCTTCGGGAACATCTACCCGCAAATGAAAACGGTAAGCTTCGGAGCAAGTCTTAATTTTTAATACCGACCAACATGAGAAAGTTTTCCATCATATCTGCCATACTATTTATTGTAATCGCCTTCACCTCTTGCAGCGACTACTTGTCGGTGGAGTTGCAGAATGCACTTACACTCGAAGAAACGTTTAATAAAAGGGCTACCACCGAAGCTTATCTTGCTCAGATTTACAGCTTTTTGCCGGACGATTCCGACATGGTAGGCGGCGAAGCGTCCGTAGTTCCGAGGTCGGACGAAGGCATGTTCTCCTGGTTGTCGGGCGTATCGTGGCTCAACATGAATAATGGCTCCTGGGGACCAACCACGTGGTCTTACGTAACCTGGAAAAATAGCTATACCGGTATCAACCAGGCGACTATTTTTATGAATAATGTCGATAAGAACGTGGAAATTGGCCCCGCCGAAAAAGAGGTAATGAAAGCCGAAGCCCGTTTTATCCGTGCATTTCTGTACTTCAACCTTCTCCGAAAATACGGTCCCGTCTATATCTGGGGAGACAAGGATCCTGATATTTCCATCCGTCCGGAGTCGGTGGACCGGCACACGGTGGACGAGAACTTCGCGTTCGTTTTGTCGGAGTTCGACAAATGTATAAGCGTCCTGCCCGCGACGATCACGGAGGAAGCGTGGGCCGGAAGGGCTACGAAAGGCGCTGTACTCGCCGCCAAAACACGTGCTACGCTTTATGCCGCACGCCCGCTCTTTAACGGCGCCGAGTTTCTGAAAGGAATGGTCAACAAGGAAGGGAAACATATCTTCCCTGAAAATGCCGATCCGGGAAAATGGGAAACTGCTGCGAGAACAGCGAAAGAGCTGATCGACATGAATCAGTACTCGCTGTACACGGACAATACAGAAACCGATCCTATGCGCAAGGCAATTAAGTCTTACCAGGGCATATTTTTCAAATTCTGGAATTCGGAAGTGATTTGGGGCCGTTGGCTGGGTGCCGCAAATGGCTGGGTCGTAAGGGCGAACCCGCCAAGAGTGGTAAAAGAGGGTTACGGGGGATACTCGCCGTCCCTCAAACTGGTCGATACTTATCCAATGGCGGCCAGCGGGCGTTACCCTGTAACGGGTTATGAAGCTAACGGCTATCCGGTCATCGATCCGAAGTCGGGATATCGCGAAGAAGGTTTTACGCCAGACTACCTGCATCCGGTCGACAACTGGAAACCCATTAGGGCGCACAATAGCACCGTGGGCCGGGATGCACGTTTTTATGCTTCTATCCTTGCCAATGGATTTAACTGGTACAATCGCGGGGCCGGTGACAAGGTCGTTACATTTCATACCGGCGGCACTTCGGGCTACCAGGCTTCCGGCGACTGCGTAAAGGCGGGCTACCTGTTCAGGAGAATGAGCGACCCGAACAACAATACCGAAAACGGGCAGTGGGGACAATTTTGCTGGCCCATGTTCAGGCTGGCGGAGATCTACCTCAGTTATGCAGAAGCGTGCAATGAAAAAACACAGCGCAACGAAGCGGATGCATTGCTTTACATCAACAAGGTCCGGAACCGGAGCGGACTTAACAATCTGCAGGTAGCCTATCCCGAGGTAATCGGGAACCAGTCGCTATTGCGGGAACTGATCCGCAAAGAGCGAATGGTTGAAATGGCCTTCGAATCGCACCGCTACCACGACGCCCGTACGTGGCTCATCGCGGAGAAGGAATTTGTTGGCCCGAACTACACCAGGAACCTGGCTGCCACCAACTACGACGATTCCTGGAAGCGCTCCTCGACATTATTCCCGGGTACCAGGGTTTTTGAAAAGAAACACTACTTCTTCCCCATCAACCAGGAGCAGTTAAACGAAATGAAAAATTTTACACAGAATTATGGATGGTAGCCTTATAAACAGCCGAGCCACAATTATGAACAAGAGAAACAATCTATTGCCACTCCTGATGTGCCTGCTCGCCATGGCTTTACCGGGTTGTGAGGATCGCCGGATGAATAACATGGCCGAGGATAAGGTATCGCTCAACGATTTCGGCGAAAATGTACAAAATGTATTCAAATGGGAAAATTCTACCTACCAGCTTCAGGTCATCAAAAGCGGGGTCGGACAACAGAGCGGTGACGTTACTTTAAATGTCGATGAGTCTGTTCTGGCCAAATACGGTGATACCTATACGCTGCTGCCGGTCGAATTCTACAAGGTGAAGGCGTCGCAGATTTCTTTGGGGAAGTCCGATTACAGCGTCCCTTTTGAAATAGAATTTGATGCCGCCGGAATCGAAGCATTCCAAGCTGCAACCAAGCTGCTGTATGCGGTACCATTCAGAATTTCATCAAATACCATTAAACCTGCCGCGGAAAATCAGCTTTATTCCCTGGTTGTTCCCAAAATACTCAATCCTTACATTCATTTTAAAACAGCAGGCCTTGCTCCGGATGCGTCGACCGTCAGCACGGCAAACTCGCCTTCCGAAGCAAGGTTTTATGCTTTTCTTCAAACCAATTATCACAACAAAACAGACTTGCAGTATAAAGTAGAAGTAAGCGAAGCAGCCTTGACAGCCTATAATCTGGCCAATGGCACATCCCACAAACTACTGCCCGCGGAAGCCTACAAAATTGACACTCACAGTTTTGTCATCGCAAACCTGAACGATGAGCAGGCCTTGACCTACTACCTGCTGAAAGGTAAAGTGGCGAATGGCGAGTATATGCTGCCGCTTGAAATCACAGCGGTTTCGAAATATGGTATCGATCCCGCCCGGTCAACGATGCTCATCCCCGTCAAGATTCAGGATTAGCCGGTTGTTGCAAATCACTTTTTCGCGAGAAATTATCTATTCCCGGATAGCCCCCGGGTCGGATAAGATGATATCGGCAATCTCGTCCTTTCGCATAAAGCGCACGCCCTGATGCTGCTGGATATACCTGATCAGCTCATAAGTGGCTTTTACCATCTGAGGCGTTCCGCCAATCCGGTCATGGAAGCTCATTGACATGAGCCTGCGCCGGTGGGCGCCCTCCTTGTAAAGTTGGTCGAACTCGGATTTAGCCTGCTGGATGAACTGGTCGACGGAGAAATGCTTCCCCTCAATCAGTAGGATGTCGTTACACCGCAACGTGTAGGGTACAACGGCGAAATCACCCTGATTAACCCGGACGATGAAAGGCTCATCCCGGCTGAGGTCATCGATATGGTACTTAAACCCAAGCTCTTGCAATATATTGAGTGTATTATCGCCCCGCCTGAGCCAGTTCGCATTGTAGCCGGTGGGAATAGTGCCGGTCACTTGCTTAATCGCATCCGCTCCGTTTTTAATAAACTCCTTTTCTTTCTGATACGTCATGTCGTATTGCGCACCCCAGTTCATGCCATGCGCCGCTGCTTCATGGCCCC
>Ga0255338_1004901_pt1 | contig 13082 bp, 10 predicted proteins | sample MeOH1_35cm_T4_19_FD_203715 | JGI IMG/M metagenome (GOLD analysis project Ga0255338, IMG submission 203715) | Sandy soil microbial communities from University of British Columbia, Vancouver, Canada - MeOH1_35cm_T4_195 | ecosystem: Engineered > Artificial ecosystem > Sand microcosm > Unclassified ...
TTCATCACCCTGCTGCCGGCCATGACCGGCATGCCGCGCCAATATTTTTTCCCGATAGCGGTCACCGTGCCTGTCGCCATGGCCGCCTCCATCGTGGTGGCCTACATCGTCGTGCCGTGGGCGTCCAATCGCTGGCTTCATCGCCACGAAGTCCAGCGGGAAGAATCATCATGGCCGGAAACCGAACACGGACAGCTTGTCCATGGTCACGGCACGCCGGGACGGATCGAGCGCCTCTACCTGCGCCTGTTCGGCCCTCTGCAGCAGCGCAGAAACGTGCGCATCGGCTTCGCTCTGGCGGTGCTGCTGCTGATGGCGGTTTCGCTGATGCAAGGCGCCTGGCAGTTCGTCCGCCCGGCGGGCGTGGGCGGGGCCGTGTCCGCGCTGGGCGTGCCGATCGGCTTTCTGCCCAAGGATGACCAGAACACCTTCAACGTGGTGGTTTCGATGCCGGAAACCACACCGGTGGAAGACACCGATCGCCTGGTGCGCCAGGTGACCGCGGTGCTGGCGCGGGAACCACACGTGCTCAACTACCAGACTTGGGTCGGCCAGGCAGGTGTGGCCGACTTCAGCGGTCTGTTCAAGGGTACCGCCGCGCGTGCCGGCAGCCACGTCGCGGAAATCCGCGTCAACCTCACCGACAAGCGTCACCGCAAGGAAAGCTCCATCGACATCGTGCGCGAACTGCGCCCTCAAGTGGAAGCGGTCCGCGCTGCTTGGCCCGGTGCCGAGGTCGCGCTGGTGGAGCAGCCGCCGGGTCCGCCGCTGCGCTCGACCGTTTTGGCGGAAATCTACGGCCCCGACGCCGAGGGGCTGCGCACGCTGTCGGCCCAGGTGCGCAGGGCCTTCGCACAAACCTACGACACCGTCGACATCACCGACACCGAACCGGAAGATGTGCGGGAACACCGCATCGTGCCGGACAAGGACAAGGCCGCGCTCTCCGGCGTCTCGACTGCGCAGATTGCCGAGGCGCTGGCGCTGGTCTATGGCGGCACCACGCTCGGCCGCGCCCACGTACCGGACGAGAAACTGCCGGTATCGGTCAGGGCCTTCGTTCCGCGCCGCTTCGAGGTCGATCCCGTCCGGCTCGACCGGGTGTTCGTGGACAACGCCGCCGGCCGACCCGTGCCGCTGGCGGAGTTGGTCAAAGTGGTCCCCGCATCGGTCGATCGCCCCATCCTGCACCGCGACAACGAGAAGGTTACCTTCGTCGGCGCGGAGCTGTCGGACTCGGTGCCGCTGTACGCCGTGCTCGACCTGCAGCGGCGCTTGCATGGCATCACCGCGCCGGACGGACGCCCGCTGCGCACCGGCAAGCTGCGCTTCAAGGAGGACGTGCCCGACACCATCGACGGCTACCAGTTGCTGTGGGGCGGCGAGATGCGCATGACGCTGGACGTGTACCGGGATCTCTCCCTCTCCCTCAGCGGCGCCTTGCTCATCATCTATTTCGCGCTGGTCGCCTACTACCGCTCGTTCATCGTTCCGCTGGTGGCCATGTCGGCCGTGCCGCTCGGCATCATCGGCATTTTTCCGGGGCATTGGCTGATGGGCGTGGATTTCTCCGCCACATCCATGGTCGGCATCATCGCCCTGGCAGGCGTGGTGATCCGCAACTCGCTGCTGATCATCGACTTCATCCAGGACAATATCCGGCGCGGCATGCCGCTGAGAGAGGCCGTGCGCCAGGCCGGCGCGGTGCGTCTGCGGCCCATCCTGCTGACCATGCTGGCGATCATCTTCGGCTCGGCCGTCATGGTGACCGACCCGGTCTTCGGGGGGCTGGCCGTCTCGCTGATCTTCGGCACGCTGGTCTCGACCGCGCTGACCGTGTTCGTCGTGCCGCTGCTCTATGAGCTGCATGCGAAGCGCCATACAGCCCCGGCGGCCACAGGAGCAGACCATGCATGAGAATGACCGCGGCACATCGTCCCCCCGCCGCCGCCAAGCCCGCGCAGGCCATGAGACCGGCCCATCGGCCCGCCATCGGCTCGTCGGCACGCTGGCGGTGCTGGCGGTGCTGAGCGGCTGCGCCTCGCTGGCGCCCGCGCTCGATCCCATCGCGCTCCCCGTCGCATCGAACTGGCGGACGCAGCCCGACACGCCGGGCGTTGCGGCCGCGGCTGACCTGGCGTGGCGCGCGTACTTCACCGACCCGGCCTTGCAGGCGCTGATCGAGACCGCGCTGGAAAACAACCGCGATCTGCGCGTGGCGCTGCTGCGCACCGAGGAGGCGCGCGCCGCCTTCCGCATCCAGCATGCGCAGCAGGCGCCAATGGTCGGCGTGGGGGCGCAGCACATCCGCGCCGGCCTGCCCGATGGGCTACAGCCGCTGGCGGGCCGCTCGGTCCTGGAGGTCAACGCAGCCTCCGTGGGCATCAGCAGCTGGGAGCTGGACCTGTGGGGCCGCGTACGCAGCATGAAGACTGCTGCATTGGAGCAATGGCTGGCCACCGGGCAGGGCCACCGTGCCGTGGAATTGGCGCTGGTCGCCCAGGTCGCCGATGCCTACCTGGGCCTGCGCGAACTCGACGAGCGCATCGCGCTGGCAAGGCGCACGGTGGAAAACCAGCAGTCGCTGGCGCAAATCTTCCAGAAACGCTTCGAGCTGGGCCATGGCTCCCGGCTGGAACTGACTCAGGTGCGCACCCTGCTCAGCCAGGGCAAAGCCCTGCAGGTGCAGCTCGAATTGCAGCGCGAGCAGCAGCGCAATGCCCTGGCGCTGCTGCTCGGCAGCGAACCCCAATTGCCGCTGCCATCGGCCCCGATGGATGAAGCCCTGGTCATGCCCGAACTGGAGCCCGGGCTGCCGTCGGACCTGCTGCTCAACCGCCCGGACATCCTGGCCGCCGAGCATGCGCTGCGGGCGCGCCAGGCCAACATCGGTTCGGCGCGCGCCGCGTTCTTCCCACGCATCGCACTGACCGGCGGCGCCGGCACCGTCAGCACCAGCCTGAGCGACTTGTTCTCGTCGGGCACCCGGGCATGGCTGTTCCAGCCGACGATCGAACTGCCGATCTTCGATGCCGGCATGCGACAGGCCAATCTCGACGTCAGCGTCGTGCGGCGCGACATCGCCATTGCCGAATACGAGCGCGCCATCCAGGCAGCGTTTCGCGACGTTTCCGACGCCCTGGCCGCAAGGCAGAAGCTCGCCGAGCAACTCGCCGTGGCGCGCCAGGCCCACGCCGCGCAGACCGAGCGTTTGAAACTGGCGCGGATGCTGTTCGATGCCGGTTCGGCGGCGCACCTGGAGGTACTGGACGCCGAGCGCGACCTGCTTGCCGTCGCGCAGCAGCTGGTGCAGGTCCGCAAGGCGGCCTTGTCAAGCCAAATCGGGCTGTACGCGGCGCTGGGCGGCGGCACCAAGCAACCCCCGAAAAGATGAGGAGGCGCCATGTTCTGGCAGGCACTGAGCGCGATGCGTGATCTACGGCGTTTGCACGAAATCGCCTCGATCCTGGTCCGTTACGGCTTTGGCGACATGGTGCGCCGGATAGGGCTGTCCAAAGCCCTGGAGCGGGCGGGGACGGCACTGCACTGGAGCGAAGCGGCAGACTTCGCCCACATGACGCCCCCCGAACGAGTGCGGCGGGCACTGGAGGAGATGGGGCCGACTTTCGTCAAACTCGGCCAGGTGCTCGCTACCCGGGTCGATCTGCTCGAACCCGAGTGGACCGCCGAATTCGGGAAATTGCAGGACAGTGCGCCGCCCGCCCCCTGGGCAGCCGTATACCAGCAGCTCAGCGAAGACCTCGGCGCGCCCCCCGAGGAAATCTTCGCGGCCTTTGATCCCGAGCCCTTGGCGGCCGCTTCCATTGCGCAGGTGCATCGGGCGCGTCTCGACGACGGCGGCGAAGTCGTGGTCAAGGTGCGCAGGCCCGGCATTCGGCCCATTCTGGAAGCCGATCTGCGCTGGCTTGCGCGCCTGGCCGAACTCGCCGAGACGGAGAGCGCGGAATGGCGCGTCCTGCATCCGCGCGAGATGGTGCGCCAGTTCGCACAGTCGCTGCGCAACGAACTCGATTTCGCCGGCGAATGCCGCAACGCCGAACGCATCGCCGGGAACTTCACCGGCTATGCCGATCAGGATGCTCCCCCTGTCGTCCCGGGCAAGGAAAAGCCGGACGCGGATGGCGCACCTCCCATCATCGTCATTCCCCGCGTGTATTGGCAGTGGACCGGCGAGCGGGTTTGCGTACAGGAATTCATCGGTGGTATTTCCGGGCGCAGGCTTCAGGCCGTTGACCAGGCCGGCCTGGACCGCAAGGTGCTCGCACGGCGTGGCGCCAATGCGGTACTGAAGATGATCGTCGAGGACGGGCTGTTTCACGCCGATCCCCATCCGGGAAACGTGTTCTATTTGCCGGGCAACCGTATCGCCTTCATCGACTTCGGCATGGTCGGCCGGCTGGCGGAGGAACGCCGCGACCAGTTGATCCGCCTGCTGCTGGGGCTGGTGAGGAATGACGCCGGCGGCGTCGCCGACGTCATGCTCGAATGGACGAGCGACGGCGTGACAAATGAGCAGGATCTGTTGTTGGAAGTCCGGTCTTTCATTGATCGCTACCACGGCGTGCCGCTGAAGCAACTGCGGTTGAGCACCATGTTGTCCGACCTCGTGGCGATCCCGCGCCAGCATCACCTCGTTCTGCCCAACGATCTGTCCCTGCTCATCAAAGCCTTCGTCACACTGGAAGGCTTTGGTCGTGAACTCGATCCCGGCTTTGATATGGCCAACCATGCACTGCCGCTGCTGGAGCGTGCCATGTTCGCGCGCTACTCCCCCGCAGCGCTGCTCAGACGGGGGCGGCGGGCGGCCGGTGACATCTTCTCGTTGCTGGCAGGCTTGCCCCAGGACCTCTCCCGGCTGCTGCGAGCCGCCCGCCGCGGCCGGCTGGAAGTGCACATCGACGTCACCCATCTGAGGCGGGTCGGCGATCAGCTAGATCGCGCCGTCAGCCGCCTGGCGATAAGCATCGTCACCGCCGCTCTGATCGTCGGCTCGGCCATCGTTATGACCGTCGAGCGCGAACCCTCCCTGCCGGGCCTGCCCTCTTTCGGACTGCTCGGTTTCATCGCTGCCGTCATTGGTGGCATCTGGGTGCTGGTCTCCATCTGGCGTGGTGGCAAGGGCTAAAGATGATGCAGTTCGCTTATAGCAAAGCTTCAAACGGGTTCGCGCCAAAAATGGGTTTGGCGCTGGGCAGCGGCTCTGCGCGGGGGCTCGCCCACATCGGCGTGCTACGGGCCGTCGAGGAAGCCGGCATCGAGATCGACTTCATCGCCGGCACCAGCATGGGCGCGCTGGTTGGTGCTGTTTACGCCGCTGGCAAGCTGAATGAACTCGAAGCGGTATTTCAGTCCTTCGACTGGAAGAAAACAGTTTCCTTTTTCGATGTTGTGCTGCCCAAGTCCGGGCTGCTGGACGGTGCCAAGGTCAGCGATCTGGTACGTGAGCACGTGCAATCCACGCGCATAGAGGAGCTACCAAAACTGTTTGCCGCCGTGGCCACCGACATCGTTAGCGGCGAGGAACTCACCATAGCCAGCGGCGATGTCATTGATGCCGTGCGCGCCAGCATTTCCGTACCCGGTGTCTTCACACCAATACGAAGTAACGGCCGGATCTTGGTTGATGGGGGCCTTGTCAACCCGGTGCCGGTTAGCGTCGCGCGCGCTATGGGAGCCGACGTTGTAATCGCGGTTGATCTCAACCATGAGATCGTTTCCGGGAAGAACTTCAAGCCCGTACTGCCGCTAGGCCGACTGACGGAAATGGGCGACTGGGTTGAGGGTTATCGGCAGGCTATTCAGTGGATCAAGGAGCGCATGCTTGCTCATGAAATTCCGAGTTCTGCCCAATTGGCCCGCTGGGTTTCGGTCGAAGAGCCGGCCCCCAACATCTTCGAAGTGCTGCTCGCATCGATCAATGTGATGGAGACCCGCATCACGCAGGCCCGCCTCGAACTGGAAAAACCCGACATCCTCATCCAGCCGCCCTTGGGTCACATCCGCTTCCTCCAATTCGCCCGCGCCGAGGAAATCGTCGAGATCGGCTATCGCTGCGCAGCCGAGCAGTTGGCGCGCTGGGCAGAAACGTCAACCCAGGGCTGACTCGCATCTCATGAGCTTTACCGAGACTGTAATGGCCGGCGTGCACGCCGCCGTGGCGGGCACCCTGACTTGTGAGGCCGCGCCCGTGCAGCTTGCCGTGCGCCTGTTGCTGTCGGGCCAGCAGATACCGATCCGGGCACTGGTGACTTGCAGCATCCATTCCGGGCAGCGGGGCATCAACGCCGGTACCGCGCTGGACCTGATCTACATCAGTTTGCAGCAATTGCATGCCCACGTCGATGCGACGCGCGGCCCATCTGCGCTGCTCGGCAATGCCGCCACCGTATTGGCGGGGGACTACCTGACCACAGGCGCCTTCCGCTTGCTGGTGCGTTGCGATGACCTTCAAGTTCTGACCCTGGTTGCCGATGCGGTCAACCGGGCGGCTGAGTTGGAGGCTGCGAATCTGAACCATGTGCAGATCAAAGGCGACGATCCAACGCAATGGCTGCGGGCTCGTCGAAGATTGGCCGTGCCGCTGGGTGAGGCGGCCGGCGCCACAGGGGCCGCTCTCGCGGGCTACTCTGATCCTCTTGTCGAAGTAGCGCGGCGCTACGGAGAAACCCTCGTTGCGAGCTGCGTGTTGTTGCAGGAAGCCGATGTCATGGACGACTTCGTGGCGCGCACGACCGTCCAACGTTCAGCACTCGACCTGTGCCGCCAAGCAATGCAGGGAGCACGGACCATCGCGACGGCCACAGGGAACCGCCATCCACTCGAACTCGCTGAACTGATCGCGGCAAGAATCAATGCGACGGGGCATCCCCCGGGGAACCACATGCCGGCATCCTGACCAATACCAAGTGAAACAAGAGAGTCCCATTTCATGAAAAAAGATCCTATTCACATGCTTGGCACCGTCGGTGCTGTCCATGTCCTTATCTGCTCACGGGCTACATGATCGGCAGCATATGACTTCTGTTTTTCATTCTGCGCAACGGGAGAGGACGATGAGCACCACCGGGAAGGTCATCATCTTCTACTCCTCCATCGGATACGGCCACATCAGTGCCGCGCAATCCATTCGGGACGAGATACAGCGGCAATCTCCGACGACCCCGGTGCTGCTGCAGGACATCCGAACCTTCATGCATCCGGTGTGGCGACGGGTCGATGAGCGCCTGTACTGGTTCGTCGCCAACCATCTGCCGGAGTGCTTCGAGAGCCTGTTCCGTGCGATGCAGACGCGCGGCAATCGTGTGGCCTCGCTGTCGATGCTGCCCAACGATTATCCGGAAGAAAGCGTATTGGCCTACCTGACCGCACAGCAGCCGGATGCCGTTCTCGCCACCCATTACGGCGCAGCCCAGGTGTTGGGAACCTTGCGGGAGAAAGGGCTGCTGTCCGACACGAGAATCGGCTGGCTGCACACGGATTTCTTCGAGGGCTATTTCCCGCGCATCTCCAAGCGGATCGACCATACCTTTCTTGCCCACCCGGAGTTGGAAACGCGCTGGCTGGCAGCGGGCGTTGCGGCCGACAAGGTCGTCACCAGCGGCATGCCGGTGCGGATTCCAGAGAGATCCGCTGACGCCCGCGGCGCCACGCTCCAGGGCCTTGGGCTGTCGGCAGACGTGCCGACACTGCTGCTGACCGGCGGCAAGGAAGGGGCGGGCGACTATCCCGGGGTCATCGGCAGCGTGGTGCGCCACTGCCAGGGGCGCCTGCAGATCATCGCGGTGTGCGGCACGAATTCGAGGCAGCACGAAGTGCTCGCCGATCTGCAGGAAAAGCTGCCGGAGAGGGCGACACTGAAGCCTTTGGGGCTGCTGCCGCGCAGCGACATGGCGGCCTGCATGGCTGCCGCCGACATTTTGGTCACCAAGGCCGGCGGGATGACGCCGGCAGAGGCTTTTGCACTCGGGGTCCCGACCGTGCTGCTCGACGTCATCAGCGGCCACGAACGCGAGAATGCCGCCCTGTTCCAGCGCCAGGGCCTGGCCAGGTTTGCGGCCAGCGCCGAAGATGCGGGGAAGTTCGCGGTGGAACTGCTGTGCGACCCCGCCCGGCGCGAGGCGATGCTGCGTGCGCAGAGGGCGTTCCGGCAGAGCATCGACATCGCGAGCATCGTCCGGTTTGCGCTCGACGAAGGCTTCAGGCCGGCCCGCCCACTGCCCGACTTCGGCGTCGAGAACGGCGCGCCCGTGCAGGGCATCGATCAGGCGCTGGCGAAACTGGATGCCGAAGCGCCGGCAGAGGTCGAACTGCTGCTGTCCTACGCCACCTCGCAAACGCCGCAACGGGTCGTGCTCGAAAATCCGTTCGGGCATCTGGCCATTCGCATCAGCGACACCGTCTACAGCGCGAACTACATCGCGGACCCGTCCGTCGATCCGAACTTCCTGCAGCATGTGAGCCTGACCGATTACCTGTTCGGCATCCATCGCCCGTCCCGTTCGCAAGTCCACACCAACACCTACGGCATGGCCTATGGCCGTGAGACGCTCGGGTTGCGGGTCCAGGGCATTCCCGCCGGGCGTCGTGCGGCGATGGTGGCCGAGGCGCACCGCATCGAAACTGGATTCCGGGACGCCAGCCTGCGCTGGAGCCGGAGCGAATTCAATTGCGCCGACGTGGTGGCGCGCATTCTCGCTGCCGGTGGCTACGACGGCCGTTCCCTGTACGACCGGGCGGGCTTGCCGAGCATGCCGCTGGACCTGTTCGAGCGCATGCGGGCACGCTTCGAGGAGGACCCTGCCTTGCGAAAAGAACTGGTTGCCTACCGATTGCTGCCTGGAACGCAGGCAAGCTACCGCTTCTCTCGTTTTCCGCTGTCGATGGGGCAGCCGCTGCGCTCGGTGGCGCGCGTCCTGGGCGATACGCAGCCAGACGCGCTCGAACAGGCGGTGGCCCGGCAGGTCACCAGTTACTTCGGCGACCGGCAACTCTACGTGGAGGACCTGCGGGCATGCTGGCCCGCTTCGCCCGCCGCGGGCCGTCCCCACTTGGCGCTGGAACGGGCCATCCTCGCCGATCTGCGGCGCCTGCTCGCGGTCTACGTGAAGCTGCCGCTCACGCGGATCGAACGCCTGGGGAGTCTCCCCGCCGCAGCGGCGTTCTACCGCCTCGTCGATCGCGGGCTCGAACTTGCCCGACTCGCCACCGAGCATGCCGAGGATGATCTGCGCCCTCGCACCTATCGCTTGCGTGCGCTGTTCATCCAACTCGTGGAAGCCTACGGGCGGATCAACCCGCAGCGCTTGGAGGCACGCCATGTGCGGGCCTACCTTGCGCGGCTTTGGGCGTTCGAGTCGGCGCTGGGACGTGACGTGCCCCCGGGCACTTCGTCGGCGCTGCTGCATGTCTGGTGGCACAGAATGGCGGCGCTCGCTCGCCCCAGTGCGCGGTCGCACCCTCGCAGCAGGGAGACCAGTGGGTTCAGCGGTATGCCGGTTGATCCGGGCGAAGTCGAGCCTAGCCGAGATGCGCAAGAGCACGGTGCGCATGGTCTCGAAGCAGGTCCGGCCACGCGCTTGACGCTTGGTGACCTGGAAGAGCCCGTTCAGGGCTTCCAGAAGGCCGTCAGCCTGGTGGGTCTGGGTCCAGGCGACGATGCCCTCGAAGGAGTTTCGGATCAGCCAGGCGAAGTTCCTCATCGGCTTGATGACCCCTATGACCGTTGCCACCGATCATGGGGCCCTTGATTTTTCGCAGTTTCATTGCCATTGAAAAGATCGTTCGTATGAACAATATTTTTCCCGGAACAGTCGGAGGATGTATGCTAGGTCATGCCGAAACAACCAGCGGCCACGAGGCGCGCAGTGCCAAGACCCGATTGCAGTTGATCGAAGCGACGGTTGACGTTGTCGCCGCCGTTGGCTACGAGGGGGCAACCACGCGCGCCCTGGCCCAGGCGGCCAAAACCACGCTGTCGGCCATTCCCTACCATTTCGGCAGCAAGAAGGAGCTCTATCTGGCTGCAGCGGACATGATCGCCGAGTATGCGGCCCATCGCTTCGCGGAGGCCGCAGCCTTGCTTGACGATACCTCGGACGTCGAGCTTTCTGTTCGCTTCGAACTCGCACTGATCCAACTGCTCCACACCATGCTGGAGGAAGCCGAGCCGCACGCCTGGACGGCATTCGTGGCCCGCTGCGCTTACGACAACGACGACGCGTTCGCCCTGATTCATGAACGCGCGATCGCTCCGCTGCAAAAGCGTCTAGTACATGCCGCCAGCCAGTTTAGCGGCCGGTCTTCTGATGACGAGGCTCTACGGATGCGCGTCGTCGCAATTCTGACGGCAGTTTTCAGTTTCAGGTTTCTGCGCGGCATGATGCTCCGTGGCATGGACTGGAAAAGCATTCAGAACGAAGCCATCAGGCAAATCACGGACATGGTCCGTGATCTCTGCCGAAGCGGCTTTCTTGCCGTTCGGCCGCCTGATGAAGGTGCGGACCGGAAAATAGGCCCCACTTGATTCCATCAAGCCCTCTCCAATCGAAAGGAAATGCGCTATGAGGGTCATGGCCTGAAGCCAGGGATGTTGCAGGAACAGACTGGCGACATAGGCACCGGCCTACGACAACTCCAGTGCATCGTGGGCCCGCCCGGCCTCGCGATACATCGCCTCGACAGCGACGCCTTGGCAGAGCGTGTGAGGTTGGTTCATGACACGCTTGGCAGATCAGATGGCCGGATGCCCCTGCGGCCGCACGGTTTTTGAGTGGAGTTGGGTCCTGTCTTGTGGCAAACATGGAGCCCGACCCGTGATGGTTGTGCGCAAACTGGCAGGTGCATCGATGCAATATGTTCACCGGGATGTGATCTGGCAGCAGCCAGAATGCGGTGTGCGCAACAGAGGAGGCCCCGAGGGGTTTCTTCAAATTGGCGACAGCGTCGCGAATCCAAATTACTCCTTCGCAGCCGCCTTGGGAGTGGCCTTTGCCTTGGGCGCTTCAGGCACTGCAACAGCAGGCGCAACCTTCAGTGCAGCGCGCTGATCACGCAGGGCGTTGATTTCGGCAGCGATCTTGTTTTTACGTTCGGTCAGCTTGGCGATGTTTGCCGTCAGTTTGGCGATGGCCTTGGCTGTCTTGGAGACGGATGCCTTTGCAGTGGGCCTTAGTGCCTTCGCGGGAGCCGTTACCTTCTTTGCTATCGTTGCAGCCTTGGGAGCCACTTTCTTCGCAGTTGCCATTTCAGTTCCTATTTTGTTATCTGGCTAAACCTTTTTGCCAAGCAAGCATTGTTCTCAATATTTTGATGCTCTGGATTTGACGCGTCGTCTGTTGGCCACCGACGCGGCAATTCCGGGAAATGAACGCTGCGATGTAGACGACGTGAAAAGGGGACAAGCCTTGACAAGAGATGTCCTTCAAGATATCTTAAAGATATCCAAATCTAGGAGGTGCCATCATGAACAACCGTGCCGTTGCCGACCAGATCGCCTTCCGCTACCGTACCGTCGACAGCGCCACGGGCGTTACGCGCGAAACCGCAAAACGCGTGGCGGAACGACTGGGTGTCGATGAAACGCAGGCTATCCACATTGCGCTGCACACCATGGCCGTCAAGCTGCTGCCGCAGTACGAGGCGGATGAGGGGTCGCTGACTGCGACCCAAATTCACCAGATCAAGAAGCGTGTCCCGCAGGGCACGAAGCGTTCAGTGCGCTCCAGCCTGTTCGAGATGGAGTCGGCATGACGCCACAGTGGTGGGGTGAACCTACTGCTGGCGAAATTGTGTGGTGCCACTTTCCTGACGATGTCAACCCGCGCCCAAAGCCACGGCCAGCGTTGATTCTGACGGTATTTGATGACGATGCGCCGCAGTTTCATGTTCGAGTTGCCTACGGTACGAGCCAACGCACGACCACCCTGCATCGAGGCGAATTCGCTATCCTGTGTGAGTGCAATCCGGTGGCATATGAGGCAGCGGGTCTTAGCTATGACACCAAGTTCGATTTGAAACAGGTACTGGATCTGCCTTACACGACTGAGTGGTTTTCGGTGCCGCCTGCGGCACCCCATGGCCAGACGCCCAAGCTGGGCACCCTGCATCCTTCGCTGGTGCGCGCTGTGCAAGCCGCATTTTAGGCGGTCAACGGGTGAGCGAGGGAACTGAGGCCGGCATTGGTTGATCGCTGTCAAAGGTTTTGCAGCTCGTCTTCTGGGCGTGCCCAATTTGTGGGCAAACTAGTCCTGCCGTTGCCAGACGCGGGTTGTAGGCTTCCCGGTGTCTGTTTGTCCACAGAACCTGTGGATAAGCAGGGTCTCAAAAAAAGACCCCCACGGCATTTCTGCCATGGGGGTCAAACCGATCAAGCCACTTGTCGCGCCTCTTCCGCGTCGACCCTGGCGCTGCCTGCTTCGTCCTTGTCCAGGTCAAGCTGCTTGAGCAACTCCCGCTGGCGGGACAGCAAGTCGACCAACCGGCCTTCGTGCTCGAACGGTCGGGCCAGTTCCAGCCGGATGTTGTCCAGCCGCTTGCGCCGAACTTCCAACTGCGCTACGGCATCGTCATGGTGCTTGGACACCGATGCCAGCGCCGCCAGCAAACCGGCCACCAGGGCCGGACCGGTCTGGTAGGGCACAGCGTTGTAAGCGCAATGCCCTGACAAGTACAGGTTCGGCACTTCCTCATCGCGTGCGGTCAGGATGCCCAGATCGAAGCCGCCGAAGCGTCCAATGACACGTTCGACCATCCGGGTGGATGCAAACACCTCTTCCTTGGCTGCTTTGACCAGACCCCGCAGGACTTCCCCAACGGTGTCCGGTCCTGTGACAGACCGACCTCCCAAAGCCACAACAATGTCCTGCGTGGTTTGCGGTTCGATGCGCGCCACATCTTGGACGTACAGTGCGATTTTCTTCTCCATCGCCTCAATCATCATCGGCAGCCTGCCCACCTCGCTTTCGTTGGCGTAACGCTGGTTGCGCCACACCGAGAACAGCGTCGAGAGCTTGGCCACCTCTGCGTCCACACCGGCCTTCTCAATTACCAGCGGGTTGCCCGAT
>Ga0255338_1004902_pt1 | contig 13070 bp, 10 predicted proteins | sample MeOH1_35cm_T4_19_FD_203715 | JGI IMG/M metagenome (GOLD analysis project Ga0255338, IMG submission 203715) | Sandy soil microbial communities from University of British Columbia, Vancouver, Canada - MeOH1_35cm_T4_195 | ecosystem: Engineered > Artificial ecosystem > Sand microcosm > Unclassified ...
CGGCGGTTGATGACTTCGATGATCGCCTCCGCCAGGCGGTCTGAGTCGTGGCGGACCACGCTACTCTGGCTGATGAAGCGGCCGGTGATGGGGCGCAGCCCGAGGGCGCGGATCTTCTCCACGTCCGGCAGCACCCACTGCGAGCCGACGCCGGCGTAGCGCTGGCGGAGCGTGTCGCTCGGCTCTTCGATGTTCACCATCACGTAGTCGAAGATTGGCATTCCAGCCTGGGAAAGCACCGTGCTTACGTGATCGCTCGCGGTGAAGTCATTGGTCTCGCCCGGCTGGGTCATTACGTTGCAGACGTAGACTTTGATCGCCCGGCTTTCCGAGACGGCTTCAGCCACGCCTTTTACCAGGAAGTTGGGCACCACGCTGGTATAGACGCTGCCCGGTCCGATGATGATCGCGTCGGCAGTGCGAATCGCTTCCAGGGTCTCTTCCAACGGCTCGGTGTCCGGGTCGCTCAGCCGCATCCGCTTGATGTCGCGGCCCGCGGCGGTGATGTTCGTCTCGCCCTCCACGATGGTGCCGTCGTGGAGCTCGGCAATCAACTGGACGTTGCGGGTGGTGGACGGCAACACCCGGCCGCGAATGGCGAGAACCCGGCTGGTCTGGCGAATGGCTTCCTCGAAATCGCCGGTGATGTGCAGCATCGCCGCCAGCAACAGGTTCCCAAAGGAATGGCCGGTGAGGCCGGACTCCCCGTTCCCCTCCGGCGTACGGCCCGGTTTGAAGCGGTACTGGAACAACTCCTGCATGAGCGGCTCGGCATCCGCGAGCGCCACCAGGCAGTTCCGAATGTCGCCGGGCGGGAGCATGTTAAACTCCCGCTGCAGCCGGCCCGAACTCCCACCGTCATCCGTTACCGTAACAATGGCCGTGATGTTGCTGGTGTACTCCTTCAGCCCACGCAGCATCGTGGAGAGCCCGGTCCCTCCACCGATCACCACGATGCGCGCGCCGTGCGCCAACTGCCGGCGGCGCCAGATGAGGTCCGCAATGGGCTGGTTACCGGCCGGCATCACCGCCGAGGTCACCGAAAGCAAGATGTTGCGGACACCGACCAGGAAGATCAGCAGCCCCAGTGCGGCCGTGGGAATGCCGATGAGAACCTGATAGGAGAAGGTGCGCAGCCCGTAGTCGACCAGCGATACGCCGAACGCCCGGTAGATCTCCGCGTTAAGCCAGTCGCCGAAGTCGGACAACTGCATGAGGAACATCACGTCGACGCCACCGACCAGCACGGTGATGCCGAGGAGAGCGATGAACAGCCAGCGCTTGACGCGCATTCCGGGGCGCAGCCACTTGGCAAGCTCCTGAAGGCGCTGGAAGGCTTCGATCATGACTTCTACTAGATGGACGGGCTACTGCTCCATCAGGGAGCTAAATGACGAGTGACCGCAGGTCGGAGAGGGCGAGGCTCCTGCCGCGCCGTTACGGTGCGCGGCTTGGCAGGAGCCTCGCCCTCCCCGATATCGCCCGCCGTTTCAGCCTTGACGGAGCATTGTGCCGTTTCCCGGTAAGTCGTTCGGCTGAGCGAGGAATCCGGCCGGGGTTTGCGGGCTACTTCTTGATGTCCCGGTGCTGGACGAGGGGCTCGTAGCCGCGGCTCCGCAGGAAGGACGCCAGCTCTTCGGTCACCATCACGGAGCGGTGCCGACCACCCGTACACCCCACGGCTATTGTGAGGTAGGCTTTCCCTTCCTGAATATAGGGCGGGATGGTAAAGGTGACGAGGTCGTACAGTTTCTGGAGGAACGGCTCGGTCAGGGGATCCTGTTTGACGAACTCAATCACGCCAGCCTGCTGACCGTCCTGCCAGCGCAGCTCCCGCACGTAATGCGGATTGGCCAGGAAGCGGACGTCGAAGACCAGGTCCGCGTCCAGCGGCAACCCGTGCTTGAAGCCGAAGGAGACGATGGTGATCACCATGCCGGCCTGCGGGCCAGTGCGGTCGGCAAACAGCTCGCCCAGGAGCTGCGACAGCGAGCGCGGGGTGTGATCGCTCGTGTCGATCACCTTGTGCGCGTGGTCCTTCAGGTCCGTAAGGAGCTCTCGCTCTCGTTGGATCGAAGGCAGGATTCCCCCTGCTTCCAGGAGCAGCGGGTGCTTGCGCCGGGTCTCCTTGAAGCGGTTGACGAGGACCGGGTCGGACGCTTCAAGGAAGAGGATGGTCGTATTCAGCTCTCGCTTGCTTAGCTCCTCGAGCGCCGGTTCCAGTGCGTCGAGGCCCGTCCCCGCGCGCACATCCACGACGCAAGCGATGTTGGGCGAGCGGCCATTGCCGAGGTCGGCGAGCTGGGGCAGCAGCGCCGGCGGCAGGTTATCCACACAGTAGTATCCCAGGTCCTCGAAGATGCGGAGGGCCTGAGACTTTCCGGAGCCGGATATACCGGTGATGATTACAAAACGCACAGTAAATAAATTCGGCCTGGCACGTCCGGAGCGCTACTCGTCGTCCACGCGTTCTCGGATGATCAATTTACTCAAGATGCCGCCAATTGCTCCGACGAGAATCGAGCCGATCAGCGCTCCCAGCGGCTTCACCTGAAAAACCGGTGTACCGATGCCATCGGCAATTACTGCGATGAGCCAGAACATCGCGGCATTAATAATGACGCCCAGAATTCCGAAGGTCAGGCAGTTGAGTGGAGCGGTAAGCAAGCGCGCGATCGGCCGGATCAGCGCATTCACCAGCGCCATGATGATAACCGCGATGAACCACGAATACCAGTAAGCCGCGTCTAACCGCGCCAGCCCGAAAGCGGACAGAATCCAGACCGTGGCGTAAAGTGCCGCCGCGGAAATCGCCCACCGGAGGAGCAGTTGCATCGTTGCCTCATGAAACGCTTTCTCGTCCGCCGCACAACGGACAGCCCGGCAATTCGGAGGCCCGTTATCTGGTTGTCGCTCGGCCCGCGCGCTTCCTGCCCGAATGAAAGTCTAGATGAGCGGTTGCGCGGAGGCAGCGACCCCTCCGTCAGGCGTGTAGGGACTGGAACAGCCGCTGCGCAGCCGGGCGGTTCATCCCGGGTGCCTGAGCCAACTCGTCCGGGCTCGCCTGCTTCATCTTATCGACGCTGCCGAAGTGTTTCAACAACGCGAGGCGGCGCTTTTCCCCGATGCCCGGAATCTCGTCCAGTGCGCTGCGAGTCTGCCGCTTGGAGCGCAGGTTGCGGTGGAAGGTGAGCCCGAACCGGTGCGCCTCGTCACGGATGCGCTGGAGCAGGAACAACGCCTGGCTGTTGCGTGCCAGCAAGATCGATTGGCTCCGCTCCGGCTTGAACACCTCTTCAAACTTCTTTGCCAGCCCGACCGTGGGGATCTCGACCGCCAGTTCGCGTTCCACTTCCATGGCCGCACTGAGCTGCCCTTTTCCGCCGTCGATCACAATCAGGTCCGGCATGTCGGCGAACTTGCTGTCTCCGTCGGCGCCCCGCTGCAGGCGGCGGCGGAGCATCTCCTGGATGCTGGCAAAGTCGTTAGGGCCCTCTACCGTCTTGATCTTGAACTTGCGGTAGTCGCTCTTCTTCGGCTGCCCGCCTTCGAAGACCACCATCGCGCCGACGGATTCCTGGCCCATCGTGTTGCTGATGTCGTAGCACTCGATGCGGTAGGGGAGGTTGGGCAGTTCGAGCTGCTCCTGCAGCTCCATCATCGCCTCTTCCGCCTTCGCCTGGTCCGCGGCGAACTGCGACTTCCGCTCTTCCAGGTGCTGCCGCGCATTCTTCTCGGCCAGCTCCACCAAACGGCGCTTCTCGCCCTTCTGCGGCACGGAGATCCGCACCCGGGCCCGCTCGTGCGCTACTTTGGTCGCGTCGCGCTGCTCGGTGAGCCAGGTCTCCAGCAGCGCGCGATCCTCCACCTCGTGACTCAGCAGTGCCTGCCGCGGGAACTGCTGCACCCGCAGGTAGTACTGCTCCACGAACTGACGGGCCGCCTCCCCCAAGTCGTCCGGATGAGCGCCTTCCAGGAAGTAGCGCTCCTGGCCCAGAAGCTTGCCGCCGCGCATCTGTAGTACCGCCGCACACGTCTGGATTCCGTCGCTTACCAGCGCCACCACGTCCTGGTCTTCCAGATCGGTAGAGAGTACCTTCTGCCGCTCCACTACCCGTTCGATCGCCTGGATCTGGTCACGCAGCCGGGCCGCCGCTTCGAAGTTGAGGTTGTCGGCGGCCTGCTCCATCTCCGCCTGCAGCTTCTCCAGCGCGCGCTCCGACTTCCCCTCCAGGAATTGGGTCACCTCGTCGACCGCCTTCAGATACTCCACCCGCGTGACCATACTGGCGCAGGGACCGCTGCAGAGGCCGAGGTGGTAATCCAGGCAGAGCTTCTGCTGATCGCCCTCATCGATCTTGCGGGCACAGCCTCGGAGCTGAAATACGGACTTGATCACCCGCAGCGCCTGTCGCATCGACCACGAGTTCGTATACGGCCCGAAGTAGCGGTTGCCATCTTTCTTCACGCGGCGCACGATGATGGGCCGCGGAAACGGCTCGTGCATCGTGAGGCAGATGTACGGATAGTGCTTGTCATCTCGCATCCGCACGTTGTAGTGCGGGCGGTGTTTCTTGATGAGGTTGCACTCCAGCAAGAGTGCTTCGACCGGGCTGTCGGTGACCACCGTCTCCAGATCCACCACCCGGCCCACCATCACGCGGATGCGCGCGGAGTGGGCAGCGCTCTCCTGGAAGTAGGAGCGCACCCGGTTGCGCAGCACCTCCGCCTTGCCGACGTACAGCACTTGCCCGGCAGCATCCTTGAAAAGGTAGCAGCCCGGCTTGTCCGGAAGCTGAGATAGTTTGTGTTGAAGCAGGTCGTTCATGCGAATGGGCGAATCACTGTTCGCGTTCCCATTATACTCGTCCGGTCCTTCACCTCCAACAGATGACGGAACCCCTGCATGGCGGGGGAGTGACAGAGCGGCCCATCGCCGCGTATCGATCTCTCAACTTCCGGTAGCGGTCGGCTCGGATCGGAATGGGTATGCTGGAATTGAACCCAGGAGGCGCTACATGATTCCCAACCGATTGCTCACCCTCGGAGCCACCATGAGCGTGGCACTACTCTGCGCGCCGGCGGCGGCCCGCGCCGCGCAGAGCGTGCCGCCCGGTACGGCGGTCCTACTCCAATTTGATGACGAGGTCAGCACGAAGACCGCGAAGAAAGGCGATCGCATCCATCTGCGCGTCTACACGGACGTGGTGGTGAACGGAAAAACGTTGATCAAGCAGGACGCCCCAGCTACGGGCACCGTGACCAACGTACGCAAGCCCCGGTCGTTTGGCCGGCGCGGTGAGCTGAAAGTGCGCCTGGAAAACGTTACAGACGTCACTGGCGCTCGCGTGCCGTTGGAGCCATACTCCACGGGCGATCGGTTCAAAGCCACCGGACCCGGTGCCGCCGGCGCCGGGCTGGTGGTGCTGGGTCCGGTGGGGCTGGTGGGCGGCGCGTTCGTGAAGGGCAGCCACATCACCATCGACAAAGGGACACGCATTCAAGCGGTCGTGTGGGACGGCAAGACAAAGCCGGAAAGCAAGCCCCAGAAGTCAGAGCAGCCGCCGGTAGACTTCCCCGACAAGCGCAATTAGGCTCGAGGACGGCGACGAGCCAGCTCAAGTCGCAAGCATCCGGGACGAGGGCCGCTCCAGTGAAATTGTGCGGTAGCGGCGCTCCGCTACCGCACAATACGGCAAGCCGCAAGTTCAAGCCGCGTGGCGGCTACGCCAGCAGTGCTTCAAGCGCCGCCCGCGACTGCGGGTTCACCGCGCGTCCCACTTCCGCCCCGTTCTCGAACGCAATGAGCGTGGGAATCGTCCGGACGCCAAACTGCGTTGCCAAATCCTCGTCCGCATCAGAATCGACCTTCACCACCTTGAGGTCGGCGGCATGCTCCTCGGAGAACTTCTCCAGGCGCGGAGCGAGGGCGCGGCACGGGAAGCACCAGTCGGCATAGAAGTCCACCAGCACGCGCTGGGGGTGCTTCAGAACTTCCGCCTCGAATTCCGAGCCACTGATCTTCTTAACTGCCATCTATACCTCCATGCGGTTTCCGCCGCGCAATCTCTTCGTCTGCGGACAGTCGATTGCCCACGTGGGCTCGCACGCTCGCGAGTGCGGAGTAATGGAGTGATGGAGTACTGGAAGTGGCGAGCCGTAGGTTCGGCGTTACCGCATTACTCTACTCCAATACTCCATTACTCCGCATCACGGGGACTATTTCGCCGGCCGGATTGTGCCGTGCAGTATTCTATCCCCACTCTCGCCCTGGAGTATTCGGCCAGGGATACAATTGCCCGGCGCTCCCCTGCACCCGGAGCAGTAAGACATACGAGGACTCTTCTATGCGGAACTGGTGGTGGCTGGCCCTCGCCGGCCTGCTCGCGGGATGCGGCGGCACAAACGCCGGGGGTGGATCGGCTCCGGCGACGGGCGAGAGTGCGGAATTTCCGGTAGGCATCGTAACCGACGTCGCCGGAATCGGTGACCTCTCGTTCAACATGATGGCCTGGGACGGCTTGCAACGCGCGGGGCGAGAATTGGGCGCGGCCCCCACGAAGATCGAGTCCCAACAGGTAGGCGATTACGAGAACAACCTGCAGCGCCTGGCGGAGAAGGGCTGCAAAGTGGTCATCGGGGTTGGCTACGCGCTGGAACCGGCCGTCAAGAACATCGCGCCCCGCTATCCGAATACGCACTTCGTCCTCATCGACGCCGCCGGTCCCCAGGCGCCCAACGTGACCGGAGTCGTCTTCCACGAAGAAGAAGGCGCCTTCCTCGCCGGAGCGCTGGCCGGGGGAATGAGCAAGAGCGGCAAGCTCGGCTTCGTGGGTGGGCAGGAGATCCCGCTGATCAAGAAATTCGAGGCCGGATATCGCGCTGGGATCAAGACGACGAACCCGGGGGCGACGGTATTCGCCAAGTACACCAACACCTGGGAGGACGTAGCGAAGGGGAAAGAACTGGCCTTGTCCCTCTTCGGTCAGGGCGCCGACGTGGTCTTTCACGCTTCGGGCCGCTGCGGCGTGGGCGTTATCGATGCCGCCCGGATGAAAGGGCCCGGGTTCTGGGCCATCGGTGTGGATGCGGACCAGGACTACCTGGGCACGGCCGATCCGGAACACCCGGAGCCGCCCTCGCGGGTACTCACCAGCATGATGAAGCGGGTGGACAATGTGGTGTTCGCCATCTGCCAGGAAGCGAAGGCAGGCGCCGTGAAGAGCGGCGTGCGGGAGCTCGGGGTAAAGGACGGCGGGATCGGTCTCTCTCCGCTGAAGTTCACCAAGTCGGAGATCCCCGCGTCGCTGCTCCAACGGGTGGAGGCCCTCAAGACGGAGGTAGCCGAAGGTAAGGTCAAACCACCGAAGACCCTTGAAGACCTGGAGACCTGGAAAGCGCCCGTAATGCCCAAATAGGTCGCGGCAGGCGCCGATCATTAGGGAAGCAGGTGGCGCAAAGAAATCGCAACTGCGATTTGATCGATATCGTTCAGAAACTTTTCCGAGCTAGGGAACCTTCGCATTTCCCCTTCGTCCAAATAAGTGCGTTCCGGGAAATACCCGAGCCATACTCTGCCACTCCAGGCCGCGATCTTCGCGATGTTCCAGGAGTGGCATTTTTTTATTCCCCCGATGCCCGGCGGTAGGGACGCTCAATGCGAGCTACCTGCTGGCGAGGCGGGCGGGTGCGCGGATAGCGGAGTTTCCAGAGCCATTGGTACAGCAAACGGAACCACCAGGCTCCGTCCAATCCAATGCTGCTGCGCTGTCCGCACTCGGGACACTGGCTGAACAGGACCGTAGTCCGCTTCTCTTGCCCGCCGGCGGTGATGATAAACCCCCGGCCACGCCAGAAGCAGTCGGCCGGGACTTCCATGTCGCACCGATGACAGAAGGTGACTGATTCCTCGGGATACCACATGCGGCGCCAGTCTCTCTCGCCTCTCGCCGTCGCAGCCGAAAATCGGCGTAGTACCAGGACGAGAAGTATCTCTATTGTCGAGATTTTTGCTCCGCGTGAACCCTCGGATTCGCGAGATTATCGTTGAGTTATCAGCAGCAGAGGGGAAACCAAACCCCCGGCGCCTGCCGTGCGAAGCAAAGGCACCCACCACTCCGAAGCACCCACTCCTCGCCACTAGCCTTTCTCCATCCTGAGATGGAGAGCGGTGGCGAAGCCCGGAGAGAGGCCTCCCCTTACTGCACCGGCACGACCTGTTTGGAGCGCACCGTCAGCGGGAAGGGGAGCACTCCGGAATTCAGGACTCCCGCCAGCAACGTTGCTTCTTCGGGTGTGCTGAATCCGCCCGGTATGTCGATCTCGCTGCCCACCGGATCCGGCTTCTTGTCCTCGATAGGAGCGTCCTTTTTCCGGTCTTTGTCCTTGCCCTTGCGGCGGGGAGTAACCGTGGTGATTCCGGCGCTCACGGCCACCACTTCACCGTCCAGAACTACCGCGATCATGCGACCCGGTTTGCGCAGGTATTCTTCCAGGCGTTTAGATGCCTTCTCCGTGAGCCGCGCCTTCACCAGCGCACCGTTCCCCACCGCCTGTGCTCCGTTCGGCTCCAGGTCGTCATTGTTGAAGAGTAGGGAGGCCTTCGCCACCACCTTTGTCGTTTCGACCGGTTGGTTACTGCGGCGATCCTGGAACCGCATGTTCGCCTTGCCCTGGATGGTGAGGACGTTGATCAGGTAGCGTCCGCCCGGGTTCAGGTTTGTCTGCACGTCGTCCAGCGAGCGGAACTCGAGCTTGCCGGGACGGGTGAGCATTTGCGCCTGGGCATCTGTCATCCGCTCCAGAGGCACCCGCACGCGGATCTCGTCGATCCCGATTACCTTTACGCTTCCGTTACCGCCTGATAGTGCCGAGACCCGCCGATCCAGGACGTCTGAGATCGCCGCCTCGTCCAGCTTGCCCACCCTGTCCGCACGCACCTTGGTATGATCGAGCCCGAGCTTCAGCTCCGTCTGCACGCTGCCCTGCGCGCACGACGGCTGCGGTGTAGCGAACGGGAGGAGCGGGATGATTAGGAGTGCAGACCAGGAACGCATGGAATTCTCCGAACGCGGAACGTGTACCGATACCGTTAGTCGAATGTGGCCATCCAAGCCAAAGCGAGATCGCTCTTCAGGTGCTCCGGCGGCTCCAGTGGACGGCTCCGGAAAACGCAGCGAGATACTCCGCGCCCCCCGCCGGGACAGTGCTGCTCAGTGACGTTAGCCTAGCCACCGGGAGCGCGGTCAAGCCCCTGCGCAACCCGACGCCGAAGTCCGTTCGCTGCGGCAGGCTACTCTTTCGCGAGCTCATCTTCCGAGCTGCCCACTTCCATGAAGTCCAGCACCAGACCGACGTCCTGCCGGGTGAGCGCACCGAATGCCAGCTCCGGCAGCGGCTCGAAGCGAACGATGTGGTCGATCGTCAGGTAAGCGCTGTGTACGGGGGGGAGCCGCACGCCCCGGGGCGGCTTGAGATCGGTCCAGAAGGCGTGGCTCTCGTAGATGGCGGTGCCCTTGAGCGGCTGCCGGAGCTGCCAGTCGTCCGCCACCGGTTTCAGCGACTTCACGCGCGCGACACCCTTCACTACCCCCCGCTCGCGGAGCACCAGCTCCTGTCCTTCTTCCAACAGTTCTTGCGCCGGTTCGAGACCCGTCACTTTGGCGCTCAGCACCGTTCGAGCGTCCGAGCCGTCGACCGCACGCTCCTGAAACACCACCCATTGCGGGTTGTTGGTGGCGTGTGGCACGTCTAACGCATCCATCAGACCCCGGCGCTCCGGCCGATGTTCCTGGAACAGGTAGTACAGCTGGAACGTGGTCCAGAGAGTGCTGTTCCCCTCGCGCATCCGGAAGAACAGCTCGTCGCCGCTGGAGACCAGCTCCGTGGGCTGGCGAGGCCGCGGCGCCGATTCCGCCACCGACTCCCGGAAGCGGGCGTAGCGCCCGCGGTCGATGCGCCCGTCCAGAACTGCAGCCATCACCGCGCAGCCGGGCTCACCGCAGTGCACGCAGTCCGGGAAGCGGCAACCTTCTGCCAGATCGAGTGCTTCCGGTAGCAGGACCTCGATCTGGTCCGAGGCGGTCTCCACTGTATCCAGCGCCAGCCAGTCGAACCCGGGCGTATCGGCGATGAGCCCGCCGTACGGCAGTGGATAGAGCCGCGTGACGTTGGTAGTGTGCGGCCCGCGGGGATTATCGATCCGCCACATGCCCACCTTCGTCTCCTGCCCGGTGATGGTGCGGATTAGGCTGGACTTCCCTACGCCGGATCCACCCCAGAAGAAGGATACCTTCCCCTTGAGCAGCGGCTCCAGTGCTTCCAGGCCCAGTTTCGCCTCGACGCTGGTATAGATGACCTTCACACCCATCTGCTCGTAGGGCCGCATGAGCCGGAGTACGTCCGCCTCGGGGGTGAGGTCCATCTTGTTGACGCAGATGGCCGACGGGAGCCCCGAACTTCGCGCCAGCGCCAGGGCGCGGTCCATCAGGGCGAAGTTGATGCCCGGGTCCCGCGCGGCGGCCACGAACACCACCTGGTCCGGGTTTGCGAGTACCACCTGGGTCGGAAAGCTTGCCGCCCCGCCGCGGCGCCGCGGTCGCTCCCGGTTCGAGCGCGCCAACTCGTTCCGGCGCGGCAGGATCCGCTCCACCACCGCCGTGTGCGCGTCCAGACGCTGGTACTCCACATGATCGCCGACGGCCAACGCCTCGGCGGCCTTCTTCAAACGTCCGCGCAGCAGACACGGCACCGACACGCCGTCGTCCAGCACTTCGCACCGCGCTCCGAATACCACACTAACAATCCCGATTGGCATGGGGCCCTTTTACCAGAAACCCGGCAATCTCTTTCCACGCTGCGCAATGCGGTGCGCCTGTAGAACAAACCCGGTCCCTAACCTGTTATAGGGCCATATTCGCATCAGCCGGTGTATTTGCTAAACCACACCGCTGTGCCGGCCCGCGTACCGCAAATCGATCCCTAGCTACCGCGCCTTGAGACTGGCGCAAACCAACTCCTGATCATTGCGGGCGAAAACATGCTGGTTGGCAAAAGCCGGGTGCGTCCAGCAGACCCCGCCGCGCTCGTTGAGCTGACCCCGTGTCGGCTGGATGAGCTGAGCGCGGCTGATCTCCTCGTACCCCTGCGGCGAAAGGCGAGCGATGATGAGCTGCCCGCGTTCGTTGAACATCCAGGTCCGGTCGCCGTTCTGCACGAAGTGGATGGTCGCCCAGCGCGCGCGGGGCACCGCGGCGTCACTCATCCAGACACGCTCGCCCGTCTTCGCGTCGAGGCAGCGAAGCTCACCGTAGCTGTCGACGCCGTAGATGTTGCCGCCCAGGAAGAGCGGGGTGGAGATGATGGAGTGCAGCGCGTCCGTGTTGCGCTCGTTCTGGCCGGCGCGCTGCCACACCTTTTCCACCGCCATCCGATCCGGCGCGAGACGGAGCAAGAGCGAGCCTTCGTAGAAGCTCGTGAAGAAAATCTCGTTCCCACGCACCACAGGGGTGGGGATGGCGATGGGCATGTTGCGTGCGGGGAACGGATAGCTCCAGTAAAGCGCACCCGTCTGCGGGTTCAGTCCCACCACACGATCCCCATCGAGGCACACCATCACTCGCTTACCGGCCTGCTCGGCGATGATCGGCGCGGTGTAGGCGGGGCGGTCGCCCAGCGCGTGCCAGCGCTCCGCACCGGTTTTGCGATCGAGCGCCACGAAGCAGGCGTCCTTGTCGCCGCCGATGTGGAGGATGATCAGATCTCCCTCGATCAGCGGTGCGGCGGCGATGCCCCAGATGGGCAGGCGAATCTGGTAGAGGGCGTTCAGGTCCTTGCTCCAGAGCACCTTACCGCTGGCGGCATCGAAACAGTGCAGGTTACCGATGGCGCCCAGGGCGTAAGCGCGGCCATCGAAGACGGTCACGGCGGCACGCGGGCCGTCCGGGTAGCCGACGCCGCCGTACGCCGCGTCGTAGGCATAGCTCCAGCGCGTTTTCCCGGTCTTCTCGTCGAAGCAGTGAACGCGCTCCTGCTGCTTCGGATCGGTGATGCGGTCTGTGAGAAAGACCCGTCCGTTGGCGACGGTGGGGCCGCTGTAACCGGAGCCGACCGGCACGCGCCACTCCGCCTTCAGGTCCGGCGCGTCGAACTTCGTCACCAGCCCCTGTTCACGCCAGACACCGTCCCGGTTCTTACCGCGCCATTGGGGCCAGTCCTCCGCCATGACCTGTACGGACATCACCAGAAGGGCCAGCGCGATAAGTGAGCCGAGTGGCTTCCGAGCGGATGAGAGGCGATTCATTCGGAGTCCTTCCGCGGACCACAGGAACTGGTCACGCCCCAGTCTGTTCCACGCGGAGGACCCCTCTCACCTGCGGCGGTGGCAGACCGGGCCTAGCGCAGGACGCGGAGCAGGGCCATTACCGCGGCGGCGATTCCCGCCGCGCACGGCAGCGTCACCACCCAGGAGAGCGCGATCTCGCCGACCTTACCCCAGCGCACCGCACGCGGATCGTTGCGCAGTCCCGCGCCGATGATGGCGCCGGTGGAGACGTGGGTCGTGGAGACCGGCATTCCGTTCCAGGAGGCGAGACTCACCAGAGTGGCGGTAGTCAGGCTGGCAGTGAGCGATTCCGGCAGAGGAAGCGTGGTCACCTTGGTGGCCAGGGTCTCCAACACCTTGCGGCCCGCCACCATGCCGCCGATGGCCATCGCCACGGCAACCAGACCGAACGCCCCGGCCATCCCGCCGCCCGATGCGGGCAGCACCACCACGGCCAGCGCCGCGATCTTGGGGGCATCATTCCAGCCGCGGGCAAAGCCCACCATCCCAGCGCTCAGCCAATGGAGCCCATTGAGGGCGGCGCTGCCCGGAGCGCGCAGGAGGGTGTCCTGCCGGTTACATTCGGTCACATCGCCGACCGCCAAATGGGGAGCGCCGGCGTTTTCCACCGCCAGCGCTGTTCCGCCCGGTGCGAGCATTGGCGGCGCCATGACGCAAACGCACCGGGATGCCAGCTTTGCCGCGATCAACGCAACCGGCCACGCGATCAGGTAGACCAGTCCGAGAG
>Ga0255338_1004903_pt1 | contig 13069 bp, 11 predicted proteins | sample MeOH1_35cm_T4_19_FD_203715 | JGI IMG/M metagenome (GOLD analysis project Ga0255338, IMG submission 203715) | Sandy soil microbial communities from University of British Columbia, Vancouver, Canada - MeOH1_35cm_T4_195 | ecosystem: Engineered > Artificial ecosystem > Sand microcosm > Unclassified ...
CGGGGAGGTTATAGTCGTACTTGAGCTTGATGTTGCGGCAGAGCTGGTCGAGGACGCGCTCGCGCATCTTCTCGCCGAAGGTCACGCGCTCGGGGGCGGAGAAGCCGCCTTCCGGGGTCGTCGGGCCAACGGGGGTGTTCGGCGTGGAGCCCGGGTCGCCCGGGGCCGTCACCGACTCCCATTCGCTGTCGGGCTCGGCCATCAGCTTCATCTGGGCTCGGACCGGGGCGGAGACGAGAACGGCGGAAGCGGCGATCACGGCGGCGCGGAGGAGGCGTTGGCTCATGGCCATTATTGTAAGCCATGTCAGCGCGCGCGTCGGGGGCCTTTGGGCCTAGAACGGCCTAGAGACCGGACAGGTGGCTATTTCCCGGGCTTGTCGGAGAACAGCGCGTCGAAGAAGGAGTGCATGGCCTCCCACGAGCGCTTGTCGGCGGCCTTGTCGTACGCCATGCCCTTCGCCGTGTCGGTGCCGGCCTCGGGGACGGTGAAGCTGTGGACCGCCCCGCCGTACTGGACGAACTGCCAGTCGGCCCCGGACTTGCGCATCTCCTCGATGAACCCGGGGACGCCGGGGTTGACGTGGGCGTCGTCGGCGCCGTGGAGAACGAGGATGGCGGCCTTGGGCTTCTCCGTCGCGGGCACGGGCCCGGAGAGGTTGCCGTGGAAGCTCACGACGCCGCGCAGGTCCGTCCCCGCGCGGGCCAGCTCGAGGACGGTCGTGCCGCCGAAGCAGTAGCCGATGGCGCCGAGCTTTCCCTGCTCCACGAACGGGAGCTTCTTGAGCTGCTCCAGGCCGGCGAGCGCGCGCCGCCGCATCAAGGCGCGGTCGCCGAAGAAGGCGCCGGCGAGCTTGCCCGCCTCCTCGTGGTCCTTGGCGTACACGCCCTTGCCGTACATGTCGACGGCGAAGGCGGTGAAGCCGAGCTTGGCCAGCTGCTCGGCGCGCTTGCGCGCGTACGGGCCGTGCCCCTTCCACTCGTGCACGACGAGGATGCCGGGGCGGCTGTCCTTGAAGCCGTCCTCCCAGGCGGCGTAGCCCTGCAGGACGACGTCTCCGTCCTTATATTCCACGACCTTGGTCTTGATGAGGGCGTGGGCGGGAAGGCACGCGGCGGAGGCGAAGAGGGCGGCCAGAAGGATCTTTTTCATGGGGATGAGGATATCAAATCGCCCCCGCGCAATGAAGACGCAACACGCCGCGGCTACCCTCTCGCGGACGCCGCACCACGAGAGGTCACATCACGATGACGCGCCGAGGCGCCCTCGCCGCCGCCCATAGGCCTAAAGGCCCATTTCTCGACGGGCCCAACGCCGTCCCCCCCGAAGCCGGCGGGCCCCCGACCCGGACCGGACCGGCGGCTATCCTTGGAGGAATGAAGGCTATCGCTTTCCTCCTGCTGCTCCTGGCCGCGCCGGCCCGCGCCGAAGACTGGGCCGAGTCCGCCCGGCCGGTGTACAGAGGAGTGGAGGCCATGGCGGACGGGGTGTACGGCCTCGTCCGCGGCCACCTGATCTCCGCCGTGCTCCCGGGGCGCCTGTCGCGCCGCATGAGCGCGGTGCCCGTCGGGACCTCCGACAAGGTCTTCGCCGAGCGCCTGCGCTACCGCCAGGAGAAGGCGGCCCGGCGCCTGATCGAGACCCGCCCCGTCGGCCCGGTCGGCCCCTCGGAGACCGCCGCCTGGCAGCGCGAGGCCGCGGGCGCCCACATGACCGTCCTCACCGACGCCGTCGCCGACGCTTTGGTCCGCCGCTATCAGCTCGAGCGCTTCGGCAAGGACAGCGGCGCCTACGCCTCCAACCTCTCCAACTGGGACCCCGAGTTCATGCTCTCCGCCGGCGTCCTCGGCGGCGCCTACCTCTATGTCGCGGGGCTGCGCACCGACTTCAGCGTCGGCGCCCTGCGCGTGGACTTCGACACGAGCACCGGCAACGCCCTGCGCGGCGCCCTGCAGAACGGCGACGGCCGCGGCCTCGCGGCGCTGAGCCTGTCGCGCCGCGGCTCCCCCCTCTCGCTTAAGACCGAGTGGGGCCTGAAGGACGGCCGCATGGCCTCCGAGAAGATCGGCGTGAACTACTCCACGCGGTTCTGACCTCCCCGTCATGGCGCACCCGGCCCCGGTTGTGATACGGTGCGCCATCGGAGGGACCCATGGCCGACGAAGGCATCGTCGTGTATCGCGTCGACGCGGAGGACCGCCTCGCCTTCGTCAACGACGAGTGGGACCGCTTCGCCGCCGCCAACGCGGGGCAGGCCTGCCTGTCGTCGAAGGTCCTCGGCCGGCCGCTGTGGGATTTCGTCTCGGATAGGACGACGCGCCTCCTTTACGGGAGCATGCTCGCGAAGGTCCGCGCGGGCGCCCCGGTCAGGTTCCCCTTCCGCTGCGATTCGCCGGACTGCCGGCGGTTCCTGGAGATGAGCGCGGGCCTCGCGGACCTCGGCGCCGTGGAGTTCACGGTCCGGACCGCCGCGATCGAGAGCAGGCCGGCGCAGGCGCTGCTCGATCCCGCGACCCCGCGCACGGAGGCCCTCCTCCGCATCTGCGGCTGGTGCAAGAAGGTCGAGATCGGCGGGCTCTGGTACGAGACCGAGGTCGCCGTGGCGAAGCTGGGCCTGTTCGGCGCGCATGCCCTTCCCCTGGTGACCCACGGGATGTGCCTGGAGTGCGAGGCGGCGATGACGAGGACCATCGGCGACTGAGCGCCGGGGCTACTTGGCGGGGCGCTTGAGGAAGACCGCCGCCATCGGCGGCAGGTGCACCTTCACGGAGAACGGGCGGCCGTGCCAAGGCTCCTTGTCGGCCTTGATCCCGCCGCCGAGCGTGACGCCGGAGCCGCCGAACTCGGTCGCGTCAGAATCCGCGAGCTCCGCCCACCAGCCGCCGCACGGCACGCCGACGCGGTAGTCCCCGCGGGGCACGGGCGTGAAGTTGAACACGCACAGGACCTGCTCGTCCTCCGAGGCGCCCTTTCTAAGGAACGAGAGGACCGAGTTGTCGGCGTCCGAGGCGTCCACCCACTCGAAGCCGCGGTCGTCGCAGTCGCGCTCGTGCAGCGCGGGCTCGGAGCGGTAGACGCGGTTGAGGCGCTCGACCCAGCGCATGACGCCCTTGTGGCTGTCGTGCACCAGGAGGTGCCAGTCGAGGGAGCGGTCGTGGCTCCATTCCTGGCGCTGGCCCATCTCGCCGCCCTGGAACACGAGCTTCTTTCCGGGCATCGCCCACTGCCACGCGAACAGCAGGCGCAGGTTGGCGAACTTCTGCCAGTCGTCTCCGGGCATCTGCTCGAGCAGCGCCCCTTTTCCATGAACCACCTCGTCGTGCGAGAGCGGCATGACGAAGTTCTCGTGGAACTGGTAGATCGCGCGGAAGGTGATCTCGTTCTGATGGTACTTGCGGTGGACCGGGTTCTCGCGGAAGTACTTGAGCGTGTCGTGCATCCAGCCCATGTCCCACTTCAGGCCGAAGCCGAGCCCGCCGAGGTAGGTGGGCTTGGAGACGCCCCCCCAGGCGGTGCTCTCCTCGGCGATCGTCATCGCATCGGAGTGGTGGAGGTAGACCTGCTCGTTGAACTTCTTGATGAAATCGATCGCCTCGAGGTTCTCGCGGCCGCCGAACTTGTTGGGGATCCACTCGCCTTCCTTGCGCGAGTAGTCGAGATACAGCATCGAGGCGACCGCGTCCACGCGGATGCCGTCGGCGTGGAACTTGTCGAGCCAGAACAGGGCGTTGGAGATGAGGAACGCCCGCACCTCGTTGCGCCCGTAGTTGTAGATGGAGGATTTCCAGTCCGGGTGGAAGCCGAGGCGCGGGTCCTCGTGTTCATATAAAGCGGTCCCGTCGAAAAAATGAAGCCCATGCCCGTCGGTGGGAAAATGAGACGGGACCCAGTCGAGGATGACGCCGATCCCCTCCTGATGAAGATGGTCCACGAGGAACATGAAATCCTGCGCCGAGCCGTAGCGCGAGGTGGGCGCGAAGTAGCCGGTGGTCTGATAGCCCCACGAGCCGTAGAACGGGTGCTCCATGATGGGCATGAGCTCGACGTGGGTGAAGCCGAGCTTCTTGACGTGCGCGGCGAGCAGCGGGGCGATCTCCCGGTAGCCCAGGGAGCGGTTGCCCTCTTCGGGGACGCGGCGCCAGGAGCCGAGGTGCGCCTCGTAGATGGACAAGGGAGCCGTCAGCCCGGCGCGGTCCTTGCGCGTGCGCATCCACTCCGCGTCGTTCCACTCGTAGCCGAGGTCCCAGACGACCGAGGCGGTGCGAGGCGGCTCCTCGTGCCGGAAGCCGAACGGGTCGGCCTTCTCGCCCTTGTGGCCGTTGACGTGAGACGAGACGTAGTATTTATAGACGGCGCCCTTGCCCACGCCGGGGATGAAGCCCTCCCAGATGCCGGAAGAGGCGCGCGGCTTGAGCGGGTGCTTGGTCTTGGCCCAGCCGTTGAAGTCGCCGATGACGGAGACCTTCTTGGCGTTCGGGGCCCAGACGGCGAAGCGCGTGCCTTCCTTGCCGCCGTGGGTCTCGAGGTGCGCGCCGAGCTTGTCGTAGAGGCGCACGTGCGTGCCCTCGTTGAAGAGGTGCAGGTCGAGCTCGGCGAGCCCCGACGGGTGGTGGTCGACGGCGCCCACGCTCATTCGAGCTCCGGGGCGCGGCCGCAGGCGCCGGTGAGCAGGGCCAGGCGTCCGGCCAGGCGCGCCGTCAGCTGGCCTGGGTCCATGCGCCAGCGCCAGTTGTCGGTCGCGGTGCCGGGCCGGTTCATGCGCGCCTCGCCGCCGCAGTTGAGCAGGTCCGGCATCGGGACGATCGCGGTCCGGGCGGGCGAGCGCCAGACGAGGCTCAGCATGTCCCACGACGGCAGCTCCGGCTCGCGGCCGAGCGCGCGGCGGAAGGCGCGGCGCTCCTTCTCCGCCTGGGCGGCCGAGCGCTGCGCGTTGGCCGAGCCGTCGTCCTCCCACCAGCCGCGCGTCGTGTCGTTGTCGTGCGTGCCGGTGTAGCCGACGCAATCCTCGGGCCAGCTCGACGGCCAGTCCTTCTCCTCTCCTCCGAAGGAGAACTGCGCCAGGCGCATGCCCGGGAAGGCGAACTTGTCGCGCAGGGAGATCACCGCCGGCGTCGCCACGCCGAGGTCCTCGGCGACGATCTCGAGCGCGGGGACCTCGCGGCGCAGGGTCTCGAAGAGCTCGTCGCCAGGGGCGGTCACCCAGCGGCCCTTGATGGCGGTCTTCTCCCCGGCGGGGATCTCCCAGTAATTCCGGAAGCCGATGAAGTGGTCGAGGCGCAGCGCGTCGAAGCGCTCGGCGCAGGCCTTCAGGCGCGAGACCCACCAGGCGAAGCCGGTCTCCTTGTGACGCTCCCAGCGGTACAGCGGGTTGCCCCAGAGCTGGCCGTCAGCGGAGAAATAATCCGGCGGCACGCCGGCGACGGCCGTCGGAGCGCCGCCCTCGTCGAGGAAGAACAGCTCCTGGTTGGCCCAGCAATCCGCGCTGTCGTGGCGCACGTAGATCGGGGCGTCGCCCATCAGGGCCACGCCGCGCGCGGCCGCGTGGCGGCGCACCGCCCGCCACTGCCGGGCGAACAGCCACTGCGCGAACTCGTGGTAGCGCAGCTCCTCGGGGACGTTCGCGCGGGCCTCGGCCAGGCGGGCGGGCTCGCGGCGGCGCAGGCGCTCGTCCCATTGCGTCCACGGCCGGCCGTGGTTGGCGTCCTTGAGCGCCATGAACAACGCGTGGTCGGCGAGCCACCAGGACTCGCTCGCCCGGAAGGCCTCGAAGTCGTCCTTGTCCTCGCGCGAGCCGCGGCGGCCGAAATGGGCGAACGCCGCCCGCAGGGCCTTCGGCTTGGCCTGTCCGAGCTCGGCCTTCTTAAGGAAGCCTTCGACCGCGAGGATGTCCGTGTCGATCAGGGCCGGGCTTCCCGCGAAGCTCGACGGCGAGGCGTACGGCGAGCCGATCTCGTCCGGCGGGCACACGGGCAGCATCTGCCACCAGGACTGGCCGCAATCCGCGAGGAAATCGACGAAGGCCAGGGCCTCCGCTCCCAGGGTCCCGCCGCGCGCGCCGGGGAGGGACGTCGGGTGCAGGAGCACTCCGGAGGCCCGGCGCGACAAAGACGGTTTGGCGATGCTCAAGGCCCACATTCTAGCAGAAGCGTCCCGGGTGTGGTACGATGGCCCCGCATGTGCAGCCGATACACCGTCGGAGCGGACCCGAAGGCGGTCGCCCAGCGTTTCGGGGCGAACCCCGCGCCGGGCCTCAAGCCGCGCTTCAACCTGGCCCCGAGCCAGGAGGCCCCCGTCCTGTTCGCCGCCCCCGAAAAACGCATGGCCCTCCTCAAATGGGGCCTGCTGCCGGCGTGGGCGAAGGGACCGCAGGCCAAGCCGCAGATCAACGCGCGCGCGGAGACCTTGCTCGACAAGCCCTTCTTCCGGGAGGCGTTCCGCTGGCGGCGCGCGCTGATACCCGCCGACGGCTGGTACGAGTGGCCGAAGAAGGGCGCCGACCGTTCGCCCCGGTACTTCTCGCTCAAGTCCGGGGAGCTGTTCGCCTTCGCCGGGCTCTGGGAGCCGGGGAATTTCGCGATGATCACCTGCGAGCCGAACCCGGTGGTCGCGCGCTTCCACGACCGCATGCCCGCGATGCTCGCGCGGGACGCCGAGGCGGAGTGGCTCGACCCGAAGACCCCGGTGGACCGCCTCAAGGAGCTCCTGCGGCCGTATCCCTCGGAGCTGCTCGACGCGCGCTCCGTGTCGCCGCGCGTCGGCTCCGTCGCGGTGGACGAGCCGGCGCTGCGGGACGCCGCCGAGAACGCCCAGGGCGACCTTTTCTGATAAAATCAGACCGATGATCATCGCTCACACCGCGTTCCTCGAGAGGCTCTTCGACTGCCTCTGGCAGGAGTACCGGGAGCGGGTGTCCTACGCGCGGGTCTACGAGGACCTCCTCCTCGCCCGGGGCGGGACCTTCCGCAACGACCACGTCGCCTTCCGCACCTTCGCCGCGCAGTCTCGCTGGACGGGGATCGCCGCGCTCTCCCGTCCGTTCGAGGCCCTCGGCTACCGCGCCGCCGGCGCGTACGACTTCCCCGACAAGAGCCTCACCTCGGTGCACTTCACGCCCCCCTCCGAGAACCTCCCCAAGCTCTTCGTCTCCGAGCTTCGCACCTGGGAGCTGTCGCCGCGGGCCCGCCGGATCGTGCTGAAGGCGACCGCGCGCTCCGCGCCGCGGCTGAGCGACGCGGACCTGGCCGGGCTGTCGGACCTGTCGAAGGTCGGCGCCAGGCGGCGGGACCAGCTCCTTCGCCGTTGGGCTTCGCAGTTCGCCCGCCCTTGGCCCGCTCCGTCGCCGGCCGACGCCGCCGCGCTCGAGCGCGAGTCGCAGTTCGCCGCGTGGACCTTGCTGCACGGGCACTCGGTCAACCACTTCACCGCCGCCGTGCACGCGCAGGGGGTGGACGCGCTCGCCGACATCGAGCTGACCGCCGCCGCCCTGAAGGCCGCGGGCGTGCCGATGAAGCCCGAGATCGAGGGCGGACCGGGCTCCCCCCTGCGCCAGACCTCGACGCGGGCGGTGGTCGTCCCCGTGGAGATGCGCGCCGGCTCCCGCGTCGTCAAGAAGCCGTGGACCTACGCCTACTTCGAGCTCGCCGAGCGGCCGCTCATCGACGGCCGCCGCTTCGAGGGGTTCCTGGGAAGCCAGGCGTCGAGCCTCTTCGAGATGACGAGGCGCGCGTGAGCTGGCAGGTCCTCCTGTCCGCGCGCGCCGGCGCCCCTCTCGTGGCCGGCCTGCCCGCTTCGGTGCGCGCCGCCGTGCGGGCGGGCCAGGAGCTCGCGCCCTCGCGCATCGTGATCACCGGCGCCGGCGACGAGTACTTCCGCAAATGGGCTTTCCAGCTCCGCGCCGCGGGCGCGCCGGTCCTCGGCGACGAGACAGGGCCCGCGGCCCTCGACCGGGGCCTGCCGCTGCTCGCGCTCGACACCGAGTTCTTCCCGGACGAGGGCGGCCTGCGCGACTTCGCGGCCTCCGCGGGCACGGGAGACGCGCGCCGCCTCGTCGGCGGCCGCGCCGTCGCCGCCCTGCGTCTCGCGCCCGCCGAGGTCGGCGCCGGGACTCTGCCCGCCGCGGACGTGCTCGCCAAGGCGCTCGCCGCCCCCGCCTCCGAGTCCGCGGGCGGCGCCTTCCTCGACACGCGCGGCGCCGCCGCCGAGGCCTCGGCCGCCGTCCTGTTCGGGCGCCTCGCCAAGGACAACGACGGCTACATCGCGAAGCTCGACCGGCGCCTGTCGATCGCGATCTCCCGGATGCTTCTCCCTTTCCCCGTGACGCCGAACCACGTCACGACGGCAGGCCTCCTCCTGGGCCTGCTCGGCGCCTGGTGGCTCGCCGCGCCCTCGGCGCGCCTTCAGTTCCTCGGCGCGCTCGTGCTCTGGTTCTGCTGCCTCCTCGACGGCTGCGACGGGGAGATCGCGCGCCTCAAGCACCTCTCCTCGCCGGAAGGGGCGGCCTACGACGTCTGGGCCGATCATTTCTCCCACCTGGCCACCTTCGTCGCCCTGCCCATCGGCGTCGCGCGCCTGCACCCGGGACGCGACTGGCTGATCCCCGGCGTCCTGCTCGTGACCGGGTTCCTCGCCTGCGGCTTCTCGGTGTGGTACCTCGTCCTGCGCGTGCCCGAGGACAAGCGCGGCCCTCTCGCGCTGACCGTCGAGCGCATCGCCAGCCGGGACTACGTCTACCTCATCGTCGCCCTCACCGCGGTCGGCCGCCTCGACTGGTTCGTCTGGGCGGCGGCCGTCGGCTCCCACCTCTTCAACGCCTTCCTCTGGCTGCGCGCCCGCCAGGTCGCCGCCGCCGCGTAGCGGCGCGAAGGTCCCCCTTAGACCTAGGCCGCTTTCCCCGCCGCTCCTGGGCCCAACGGCCCTTATGGCTCTTCAGCCGCTATTACTAAAGTTCGCCTGACGCGACGCAGTCGACTTCGCCGTGGAGGACTGACCATGAAGAGCGCAGTGCTGCTGGTTCTGTTCGCACCCATGTCCGTGTTCGCGCAGGTCGTGGCCCGTCCCGGAGCGCTTCCGGGCTCCGCCGTCGCCCCGATCCGCCTGCAGTCGCCCGCGATGAGCGGCGCGCCCGCGCTGATGTCCCTGACCGCGCCGGCGCTGACCCCGAGCCTCTCGCTCTCGGCTCCGGCGATGATCGCCCCCGCCGCGCCGGCCGTCGTGAACGCCGCGGTCCCCGCGGCGCTCTCGCCCGTCGCGCTCGCGGTCAAGGCCGCCCCCGCCGCCGTCCGCGGCGACGCCGTGCCTCAGGCCCTGATGACGGCGCGTGCCCTCGCGGCGTCCGTCCCCGAAGGCCCGTCGTCGCCCGCCGGCGACTGGTCCGACTCCAGCCGCCGCTTCGACGGCGCCGGCAACACCGAGACCGGCGCGCAGCTCGTCGACCCGCGCTTCGGCTCCTACCGCCGCCTGTACGGCAGCGAGCAGGGCAAGCTCGACGCGACCTTGCGCTACGGCGCGAACGGCTCCCAGGTGTTCGCGTCCCTGAACGACGAGTTCTCCCGCCAGGGCGGCTACTACCTGCTCGACAGCAACCCGAACGCCAAGTACATGGCCGCCGCCGCCGTGGACCAGAACCGGCGCCCGGTCATCATCCTGACCTACGACCTGCTCAACCGCTACAACGGCCGCTCCGAGGACATCTACCGCGGCGCGCCGTGGGAGTTCATCGCCTCGGTGATCGCCCGGGAGCAGGTGTTCTACAACGCCTGGTACGCTTCCATCCCCGCGTCCGCGGAGAAGCTGGCCGCTTCCTTTATGAACATGACGCGCGTGTTCGTCGACCTGACCAACGGCACCTCGCGCTCGTGGGCCACCGACAAGGACTTCCAGGCCGTCTCCGGCGACCGCTCCACCTACACGCAGTGGAACTGGTTCGAACAGCTGGTCGCCGCCGCGCGCGACGCCGCCGCAGGCGTGGGCAGCAACTCCGGCCACCTCATCGACAGCAAGTTCTTCTCCTGGGTCCGCGACTGGACCGCTCCGCAGGAGAAGTCGTCCGTCCCCGCCTTCCAGTACTCCCTCTGGGAGCAGTACGACGGCCGCTACTACCGCCCCGGCGACGCGAAGAACGGCCAGCCCCTCCCGGCCGGCGCTCCCCGCATCGACAAGGCGACGTACGACCGCGCCGCCCAGACCGCCTACGGCTCCGACGGGAAGGGCAGCGCGCAGAACGGCGGCACGGACACGACCAGCGCCTACGGCTGGATCATCCAGTGGCTGAAGGACCGTTTCGAGATCTGACCTACATAGACAGGAGACACCATGAGAACCGTTAACGCGATTCTGTTGCTCGTCCTGGCCGCGGCGCCGCTGCGGGCCCAAACGCCCGCCGTCAGCGCCGCCGACGCCTGCAAGACGCTCGAGGCGAAGGCCCGGGCCCTGAAGGCGGATACGCTCCGCTGCGACGCGACCGCCAACGCCCTGATCGTCAGCGGCGTGACGGAAGCGAACCTCAAGGAGCTCGAGAAGCAGGGGCTGTTCCCCCAGCGCGTGTTCCTCGGCTACCGCGTCGTCGCCGGAAAGGCCGTGGCCGTTTCCCCGCAGCCCTCCGCGGTCCTCATCGCCGCGCAGGCCGAAGAGCTGAAGGCGGCGCAGGCGCGCATCCAGGCGCAGGCCGTCGTCTCCGACTTCGACAACGCGGCCTCGCGCCTCGGCTCCGCCGACCGCGCGGACGCGAACTCCCGCCCGAGCGGCGAGCTCCGCGACGCCGTCGCTGACGCCCCGCTGGTGAAGGCCGACATGGCCTCCGGCAAGGGCGCCAAGTACCTCCTCGCCCAGCAGGGCCCCCCCGGCAGCGCCGGCGGCCCTCCCGGCAGCGGCGGACGCGAGCAGCCGCAGGACACGACGCGCCGCAACGGTCCTCCCGGCAGCGGCGGCGACCAGCAGAACCCTCCGCGCTCGGGGCCTCCCGGCAGCGGCAACCAGAACCCGCCCCGCTCGGGCCCTCCCGGCAGCGGCAACCCGCCCGGCGGCCAGACCCCTCCCGGCGGCGGCAGCACCCCGCCCTCCCGCCCGGCTCCGGTCTGGCGCAGCAACTTCCCGGCCCCGGCGCCGAACTGGTGGAACACGGACTTCAACGGCTACGACTGGTGGACCGGCCTTCCCAACGGCTACGACCGCCCGTACCGGGACACGAGCAACCCCGACACCTTCTTCTATTACAGCGGCTGGTACCGCTGGCGGGACGTGTTCGTGACGAACTGGCAGCGGACGGAGGACACGGCCGCGATCAAGCGCACCCCGGCCAACGAGCGGCAGATCCACTCGCTCTCGCTGACCAGCCAGGCGTACCGCGAGGCCAAGGAGTGCTACTACCAGGCCGTGTACCGCTACGACTGGGTGCAGGGCGGCTTCTACGGCTCCCACTGGGAGGAGAAGTTCGACCATTACAAGGCGCGCTGCATCCGGCTTCCCCGCGAGTACGGCCAGCCTCGCGTCTACACCTCTCACGTCTCCTTCGACATGAGCATGGTGCAGGGCCAGGACCTTCCCTGGGAGTCCGACGTCATCCGCGTCGAGTACGACGGGCAGGGCCGGCCGCGCTACGACATCTCCGGCGCGGCTTACCGCTACACCGTGCGCGTCGACGACCAGCGTTCCGGCAGCGAGAGCGTGACTCTCACCGCCGGGGCCAAGGTCCTGCGCGCTCCGGAAGCCGACAAGGTGCAGGCGTTCCTCCGGGTCAACGCCGGCAGGATCGAGCTCGTGGTCAACGATGACCGGGCCCAGTTCTACGAGGGCGAGACCCTCCGGGTCAACGCGCGGGTCGTGCGCCGCGTCGTCATCAAGGTGAAGGGCCTGCTGTGGGGCTGGAACGAGAAGAACGTGGACACCGTCATCCACAGCGCGCCGATCGACGTCCTGGTGGGCGCCGGCAACCCGCAGAACGTCACCGACCTCACGGGAGCGGCCAACGCGCCGAAGCCCGCGAACGCCGTGCGCTCGAGCGTGTACATCGACTCCTGGGAGTTCAGCCGCGTCAACAGCCGCATCAGCACCGGCGCGGTGATCCGCAGGGGCCAGGGCAACAGCGTCGCGAACTAGGACTTAAGAAAAGGGCGGGGCGGGGAAGCTTCGGCTTCCCCGCCCCTTCTTTTTTATGGGACTCGCACCGGTGCGAGTCGGACTGTTTCCCGAAACAGTCGATCACGGGGTCTCGGCGGTCGGCGGCAGGATTTGCGTGACCCCGAAAAAATCGATGAGGTATAGATATTTCCCGTCGGACTTGATCGAATCGATCCCTTTCATCCAAGGGAATTTGGAGAGGTTTCCCGCATCCACCAGAGCCATTTCGTGATGCCGCCGGCCTGTCACGGCGTCCACGCCTATGAGAGACTTTCGGTCGCCCATCCAGAGACCACCGGCATGCTCGATGGCCGGAGGGCCGCAGCCCGCGCGGCTCCACACCCGCGCCCCATTCTTCCCGTCAAGCCCACGTAGCATGCCGTTCCTATCGCAAAAATACACCATGCCGCGGGATAGGGTCAGCGTTTCCGGAAGCGGGGCGGCCCCATCGGAGAAGGTCTTCCAGATGACCGAGCCGGTGAGCGGGTCCAGGGCATAGATCGGGCCGCTCAAGGCGGCCACGAACAACCGCCGATCGCCCACCACGGGACTTCCGAAACCGGCGGGGCCAGGCGTCGCGGGTTCTTTTTCGCGAAAGGTCCACAAGGGACGCCCTGAACGGACATCCACGGCGCGAAGTCCGCCGATTCCCGCGGGAAAGAAAGCCATGTCGCCGGCATGAGCAGGCTGACCTCGGTTCAACATCCATCGATAGCCCGAATGGATCGTGCGTGATGAGACGTTCCATTCGGAGTTCACACGAGTTTTCCATTCGACGGTCCCATCGCCGCCGTCGACCCGGAGAAGGTCGAAGGAATTCGACTCGTCGTCGAAGTACTCATGGCTGATAAGGAGATCACCGTCGAGCACGACCGGCGCTCTCAACTCCGAAGCCACGTTAAGGGTTTCGGACACCGATTTATCCCATAGAACGCGGCCAGTTCGGGCTTCAACG
>Ga0255338_1004905_pt1 | contig 13063 bp, 13 predicted proteins | sample MeOH1_35cm_T4_19_FD_203715 | JGI IMG/M metagenome (GOLD analysis project Ga0255338, IMG submission 203715) | Sandy soil microbial communities from University of British Columbia, Vancouver, Canada - MeOH1_35cm_T4_195 | ecosystem: Engineered > Artificial ecosystem > Sand microcosm > Unclassified ...
CAGCCGGTAGGCGAACTTCCATTCGCCATTCACGCGCGTGAGCTGGTCGTCGTAAGTGCCGGTAACTGACACCCCGCCGGTCTTGCCGAAGCCTGCCTGGCGCATGACGACGACGGTGCTGTGCACGGTCGCGTGGTCGCGGTCGATGTAAGTGATTGGACCGAGTGAGTGAAAATGGAAGTGATCGAGGTCTTTGCCGACCTTGGCGTCGCGGCCAACGACCTCGATCAGCTTTTCGCGACCGATCGCGCACCAACTGGGATCCTGGAAGACCCCGTCAGGCGTGAAATTGTCGGCCCAGCCCGGACCGTCACCGTTGTCGATCGTGTAGTTGTACCTCGAATAGAGCTGGCTGATCTTCATGAAGTCTTCGGGGGTGCCGACGTAGGTGCTCGCCGGCTGCGCTCGGGACGCTGTGGTGCATCCAGCCAGCGCCATAATTGCGACGACGACGATCGCTCGCGCGAAGAACCCCATGCAATTCTCCTCTCGTCAATCGAGCGTCGATCACCGTCAGACGCTTCGTTGTGAGGGAGATCCGTAATTAGTTCGCATATCGAAGTCAACTTCGCATAGCGAAATATGAGGCACGGTTGTCAGTCGTCACAGGCACGCAAGCGCAGCCGAGGGCTTCAATCGCCCAGTTGCAGACCGTCCGCTTTTCACGGCGGCGATATTCGGATCAGAACATCAGCTACGGGCCACCAGCTGACGTTCAGCCTCCACCTAAGGAGTACAAAACGCCCTGCCGCTGTGCCCGCGTATGCGCATCTGCGAGCGCATCGCTATCGCTTTGACAACGAGAAAGGGCCCCGGTCTTACCGAGGCCCTTACCGTTAGCTTCCCCTAGGGCCCGAGGCTCAGGAAGTCGGGGCGAGCGCGATGTCCTGGTCCAGGAAAGCACGTCCCGGCATGTTAAGGGGCATCTCGGCGCTAGTGCCAGTCACGAAGAATCCCGCGACCGGGAGGGCGACTATCGCCCCAACAACGCCCGCCGTGCCCGTCTCGCCCCGGGTGTCCATGTCGCCCTGCAAGCGGATGACAGTGCCGTTGACGTTCACAGAGTTGATATGCAGGCGGATCGCACCCGATTTCCCCCACATGCCCTTGTTTCGGACCTCAGTCAGAACACCCTCAACGGGGCTTCGTGCCGGAATGACAACACGACCGTTGAGCATCACGTCCTGAGCCACCTCTAGCCGAACCGGCTGGCCAACCCGTAGGTGTTTGCCCTTCGTGGTCAGTGCTTCCGAAAGCGCGACTGGAACAGGCGCACCAGCGCGAAGCACATCCCCGGGGACTTGCTGTTGAATGACAGTGACAGCTTGAGCTGGCGACACCGTAACCGGCGATGCAACCTGCGCAGCGAGCGGCGACGCGGCAAAGACGGCCGCGAGTGCGACCAAGCGATACTTCATGGTAGATCCCCTATTGGCGAGAATTGCCAAGCGCGATGACTGCTTGGAATTACGACGCGAGTAGGATCAAATGGTTAAAATGCTTTGCTAATTTTCCGTTCTGGCTGCAGTTGGCGAAATACTGTCGCTCCCGCCAGCAAATGCCACGGCGCTGAACTCGTCCATGGATTACCCGTCCATTCGCGAAAACAGCTTTGCGACCGAGTCCAGCGCTTCATCCATCAGCGCCAGGTACGTGCGTCGACCATCCAGTGGATCGGGATAGCGACGCACAAGGTCCCGATTCTCCAATCGCGTGATCAGTCTGAGCGCAGTGGTTGGTGGCACGCCCGACGCAATCGACACGCTCTTGATGGAGATATGACGGCGCTCGAGATGGGCTAGCAGCAATTCCAGCAGGATGCCCCAGACGGGATCCGATATCAGTCCTCGCTCAAAGACATTCTCACGCAGCTCGCGCTGTCGGATCCACCGCTTCACTTGAGCGGCGGTAGGCAAGCTTAACGCCGGGGCACCGGACGGGCGCGAGCTCGAGGGATCCCTGGCTCTTCTGAAAGCGCACGTGCAGGCGCTGTTTCGATAGGGCGCGTTCTCGTGATGGTTGAGCAAAGCAACTTGCTCGCGGTCCGAAAGTTGAATCGACCCAAGTAGCTCTCTTACTTGCGACAGCATGCGCAGCGCGCTGTCCAGTTCCATGTCCGGATTGGTCATTGTTTCACTTTGAGACCGGCGTCTGACCATTGGTTGCATTTGTGATGCAACAGCCGTTCTAAAGAACGGGCAATTGTGAAGCCTGAAGGCATCGTCAGGATCGGGCCAAAGATTCTCGGTAATTGCACGTTGAGTGAGCGCGCGAGTTCAGGTCGTTCGTCTCAAGGGAGCCAGCAGAGACGTGACGGACACCAGGGGGCAAGCTGTCAGATGGCGGGCAGAGCTCGCGCCAGGACATGAATCCTGGGTCGTGGTGGCTGTGGTCTACGCGATGAGTGCGGCCGCGTTCGGTGTTCTGGCGCAGTTCCTGCTGAGCTACGATGAGCTCAGCACGGCGCTCGAGCAGGTCGCAACGATTTCGCGCGTTGAGCCGAGCGTCGGCCTCGAGATTCCGCTGCTCAGCACCAAGGTCAAGATCTGGGCCTGCGTGATGGCAGCCTTCGTGGCCTTGTGCGGCTTTGGCGGTGGCATGCTGTTCCTCTCGCGTTTTCGACACCTTGAAAGGATGCTCAAGGAACGCGCCGCAGAGCTCGAGGGCGTCGACAATTCGCGGCGATTGTTCTTCGCCAAGGCGAGCCACGAGTTGCGCACCCCAGTGACGGCGATGAGAGGCGAGGCGGAAGTCGCGTTGGCCGACGCTGAAGATACCGGGGCCTTGCGAGCCGCGCTGAAGCACGTCGTGGCTCATGCTGATTTTCTCGGGCATCGCATCGAGGAGATGATCGGCCTCGCGCGCACCGCGGACGGCAAGCTGCACCTCGACCGGCAAAAGTTGGACCTGCGACAGGTAGTGTCAAACGCCGTTCAGAGCTCGCGCGCGTTCGCATCGTCCGTCGAGGTCGAGATCAACCTGTCACTGCCGAGCAGGCCCATGGCCGTGCTCGGCGACGAGCTTTGGTTGAACCGCTCGGTCTTGGCGGTGATCGAGAATGCCCTGAAGTTCTCCCCGATGGGCGGCAAGGTCTCGGTGGAACTTGAGGCAAAAGAGACGCTCGCCGAGGTAACCGTCAGCGATGAGGGGCCCGGCATCGTGGCGGAAGAGCTGCCGCTGGTGTTTGAGGCCTATTACCAGGCCGACGCTGGCCGAATGCGCGGGGGAAGCGGGCTGGGCCTGGCCATGACCCGCTGGGTGGCCGAGCAGCACGGCGGCAAGGCAACGGCTCGCAATATCGGGTCGTACGTTCGTCCGGCCGGCTGCGCGGTGACGATTTCGGTCGCGAGCGTCGCATGAGCAAGAACGTTCTTTTGGTCGAGGATGACGTCGGCATTGGCCGGTTCATCAGCCAGGGCCTGCGGGCTCGGGGACTGAAGGTCCACTGGGAACGTGTCGGCAGAGACGTGTCGCGATTGGCTCGCTCCGGGCAGTTCAATACCGTGATCATGGACTTGCTGCTGCCGGACGGCGATGGCCTCGACCTGTGCGCGGACATTCGCGCGTCCGAGATTGGCGTCCCCATCCTCGTGCTGACGGCGCGTTCCGGGCTCGATGACCGTCTCGATGGCTTTTCCGCCGGTGCGGACGACTACCTGGGCAAGCCGTTCGCCTTCCAGGAACTGGTCGCGCGCGTCCAGGCGCTGATCAACCGGGACAAGCTCCGCAAGCCAGACCCGGTGAAGATGGGACCACTGCGCATTGATCCCAATACGAGGCTCGCAACGTGGGCGGGTGAGCCAATCCATGTCACCAGCCGGACCTTTTCATTGCTCCTGGCTCTCGCCCGTGCGGATGGCGAAGTTGTTGAACGCGATGCCTTGATCGATCTCATCTGGGGGTCAGAGGCGATCGTGACCGACAATGCGCTCGATGTCTGCGCAAGCTCGCTGCGGCGCAGTCTTGCCGATGTGTCCGGCTCCCTTTCTCTGGAAGCCTTCCGCGGTCTTGGCTATGCTCTGAAAGTTGCTGAGCCGTACGCGCTGCCACCGGGCGTGGGATCTGCCACGAATGCCCAATCCTCGGTGCCTGGATGAAGTGCGAACGACATTGAGCTGAGCTTGGGATGTCGCTCCATGAGGATTCTCATTGCGCTTGCACTTGGCTTACTGGCTGTGCCCGCGGACGCGGCGACAGTCGCCGGCCAGGCACTGGTCATTGATGGCGACACCATTGAGATCTCCGGCCGCCGGATCAGGCTAGTCGGGATCGATGCGCCCGAGGCCTCACAGACGTGCGCCACGAATGGCTCGGAGTGGACGTGCGGACATCAGTCGGCCGAGCAGCTCCAGGGATTGATCGGCACGAACCGCCTCACGTGCAGTGGCGCCGAGTTCGATCAATATGCTCGGCTGCTCGCCGTTTGCTACGCCGGGACCGTGGAGCTCAACCGGGCCATGGTCGCTGCGGGCTGGGCGACGGCTTTTCGCCGCTACAGCGACGCGTACGCGGGCGAAGAGACGAGTGCGCGCGCGAGCAGGCTCGGGATCTGGGCATCCGACTTCACGCCACCAGAAGACTACCGGCAAGAGCAAGACCTCGCCACGGCAGGCGCGGAGCGCTCGCGGCCGCAGTCACTCGTTCAGCAGCAGGCTTCTTCGGGCTGCCTCATCAAGGGCAATCACAGCCGCCGCGGCGAGTGGATCTATCATTTGCCGGGCATGCCGTACTACGCACAGACCCGGGCCGAGCAGATGTTTTGCAGCGAGGCGGAAGCCCAGGCAGCAGGTTACCGCAAGTCACGGGCGCGCTAGATGCTGTCGGACTGGGAACTGTGGGCGTGCGCCAACGACTATGTCAGCAAGCACGGCGCGGACGCTGCCGTCGTTGCGGCCATGCGCGCCGACGAGCTGCTCGATGCATGCGATTATCAAGGGGCGCGCAATTACCAGGCCATCATTCGCCGCATTGATCAGCTGCTTGAACCGCCCAGCGGGGCGCTCAACTAGGCTAGCGATCCGCAAGGGAGGGGCTCCGCTCATGAATGGCGAGCGCTGGTTCAAGCTTGAAGTAGCCGTGGTGCTGGCGCTGGTGTTGTTGGGACTGGCGCAAACAGCGGTCTTTGCGTGGCGGACTGTCGCTGCGTGGTTCTAGCGTTTTCGCCGCAAGGCCCAGACGAGCGACGATACGCTGGTGATGACTGAGGCAATGGCTGTCAGCCACAGCGGATCGACAAGCATAGCGAGCGACTCCTTGAACTTGAGGAGTCGACTCATATAACCACATTGGTTCGTGTAGGAAAACAGTTTCTGGGATATTCGGTTATAGGCCATTCCTCACTTAACACAACATCCCTTGTGCGGAACGCGGGCGGCCTCCCGCTCGTAACGTGCGCATGCGGTGGAACTCGAACAGCTTCCTCGCGCTGCCAAAAGACGCGCTCGCCTTCGCGTGGTCCGCGCCGATGCGCGAGCTCGCCGCGAAAATCGGCATCAGCGACGTCGCCCTCAAGAAGCAGCTCACAAGCCAGGGGATCGTCACCCCGCCGCAGGGATACTGGAACCGCGTCCATGCCGGCAGGAGCGTAACCGCGCCACCGCAACCCCGGGCACGCAGGCCGGGCGAAAGCGGCCGCGTCCGGCTCGATGCGCGCCTGCGCGGTCACGTCGCCGAAGCGGGACCGATGCCGGAGGAAGGCCCGTTCGTCTCGAGGGACGTGCCCGAGGACCTCGCCGGACTGCGCGGGCAGGAACTGGCGAAGATCGGCAAGGCAGCCGCGCCGCGTGATCTCGGCCGCCCGCATCCAGGACTCGCGAAGCTGCTGCGGAAGGAGGAGGCCCGCCGCGTGAAGGCCGCGGCTTCACACTGGCACTGGGACGAGGCCCATTTTGACACCCCGCTCGCGCAGCGCCAGTTGCGCCTGCTCTCCGGCCTGTTTCTTGCGCTCGCGCGTCGCGGGCATGGCGGCGAGGTGTGGGAGGAGAACGAGGAGCTGAAAGCCGACTGCACGATCGGCGAGGAGCGACTCTGTCTGCAGTTCGCGATCGTGGGCAAGCACCATACCGAGCTGCGCGGCGGCTGGCAGCGCCCGGCGCGCGACCTGCCCGCACGGACTCCGCTGCGTCTGCAGCTCAAGCGCAAGCTGCGCGCCGCAGTGACCACCGCGTGGGATGATCTGCCCGAACGGCCGCTCGAGAAGCAGCTCGCCGATATCGCCGCCGACCTCATCGTGGCCGGCGAGGCGAGTTTCCGGCAGAGCCTTGTCGAAGCTCGCGAAGAGGCCGAACGGTGGCGCCGGTGGGAGGAGGAGCGCCGGCTGCAACGGCTCGCCGAACTGGACCGGGAGCGGCTCGGCCGCCTCGAGCAGAGCGGCGCGCTGCTGCGCCAGGCCGACGACCTGCGCGCGCTGGTCGAGCGGGTCAGCGCCGCGGTCGAGCGTGGCAGTCTGTCGCTGGATGCCGGCGAGCTCGCAGCGTGGCGAAGCTGGGCGCTCGGGCGCGCCGAAGCGATCGATCCCGTATGCTCGGGTCAGGTGCTGAGCCACATCCGGCCGCCTGGAGCGGACTAGGCACTCCGTCGCCCCGACGAGCTAAATCGTTAGTGGTCGTCAGCCTAGCTTTCTCCCGCTCATTCAGGAGCCACAATCAAAGTCAGAGTCCCAACGTAGGTCACGCCGGGCTCCATTGTTTGCAGATCGGAGGGTTCGATCTCGACGGTCAGGCTGGCGGACCTAGGTTCCGACTTGCATGTCTGCTGAGTGGCAGCCGAGATCAACGTCATCGAAGTCACGCCATTGGAGAGGCTAGTTTCTGCCCCACGGGCGTTCCAGCGGATGGCATATGGAACCTTCCGAGCGCCGTTGGACAAGAGGAAATCTCCGCCAGGACCACTTCCGTTGGCCGTGACCGTGTATGTTTGCGAGCGAGTGTTGCTCCAGATGCAGACGTCCCGTGTTCCCGAGGTCGCTTTCGTAGGATCTTGATCGATGAACGCTATGTCGGTCAGGCCAGATATGTTCGCCCTCGGCGAGACCGAAGCTGTGATTGTAACTGTCCCTGTTGATGTAGCACCGAGAGAGCCTTGAGATGCCGCGTGAGCGGGCCCCGCTAGGGATAGGCTAAGGATTAGGCCTGTGAGGACGGGTCTGTACCGACGAGGGCGAGCTTGCTCGCACAATGTTCTCCGAACCATAGTCGGGTGACCTCCAAATATTCTTTTTCTGCCGCTGCACGACCCATTGGGCGAGTTCGTCAAAGGATAGCGGGCGGATGAAATTGAGCCCTGCGGTTCCGCCTTGTGTCCACCGAACGCTGGCTTTCCTTTGATCCAAGCCTTCGAGGCAGACCCATACATCGTCGCCCGGCTGAACGAACGAAGCCGCCGCCTTGATGCCCCGCTGTGAGATGTCTTGCACTTGGATATTCAGGCTCCGCTCCCCGATCACGAGCTGACCGCTGCATTGAATTGCCAAGCGAGGAGCGCGGATTACTTTTCCCTCAAGTTCCTTCTTGGCCACGCCTGCAAGCACCTCAGGCACGTCGATCGATTCAGCGAACTCGACACCAATTCGCCCCGACCTGCACCAAAGCAGTGTACCTTCAATCACCCTCCCACAGCCGAATTGCACCGTGATGGGCAAATCGCTGGCGAAGTCGGTGTAGACGTCGCCCATCATTCCCTTCGGGGAGATGTTCCGAACCAGACAAAAGCCGGCGAACTCCTCGGTCTCGATCAGGACGGGTCTGAAAACGGTGGCCGCACGCTCTTCTGTTCGCCGGTCCGCGGCTTGGCGCGAAATTGAGTTCCGTTCGTAGATCATCGGTCCATTCCGCGCAGCAGCAACCATAGTGGCGCCGATTCAAGAGGCTGCGCGAGATACTACCCGAGGCGTAAATTCCGCTCTTCGGCGGGACTACGCGATTACCCGTGCATTCTTCCACCAGGATGTGACCAGCCAAGCCTTGGTTGGTTCGAAGATGGCCAAGCCCACTTAAGTGCATGCTGCTAGCCTGCCGTCGATCAGGACGCACCGGCTTGGCGTCGGCCTAAGATGCATTTCTCGGCGCTGCAGGACTGGAGCTGGTTCGGTGGCTTGGGCAGATCAGAACGCATCTCGCGTCGCCGCGGTTGTCTCGGCGAAATGCAGGTCTGTTTCATATGTCATTCAATCACACTTGGCGCCAACTTCGACCATGCTAGGCCACCGATTAGTGGGCTTGGCCAGCGCTTGCGAGGCACCTTCGGGCAACCATGTTGAACGATCACCAGCTAGTGGCAAGGCGCCTCGTAGGCACCCTCGATGCCACTGAACTCCAGATCCTGCATTGCCTCGTCCGAGGTATGTCCGAAAAGGGCGCCGCCGCTTTAACGGGCGTCCGTTTGGATGAGCTACGGCGGTTTACATCCTCGATGATGAAGAAGCTGAAAGCTACGAGGACTGCCGATGCCGTTCGGATTGGTCTCTATGCGGCGCTTGACCTGCCAAACTAAGCAGATCCGCCCCATATTCAGCGCGAAGAGCCAAGAGGCATGTGGTCCATGCATCCAAAACGGCGGTAGCCACAGAGTCACCCGTTCCACGGATAACGCGTCCGAGAATTGCACAGCTGATGGTAGCTCGAACGGGATCGCCTGGAACTGCGTCAACGGACAGGGCGGTGGGCTGCGCCACGAGGTACCGCGCTGCCGCGTCGAATTGTCCAGCTTCAAGAAGCGATTCAAAGATCCCTTCATCCACCGTCAAGCGAACGACATGCCGGAAAGGTTGAGGCGTGAGCTGCAGGAGATGTGCCGCATGGCGCAGCGAGCTTTCAATTCCGCCGAGCTCGCCGCGCCCGATCATCTCGATCCGGCGAAACCAGAGCGCCGCCGCAAGCGGCTCAATCTCATCTATCATCCGAGTCCCCCCGCCTCGAGTACGATGACACGACGGCACCTCACACCTGCGCCGCCGCTTCGCTCTTTTCAAGCGAGCGGGGCTTCTTCTGCGGTTTCGACGTGTAGTAATGCCTAATTCACGCGCCTGTGTTGCTCAAAATCAAATGGCGCTTGTTCCTTGCCGGTGCTTTCCCGATTGCAGGAGCGCGGTTTGTGGCGGCAGCGAGATCGAACAGATCGTCCATTTCCGGCCATTCACGGTTCTTCGAGACAGCCCGCGGAAAGCTGACTCGAACGTCTTACCGTTGCGACGCGCTTGTCCGAAGTCGCTCGAGGATGCCGACCGCTCACTACGGGTGGAAAGCGGACGTTCGCCATGCGGCGGCGGTGAGATTAGGTGAACTCGCGTTAGATCTGGAGCTGGCTGCCGAGTTCGACCACACGATTGATCGGTAGCTTGAAGAACTCCATCGCGCTTTCCGAGCTCTTCATCATCCACGCGAACAACCGTTCTCGCCAAAGCGCCATGCCGGGGTGCTCCTTGGAGGCGATCAACTTCTGCCGGCCGAGGAAGAAGCTGGTGGTCATCATGTTGAACGGCTCCCCGATCGACCCGATGCGGCCGAGATCGCGCGGGATGTCGACTTCCTCCATGAAGCCGTAGTGGAGGATCACCCGGTAGAAGCCTTCGCCGGAATCGTGCACCTCCAGGCGCCTTCCGGCGTCGACGTAAGGGACTTCCTCGACTGCCACGGTCAGGATCAGCACCCGCTCGTGGAGCACCTGGTTGTGCTTGAGGTTGTGGAGCAGCGCCGAAGGAATGCTGTCGGGCGAAGCCGAGAGGAAGACCGCGGTGTTGCGAATCCGGTGCGCCGAGCCGGCCGCCGACTTGATGAATACCGGCAGCGGCATGGCCGCTTCCTCGAGCCGTTCGCGCATCAGCTTTCGTCCGGTGGCCCAGGTCGTCAGGATCGTGAAGAGCGCGCCGGCCACTACCAGCGGGAACCAGCCGCCGTCGGGAATCTTGGTGATGTTCGACGCGAAGTAGGCGCTGTCGATCAACAAGAACAGGCCGATCGTGCCCGTCGCCAGCACCCGGTTCCAGCGCCACACCTGGAATACCAGGAACCCGAGCATGATCGTCGTGATCAGCATCGTGCCCACGACCGAGATGCCATAGGCGGAGGCGAGGCGCGTGGATTCGCCGAAGCCGAGCACGAGCACGAGCACCATGGCGAGCAGGCCCCAGTTGATCGCGGGCATGTAGATCTGCCCGGCTGCCTTCTCGCTCGTATGGCGGATTCGCAGGCGCGGCAGGAAGCCGAGCTGGATTGCCTGGTGGGTGACCGAAAAGGCCCCCGAGATGACCGCCTGGCTGGCGATGATCGTCGCCGCCGTGGCGATCAGGACGAGCGGCAGCCGGGCCCATTCGGGTGCCATGAGATAGAACGGATTCTCCACCGCCGCGGGCGTGCCGAGCAGCAGCGCCCCTTGCCCCATGTAGTTCAGCATGAGGCACGGATAGACCAGCGTCAGCCAGCTGAGGCCGATCGCCTTGCGGCCGAAGTGGCCCATGTCGGCATAGAGCGTCTCGGCGCCGGTCACCGCCAGGAACACTGAGCCCATGGCGAGGAAGGCCAAGCGCGGATCGTCGCCGAAGAACGCGAAGGCCCAATAGGGGTTCAATACCCCGAGGATCTCTGGGCGGTCGGCGATATTGATCGCGCCAAGCGTCGCCAGCGCGGCGAAATAGACCAGCACGATCGGGCCGAACAGCGCTCCGATCCGCGCGGTTCCTCGCGACTGGATCAGGAACAGCGCGACGAGGATTGTGACCGCGATCGGCAGAACCAGCGGCTCGAGGCCTGCCTCGACGATGGTCAAGCCCTCGACCGCCGACAGGACCGAGATCGCCGGCGTCAGCATTGCATCGCCGTAGAACAGCGAGGCGGCCAGCACGCCGAGCATAACCAGACTCGCGGTCCAGCGCCGGCCCTGCAGGTGGCGCGACATCAGCGCCAGCAGCGCGAACGAGCCGCCCTCGCCGCGATTGTCCGCGCGCATGGCGACGAACACATACTTTACCGTGACGATCAGCATCAGCGACCAGAAGATCAGGCTCAGCACGCCGAAGATATGCAGCCGGTCGACCGCCAGCGGATGGGGGCCGATAAAGGTCTCCTTCATCGCGTAGAGCGGCGATGTGCCAATATCGCCGTACACAACACCGACGGCCCCGAGCATCAGGACCGGGAGGCTTTCCCCGGCACGGTGAGGATTCGACGCGGCCGCGGCGGCGGTCGGCGACGTGCTGGCGAATGTGATCATGCGCACGGTGTGGGCTTGGCACGCATAAAGATTCCATGCGGATTCGAGGGTGAATCCGCATGGGCGTCGCAGAAGTCCGCAAATGCCATCTCGACGGAGCGGGCGCCCGAGGGCAGTCTGCCCCCCGACATGAGCATAAGCGTGATCGCGTCGCATGATCAGCGACAAGCCGTCGCCGCGAGCTTGCGTGGCTATGCGGCCGCCCTGTTGCTGGTCGCCGTCTCGACGCTGGCCGGACTGCTGATCGCGCCCCGCTGGGGCACGGCTCCGGTCGTGCTACTGTACATCCCGCCCGTCCTGGGGGCGGCAATTCTGGGCGGGCTCCGACCGGCGCTGATAGCGGCCGTTGCCTCGACGCTGACCTACAACTTCTATTTCACTGCACCCTACCGCACCTTGCTGATCCACAGCGCGGCCGACCTAGTGACCGTCGTCATCCTGTTCCTCGTCGCGGTCGTCACCAGCCACCTCGCCGGTTCGCTGCGCGAGCAGGCTCGTCTCGCTGCGGCGCATGCGGCGCGCAACGCGACGATCGCGGGATTTGCGCGGCGGCTGTTGTCGTGCACCAGCGAGCAGGACATCGCCGGGCTCGCGGTGCACGAGCTCGCCGGGCTGTTCGCCTGTAACGCGGCGCTCGTCACGGGCCGGGGGGCCCCGCGACCGGTGGCGAGCGCACCGGCGAAGGTCGCGCTTGCCCCGAGCGATCTTGCCGCGGCGTCGATGACACTGAACAGCGGCGAGCCGGCGGGGCGTGGGCTCAAGCGGGTCCATCTCGCCGATTGGCAATTCCATCCAGTCGCGTCCGAGCAGGTGGTGATGGCCGCCGTCGGCCTGGCGCGCGACGACGGAACACCGCCCGTCGCCGAAGACCAGCTGGCGCTGCTAGAGAACCTGCTCGATCAGGTAGCGCTTGCCCTCGAGCGTGCCAGGCTCGAGGGCGAAGCCCGCGCATTTGCCGCCTTGCGCGAACGCGACAGCATCCGTGCTGCCCTGCTCGCCTCAATCGGCGACGAAGCGAAGCCTCGCCTCACGGCGATCATGGCCGCCGCCCGGGCGCTCCGACGCGCCGGCGCGAGTGACAAGGCGGTCGTCGCCCGCGTTGCCTCCGAGGCGGCGAAGCTCGACCGCTATATCGACAATTTCCTCAACCTCAGCCCGGACTCGGATCGCAAGCCAATCGAGGTCGGCGGCGTGACGATCGATCTTTATCGCCGTTCCGTGCAACGGGACGGCGAGACCGTGCGCCTGACCCCGAAGGAATATGCGTTGCTCACCGAGCTCGCCAGGCACGCGGGACGGGTGTTGACCCACGGCCAGTTGCTGCGGGCGGTGTGGGGACCGGCCCAGGAAGGGCAGATCGAATACCTCAGGGTCGCGGTGCGGGCGCTGCGGCAGAAGCTGGAGCGCGATCCCGCGCATCCCGAACTCATCATCAACGAACCGGCCGTCGGCTACCGCCTGGGGACGCAATGATCGAATGCCGTTGCTCAATGACCGTGTTCGGGTGCGGCGAACAGGACCAGCTCGACCCTTTCCGACCCGTCGACATAACCGTCATGCCCCGCAGGAATTTCGAAGAAGTCGCCCTTGGTTATGCGTGTCTGTGAGCCCGTCTCGACCATGCGCACTACGAGATTGCCGCTGACGCAGTAGCCGGTGTGGCGCATGGGGCACGAGGACGGTGAGCCGAGCAATGGCTTCTCGTCCTTCTCCCAGGTCCAGCCGGGCTCGAAGATCGCGTGCATCCCGACCGTTCCATCGCCCATCTTGAGAATCGAGATGCCGCCGGCGTCTCTCATGTCGAGCGTGTCGTCGGGGGTCTCGAAGCGACGGATTTCGATAGCATCGGCCATTGCAG
>Ga0255338_1004906_pt1 | contig 13056 bp, 10 predicted proteins | sample MeOH1_35cm_T4_19_FD_203715 | JGI IMG/M metagenome (GOLD analysis project Ga0255338, IMG submission 203715) | Sandy soil microbial communities from University of British Columbia, Vancouver, Canada - MeOH1_35cm_T4_195 | ecosystem: Engineered > Artificial ecosystem > Sand microcosm > Unclassified ...
CTTTACCAACCGTAACAAAATCGTGAAGTTTGAAGGCTGTTACCACGGGCATGCTGATGCCCTGCTGGTGAAGGCGGGTTCCGGATTGCTGACATTCGGCAAGAGTAATGAATTGGGCGTTCCAAGTTCTGCTGGCGTTCCGGCTGAAGTGGCTGCGCATACGCTCACTTTGGAATATAACAATACGCAAGCACTTAAAAATCTGTTTGAAGAAATAGGTAATGAAATCGCTTGTGTCATTATTGAGCCGGTAGTTGGCAACATGAATTTGATCGTGCCGCATATGGAGTTTTTGCAAACTCTGCGGGAGCTTTGTACCAAACATGGCGCCGTGCTGATTTTTGATGAGGTAATGACGGGTTTCCGCGTGCATCTTGGCGGCGCGCAGGCGTTGTATAACATTAAGCCGGATATGACCACGCTGGGTAAGGTGATTGGTGGCGGCCTGCCGGTGGGGGCTTTTGGCGGACGTAAAGACATTATGAGTTGTCTGGCGCCTTTGGGTGCTGTTTATCAGGCCGGTACGCTGTCTGGTAACCCGGTGGCAGTAACAGCAGGTTTGGTGACATTAAAATTAATTCAGGCGCCTGATTTTCATGCCAAGCTTGCAGCGCAAACCAGGAAATTAGTGGATGGTTTGGTTGCCGCAGCAAAAGAAGCGGGTGTGGTATTCAGCGCACAAAGTGTGGGTGGTATGTTCGGGCTATATTTCAGTGAAAAGTGTCCAACCAGTTTTGCCGAGGTTATGCAGTCAAATAAAGAAAACTTTAATAAGTTCTTCCACTCAATGCTGGATGCCGGCATTTATTTAGGTCCTTCAGCATTCGAGGCGGGGTTTGTGTCTGCGGCACATACGGATGCAGATATTGCATTTACGATTGATGCAGCGAAGAAAGCATTTAGTTTGTTAGCGTCACGCTAACTTGCTGGCATTTTTATCAACATTCATTAAAGGTTATTTAACAAATAATCTTTATCTTTAACGTCTATCTTATTGAACTCATAGACATTTAGCGGTAAACTTGAAGGTTCCGCTAAATGTTTTGTGATTAGATAATATGGCATCAGATTTAAGTAACCCAATTGGTTTTGAAAACACACCAGCAGCGCAGAGTGGCGTAGAGTCCATTAGCCTGAAAACGAGCTATTCTGGACAGCCGGTTAAACAAGGTTTATATACTCCGTCGAACGAGCGCGATGCCTGTGGCGTCGGTTTTGTAGCGCATATCAAAGGTAAGAAAAGTCACGACATCGTGCAAAAAGGCTTGGAGCTACTTACCAACCTTACCCATCGTGGCGCAACTGGCTATGATCCTAAATTAGGGGATGGTGCTGGTTTGCTGATGCAGATGCCTGATGCGTTCATGCGCAAAGAGGCCGCCAAGCTCAATATTAATCTGCCGATTGCCGGACAATATGCCGTAGGTAATGTGTTTTTACCGCAAGCTGTAAAAAATCGCGAAGCGTGTGAAGCCCTATTCAGCAAAATTATCGCGGAAGAAAATCAAACATTGCTGGGCTGGCGTGATGTGCCGGTTGATAACAGCAATATCGCCCAGGCGGCGCGCGATGTTGAGCCGACCATGCGTCAGGTATTCATCGCATCTACTGGCGCAGACCAGAATGTATTTGAGCGCAAGTTATTTGTGATTCGGAAACGTATCGAACACGCAGTGCGTGCACTTGAGTTACAGGATAACGCAGCGTTTTACATGCCATCATTATCTTCATGCACCATTGTTTATAAAGGCATGCTGCTGGCGAATGAAGTGGGCGTCTATTACAAAGATTTGAATGATGAAAGCGTCGTTTCAGCTTTGGCGCTGGTGCATCAGCGTTTTTCAACCAACACCTTCCCGGCTTGGGATTTAGCGCACCCATTCCGCATGATTGCGCACAATGGTGAAATTAATACGGTACAAGGTAACGTTAACTGGATGGCAGCACGCCATGAAGCCATGCGTTCTACAGTGCTGGGTGACGATCTGGAAAAATTGTGGCCGTTGATTGTGGATGGTCAGTCAGATTCAGCATGTTTTGACAACTGTCTGGAATTGCTGGTAGCGGGCGGTTACAGTCTGCCGCATGCAATGATGATGTTGATCCCGGAAGCATGGTCAGGTGATTCGTTGATGGATGAAGAGCGCCGTGCATTCTATGAATATCATGCTGCCTTGATGGAGCCATGGGATGGCCCAGCCGCCGTTGCTTTCACTGATGGCCGTATGATTGGCGCAACGCTGGACCGTAATGGCTTGCGTCCGGCACGTTATTTGGTGACTGATGACGACATTGTGATGATGGCGTCTGAAATGGGCGTACTGACATTCCCGCAAGAAAAAATTGTTAAAAAATGGCGTTTGCAGCCAGGTAAAATGCTGCTGATCGATATGGAACAAGGCCGCATTATTGATGATGCAGAGGTGAAACAGGCCTTGGCGACAGCTAAACCTTACAAACAATGGATTGAAAAATCACGCTACTTCCTGAGTGACATGCCGAAAGTTGAAGGCCATCTGGAAATGGCTGCCAATCTGCTGGATACGCAGCAGGCATTTGGATATACACAAGAAGACATCAAGTTCGTGTTGCAGCCTATGGTGCAAAACGGTGAAGAAGGTTCAGGCTCAATGGGTAACGACGCAGCTTTGCCGGTGTTATCCGCTAAGCCCAAGGTCCTGTATAACTACTTCAAACAATTATTTGCCCAAGTGACCAACCCGCCGATTGACCCGATTCGTGAAGAGTTGGTGATGTCACTGGTGACGTTCATCGGCCCTAAACCAAACTTGCTTGGCGTGGATGAAACTACACCGCCAATGCGTCTTGAAGCCAGCCAGCCTGTGCTGATGCCGGATGAGCTGGAGCAATTGAAGGCAATTGCGACACTCACACAAAACCAATATAAATCATTGGTGCTGGACATCACTTACCCTGCGATCCTTGGTAAAGACGGCATGGCCGCAGCGGTAGCAAGTATTACCAACGCAGCATCAAATGCGGTGCAAAGCGGTTTTAATATTCTGATTCTTTCTGACCGCAATGTAAGTGCTGACCGTTTAGCCATTCCGGCTCTGCTGGCATGTTCGGCAACGCATGAGCATCTGGTAAAAGCAGGTTTGAGAACAAGCACCGGCTTGGTGGTTGATACCGGTTCTGCACGTGAAGTGCACCATTTTGCCTTGCTGGCAGGTTATGGTGCTGAGGCAGTCTGTCCTTGGCTCACGTTCGAGACTATCAAGGAGATTGCAACTGATAGCTACGTTGCGAACAAGAACTTTGTTAAGGCGATTAGTAAAGGGTTGTATAAAGTCATGTCTAAGATGGGTATTTCTACTTACCAATCTTACTGTGGCGGCCAAAGATTCGAAGCAATCGGTTTAAACAGTGGTTTTGTGGAGCAATATTTCACAGGCACTGCTACAAATATTGAAGGTATCGGTTTGGACCAGGTAGCGGAAGAGGCTGTGCGCTTGCATACTGCCGCATTTGGCACAGACCCTGTACTGTCTAATAGCCTGGATGCGGGCGGTGAATATGCTTTCCGCGTACGTGGTGAAGAACATACCTGGACACCGGAATCTATTGCAAAACTGCAAAATGCAACGCGCACCGGCAAGTTTGAGACTTACAAGGAATATGCAAAGCTGATCAATGACCAAACGCGCCGTCACATGACATTGCGCGGTTTGTTTGAAATCAAACCAGCGGGTGCTGCAATTCCTCTGGAATCTGTAGAATCAGCCAAGGAAATCGTCAAACGTTTTGCCACGGGTGCAATGTCATTGGGTTCAATCTCAACTGAAGCGCATGCCACACTGGCAATTGCCATGAACCGCATTGGCGGTAAGTCAAACACCGGTGAAGGCGGTGAAGATGCCAAACGCTTTATTCCGGTGGCAACTGACACCAGCATGGCCGCAGTGATCGGCAGTAAATTGATTGAAAAAGATGTGGCACTTAAAGCGGGCGACTCCATGCGCTCACGCATCAAACAAGTGGCCTCAGGCCGTTTTGGCGTAACCGCGGAATACCTGGCAAGCGCTGACCAAATCCAGATTAAAATGGCACAGGGTGCAAAACCGGGTGAAGGCGGCCAATTACCAGGCCACAAGGTATCGGAATACATTGCCAAGCTGCGTTTTTCAGTGCCTGGCGTGGGCTTGATCTCACCGCCACCGCACCATGATATTTATTCGATTGAAGATCTGGCGCAACTGATCCATGACCTGAAGAATGCAAACCCAAAAGCATCAATCTCAGTGAAATTGGTGTCAGAAACCGGCGTGGGCACTGTGGCTGCAGGTGTGGCAAAAGCCAAGTCTGACCATATCGTGATCGCAGGTCATGACGGCGGTACTGGCGCGTCCCCTATTTCATCTATCAAGCATGCAGGTACGCCATGGGAGCTGGGTCTGTCAGAAACACAGCAAACCCTTGTATTGAACCAGTTGCGTGGCCGCGTTGTGGTGCAGGTAGATGGACAAATTAAAACGGGCCGTGACGTGCTGATCGGCGCGTTGCTGGGTGCAGATGAATTCGGCTTTGCAACCGCACCATTGGTGGTTGAAGGCTGTATCATGATGCGTAAATGCCACCTCAACACTTGCCCTGTGGGCGTTGCGACGCAAGACCCTGAATTACGTAAACGCTTTACCGGACAGCCTGAGCATGTGGTGAACTATTTCTTCTTTGTGGCTGAAGAAGTGCGTGAACTGATGGCCTCAATGGGCATAGCAAAATTCGAGGATTTAATCGGCCGTGCCGATTTGCTTGATATGCAAGCGGGTCTTGATCACTGGAAAATCAACGGTTTGGATTTCACTAAAGTATTCCACCTGCCTGAAATGCCAGCCAGTGTTTCACGTAAAAATAATGACGTGCAAGACCATGGTTTAGTAAACGCACTTGATAACAAGCTGGTGGCATTAGCAAAACCAGCGCTGGATAAAGGTGAGAAAGTAGTATTGGATATACCGATCTCCAATACTAACCGTACCGTAGGTACGATGCTGTCATACGAAATTGCCAGCCGTTACGGTAACGCAGGTTTGCCAGATGACACTATTCACGTGAATTTCACCGGCACGTCAGGTCAAAGCTTTGCAGCATTCCTGGCCAAAGGCATTACGTTTGAACTGACCGGCGAAGGCAACGATTACGTAGGTAAAGGCCTGTGCGGCGGGCGTATAGTGATCAAGCCGCCTAAGGCTTTCCGCGGTCTTGCACATGAAAACATCATTGTCGGTAATACCGTGATGTACGGTGCTACCACAGGTGAGAGTTACTTTAGCGGTGTAGCTGGCGAGCGCTTCTGTGTGCGTAATTCAGGCGCTTCTGCAGTGATTGAAGGCGTGGGTAATCATGGCTGTGAATACATGACCGGCGGTACAGTCGTTGTTTTAGGCTTAACAGGTCAGAACTTCGCGGCGGGTATGAGCGGCGGCGTGGCTTATGTATATGATGAAGATGGCCTGTTCGCTAAACGCTGCAACATGGGCATGGTGTCTTTGGAGAAAGTCGAGCATGCGGCCAATGTGGCAAAAGATGCCGTACATCACCTTGATCAACCTGATGAAGTCACGTTGCTTGCCTTGATTAACAAGCACGCTGAATATACCGATAGTGCACGTGCCAAAGCGATTCTTGCCGATTGGGACAATGCACGCGGCAAGTTCGTTAAAGTCATGCCGAATGAATATAAACGTGCCTTGATCGAGCTTGCTGAAGACAAGGCACTGATAGCGGCTTAGAGTCGCTTTTAATATGAAACAAGTAAAGAGACTCTTAAGGGAAAAGGCTTTTTAGTATGGGTAAAGTAACGGGATTTATGGAATTTGAGCGTCTGGCCGAGGCAAATGTGCCAGTGCAGGAGCGCGTCAAGAACTACAAGGAATTTGTATTACATTTAACTGATGACCAGGCCAAGCAGCAAGGTGCGCGCTGTATGGACTGCGGCATTCCGTTTTGTACTACCGGCTGCCCGATCAACAATATCATTCCTGACTGGAATGACCTGGTTTATCGCCAGGATTGGCACGGTGCGATAGATGTACTGCATTCAACCAATAATTTCCCGGAATTTACCGGCCGTATCTGCCCTGCCCCATGCGAGGCGGCATGTACCTTAAACATCAATGATGACGCTGTCGGCATTAAATCAATTGAACACGCGATTATTGATAAAGCGTGGGAAAATGATTGGGTAACCCCGCAGATCAATCCAAATAAAACCGGCAAAAAAGTGGCCATCGTCGGTTCAGGTCCTGCTGGCTTGGCAGCCGCACAGCAATTGGCACGTGCTGGCCACAGCGTGGTGGTATTGGAAAAAAATAGCCGGATCGGCGGTCTGCTGCGTTACGGTATTCCAGATTTTAAAATGGAAAAATCGCACATTGATCGCCGTATGGCACAAATGATGGCTGAAGGTGTTGAATTCCGCGTGAACCAGCACGTTGGCGACAATGTTAAAGCGGATGATTTATTAACCGAGTTTGATGCGGTCGTTTTGGCGGCAGGTGCCGAGCAGCCGCGTGATCTGCCCGTAACGGGCCGTGAGCTGGATGGCGTGCATTTTGCCATGGACTTTTTAACCGCACAAAACAAAGTGAATGCGGGCGACACTGTACCGAATCAAATCAAAGCTACTGGCAAGCACGTTGTGGTGATTGGCGGTGGCGATACCGGTTCAGACTGTGTTGGTACCTCAAACCGCCATGGCGCACTTAGCATCACGCAGTTCGAGTTGATGCCACGACCACCTGAAAAAGAGAACAAAGAGTTGGTATGGCCAAACTGGCCACTGAAAATGCGTACTTCCAGTTCACATGAAGAAGGCGCTAATCGTGACTGGTCAGTGACGACTAAAGAGCTGATTGGCGAAAACGGTAAAGTGGTTGCGCTTAAAGCTGCACGTGTAGAATGGAAAGATGGCAAGATGAGCGAGATAGCTGGCTCAGAATTTACCATTCCGGCGGATTTGGTATTCCTGGCCATGGGTTTTGTATCGCCAATACAAAAACTGCTGGATGTATTTGGTGTTGAAAAAGACCAACGCGGCAACGCTAAAGCTACAACCGATGGTGAAAGTTGCTATGTTACCAGCAAAGCCAAGGTGTTTGCTGCGGGTGATGTGCGCCGCGGCCAGTCTTTAGTAGTATGGGCGATACGCGAAGGCCGCCAGGCAGCGCGTGCAGTAGATGAGTTTTTAATGGGTTCATCTACACTTCCACGTTAAGGCTTGCCACTACCTTGAAATTTAATCAATCGTAAATGTAAGAAATAAAGGATGCAAAGTAAAACAGCTTTGTGTCCTTTTTTTATTTAGGCTAATCAAATGAATCAATTAAAAAATGACACGTTCTTAAAAGCGCTGATGCGTGAGCCAACCGACTACACCCCGGTGTGGATGATGCGCCAGGCCGGCCGTTATTTGCCTGAGTACCGTGAGACCCGCAAAACTGCAGGCAGTTTTTTGAGTCTGTGCAAGAACCCTGATTTTGCGACTGAAGTGACGATGCAGCCACTGGATCGTTATCCATTGATAGATGCTGCCATATTATTTTCAGACATTCTTACCGTGCCTGATGCGATGGGTTTAGGTTTGTATTTTGAAGAAGGCGAAGGCCCCAAGTTTGAACGCACTTTGCAGCAGGAAGCGGATATTCAAAAACTCGCGGTGCCAGATATGGCGGAGCTGCAATATGTATTTAATGCTGTAAGCCAAATCCGTAAGACGCTTAATGGCCGCGTGCCGCTGATTGGCTTTAGCGGCAGTCCATGGACACTTGCTACTTATATGGTAGAAGGCAAAGGCGGCACGGATTTTCTAACCATTAAAAAAATGGCCTACGCGCGCCCCGATTTGCTGCATCGCATTCTGGATATTACAGCGCAAACCGTGATTCAATACCTGAATGCGCAAATTGCCACAGGAGCGCAAGCCGTGATGATATTTGATTCCTGGGGCGGTGCGCTGTCACATGATGCTTATATCGAGTTTTCACTGAAATACATGCAAAAAATTGTAGATGGCTTAACCAAAAACAGTGAAGGCCGTAAAGTACCGAGTATTGTCTTCACCAAGGGCGGCGGGTTGTGGCTGGAAGCACAAGCAGAGATTGGTGCAGATGCATTAGGTTTGGATTGGGCCGTGGATATTGGCAGTGCGCGCCAACGCGTAGGCGCTAAGGTAGCACTGCAAGGTAACCTGGATCCTGCCATACTGCTCTCAACGCCGGAAGCGATTGAGAAAGAGGTGGTGAAAGTGCTGGCGAGCTATGGCCATGGCCATGGCCATGTGTTTAACTTAGGTCACGGTATTACGCAATGGACGGCGCCAGAGAATGCGGCTGCGATGCTGAATGCGGTACGGGAACATAGTAAACAGTATCACCAGTAATAAAAAAGCCCGTCACGTGTGAATAACCAGCACCAGCTGGTATATTCCACGGGGAAGACCCTTGCGGTCTTGAGGGCTTTCTTATTATTCAACAGCTATCTCAAAGACATACGTTTCATCGTCTCATCTTTGTCGATAAATTTATGTTTTAGCGCGCCAACAATATGCAGGATAATGAGCGCTAATAATATGACGCCAACGACTTCATGCACCTCTTGGAACAGTTCGCGCAGGCCTTTGTTGTCTAACCCGGCGATAAAATTAATGCCGAACCATTTAACGCCATATTTACTGCTGGCAGCCATGATTAAACCGCTCACGGGTACCGCTACCATGAGCAGATATAGCGAATGATGTGTGCCGGTTGCGAGTTTTCTTTCCCAAGCCTTGTAAGAACTTAGCATGGCTGGCGGGCGATGCGTGATGCGCCAGAGAACACGGAATGCAATCAGTGCCAATAGGCTAACGCCAATCGATTTATGCAAGTTAAAATAGAAGTTTCTGGGGCTGACACCCTCAGCGAGTTGCCAAGTGTAAATACCCAGATCAAATAAATCAAAAGCTGTTTGTTTAGGGGCTTCTTTAGGTAGTTCGCTCATGTACCAGCCTAGTGCAAACATGGCAAAAATGCCAAGCGCAATCAGCCCGTGTAAAACAATAGCAGTTTTTGTATAGCGTGTTGAGGGTTGATTCATAGTAATATCCTGATGAGATTAAATCTTAATGTGTGTGACCAAGTACCTGTGACTAAGTACCTATGACTGCAGTCACAAAAAATAATTGCATAAAACCGACTCATTTTAATCTGTATCAATAATTCAAGGAATGATTCATGCGTATTTTAATGATAACCATGAGTATGCTGAGCCTGATTGGCTGCAGCAGCATCAATTCAAGCCATGCAGCCGCCCAGACAAGCCAGGACAACTTTGCCATAGAAAATGTGGCTGACGGTATTTACGTGCACCATGGTAGGCATCTGGATATAGATGCCGGCTATCAAGGTGATATCTGCAATATCAGCTTTGTTGTAGGCAGTAAAGGCGTGGCGGTAATAGACACAGGCGGCAGCCTGAAAGTGGGCAATCAGTTACGTGAGGCTATACGCAAAGTTACGCCATTGCCGGTATTGTATGTCATCAATACTCATGTCCATCCGGATCATGTGTACGGTAACGCGGCATTTTTAACAAGTAACTCGCATGAGGCTGAACCGGTTTTTGTCGGCCATGAAAAATTGGCAAACACCATGGAGCTACGCCGCGAACAATATGCAAAACTGAACGCAAGGCTGCTGCATGAAGATGCCATAGGCAGTGAGCTGGTTAAACCTACGCTGATCGTGAAAAATACACTGGAGCTGGATCTGGGTGATAGAAAACTTACTCTAACTGCGCATCCGGTGGCACATACCAATACTGACGTGTCGTTGATAGACGTTAAATCCAGCACATTATTTACCGGCGATTTGTTGTTTATAGAACGCACTCCGGTGGTAGAAGGCGATATCAAGGGCCTGATCGCAGAAATTGAAAAGCTCAAAGCCAGCCCTGCTACACAAGTGGTGCCCGGGCATGGTCCCGTGACTAAAGACTGGATTGCTGCATTATCTGACGCGCAGCGTTATTTGAATCTGTTATTAACGGATGTTCGCGCCAGTATCAAGAAAAATGAAGGCATGGAAAAAGCGATGGATACTGCCGCGGCGAGTGAAAAAGACAAATGGGTATTGTTTGAAATTGCCAATCGGCGCAATGTAAATACAATTTACCCGGCGCTGGAGTGGGAATAAAAAAGCGGCGTTAAGATTAATTTCTTAACACCGCTTTTTTATCAGAAACAACTTATTTTTTTAAATTATCCAGGCTGCAAGGTGTGCTTGGGTTTGTGTGCAATAGCAGCAAGCCGCCGGCAATAGCGAGATATTGCAGAAGCGGCAGTTTGAGTAAAAAGATCAGAACTGTCACATAAATTGCCATTATCAAGGCAAAGGCCTTGGTTTTATAGCCCAGTAGCAATGCCAGACCGCCCACTAGATTAATGAAAATAATCAATGGTGCAAAAACCCCTGGTAAACCCATGCTGCCAAGGCCAGCCTGGTAATCCTGATAACCCGTCGGATTGTTCATAAAGCTGATCACAAGTGCGACGACTTGAACCAGAAAAATTTGTGAAAGCAGAATACGTGCAGCGGTTGCTAAATATTTTTGCATATAAAACCTTAAATTTAGTTAAATTAACTGAAAAGACAAACACGCATAATGCCTGTTACTGCTATAGCCTGCAAGTGGCAATTTGATTGAGTGGAGCCGGTTTGAAAGATAATTTCGTTATTCAAGTCGTAAGTTGGCAAACACATTCTGTACCATTAAAAAGAGTACGTGAAGAGGTGTTTATTAAAGAGCAGCATGTGCCGGTTGGGCTGGAGTGGGATGGCTTGGATGCAACAGCGCAGCATCTATTGGCATTGAGTGATACAGGCGCAGCGATAGGCTGCGCCAGATTGCCGGGCGATGGCAGTATAGGGCGTATGGCAGTATTAAAGCCATGGCGTGGCTCAGGTGTCGGCAGTGCTTTGCTCAATAAGGCCGTTGTGTTATGCCGGCAGCAAAATATACAAAACATTACGCTTTCAGCGCAGGTACATGCGATACCCTTTTATGAGAAATCAGGGTTTGAAGTATGCAGTGAACCGTATTTAGATGCCGATATTCTGCATGTAGATATGCACTTAAAGTGAATATTAAGAGATTTAATAACTAGATATTGGCATTCACCCATCTGACGATATCATGGGCGCCCATTGCGCCTGCTTGGCGCGCGATTTCTTTACCACCGGCAAACAATGCCAGCGTTGGAATGCTGCGAATAGCATATTGATTGCCTAAAGCCTGTTCAATATCCGTATTTACTTTGGCAAAGCGCACTCGCGGTTCCAGCATTCCTGCCGCCTGAACAAAAGCCGGTGCCATCATCTTGCATGGGCCACACCAAGGTGCCCAGAAATCTACCAGCACCGGAATATCGTTTTGATTGATATGTTTACTGAACGTGGCAGCGGTTAGCTCTAGCGGGTGACCGTTGAAGATCGGCTGATGACATTTGCCGCAATTGGGATTTTGGGCAAGGCGTGCTGCCGGCACCCGGTTAACTGACTGGCAGTGCGGGCAAACGAGATGCAAAGGGTCGCTCATTGGAATTCCTGTTTAATAAGAAGCTATCTTGTAATTGGGGTCGCCAAACATATATTTCAATATACTCATTAAACGATAAATTCTGATGGAACAGTATCGGTTCTAATTTTTTGTAAATTGCTTAAAGTGGGGCTATTCTATAAAATCTCGCCTTATAGAATTTAAGCTCAATAGCTTAAACGTCAGATTCAAATTTTTCCATTCTCTCAAGGATTTATCATGTCAAAAATCATTTTTAAAGCTGGTGAAGCTACCGTTTACAGCGAAGGTAAAGACGTAACCGCGGCGATGCCGGAAATTTTAATCGGTTCAGTTGATGGCCCGGTAGGCCAGGCGTTTGCCAACATGATGGCACAAAGTAAAGGCCACACTGCGATGTTCGCAGTACGTGACATCAACCAATTGGTGCGTCCTGCATGCATGATGGTGCCAAAAGTTACATTAAAAGGTAGCACTGATGTAGGTTTGTTCGGTGGTGTAGTGCAAGCGGCTACAGCTGATGCGATTTTGGACTGCGTGATCGAAGGCATTATCCCTAAGGATAGCGTAAATGATTTGTGCATCATCAGCCTGGTGTGGATTGATCCAGGCTGTGTCGCACTGGAAAAAGAAGGCACATTGGACAAAGCTGATATGTACAAAAACAACTACGACGCTACTAAATTGGCGATTAAACGTGCATTGAACGACGAGCCGTCAATTGATGAATTGATTGCAAACCGTCACAAGATTAAACACTGTATGTGGGAAGACTCTTGGGATCAAAAGTAAAATCAATTTAATGGGCGCATAGCTTCGTTGCGCGGTACTCGAAATCCTCATGTACTTCATGTACATTCCGGTTTCTGCGTTTCGTGCGCCTAGCTCTGCATCCCATAAAATTGATTTTTGTAGTATTCGCAGTTTAGTGAATAAAAAAGCGGCCTAAGAAAATAATCTTAGCGCCGCTTTTTTATTGGTGAGTGTTTATGTGTTGATTGGGAAAAGTACCTGAAACAATCAATCTTTCCGCAATGACTGGCGGACATCACGCACTAACTGGAACACTGACCAGCCGGTTTGCAGTAATGCACTGAAGCGGGCAATGTGCAGTTTGCGCATCAAAGCTCCCGATATGGTTGTAACACTAAACATTAAAACAGGATGCTGTTTGAAATAACGTGCGACTTGCAGGCCGCGATCAGCCATGACTAAAGGCTTGCGTAACGGTGCCATGTTGTTTGCCAGCGCAATGCGCTGTGACGCGGCTTTGTAAATAAGTTTCTGGCGACGCTCAGCGAGTGCGGCTAATTTTTCATTCACTGGTGGCTCCTGATTTATTCAAAGATCGGTGTCGATTTCTTGATGGTCTTTGATTAATTCGGCCAGGCTGGCTTCAAACATTCTTGGCATGGATTTCAGCGCGCGTATTGCGAGCGCACCTAATACCGCACCGGATATTATGAAAAGTCCGGTGAGGGA
>Ga0255338_1004907_pt1 | contig 13053 bp, 24 predicted proteins | sample MeOH1_35cm_T4_19_FD_203715 | JGI IMG/M metagenome (GOLD analysis project Ga0255338, IMG submission 203715) | Sandy soil microbial communities from University of British Columbia, Vancouver, Canada - MeOH1_35cm_T4_195 | ecosystem: Engineered > Artificial ecosystem > Sand microcosm > Unclassified ...
CACGAATCGGGTTGCCCCTGCACGTTCACGTTACCCCAGCTGCTTCGCCTTGTAGCTCTTCACGCATCAGCCTGCGCACTCACCCCATAAACTGCTTGAATTCGTTTCGTGACGCTACAGCGTGACGCGCTCACCTTTGAGTAGGCACCCAACGCAAAGCAGAACCTTCGTCCCGCCAGTTGGCTTGCCGTTCTTCATCAGGACGCCGATCTTCGTTTCCAGTACCTCGCGACCGCCGCAGCGATGGCATTGAACCATCGACTCAGGCTTCGGCATCGCACGCACACGACGACGCACCTGCTCGGCCGGGGTATCCGGTTGAGCGGTGCCGTCGATTACGTGGAAGCGGGGTTTGTCGGTCATTCGCTTTCGACGCGCGAGATTGCAGTCTCAACCACTTCAAAATCGACTGTGACACCCTCGCTTACTTCATAAGTGAACGGCCCTAGCCCTATGACTTGGCAGTAGTGGACGCTGTCATGGCCGAGATAGGGAGATCCGACTTTGCCGTGCAACTCTGAAGCAACTTTGCCGTCGCGATCAAGAAGCTTGAGGCATGCGCCTGAGATCACGCCTCCGTTCGCCGGATCATAGCTGTAGAGCTTATGGACGATCATCCTGTAGCGCGAATCGATCATGGCGGTATCTCCGAGTTAGGCCGCCATCTTAGCAAATGCCGCAGCGTCACGGGCGCGCATCTGGTCGAGGGTCATCCATTCGCCGGTCGGCGTGTAGAAGTCCTCTAGGTCGAGCTTGCCATCCTTCAGCAACTGAGCGCGCACCGGACCGAGCACCTCGATCTTGCGGGCATCCGACTGGCGATTGAGCCATTCGCTGTAGGTGGTGTTGCCCGGAACCTGTCCGTCCATGCTCGCGCGCTGGGCTGGCGTCATCTCGTCCAGCTTCATGCCGAGCTCGCGCCACGATTTGGTCACCGGCGCCGACGTCGAGCGGCAGCACCAGTGGATCTTGCCCGGGCCTTGCAGCCAAGGCACCTTGTGGCCGATGGGCTTGTGCGTGACAGCCGTGTACTGAAGCTGGTCGCGAATCCTGCACGGGGCGCTCGTTCTATTATCGAGCGTACTGCACCAGCGAACAGCCTTGATAATATCGTCGTTCGCCTTATTGAACTCTTCCCGCGCAGTCGCCGCGGTATGGCTCACCGCCGTCCTGACGACCGCTGCAAGGTCTTTGCGTGGCCGCTCGAGGAACCCGTCAGCGTAACCCGTGGCCCGAGAGCCGCGAATGCTGCGGATGATCTGGTCGGTCGTCTTGCCCTCGAGGTAACCGGTGCGGATTGCGCTGCGAATCTTCTTCATGCGGTCAGCGGCGATCTCAGGCCCCCAATCTTTCAGCAGACGCGCTTGAAAGGGCCTAGACATGGCAGCACTGTAAGCCTGTTCAATGCTGACACTGGCAATCGGGAAGCGGACCAGCACCGGCTCAGGGATGGCCTTCTCGAACAGCGCCTGTTGCCAGCTAACCTCGTAGCCTGCCAGCTCCTTCAGGTCGCTCTGTAGCTCTTGGGCGACAGAGGCATAGGCTTGAGTGTTGATCAGCCGGACTTGATCCAGCAGCAGCTCTAGGCGCTCAACCGTGAAGGATTCAGCCGGCAAGCGCTCCAGTGCAGCAGCCAAGGCTGCCGAAAGGTCAGCATCGGACCTGTTCAGCAGCGCAATGATCCGCCGGACTACGCCAACCTTGTACTGTTCGAGGCTTACACTGTGAGCAATCTGCTCGTCCTCAAGTAACTGGTTGACGGTTAACATTGGGATACCTCTCCTGATGCAATCATGCGGTCAATAACTCGAGAGTGAACCCCGCCAAGATGTCGCCTTAGCTCTGATTTAGATGCGAATCTCCGTCCTTTGTACTCAACTGCTTGGCTTATGGCAGTAACTGCTAGCGCCATCCTGGATGGGTCCCTTGCGCGCGCAATGGCGGAGAATTTCGCCCTTGTCTCCTCGCTAATTTCCCGCCCAGACAATGCCGCAGATATTTTCATGCGAGTCTCTATGCTTCGATCCCCGCGATGCCTATCCAGCATATCTTGCGTGTTTTCTTTGTGAGTCCCCGCTCTTAGATGAGCAGGGTTAACGCAGAGAGGAGTGTCGCACGAATGCAGAATAATCAAACCGGGATCTATTGGACCATTTGCTAGTTCGTATGAGATTCGGTGAGCACCAACATTCACGCAGCGCACGGACATCTTGCCGTATGCGCCAGCCATGGAGCCTTTCCACATCCAGCATCCATTTTGATCAGACTTATCAACTCGAGCCCAAAATCTATCTTCTATGGCTGGGCTTTTATTCAGGTTGTAACAGTCCATGCTGCAATACTTCGAGCGCTTGTCCCTGCTTGGCCTCACGGCGAACTCAGCATTGCATTGTTTGCAGTGTTTCGTGCATTGGTGGGCCATAACTAATCCGCGCGGATGGGTGTGCGTTGATTATAGCGTGCCTTGCTATTACACACCTATCCTTTACATCGCTCCAAGCGATGGACCTTGGCTTTGAATGCGGGCATTTTCCTCATCCCACTTGATGTCGCTCGACACCACGTTGCGGCGCTGCATCTCCGAGAACAGCGTCTCGTCGGACAGGCGGCCTTGGGATGCCATGTTGAGCAGCAGTGGAAGCGTGGTCTCTGGCGCGAAGTCGATGTCGAAGTTGCCATTGACCTGGACGTGACCGCCTTCCTTCTCGCCGATGAACTCAGCGAAGAATTGAAACGCCTGATCCAGGGTGTCCTCGAGTTGCCCGGCCATGGTTTGTAGCGGGCTCATCTCCTGAGCCGCCTCGTCCTCGGCCTGCGTTGCAGTCTTGGTGACCTGCTTGTCCTTCTGCAGCAGCTTGGCGCCGGCTATACGCAGATGGTCTTCAAGGTCGATAAGCGACGTTCGCCCAGCCTCAATGGCTTTGCCGGTGTGTTCTACCCACTTCATGTCAGCGTTTATAGGCAGACTGGTTGCCGACCCAACACCAACAGTGATCTTCTCCCCTTCCGCAAGGCCTATCACCGCCAGCATCGGGACCCTGGCAACGTGCAGGATGTTGTCCTGATCGCTCTGGGACTGCCAGTGCTTCACGTTTAGGTGAGCCAGCTCGAGCAGTGGAGGTTTGGCCGTCATGTAGCCGGTGCGGTTGGTGTAGAACGTTGCCAGCGGGATGTGACCGAGCGAGTTGGTGCCCTGGTCATGCAGGCTCCAGCCTTTCTGGCCTTTAACCGTTGCCATTCGATACGTCGCCCAAGCGCCAGGCACAAGCACGCGGATCTGGGCAACAGACTTGGTGCCGAAAGCGCCGTCATCCTCCTCAACCTCTTCCATGTACCGGAATTGGGTCAGGACGTGCTCGCCATCAACAGAGCTCGAACGCCAGCCCAGCACTTGCTGAGGCCGGATCATGACGACGTAAGGGCGAACCTTTGCTGCCTTCTCGTCGGCCTTGGTGATGATTGTCTTGTTGCCTTCGCCGTCGGTCGTCTTCGGGTAGTCGACCAGCAAATGACACAGGCCATGCGACAGCGCCTGAGCGAAGAACGACTGAGCCCAGACCTGTAGATTGTTTCCCTGACGGTCGAAGTTCTCGGCGTAGTCCTGAATCGGCTGAGGCACATCCTCCCCCAGCACAATAGGCTCGGCGAACACTCTACCGGTGTTGTTCTTGATGGTTTCGCTGTAAGCAGGCAGAAGAGTGGAGGTATTCAATCGCTTGCGATAATTGCACTCCTCTTCATCAGTCCACTTCGGCAGCAGCGCTTCGCCAGCCTCGCGCATCGACCGAGTACCGCCCATCAAAGGATCGACGATGGCCCAGTCTTCGCGCATAGCTTCCACTGCCGGCAGCGTCTTACTAGGATCATCGGACATGATTACATTCTCAGAGGTGCTTGGGTGGCGGTACGTGTTTTGATCGGGTAGCGCTTCGCAATGAAATAGCCTGCGGCATCATTCATGTGGTCGTGACCCTTCTTCGGATCCTTGTCGGGTTCACCTTTGTCGGTGTAGGTCTGCCGTTCCAAGCACATGGTGAGTTGCGGGCATTGGTCAATGTTGACCTTCAGCCGGCGCTCGCCGTAGGTGTTCAGGAACATGGCGTTCACGGAGTTGACGCGATCCTTCACGCCCGGGTTGGTCGAGTCGACGACGACGGTGAAGCCGGCCTTCTTCAGCAGGGACAGGTCGGACTCACTTGAATTCTTGCTGCTGGTGTTCTGGCCACTGGCATCCGGGTAGACAGCAACCGTATGTCCAGGGAAGCGGGCCTTGATCTTCTCGATCATCTCCGGCGTATCGCGCACACCGTGAAACTCATCCAGCGCAAGAGGTAGGCCGTCGCGAACGACGTAAACCACTGCCGCCATCTTCATGACGTTGAAGTCCATGCCGATGTGCAGAGCCTCTTCAGGCTTGATTCGCTCTGTGGTGCTGCATTCGGTGCGGCTGAAGGTGTAGTAGACGACGCCCGAGTAGTTCTCGAACCCGGCCTCGTACTCTTGCCGGAACGTGCGGGGGTCCATCTTGCGACGGGCCGCATCCAGTTCTTCAGCAGGAACGTTGCCACCTTGCAGCGACGTGTACTGCCAGCTCTTGTGGTCCGGCTCGCCGCCTGGCTTGCCGTCGAGGTACGTGTCATAGCAATGGTTGAAGCCTTTCGGCGTACCAATGCGCAGTGCATGACCACCTTTGCGCAGCCCAACACCCGGAACCGTGTACTGACACGTCGAGAGCATCGGGCGAAGCACTTCTTCCCATGCAGCCCATGGGCAGTCAGCCCATTCGTCAACAAGGACGAAGAACAGCCCCGAGCCGCGCAGGTTGTCGTAGTTGTCCAGCCCGACCACTCGCATGATGTGGCCGGACTTGAGGGTAATGGAGCACTCGGTCTCGTTCGGGCGGTGCGCACGCCATGCTTCAGGGATGGCTTGCTTCAGTCGTCGCCAGAACACGCGCTTGGCCTGCTTGAAGGTCGGCGCGCCGTACCAGATCTCATCCTCGACGCTTACACCCCACTCAGCAGCAAGGCGAGCAGCACGGCGCATCTCTGCCTTGCCGAGAAAGGTCTTGCCGAACCGGCGACCACACACCGCATCACGAAAGCGCGCTTCAGGCTGGAAACCCCAGCAGTAAATGTTCGCCTGCTTCGGCGTCAGCTTGACCGGCGCGTCAAAGGTGCGGGGTAGTCGGGACATTCTCGTCTGGCTCCAGCGTGTACTCAGCAACGGCGTGCTGCTGGTCCGCCTGGGAGCCCAGGGGTTTTTCAGGATCAAGCCGGCGATTCACGTAGACGTCGCCGACCTCTTTGGCTGCCTGCTCCAGCAACTGGGCAGTCAGCGCCATGTTCTTCATGTTCTCGGCTTTCTCGGCCATGCGACCAAGTGCCCGGAGTCGATACGCTCGATTGGCGATCGGGATCTCAGCAGTCTCTTCGCGGAATCGCTTGCGCGTGTCGTGAAACAACGTCACCCACTTCGCGGCCAATCCCTTGCTCGACGCCTTTGTCGGGTCATGGCTTTCAACCTGCTGGCGAGTCAGAGCCACGCCGAATTCGTTCTTGACGGCCTCGGCCACCTGCGAGGGTGTGTCAAAGCACGCCAGAGCCTGAACGATGAAGCTCTTCACCTCATTTTTCAGGGCCGCCATAAATTCTTATCCGTCTAGAGCCTGTCTAGAGTCAGGCGGACTTGAGCAGACAGGTCCCGCAAGCCCTCGCAATGTTCAATTTCCCCACCTCAGCAGGACTGTTTGCTGCATCCACCAACGCTTGAACGTCAGAGCTCGCACCATAGCGGCGGACGACACCGACGAACTCTTCCACGTCGTGGCCCTGCAGCTTGATCTTCGGTGCCCCGTCTTGGGTGAATGCTGGTTGACCGTACTTGTCGGTCGCGTGAGCCAGGTGATACAGCTCGTGTTCGATCAGGGCGCAGAACTCAAGGTCGCTGCACTGAGCGCAGTAGTCAGCCGCCAGGGTGATGATGAAGGCGGGCACTCGACCGAACCAATCGAACATCTGCTGCTCCATCCGGGCCTTTTGCCAGCCACCCGCACGGAACGCTACCTGTTCAGCTTGACCGAGGACAAACCGGCCTTGCTTGCCGAACCCTGATGAGGCCCACAGGAAGCAGATGTCGGCATCGATCAGATGTGCGTGGTCTTCGTTGTGCAGCTCCCCATCAATGGAGAACACCTGAGCCTGTAGCCACTCAAGCACCTCAGGCGCAGGAATGAGCCTCAGGCCCAGCTCAGCGAACTCCGACAGCTCAAGGATCGGCGCTGGAGGCATTGGGCGAATCACGACTCAACCTTCACAGTGAGCGTTCTGATCTTGCCGCCAGTGCAGCTGTCACGCTTCATGGCCATCTCTACGGCTTGGTAGGCTGATGCGCCCATGTCCATTGCGGTGAGGGCGTGTTCTGTCCCGCTACCGAGCGCATAGGGCTTGTCGAGCATCAATGGCGACTTCCAGAAGCCAGTGTTCTCATCTACTGCCGAGTGCCATATAGACCCGTCAGAGACGATCAATGCCACCGCACTACAGTCCGACACCTCACCGCCAAAGTAGGCGCTGACGATCTTGTCGAAGTCTGAGGTGCCACCTGAGCACATGAACTGGACACCGTCACGCTCTAGGCACTTGTCGAAGTCGTCGTAAACGATTTGGTTCCCGCGAGTGATACGACCGTCATAGGCGATGATCCCGTCCTTGTAGGCGATCGTGGTCATTTGGTCGCCTCATCGGTAGGGATCACTTCACGGTATCGCTTGGCGATGCGCGCCTGGGCCTGCAGCTTCTCTTCATCGGCTTCAAGGCCGGCAAGATAGGCGAAGGTGTGCACTGCCACGACGTAGAACCTGAACCACCATGGGTAGTAGGCCTTCAATGTTAGCGTTGCCATGGCGTCACCACGCGGATCTGCAATCTACTGCCAGTATTCCAGCCGTTTCAGCCGGATATGCGCAGTCTATTGCTTGTAGAGAGTGGCGCCCGCACGAAGCCAGGCACCCTTTGGTTTAATCGGGGATCTTGCAGATGTGGCCGCGCCGGGCGATCGCGTAGATGATCACCGCGGCATGCAACGTCATCGCGAACGGGCTGATCGGGTGGCCCTTGATGTTGAGGATGAAGCTACCGAACGCGGCAATGGCCACCAGGTAGAACGAGATGCTCAGCAGAGGCTCGTCCATTGGGCGCACTCGGCGCAGGTACTCAGCAGCAGCAATCACCACCAGCACACACAGGAACGCATCGACGACTTGCAGGATGGTATGCATTACGCACCTCCCGAGACGCCAAACATTCCCGGCAGTGCTTTCTTCAACAGGGGAATGATGTTCATGGCCAGCAGGCCAATCAGGAACGCGACGCCGTATTGAGTTTCACCGCCCGGTTCAAGCTTGAAAAAGCTGATGGCCAGTGGCGTACAGAAAATGGCTGCGGCTAAGCCAACGAAGACGGCCATTAAAGCCTGTTTGCGGGTCAGGTCTTGCAGGAACATCAGCGAGGCCAATGCTCCAGCAAAGCCACCAATGACTACGCCGTACTTCGCTAGCAGGACACCGACGGCTGTAGTGCTCGCGGGTTCGGCCATGGTGTGACTCCAAGGAATAAAAAAGGCCGGTGTGAGCGGCCAAAACGCTGGGGAGCGCGGATGAATAAGTCAGCCACAGCAGCACTCCCGGCTTAGAGCGACGGGTGTGGCCGGGCTGAAAACGACAAAGCCCAGCGCGATGGCTGGGCTTGGAATGAATTGGGTGACGACGGTTTGAGCTAATGCCATGCCGTCTCTCGGCTTACTCTGCGCAATGCGCATCACCCGCAAAAAGCCCGACACTTGGCCGGGCTTTCTTCCTGTGCTACCTACACACGTAAATTCCACAGGATGACGCAATAGTGGCTCACTGGTTCACTCCGTGTCAAGCGGCTTCTGCACCGATTAGGCCCTCATGATCAAGAATCTCTTGGGCTGCCTGCAAAGCGTTGTCTACGGCCGATTCCAGGCTCTTGCGAATGTCTCGGCGCCACCGCTCTTGCGTCTTGATTGGATGCGGCTCATCACTCCAGTTGTCCAGCTCATACCACGCAGCCGGCAGCACATTTGTCGAGCGCTTGCCTTCTACACCAGGCAGCTTCGGCAATGCCCAGGTAACCACGGCGCAGTGACGGAAGCGTTCAGGCGCTGGCGAGCGGATAGCGCGCGTCAGCTCTGCAATGGCCGCATGCTTACGATCGGTGTGCGTGGAGAATTTCGCCACCAGAGCGCGCCACTGAGCAGGCTCAAGACCCTTATGCAGTCGCCCGAACACCCAGCAGTCGGTCAAGAACGCCGCTTCCTTCCCGACGATCTCCCCCTTCTGCTTGGCGCACTGGACCTTAGGCTCGAAGTCATTGCCCCCGGCCGAGTTGATGGTTTCGGCGGCCAGAGCGCGCACGACTGCGGATACGACGTTTCTGTAGGTCATGTTCAACCCCCCCTTAAACCGAATACACAGCGCGACGTTTCGAAGCTTCAGCACCTGGCACAGCCTTGGCGATGATGTCCTTGACCTCTTCAGCGCTGATGGTGATGCGGCCCTTCTCGCCATATGTCTTCGAGCGCAGCACCGCGGTGAGGCACGCACGGGACCGCCAGCCGCCGTCGTGTGCGTACTTGTCGCCCGGGGCCAACTGGTTCCACGACTCAACCGTCACGCCGGCGGATTCCTTCGACTGCATGCGGTGGTGGATGTGGCCGATGTCGATGTAGCGGTAGGTCGACTCGCCCCAGTCCACGGAGAAGTCGGTGGCCATGACGTCGATGAGGCGATCCGGCTTGCACTTGTCGCTGTGGTGGCACATCACGAACGTGTTGCCCATGCGGTACGGGATAAACACGCTGGAGTTGTCGAGGACGTGAAGCCGCGGGTTTTCCTGATAGACGTGATTCAGGAAGATCCGCATCCACACATCATTCGACCGGGAGTGGTTGCCCTGGTTGACGATCACGTCGACGAACTGGAACTTGGCCAGGGCCTTGTCGACGATCGATCGCATGATCCGCGCGCACACCTCGATCATCTTCGGGTAGCGACTGTCGAAGTCGAAGTCGTGGCCGGATTCACTCTTGGCGGTGAAGTCCTGATAGTGCGACATGTCCCCAAGATCCTGAATCACGCAGCGCTCGCAGCTCGGCGCCCGGTCGATCAGCTTGTGCATGGCGACGATCAGTTCGCGCTCAGCAATCTTCAAGTCGAAGTTGTGGCCAGTCTCGTAGCTATTACTGAGCATCCCAACGTGGGCATCCCCAATTTGAAACCATGGGATAACGTCGGTATCCAGTGCCTCAATAGGCCCTGCGATTTTAGGCAGCGGGTTGACGTCTTCCATGAAGGCATTGGCGAACGCCTCGTTCATGGCTCGCTGACGCTCCAGGTCAGCACTGGTCTTCACCCACTGCAACACCGGCGCCTTCACCCCCTCCTTGTACAGGCTCGACGTCCCTTTCAGCCTGAATCCATCCGGCACGATGTGGGTCATGTCGTGCTCGGGACTCCAGCCTTGGCGCTTGAGGCGCGCAACATGTCGCTCCAGAGTGCGGATGTTCAGCCCAAGGTGTTCAGCAGCTTTGGCTTGAGTCATGGAGCTCAAGGCTTCGACGATCTGCTCGTCCGTGACTTTGCGTTCGGCCATTACTGAGCCCCTTCCAGATTTGCAGCTGCTTTGTTCTCGAGCTCAATCAGCAGTTCCAGGAAGTGCTTGGCCTTCTCCAGATCCTTGACCCCGCCCTTGGCACGCCACCGGCTGACGTACTTAATGACGCTGCCCTCGGCGAAGGGAATGCCGTTCGCATGGATGTACTCGATGGGCTGGATCTTCAAGTCCTTGTAGTGGTCGCCGGATACTTGCTTGTCGAGTGCGCTCATGCTGCGATCCCCATGGTGAGATTCAAATGTTCAACACATGCCGCCTTGGCCTTGGCCAGATCCTTGCCCGAGTGCAGGATTTTCCCGGCTGGCGTCCGGGCGACGTAGGCGTGACCTTCCTGCAAGGCGTACTTGCTCAGCAGGTAACCCTCATCGCTGGACATGCAGTGCTTGCTGATGGCTTTCCAGTTCATGGCCTGCTACCTCCGAGCTTCACCCAGCGGCGGACATACAGTTCGCAGCCACTCGTCAAACAGACACCATTGGCAAACCCTGTGTGCGTCTTTGGAGTGCCGCAGCCGCAATGGCACTTCGGCTTGCGACCGGCGCGCTTGGGGCGAAACTCCATGTAACGAATGTGCTCAGCAAGGCCTCCGACCTGGCCCCAGCCAGCGGTGCCACCGCGCATTGCCGCAGAACGCGCAGCATTAGAGAGATTGTTCAGGTCAGTCATTTCACACCCCGCGCAATCTGTTCCCGGCGCATCAGCCGGCGGCACCCTTCGATGCAGCCACCGAATCCGACCAGCAAGAAGGCGAAGTAGAAATGGATCAGGTTCTCGCTCAGGAAAGTGATCATGCGGCCACCTCCGGCTTCCTGAAGGCGAGCAGCAGAATGAAGAACGTCACCAGAAAGCTCGATGCCGCGAGGATGGTGTGACCGGTGAAGATCAGGGCGTACAGACTGAACAGCGAGCTTGGAAGGCTGATCCAGATGTAAGTGCGCAGATTTGCCGCCACCTCGTCTTTGATCCCACCGCAAAGCATGGCCAGCCAGGCAAGACCGTTCATCACAGCCAGTACGTAGAAGGCGAACTGATGCAGCGCGTCGATGCCGGACAGCAGCGCCAAGCTGAACAAGGTGCTGATGAATACTGAGAGCAATTTCTTTTTCATGCTGCCGTCCTCTTGAGTTCACGGGTTTTGGCGCGGTATTCGGCGGTGATGGCTTTCAGGTCTTCGGTGCGGCTCATAAAGTGCAGCCCTCATGCAAGAGTCGTTTTGCATCGATGTATGCGGCATAGGCCTCTGATTCGCTGTAGAAGTAGCCCAGGCTTTTCTGCTTTCCTCCTACCGAAATAGCCGAGCGCCACGGCTTTTTGTAACCAGCCTTATTTGCGTAAACCCCAAGAAAACTACTGGAGCGCTTGTCCTTTTGCGGCTTGCGCATGTTTTGCTGGTTTTTGCGCCTACTCTCATCTCGCAGATTTGCGAATCTGTCATTCGTTGGGTCACAGTCGATATGGTCGATTTCGAACGTAGGCCATATGCCAACCATCCAAAGCCATGCCAAGCGGTATCCTAGATAAGTCCTGCCTTCTATCCGGATGACATTGCGGCCATCTGACTTGCGAGCAGTGCCAGCCTTTTCGCCAGCTTTGTGGCCAACTACTGAGTTGTGAAAGCCAAGACGGATCTCGCTCTTCCAGAAAAACTCGCCAGTGTCCTGGTTGTAATCAACAAGCTCACGAAGGTGCTCTGCGGTAAGACGGTGAGGGATGCTCATGCTGCCAACCTCCGTGACTCGATACGGCGGCACTTCTTGGAGAAGATCCGCTTCAGTCGTTTGAGATACTCGATGTCATGCCCGGCGCGGGCGTGATGCGACTCCAGCCATTCAACCTTGGCCTGGCCAATCTTCTCGATGAGTGCTGGCTTGTATGCACCAATATTTCCGCTCAAGTGGTTGTTACAAATTGAGCAGGAACGATTCATGTTCCACAGGTTGAACCGGAGGTGCGGGGCGGCGCCGACGCTACGGAAGTGAGAGCAATGCCACTGTCCGGGCCAGCTGGCAGGCTTCCCGCAACTGATGCAGCCCAGATGAGCGTCACGCAGACGCACATAGCGATTGATAACCACCTGTGCCTCACGCATGTATTGGGCTTTGGACTTAATGCGCTCCTTGGCGGCTTGCAGCTCCTTTCGGCCTACATCGGCAAGAGCCTTGCGCGCCTTGTCAGCGTTCACGTCCTTGGTCGCCAGTCCGCAGGCTGGGCTGCAGACCTTTTGACCTAGGCGCTGAGGACTGAATAAGGCCCTGCACTCTTCGTTGATGCACTCGCGAGGCTTGCGTGGTTTCGATGGGAGGCTCATCAGCGAACCACCATCACTGCCGCGATGAGACAAAGCATCACCGCTGCAAAAGTTTGGCCATTCATAGCGAGGACCAGCGCGATAAGCCAAATCACTCGACCACCTCCCGCGACTTCTGCTGCTCGGGCTGGGAATCGCCGCGAAGGGGCATCAGATGTTCGGGCCGGAAGAATCCAGCACCGTCTGCATCGCCCCGGTAAACGACCCATCCGTCATATTTGGGCGTGAACAATCGACCGTCTGGCTCTTGTCCCGTCTCGCCTTTACGCAGGAACACATCCAGCGTGACGGTGGTCATGGCCTCAAAGCCCCAGCCAGCTTTTAGCGTCAGCGCCAGATCGCCAGGCTTGAACTGGCTCATGCTGCCTCCCCCATGTTGCAGCGCATCTTCATGTACTCGCTGTCTTCCGGGTGCGGAAGGTAGATACCGTGCTCGGATGCCCAGACGTCGATGCAGGTCATGAAGGCGTGCATGTCGCCCTTTGGCAGCTCACTGGTGTGACGCAGCTCGTAGCGCTCGGTGATTTCCCCGGTCTTTAGGTTGATGTCCTGAATCACCTCTTCGCCGAGGAAGGTCAGCTTCAGGTTCCGCTTCATGTTCTCCATGTTCATCGCGGCACCGGTGGCGAAGGTGGTCTTGCCCATCGATACGAAGAACTGAGCGGCGCACTCGCACCACTTGTGGAACAGGGCGTTCTGGGGAAGGCTGCGGACAGCGCCGGTGATCGCCACATTGCAGGGGAATCCCTTCTTGCGAATGGCAGCCTGGAGCAGCGACAGTTCGTCGATTGAGTTGAGGCGCAGTTTGTCAGCCACGGCGAACACCTCCCTTCACCAACGCCACCCGCTCAGCACAACCCACGCACAGCTTCACGCCCTTGACCGCATTGCGACGGCCTTCAGGGATCTCTTCCGAGCACTCTTCGCACTCAGTGGCGCTGATGCCGGTGTAACGGGGGATCTGGGCGATGGACCGATTGAGGGACTCTTCGATTGCCTCGTCGGCGAGATCAGCGATATCAACCATTGGAAGGCTCCTTGCTGGATGGT
>Ga0255338_1004908_pt1 | contig 13052 bp, 11 predicted proteins | sample MeOH1_35cm_T4_19_FD_203715 | JGI IMG/M metagenome (GOLD analysis project Ga0255338, IMG submission 203715) | Sandy soil microbial communities from University of British Columbia, Vancouver, Canada - MeOH1_35cm_T4_195 | ecosystem: Engineered > Artificial ecosystem > Sand microcosm > Unclassified ...
GACATGGACTTCAAGGTCGCCGGCACTGAGAAGGGCATCACCGCCCTCCAGATGGACATCAAGATCGGCGGCATCACCACCGAGATCCTCACCAAGGCACTGGATCAGGCCAAGGCCGGCCGCCTGCACCTGCTGGATCTCATGGGCCAGGTGCTCGCCGCCCCCCGCGCCGAGTTCGCCAGCAACGCCCCCCAGATGCAGAGTGTCCAGCTCCCCAAGGAGAAGATCCGCGACGTCATCGGCAAGGGCGGCGCCACCATCCGCAACATCATCGAGGTGAGCGGCTGCGAGGTGAACATCGACGACGACGGCCTCTGCCAGGTCGCCGGCCCCACCCAGGAGAAGCTGCAGATCGCGATGAAGATGATCGCCGACCTCACCCAGACCGCCGAGGTTGGCAAGACCTACCTGGGCAAGGTCGCCAAGGTGGTCGAGTTCGGCGCCTTCGTGACCATCCTCCCCGGCCTGGACGGCCTGCTGCACGTCAGCGAGATCGCCCATCACCGCGTGAAGGAGCCCGCCGATGAGCTGACCGAAGGCCAGGAAGTCATGGTCAAGTGCATCGGCATCGACGAGAAGAGCGGCAAGATCAAGCTCAGCCGCAAGGCCCTGATTCCCAAGCCTGAGGGCATGGAAGAAGAGCCCGCCACCGAAGGCGGCGAAGAGCCCAGGCGCGAGCGGAGGCCGAGGCCCCGGCGGTAAAGGACAGGAACTCTGCGGAAGAGTAGCCTGGAAGGATGTCACACCAAGGAAGCAGCCCAGAGCCCTGGGCGCTTCCTTGGACGCGAGGACGGCGGGCGAGAACAGATCCAGTCGCCTTAATCGCCAGATAAAGATCCGATAGGCCAGTTCAATTCAAGTCTGACGAACCAATGACCCACGGGCATCGATGCAAGCCACCAGACCTCCTGCCCAATTTGAAGAATCGCTGGCGGCCTCCGCACTGCTCTTCTTCTCTTTCGAATGGATCATCTGGGTTCTTCTCCCGATTCCGTTTTCATGGGTCCCCAACCTTCGCATCCTGGTTGATGCGGGCATTTTTTGTACTACTCTCATGCTTCTGGCAAGGGGGCGCGGTTATCGGGGGCTGAGGAAGGGGCGGATCCTTTCCTGCCTGCTGGTCATCACAGGGTGCGCCCTCATCCCGGTGATCCGGTTCCACTCGGATCTGTTTCTGAGCCTCCAATCCATTTTCGTCATCATCCGATACCTTCCGTTGGCCCTGCTCGACTACAGCAGATTCGGCGACCGGTTCAGAAGGACGGGCAAGGCTGTTCTGGCCATCCACATCGCCATCGGCCTGACGCAGTTGACCGGTGTTTTCGATTCGAGCGCCCTTTTCCAGAGAGCTTTTTCCGGTTTCGACGAACTGGGAAGAGTCGGCCTGCCGACGGCGATGAGGGAGGACCGGTTGGGGATCGGCATCTCTGGAATTTTCCTCAACACCATCGACCTAGCTATCCTCGTGGTGCTGCTCTATTTCTTTTTGTATTGGGGTAGGGAGATCCGAAGAAAATGGATCGCTTCCCTCACGTCGCTAATCGTAGTCGCCGGAACCCGTTCCATCTCGGCCACGACCTTCCTTTCAATCCTGATCCTGATTGATATCCGAGCAAGAGGCCGCCGCCGGCTGGCCATCAGCGCAGTATTCATTGCGATTGCAGCGAGGGCGTTCCTCAAGTTTGACGGGCTGGTTTTCGCCCTTTCCAACTCCCTCGAATACAACCGTGGGGGGTTCATCCTCAACCTTCTGCCGCAGTTTATTGCGGATAAACCCCTCAATGCACTCATCGGTCTGGGCTCCGACCATTTGATCGCCTTCAATCAAGTCGTGAATTACGCAAATTTCCCCCAAATGCTGATTGACGAGGGAAGTCTTGCAAATCTGAGGGACGTTTTCTGGGTGGCGCTGATCGTCCAATGGGGTCTCGTCGGCTTCGGGGCCCTTCTCATGCTTCTTCGCGAAACCATTGCCAAGGTAGAATCCAGGCGCATGGTAAGCCTTCTGGTTCTCACTGCCGCATGGGGAGTGGTCAACCAGGTTCTTGAAATCAAAATCTATGCACTCCTTTTTTACATTCTAATTGGTATATACCGACAAAGGAAATTTGATGCCTACGGACAAACTTGAGGCCGTTCCTGATACCTCGGATCCCAGGCCGGCCTCAGTTTCGATGAGGATTGCCATCCTCGGAACCCGCGGTATTCCCAACCGGTATGGGGGGTTCGAGCAGTTCGCGGAGTATCTGGCTTTCGGTCTTCGTGAGCGCGGGCACGAAGTAGCGGTCTACCTGCCAGGTTTCCACCCTTTCAAGGAACCTGAACTCAATGGGGTCACTCTTATCCGGAAACCCAGTCCCGAGCGGCTGCTTGGATCCGCGGCAAATTTCCTGTACGACTACCTGTGCTTGAAGGATGCAGTTCGCCAGTGCTTCGACCTGGTGCTGGAATGTGGATATGGCACCGCGTCCCCTTCCTATCTAATCGTCCCACTCGGCCGAACTAAGGTGGTGACGAACATGGATGGCCTAGAATGGAAGCGGTCCAAATGGTCCCCGGCGGTCCAGCGCCTGACGCGCTGGTTCGAGGAGCTCGCGGTACGAAGGTCCCATGCTCTCGTGGCTGACAACCTGGGGATCCAGGAATACCTTGCCCGGGCCTATGGCGTGCATTCCCACTATATCCCCTATGGCGCGGATCCGGTCGCCTCCGCGGGGGTAGGTCATCTTGGCCGCTACGGGGTGGCCGCCGGCAACTATGCCCTGGCCATTGCCCGCCTCGAACCTGAAAACAACTTGGAAATGCTGATTGACGGTTACATGCTGGCCCGCCCTGACTTCCCGCTGCTCATCGTAGGGAATCATCTAACCCCGTACGGAAGCGCGTTGCAGGAACGCTGCAAGGGATTCCCCGCCATTCGATTCCTGGGTGGAATTTACGACAAGCCGGTTATCGATTCACTCCGCCACCATGCCTTGCTGTACTTCCATGGGCATTCCGTGGGAGGGACCAACCCATCCCTCCTGGAAGCCATGGCATGCGGATCCTTTATTTCAGCCCACGACAACACATTCAACCGGTCGGTTCTCGGCGGCAACGCCCTGTACTTCACGACTCCGAAAGACATCCGGAACCATCTGGTCTCCGCGCCGGTCCACCTCCGGGAAGCATTCGTGGCGTCCAACTTTGCCAAACTGGACAAAGACTTCTCCTGGTGTTCCGTCATCGACCGCTACGAGGCCCTGTTTCGGTCCTTGCTGGTCTAAACAAAGGCCTGAAGCGGCCAGCCTTGGTCCCTGAATCCCATCCTTGAAAGGAGCCGACCATGGCCTCCGCGGCACGCCGGCCGAAAGCCTTTTTCTTCGACAGTTCCCTGTGGTCCCTCGTTCATTTCCGTGGGGCCGTGATCCAGGCCATGGTGGATGCCGGCTGGGAGGTCATCATTCTCTGCCCGAAGGAATCCATTGAATCATCCCCCCGGATTGCCGACTGCCGCCTAGTCGAACTGGATGTGGAACGCACGACGACCAGCATTCGGTTCTTCCTGAGGACGATGATGGTTTTCCACAGCCACGTGCGGCGGGAGCGGCCCGATGTCGTGTTTGCCTATACCCTGAAACCGATCCTTGTTTCAGGGCTCGTCAATCTGGTCTCCAGGTTCCATGCAGTCATGGTCTTTGCCGGCCTTGGTCAGTTGCTGAACCAGTCGGGGATCAAGTCCATTCTGGCGAAAGCGGTTACCCGCCTCGCACTGCTCACCGCCCGCAAGGTGATCCTGTCCAACCGGGACGACCTCGCCTATTTCGCACCCCCATTCTTCTTCAGTCATGCATCCTTCACCGTCCTTCCCTACGGCGAGGGACTCGACACTAGGCATTACGTCCCACCCCTTCCTCCCGGGGATAACCCGCGCAGGATCTCGTTCCTGATGATTGGCCGCCTCTTGAAGGAAAAGGGCGTCTTGGAATTCATTGAATCCGCGCGGAGAATCAAGAAGGATTTTCCGGAGGCCACTTTCGTGCTCTGCGGTTACCTAGACCGCAACCACCCGAATGCCATTGAAAAGGAAGTCATCGACAAGGCATGCCAGGACGGCGCCCTTGATTTCATCGGAACCGTGGCGGACACGAGGCCGTACCTGAATCAGTCCAGGTGTTTCGTAATGCCTTCCTTCTACAACGAGGGCATGAACCGGTCCATCATGGATGCCCTGGCCATGGGCGTTCCCGTCATAACTACGAACAACCGGGGATGCCGGGACCTCGTCCAGGACGGTAGGACGGGTTTCATCGTCCGGCCCCGGGACGTTGCGGAACTTTGCGACAAAATGCGTCGCGTGCTCACCATGGACGAACCGGACTGGGCGGCGATGTCATGCGAGGCGACCGGATTCGCCAAGGAACATCTCGATGATTCCCGTGTCGTTGCCATATACCGCGAGGTGGTCCGCAGTCTTATGCCAGCCGCATGGTGACCCTCCCACAGGCCATCCGCGCCCCAAACCTACAGCATTCCGCCCTTGATGGCAGACTGCATCCATAACCAGTGGAGTTCGACCCCTCTGGCGAGAGAAACCTTGGGCTCCCAGCCCAGTTGCATCCGGATCCGCGAGATATCCAGGACTATGCGCTGGATGTCCACCTTCCGGGAAGGCTGGAACTCGACCCCCGGCTCGGTCCCTGTCACTTCCCGGATGACATCCAGGAGCTCCACGAGGGAATGGCCCTCCCCGCTCCCAATATTAAAGGTCCCCTCGAGTCCGGCCCTTCCGGCTGTCGAGATTCCTTTCGCCAAGTCGTCGATGTAGAGGTAATCACGCACGACCCCGCCGTCTCCCCATATGGAAATCGCTTCATTCCGGAACGTCCTGTAGAGCATGGTGGCGATCACGCCCTGCACACCGATCGCCCCCTGCCTGGGACCGTAAGGGTTGGAGGCTCTCAGGGCGCAGTAGGAGAGGCCGTACAGCCGTTTGAACATGCACAAATAGTTTTCAATGGCGACCTTGACGATCCCGTAGGAGGAGGAGGGCTGGAGCACGTGGTCCTCGGGAACCGATTCGCTACCGCATTCACCGTAGACCGTTCCCCCGGAAGAAAGGAACACGATCCTGCCGACCCCCGCTTGGCGCATGGATTCAAGCAGGTCAACAGTGGCCATCAAGTTCTCCTGGATGTCCGCGATCGGATCCTGGTTGGAGGTGCTGGGCACTTTGGAGTTGGCAAGATGGTAGACGACATCCACCCCCTCGAGCGCGGAACGGAGGGCCGCCGCGTCCATAAGGGTGCCGGCCCGGTAGTCGATGTTTTCCTTAGGCGCGCGGAAGCGCTCAGGATCGGGGGCGAGAACCCTGACCAAGTCTCCCTCGGCAACCAACTGGTCCAAGAGGTGGCTACCGATGAACCCGGTTCCGCCGATGACAAGCGCAATCACGACAACACCTCTCCATAACGAGCCATCAAAGCACTCCCGAACACCCCGTCATTGAACTCCTGGTCGCACCATTCCTTGGCAGCCCTGCCCATTTCGACCGCCTTGGCAGAGTCCGACCACAATGCCCTGAGGGCCCCGGCCAAGGCATGATCGTCCATCGTGTCATAGAGAAGTCCGAACTTCCCATCCTCCACCAACTCCGGAATTCCACCGCGACGGGACCCGATAACGGCCTTGCTGGCCGCAAAAGCCTGCAGAATGACATAGGGAAAGTTCTCGTGCCAGAGCGATGGGACGACAACGGCCCTACAGCCAAGAAGCACCTCGTCCAGGGAATTTCCCCAGAGTGCCCCCAGAAACTCCACCGAGTCGAGACCGCTCCTGCGGGCCTCTTCCTGGAGCCGCGCCTCGTCAGGGCCGTTGCCAACGACCTTCAGGTGGGCCTCCGGCACTTTCGCCATCGCCTTCAGAAGCAGATCCACGCCCTTTTCGTCGATCAGGCGTCCGAAGTACAGGAAGTAGTCACCTGGGCTGCCGCGGCGGACATGACTGGGGGAATCAAACGGATTCCTCAGGATGGCGGTCCGGAAAGCCTCTCCCTTCCAGAATTCCCTGGTCTTCTCCAGCATGAAAGTGCTGGCGAAAAGGAATGTGTGGACATTCCTCCTGTAGAGGTTCATCCATTCATGCACATAGGCCTCAAGGGAACTCGCCACGCTGATCACCAGCGAATCCTTGCAGCAGCGGTTCACGAACGCCCGGTGGAAGCGCCCTCCCTTGCACTCCTCGCAGACATGGCCATGATGGAAAATCTTGTAGTTTGGACAGATGTGCTTGTAGTCGTTGCACGACATGACGACAGGGACGCCTTTCTCCCTGCAGGCGTCCAGAACCGAGGGTGTCAGTCCGTTGTAGATGGCGAAAGCATGGACGATATCGGGCCGGAATTGCTCGATCATTTCCTCCATGGCCTTTTTCGCGCCGCTCGAGTAAATGAGTCCCTTGATCTTCAGCATTCTGCCGAGGAGAGTCCCCCGTTTGTAGTCCACGGCGGCCGGGAAGAGGTGGCCGAAGGGCGCCCCGTGGCTGTTCTCATTGGCGGCGCAGAAGAAGGCCACTTCATGCCCCAGATCCTTGAGGACCCTGGCGATCTCGTGGGCGAAGACCTCGGCGCCACCCGTGATCTGGTAATTGTTCTGTACGAGGAGGACTCTCACCGGGCCACCAGCTCCGATGGGCTAGAATGTCCAGGGTCGATGCACTCCCTCCTGAATGTCTTCCACTTGCAATAGGTGGCGGGAAGGGCGAATACGAAGGAGACCGCCAGATAACCGACGCACACCCAAAAGCTGGAGAAGCGCGAAAAGACCAGGGTCGAAAGCCCCGTTAAAAGGCCCCAGGCCAGGGAGATCCCAAGCATCGGTTCCTTCCTGAAGGCTCGCATGTATACGGCCATTCCGGAGATGAGGACATTGCAGCAGACGGAAGCCATCAGCAGGGCCACTTGACCCACCGGGAGGAATCGGATCCCTACGGGATGCAGATGCTGGAGGGCGAAAATCAGGGCCACGACGAGCAGGGACCCAGCACCGATCACGGCCGAACTCTGCTTCAGGGTGGCTCGAAACAGGGAGTCGAGATCATTCCACTGCTTCAGAACGATCATCTTGCCAAAGACGGGACTCTTGGTCTGCATCCAGGAAACGCCCACTCCGTAGATCGAGTTGACGACGCTTAAAGTCATCCCCATCTGCCCCGCGATCACGGGTCCTTGGTGGTAAAACAAGGCCGGCGTGAGCACCAGAAAAATGCAATACCCTGCCATCCAGGACATGGCGATGCGCCACTGCATCGGCCAGATTTCCGTGCTCCAGACGACCTTGGTTTCATGGCCCTTCCGCTTTTGCTGGAACCGGTGAATCGAATCCTGAAGAAGCTTCCGTTTCCTCAGTGTGATGTAGAGGACACCAACCAGGAAATTCCCCAATCCAACGGCTGCAGCGGCATACAGTCCGCCATTCAGGAGCATGATCGCCCAGGACAGCAGTGTTCCTCCCATTCCGCCGAGCAGTTCGAGAAAATTAATGGTGGCGACCTTCCCACTTCCGATGACGACAGCATAGAAAGGGACGGTGATCAGGTTGGCCCCCACCGAGAGAACCGCCAGGATCCACGGGAGCTTCCAGGCGAAGTCCGTGGTGGCCTGAGACCGGCCCAGGAAGAAGAGACCCACGGGGACGAGCACGAGGACGAGGACGGCCGACGCAACGAGGTACCAGGTGTTCGCGAGATACAGGAGATCTTCCAACCGCTCCTTGCATTCTGGATCACCCAGGATTTCCCCATCCTTGCCCCAGTTGAGGTGGGCGAACTCGTGGCTGGCGAACTGGGCAATGACGGTCATAAAACCCAGTTCAAAGAAGATCTGAAGGGACAACAAGCTATTGAGGGTGTAGTAGAACCCCTGTTCAACCCGTGAGAATCGCAGAATGATGATGTAGAGCCCGACTGGACCGGCCAGGAACCGCCACCCCCGGGCAATGAGCATGAAGAGTATGGCTCGGTCGATGCCCGCCAATCTGGCATACCTCTTTAAAGCCTCCATATTACTGGACCCCCCGCCTGCCCTGCATCCGGATGGGCCTCTGGTTCCGAGGAAGGCCTAACTGCATCCAAGGTACCATTTCACGGTCGCCATGATCCCACCCTCGAAGGAGGCCTCGGCCTTCCACCCCAGTTCGGTGCGGATCTTGGCAGCGTCGATGGCATACCGCCGGTCATGCCCGGCGCGGTCCTGAACAAAGGTTTTCAACTTGCGGCTGGTGCCTTCGGGGCGTTTCAGATGTTGATCGACCAGGTCGCAGAGAAGGTCCACCAGGGCGAGGTTGGTCTGCTCGTTGTCACCTCCCACGCAGTAGGTTTCGCCGGCCACGCCCTTGAGCATGACGGTCTCCAGGGCGGCGCAGTGGTCCTCGACGTACAGCCAGTCGCGGATGTTCAGGCCATCGCCGTAGATGGGGATGGGCTCTCCCTTGGCCAGGCGGGTGATGGCGAGGGGGATGAGCTTCTCGGGGTGCTGGCGGGGGCCGTAGTTGTTCGAGCAGTTGGTGGTCACCACGTTCAGGCCGTAGGTGTGGTGGTAGGCCCGCACCAGGTGGTCGCTGCCAGCCTTGCTGGCACTGTAGGGACTGTTGGGGGCGTAGGCCATGGCCTCATGGAACTTGCCCGTGTCGCCCAGGGAGCCGTAGACCTCGTCCGTGCTGATGTGGAGGAAGCGGCAGTCTTTCTGGCCGGCCCAGGCCTGGCGGGCGGCCTCCAACATGGCGAAGGTGCCGCCCAGGTTGGTCTGGATAAACTCGCCGGGCCCGGTGATGCTGCGGTCCACGTGGCTTTCCGCCGCCAGGTGGAAGACCTTGGTCACCTGGTTCTTTTCGATGAGGTGCCGGGCCAGCTCCAGGTTCTGGATGTCACCTACCACCAGCTCCACGCGGTCCAGGCCCTCGATCTGCTTCGGGTCGGCGGCGTAGGTGAGCTTGTCCAGCACCAGGATGCGGTCGCCGAAGTGGTTGCGGTGCCAGCGATGAACCAGGTTGCTGCCGATGAACCCGGCGCCGCCAGTGATGAGGATGGTTTCAGACATGGAGATTCACCACAGAAAAGAAAGGTCACACCATAAAGAACGCAAAGGGCACAAAGAAAAGCAGCAGCAAGGGAATCAAGTATTACGTGGGCCCCTACAGCGCAGGCTGTTGAATGACCTCACGGAGCGCATCCTGCCACTCGGGCATGAGGTCGGGGCCGAGGGTGCGGCGATGGGCGCCGTCCAGGACAGAGTAGGCCGGGCGCTGGGCGGGAGTGGGGTAGTCAGCGGTGGTGCAGGGCTGGATTTCGGCGGTGATACCCCTGCCCTTGAAGATGGCCTGGGCAAACCCATGCCACGTGGTCTCACCCGCGCATGTGGTGTGGACGAGGCCCTGCCAGCCCTGCTCGGCGGCCACCTTGAGCTGACGGGCCAGGGCCCGGCAGGTGGTGGGGGCGCCGTGCTGGTCGTCCACCACGCGAAGAACCCGCCCCTGAGCGGCAGCGTTCAGCATGGTGTTCAGGAAGTTTTTCCCCCAGGCATCGTAGAGCCAGCTGGTGCGGGCGATGAGGTGCCGGGAGCAGCGGGCAGCCTGGCGCTCACCCTCCAGCTTGGTGCGGCCGTACACCGACACGGGGCTGGTGGGGTCGGCCTCCCGGTAGGGGCGGGTGCCTGTGCCGTCGAAGACATAATCCGTGCTGATCTGGATCAGCATGGCGCCCTGGGCCTCGCAGGCCTCGGCCAGCCAGCCCACGGCGGTGGCGTTGATCTTCTGGGCCAGCTCCGGCTCGGACTCGCAACGATCCACCTGCGTGAAGGCACCACAGTTGACCACAACCTGGGGCCGCACCTGGGCCACCACGGCCCGGATGGACTCGGGGTTCCCCAGGTCCAACACCCCTTCATCCGGCAGAATCAGCTCATGCCCCACCCAGGTGTGGCGGAGGGCCCGCGCCAGCTGTCCGGCCCCGCCGGTGACGAGGACCCGCATCAGAGGTGCGCCCGGCGTGCGCGCTCGTCCTGGACGAACGGATTCTCGGGATCATCCTCGTGGCGGATCTCGTCGATGGGCTGGGCCTTGCCCTCGCCCATGAACAGGCGGTCCGGGCAGTTGATGACGAAGCCGGGCTCGTGGCTGATGCAGCGGTAGCAATGGACGACGCCCTTGGGAATGATTGCGGAGCCGGGGTTGTTCACGCCCATGGCCACTTCCATGCGGTTCCGGTAGGTGGGGCTGTCCGGGCGGTTGTCCCAGAGGGTGAGCTTGAAGTCCCCGGGGCCCACCCAGCAGAAGAGGTCCGCCTGATCCACATGCTCGTGGGGCCCCCGCAACACACCGGGGTTGGTGACACTCACGTAGGACATCTCGGGCCGGAACCAGGCGGGCAACTCGTCGTGCCGGAATATCTCCGCCAGCCAGCCGCGCTCGTCCACGAACTTGCGGAAGGGCGTGATCAACACGCCCTCGATGGGGCCTTTCTGGAATGCCATGGCTACTTCCTTCCGTTGGCCTGGGGAAACGGTGTGGTCTCCCGGATGGCCAATTCACTCGCGTGGGCCAGGCTCGGGAAGGTGCCCGCGTCCGTCCACCAGCCCTGGAAGGTGCCGAAGCTCAGCTGCCCCTTGGCGATGTAGGCGTTGTTCACGTCCGTGATCTCCATCTCGCCCCGGCCCGAGGGCTTCACGGTGCGGATGATCTCGAACACCGTGGCGTCGTAGAAGTAGATGCCCGTCACGGAGAGGTTGGACTTGGGCGCCTTGGGCTTCTCTTCGATGCCCAGCACCTTGCCGTCCTTCACCTCGGCCACGCCGTAGCGCTGGGGATCCTCCACGGGCTTCAGCAGGATGCGGGCGCCCTGCCCCTGCTTCTCGAAGGCTTCGACTTCCGGTTTCAGGCTGTCCTGGAAAATGTTGTCGCCCAGGATCACGCAGATGGGCGAGCCGCCCGCGAAGTTCTCCGCCAGGCCCAGGGCCTGGGCGATGCCGCCGGCCTCGTCCTGCACCTTGTAGGTGAAGCGGCAACCGAAGTCCTTGCCGGATCCCATCAGCGCCACCACATCACCCATGTGCTCGGTGCCCGTGACGATGAGGATCTCCTCGATGCCGGCCTCCTGGAGCTTCCAGAGCGGATGCCAGATCATGGGGGCCATCCCCACGGGCAGCAGGTGCTTGTTGGTCACCTTGGTCAGCGGAAACAGACGGGAGCCGGTGCCCCCGGCGAGAACAACGCCCTTCATGATCACTCCTGGACTGAGGTTGAGGATTCGTCTTCGTCGGCCAGCAGCCGGGCCCGCACCCACTCGCGGTTCAGCCACACCCAGCCACCGGCGGCCACCAGAAGGGTGACCAGCAGGACCACGATGGACCTTGCCGGTTTGCTCTTTTCGATGGGCAGGTTCCCGGGATCCAGCATGTTGAGGATGGGAATGTCGTTCTTCTCTTCCAGCAGGGCCTGTTCGCGGTTCATGGCGAGGGTGGTGACGAGCTGCTGGCGGAGGCGGAGTTCGGTCTCCAGGCGGGTGCCCTTGAGGCGCACGGCGGGATCACCGCTGCTCTGGTAGTTCCGGTTGCCTTCGAGGAAGCGGCGGAAGGCGTCTTCGGCCTGGTCCATCTCCCCCCGAGCTTCGGCCAGGCGGGCCTCGGCGAAGAGGACCTTGGCCCCACCACGGGTGTGGCCCTTCTCCTGCAGGAAGGTTTCCAGCAGTTTTCCAGCGCGTTGCACCACCTGCTGGGAGAGCTCGGGGGACTTGGTTTCGGCGCTGAGGGTGATGACCTTGGATTTGAGGTCCCGGGCGGCGGACAGGACCTCGCCCACCTTCTTGACGGCCCGGTCCATGTTCTTTTCGTCCACGTAGGCGTAGAGGGTGCCCTTCTCCAGCCGCTCAGCCCCAAAGCGCCAGGGCCGTGTGTGGTACTGGAACTCGGTCTGGAGGAGCTGCTCCTTCAGCCAACGGCTGTTCAGGACATCCACGAAGTTCGCATCGTTGCCCTCACCACCCGGGACGCTGACGCCGAAAGCCGCGGCGGCGGTGGCGAGCCCCCCGAGGCCGCCCCCCAGCCCCTTGGATTCCACCGGCAGCAGCCGGGCCTCGGAGCGGTAGTAGTTCGGCATGAAGAGGGTGATGACGGCGGTCAGGAGACCCGCCGCAAAAGCCCACTGAAGGGGCTTCTTCAGGCTGGCCTTGAGATCCAGGACCGGAGGTTCAGTCGAGTTGGGCATAAGGGCTTAGGTTACCAGAATCCCGGCAGAGACTGCCCCGCAGGTCCTGTGCTGGCGGGCACAAAAGCAAGGGCGGGCCAAAGCCCGCCCTTGCTGGTGTTGTGAAGATGCCGGCTACAGGTCTTCGCCGTCGATCTCGGTCATGCCCTGGAGGTCTTCGACGTGCTGGGCCATGCGGGCGTATTCGTCGTCGAAGTCCTCGCCGCCCTGGAACTCGTTCGGGGTGGGCTCGGGGTACTCGCCCTCCTCGATCTCCAGGTTGCGGTAGTGGACCATGCCGGTGCCGGCGGGGATGAGCCGACCCAGGATGACGTTCTCCTTGAGGCCGCGGAGGTAGTCCACGCGACCTTCCAGGGCAGCCTCGGTGAGAACGCGGGTGGTCTCCTGGAAGCTGGCGGCGGAGATGAAGCTCTCGGAGGTGAGCGCGGCCTTGGTGATGCCGAGCAGCAGGGGCTCGCAGGTGGCGGGGGTGCCGCCATCCTTGAGGGCCTGCTCGTTGATCTCCTTGAAGCGGTGCTTGTCCACCTTCTCCTCGACGATGAGCGGAGTGTCGCCCACGTCGGTGATGAGGACCCAGCGCATCATCTGGCGGATGATCACCTCGATGTGCTTGTCGTTGATGACCACGCCCTGGGCCCGGTAGACCTCCTGGACCTCGTTGACGAGGAAGGCCTGGAGGGCACGGTCGCCCTGGACCTTGAGAAGATCGTGGGGGCTGACGGCGCCCTCGGTGAGCTTCTCGCCGGCGCGGATCTCATCGCCGTCCTGCACCTGGATGTGCTTGCCGCGGGGGATGAGGTATTCACCCTTCTCCCCGGT
>Ga0255338_1004909_pt1 | contig 13049 bp, 10 predicted proteins | sample MeOH1_35cm_T4_19_FD_203715 | JGI IMG/M metagenome (GOLD analysis project Ga0255338, IMG submission 203715) | Sandy soil microbial communities from University of British Columbia, Vancouver, Canada - MeOH1_35cm_T4_195 | ecosystem: Engineered > Artificial ecosystem > Sand microcosm > Unclassified ...
CTATGCGGAGGAGCTGATGGAATGGCTTGAGAAGGGACGATAGTGTCGCGTTTCGCCGGCAGGCCGCCAGGGGGTGGAACCCGCCCAGAGGGCACCCGGGCTACATCAGAGTCGCCCAGGTGGGCTCTCGGGGCACGGATGGTTGATTCTTGTTGACGAGAGGCGCTGGGTTACCTAGAAGCGGAGGGGATTGCCGCAGTCGCTCCGCTCCTTCGCAATGACTCCGCTTCACGGATGCGATCACGCGCGGAGGCGAGATCCTCTGCTGCGCTCCAGGATGACGCGGTACGAAGACGGCTTCCACGATCCCAATGCCTGAATGCCGAATGCCTTCCCCTCACTTAACGCCCAGTGCCTATCGGTCCGCAACCACGTGCACGTCGATGCCGGAGGAGAGGCGGATGACGTCGCTGATGACGGAGCCGTGGAGGCGCTCTTGCCAGCGGGTGCGGCCGGAGCGGCCGAGGAAGATCTGGGTCACCTGCTTCTCCCGGGCGTAGTCGCTGATGACGCGGGCGATGTCGCGGCCTTCGCGGACTTCCGGCTCTACGTCCAGGGTGCGGGCGAGTTGGAAGTCGGTTTCGAGGTAGGCGCGCTCCTCGGCGGAGAGCGCCGCCAGGCCGCCGGGCGGAGCCACGAAGAGCGCGTAGCATTTACCGTGCGCCCGGCGGGCGAGGCGGGCGCCGCGGCGGATGAGCAGCGTGGCGGAATGGGTGGCGGAGGGGCACACCAGGATGCGCTCCTGCACGCTCCAGGCGGTGGGATGGGCGCCGCCGCGGCGCTCCAGCTCCAGGTCTTTGTCCGCCTCCTCCGCTACCTGGAGGAGCGCCAGCTCCCGGAGGGCGGAGAGGTTGCCGGCGCGGAAGAAGTTCTGCAGGGCTCGCTCCACCCGTTCGGCCGGGTAGATCTCGCCGCGCGCCAGCCGCTCGCGGAGGGCTTCGGGGGTCACGTCCACGATCACCACGTCGTCCGCCTGCACGAACACGCGGTCGGGGAGCGTCTCGCGCACCACCACGCCGGTGAGCTGCGCGATCTTGTCGTTCAGGCTCTCCAGGTGCTGTACGTTGACCGTGGTGATCACGTCGATCCCGGCTTCCAGCAGCACCTCCACGTCTTGCCAGCGCTTCTCCCGCGCGGAGCCGGGCACGTTGGTGTGCGCCAGCTCGTCCACCAGCGCCACCTCGGGCCGGCGAGCGAGGAGGGCGTCCGTGTCCATCTCCTCCAGCGCCACGCCCCGGTACTCCACCGTGCGGCGGGGCACCACTTCCAGATCCGCCAGTTGCGAGAGGGTGCCGCGGCGATCGTGCGGCTCGAAGTAGCCCACCACCACGTCGCGGCCCGCGTCGCGGAGACGGCGGCCTTCCTGGAGCATGCGCACCGTCTTGCCCACCCCGGCCGCAAAGCCGAGCAAGATGGTGAGCCGGCCCCGGCACTTCCCGCCGGACTCCGCAGCCGGGATGCGCGCGAGCCATTCTTCCGGGGTCAGCTTCTGATCGGACATAGGTTACCTGCAGTGGAAATGCACCGTCTTTGCTCGGGGTGTCCACCCCCGAACCCCGTCATCCTGGAACGGAGCGGAGCGCAGTGAAGGATCCCGCTGCCGAGCGAGGGCCGTTCTCGGAGACGCCCACGCGCGGGGCCGGGATCCTTCGCTGCGCTCCAGGATGACGGGCTACGAAGACAGTGATTCACGCTTCCGAGTGTAATTTTCACCCTCAGATCCGTGACGTACCCAGCCCGGCCATCGAGCGCACCGCTTCGAGCTGGTCGCGGTTCAGGCCGTAGACCAGCAGGTTTTCCGGCGGGAACTCGGCCTTCTCCCACAGGTGCTGAGAGAGGGCGCTCTTGCACACCAGGTCCCAGAGGGCGTGCTGCGGGGGGTACTCCTGCCCGGTGCTGGAGCGGATCAGGGCGCGGACGCTGGTGGTCACGTCGACCGCGCAGCGCCTCGCCTCTCCATCCGGAGCTCGGACGTCGAACATCCGGCGGATGCGGAGGGCCTCCGTTTCTTCCTCCGCCACCGGCAGCGTCACCGGCCAGAACGCGTAGCCGTTTAGCGTCCGGAAGTAGATCATCGGCAGGTCCGGCGTGCGGCCCGCGGGAAGCTCGAACGGCGGCAGCAGGCGGCTCAGCGAGAGGTCTTCCGCCGGGGGCGCCTCCCGCGGGTGCTGCAGCGCCGCCCGTACCGCGCCGCGGAGCACGTCCGGGGTAAACGGCTTCCGGAGGAAGTCCAGCGCGCCCGCCTTCATGGCGTCCACCGCCAGCTCGATGGTGCCGTAGGCCGTGACCATCACCACCCGGATCTGCGGGTCGCGGGCCTTGAGCTCGCCGAGGACCTCCAGGCCCTCCATTCCGGGCATGCGCTGGTCCAGCAGCACCAGATCCCACCCGGCGCCCGTTCCGAATCGCTCTAGACCTTCCGGTCCGTCCGCGGCGGTCGCAACCGCGTAGCCCTCCGTTTCCAGGGCGAGGCGCATCACCTCGCGGAGGTGCGGCTCGTCGTCAATGATCAACACTCGTGTCTGGGGCATCTTGTTCCACTTCATCCCTTCACGGCCGGCCTACTTCACCGGCTCCAACGCTTTTCTGACCACCTCGCGCAGTGAGCGGAGCGAGATCGGCTTGGTGAGAAAGCCGCGGGCGCCGGAGGCCAACGACTTCCCGGTGAGCTCGATCGACCCGTGCGCCGTAAGCAGCATCACCGGTACGGACCGGTTCGCCGCGCGGAGGCGCTGCAGCACTTCCAGGCCGTCCATTTCCGGCATGCGCTGGTCCAGCAGCACCAGGTCCCAACCGGCGCCGTCGGCAAACCGCTCCAACCCCTCCGGCCCGTCGGCGGCGGTCACCACCTCGTAGCCTTCCGGCTCTAGGCCCAGGCGCAGCGTTTCCCGAATGGGCTCTTCATCATCGATGACCAGAATCCGTTTGCGCATCTTCCCCTCCTCTGCCGGCGCCGGCCAGCGGCACCGTAAAACTGAACCGGCTGCCACGCCCTACCTTCGATTCCACCGTGATCTCGCCGCAGTGCGCCTCCACAATCCGCTTCGCGATCGGCAGCCCCAGGCCCGCTCCACCGGAGGTAGACCCCGGCACCTGCACGAAGCGCTCGAAGATCCGTGGGACGTAGGCGGCGGGGATCCCCTCGCCGGTGTCCGTCACGTGGAAGCGCATCACCTTGCCCGCCACTTCCGCGCTTACGTCCACGCGGCCGCCGGCGGGCGTGTGGCGCAGCGCGTTTCCCACCAGGTTCGTGAGCACCCGGGAGAGCTGCGCCAGGTCTCCGTAAACAGGCGGGAGCTCCTCGGGCACGTGCGTGTGGAGTGTGACCCCCTTCTTCCCCGCCTGCGCGATCAGGGCGGCGGTGCCCACCTCCGCCAGCTCGGCCGGGGAGAGCGGCTGGAGATCCGGACGCGCCGTTCCCGCTTCCAGACGGGTGAGGTCCAGGAGGTCGCGCGTGAGGCGCTCCAGCCGCTCGGTGTCCTGGGCCACCATCTCCACCAGGTGCTCCTGCGGTCCGGTGAGCTTCCCCGCGCTCCCTTCCGCCAGAAGCTGCACCGCCAGCAGCATGGAGGTGAGCGGCGTCCGCAGCTCGTGGGAGGCCACGGAGATGAACTCGTCCTTGAGCCGGTCCAGCTCGCGCAGGCGGGTGACGTCTTCCAGCACCGTGACGGTGCCCGCCGCCTGCCCGGAGCTGCGCAGCAGGGGGGCGGTGCGGATGCGGAAGCAGCGCGGCGCGGCGCCGTTCTGGATGGTGGCCAGACCGCGGGCGCCGTCATGCGCCACGGGCGCCTTCCGCTCGATCGACTGCTTCACCGCGTCGGTAAGCGCCGTCACGCCCAGCTCTCCCACCGGGAGGTGGCGGGCGGCCGCCGCCGCGCCGAAGAGCGTTTCCGCGGCCCGGTTCAGCTCCAGCACCTCTCCCTCCGCCCCGGTCACCACCACCGGCTCGTACAGGCTCTCGATGGCCGTCTCCGCCTGCTGCTCCGCCAGTTCCAGGCGCGCCGCCTCCCGCTCCCGGTAGCTCCGCAGGCTCGCCGCCATCGCGTTGAACTCTTCGGCCAGCACCTGCACCTCATCACCGGTCCGCGCCTCCACGCGGGAGTCCAGGTCGCCCTGCCCGATGCGCCGCGCGGCCTCCGTGAGCCGCACCAGCGGGGCCACCAGCCGGTGGGAGAGGTGGAGGGAGTAGACCACTCCCAGCAAGAGCGTAACCAGCGCCAATGCCACCGCCGTGCGCGTGGCGCGGCGCGTCTCCCTCTCGGCCCGGGATTGCTTCCGAACCATGGCGTCCTGGTTCAGGCGGAGCAGGTCGTCGCAGCGCGCCTTCAGTTGCAAGAAGGACGGCTCCAAGTGGGTGAAGTAGGTGCGCCGCAATCCGGAGTCGCGGCGAGCCAGGTACGCTTCCCCGGCGCGGGTGTACTCACGGAAGCGGTAGTCCAGGTCGCGGATCGTCGCCTGCTCTCCCGCCTCCGTCACGTTGGCGGCGGCGTCCGCGAAGTACTCGTCGAAGCGCGCCCGGTTCGTGGCATACTGCGCCTTCGCCTTCGAGGTCTCGCCCGAGAGGTGGAATAACAGCGCGCTGTCCTGCCGCTCCAGCGCATCTTTCATCGACTGCGCGTCCAGCACGCTGCGGTAGTTGTCCGCCATAATCCGCGGCACCGAGCGGCCCAGCACCGCGAAGTGATAGACACTCCAGCCGCCAATGGCCAGAATGCCCAGCACCAGGATGGCGTAGGAGAGGAGCAGTTTGGAGCGGAGCGACATGCGTGTCATCCAAATATGGTGTCATTGCGAAGGAGCGAAGCGACTGCGGCAATCCCCTGCGGGTTTCGGTAACCCAAACCCTACCGTCATTCGAGTCATTGCGAACGCAGCGCAGCGGAGTGCGGCAATCCCCTCCGTGCTCCGGTACCCCATGCTCTGCGTCCTGTGATTACCTAAACACGAACGGGATTGCCGCGCTGCGCTCGCAATGACTCTGCTTTCAGAGGCGGCGATCCGCTCCGATAGTGGAATGCTCCGCCTCAGACCTCAGAGCGCCTCGTTACCTCGCTGGCCGGTGCGGATGCGCACGCAGTCCGCCACCCGGCTCGCGAAGATCTTGCCGTCCCCCGCCTCTCCGGTGCGGCAGGCGTTGCGGATGGTGCGGACCGCCTCCTCCACCAGCGGGTCCGGCACCACCAGCTCCACCTTCACGTGCGGAGCCAGCGTCACCCGGTACGCGGTGCCCATGAAGCGGCCGATGCGCTCCGGCTGCCCCGTGCCGTGCACCTCGGAGACGGTGATCCCCGCGTGCCCCAGCTCGGCGAGCTGGTCCTGCAGCTCCGAAAGGTGATCCGGCCGCGTGATGATTTCCAGCTTGGTCATCTCAAGCTCCCGCCCGGACGACGCCGAGCTCGCGGTCGAGGGACAGGTTCAGCTCCAGCACGTTGACCCGCGGCTCGCCCAGCACGCCCAGGTCCCGGCCTTCCGTGTGGCGGTGGATCAGCGCGGTGACCCGCTCCGCGTCCGCGCCGCGGGCCGCCGCCACGCGCGGGGCCTGGAGCAGCGCGTTCGCCAGGGAGACGTGCGGGTCCAGCCCGGAGGCGGAGCGCGTCACCGCGTCCACCGGCACCCGGGCGTCCGGCGCCAGGTGGTTCTCCTGGCGGTACGCCTCCACGAGCTGCTTCACCCCAGCGTACGACTCGTCCGTGTCCTTCGTGGCCGGATCGTCCTTGATCCCCTGGATCAACTTGGCGGAGGTCGGCCCCAGGTTCGTGCCAGACGAGGCCTCCCCCGCGTAGCCGGAACCGGCCGCCGAAGGGCGCGGGTGGAAGTACTCCGGCTTCGAGAACGGCTGCCCGATCAACCGGGAGCCGATCACCTGGCCCCCGGAATCCCGGATCAGCGAACCGTTCGCCTGCGCGGGAAAGATCACCTGAGCGACTCCCGTAATCACCAGCGGAAAGAGCAGCCCGGTCAACACCGCCAGCACCACCGTGGCGCGGAAGGCGGGAAACAGTTGTCGTACCATCGGATTCGTCTCCAAAGGGAGGGATTTCAAATTGACAATTTGGTGACCTAGCTCGCCGGCGCCAGCCGCAGCAGCACCAGCACCTGGTCCAGCAGCCAGATCCCCGGGAACGGCGCCAGCAGGCCGCCGAGGCCGTAGATCAGCAGGTTGCGCCGCAGGAGCGCGGCGGCGCTCATCGGGTGGTACGGCACGCCGCGCAGGGCGAGCGGCACCAGCGCGATGATGATGAGCGCGTTGAAGACCACCGCCGCCAGGATGGCACTCTCTGCCGAATGGAGGTGCATCACGTTGAGCGCCCAGAGCGGCCCGCGCGTGCTGCCGGAGACCGCATAGAGCGCCCCGAACATCGCCGGGAGGATGGCGAAGTACTTCGCCACGTCGTTGGCGATGGAGAAGGTGGTGAGCGCGCCGCGGGTCATGAGGAGCTGCTTGCCGATCTCCACCACCTCGATCAGCTTGGTGGGGTTGGAGTCCAGGTCCACCATGTTCCCGGCCTCCTTGGCCGCCTGGGTGCCGGAGTTCATGGCCACGCCCACGTCGGCGGCGGCCAGGGCGGGGGCATCGTTGGTGCCGTCGCCGGTCATCGCCACCAGGCGGCCGCCCTCCTGCTCTTTGCGGATGAGGTGCATCTTCGCTTCCGGAGTGGCCTCGGCCAGGAAGTCGTCCACCCCCGCTTCCGAAGCAATCGCGGCGGCGGTGAGCGGGTTGTCGCCGGTGATCATCACCGTGCGGATGCCCATGGCGCGGAGCTGGTCGAACCGCTCTCGCATGCCGCCCTTCACGATGTCCTTCAGGTAGACCACCCCCAGCACGCCCTGCCGGTTATCCGCCACCACCAGCGGCGTGCCGCCCGCCTGCGCGATGCGGGTCACCGTGCGCTCCACCTCTTCCGGCACCTGCCGGCCCTGCTCCCGCGTGAAGCGGTAGGCGGCATCCGCGGCGCCCTTGCGCACGTGGTGGCCGTCCAGGTCGACCCCGCTCATGCGGGTCTGCGCCGTGAACGGGATGAATTCAATCGGCTGGTCTCCCAGCTCCCGCTCGCGGATGCCGAACTGCTTGGCCAGCACTACGATGGAGCGACCCTCAGGCGTTTCGTCCGCGAGGGAGGAGAGCTGGGCGGCGTCCGCAAGCTGGTGCTCGGTCACGCCGGGTGCGGGGAGGAACTCCACCGCCTGCCGGTTGCCCAGGGTGATGGTGCCGGTCTTGTCCAGCAGCAGGGTGTTCACGTCGCCCGCCGCTTCCACCGCCTTGCCGCTCATGGCGAGCACGTTGTGCTGCATCACGCGGTCCATTCCCGCAATGCCGATGGCGGAGAGCAGCCCGCCGATGGTGGTGGGGATGAGGCAGACCAGCAGCGCCACCAGCGCGAAGGTGGTGGGCGCCGCGCCGCCCCCGGCCTGCTGCACCGAGTAGAGCGAGAACGGCAGTAGGGTCGCCACGGCCAGCAGGAAGACGATGGTGAGCCCCGAGAGCAGGATGTTCAGCGCGATCTCGTTCGGCGTCTTCTGCCGCTCGGCCCCTTCCACCAGGGCGATCATGCGATCCACGAAGCTCTCACCCGGATTCGTGGTGATGCGGATCCGCAGCCAGTCCGAGAGCACCGTCGTGCCGCCCGTGACGGCGCTCCGGTCCCCGCCGCTCTCCCGGATTACGGGCGCGGACTCCCCGGTGATGGCGCTCTCGTTGACACTCGCCACGCCCTCGATCACGTCGCCGTCGCCGGGGATCAGCTCGCCCGCCTCCACGCGGACCACGTCGCCCTTGCGCAGGGCGGTGGCAGAGACCGTCTCCAGGCGGCCGTCCACCTCCCGCCGGGCGGACGACTCCGTCTTCAGCCGGCGCAGGCTGTCCGCCTGCGCCTTGCCGCGCCCCTCCGCCATCGCCTCCGCGAAGTTGGCGAACAGCACCGTGAACCAGAGCCACACGGCGATCTGCACTTCGAACAGCAGCGCGCGCGGAGTGGCGCCGGTTACGAGGTCCCGGGCGAAGAAGAGGGTGGTCAGCACCGCCCCCACGCCCACCACCAGCATCACCGGGTTCTTCGCCAGCATGCGCGGGTCCAGCTTCACAAACGAGTCGCGCACCGCCCGCTTTACGATCGGAGGATCGAACAACGGCCGTCGCTTCGGTTTCGAGACCAAATCCAGGTCAGACATCGGTTTTCTCACAAATCTTGTGCGTAGTTCGGAGCGAACGCGCGTTGGGAAGGGCTTAGGTGTTCAGGTGTTGGGTGTTCAGCTGTTGCCGTACCGGTAGGTGATCGCTCCAACGAAGCACGGGACGTGGTAACCGAGGGCAGGGATAGAACGCCTGAACACCTGAACACCTGAACACCCAACACCTGAACACCCTCCCCCCTAGAAGAGTCGTCCCCCGTGCATCTGAAAGTGCTCCACGATCGGGCCGAGGGAGAGGACCGGGAAGAACGTGAGGGCTCCCACGATCACACACACACCCACCAGCAGGCCCACGAAGAGGCCGCCGTGCGTGGGGAAGGTGCCGGAAGAGGCGGGCACGTACTTCTTGGCCGCCAGCGAGCCCGCGATGGCGAGCATCGGGATGATGAGCAGGAACCGGCCGATCAGCATCGCCAGCCCCACGGTCAGGTTGTAGATCGGCGTGTTAACCGTGATCCCGGCGAAGGCGGATCCGTTATTGCCGGTGCCCGAGGTGTAGACATAGAGCATCTCGGACAGGCCGTGTGGGCCGCTGTTGTTCACGTTGTTGAACGTGCCGCCATAGTAGGTGGTGCTCTCGCCCACCCGGTTCAGCGCGGCGAGGCCGCCTTCTTTCGGGAGGTCCAGCACGCTGACGAGGCCGGTAAAGACCAGGATGGAGGCCGCGGCGGCGAGCACGTACAGCATCGCCATCTTCACTTCCTTCTGCTCGATCTTCTTGCCCACGTACTCCGGCGTGCGCCCCACCATCAGCCCGGCGATGAACACCGTGAGGATGGCGAACACCAGCATCCCGTAGAGGCCCGCCCCTACGCCGCCGAACACCACCTCCCCGAGCTGGATGTTCAGCAGCGGCACGAGGCCGCCGAGCGGGGTGTAGGAGTCGTGCATCGAGTTGACGGCCCCGCAGCTTGCGTCCGTGGTGACGGTGGCGAAGAGCGCGGAGTTGGCCAGGCCGAACCGCACCTCCTTGCCCTCCATGTTGCCGCCCAGGTCGCCCAGCACGGCGGTGGAGGTCTCCGCCCCCTGGCGCGCCAGGTTCGGGTTGCCGGCGGCCTCGAAGCCGTAGCAGGTGAGCACGCCCGCGAAGAAGAGGACGTACATCGCCGCCCAGATCGCCCAGCCCTGGCGCGTGTCCCGCACCAGCTTGCCGAAGGTGTAGCAGAGGCCCGCCGGGATCAGGAAAATGGAGAGCATCTGCACGAAGTTGGTCAGTGGCGTGGGGTTCTCGAACGGATGGGCGCTGTTGGCGTTGAAGAAGCCGCCGCCGTTCGTGCCCAGCATCTTGATCGCCTCCTGCGAGGCGACCGGTCCCTGCGCCAGCGTCTGCGCCGCGCCCTCCAGCGTCTTCACCGGCGTGTAGGCGGCGAAGTTCTGCACCACGCCCTGCTGCACCAGGAAGAGCGCGTAGACCAGGCAGATGGGCAGCAGCACGTACAGCGTGGCGCGGGTGAGGTCGTACCAGAAGTTGCCGATGCCGTCCGCGCTGCGCCGGGCGAAGCCCCGCACCAGCGCGATCGCGAGCGCGATGCCCACCGCCGCCGACACCCAGTTGTGCATGGCGAGCGCCAGCATCTGCGAGAGGTACGACATGGTCCCCTCACCGCCGTACGCCTGCCAGTTGGTGTTGGTAGTGAAGCTGGCCGCCGTGTTGAACGCCAGGTCCGGCGTCATCGGAGTGGCGAACGAAGGCGCTTTCGCCGTGGAGAAGCCCATCGGGTTGAACGGCAGCAGCCCCTGCAGCCGCAGGACCGCGTAGGTGAACACCAGCGAGACCACGGAGAACGCCAGCATCGCCAGGGCGTAGGTGGTCCAGCGCATGTCTTCCCGGGGGTCTACCCCGAAGAGGCGGTACAGCAGCCGCTCCACCGGGCCGAGCACCGGGTCCAACAGGGTGCGCTCCCCCTCGAAGACCCGCGCCATGTAGGCGCCCATGGGCTTCGTGAGAGCCAGCAACACCAGGGAAAACAGGGCGATCTGCCCCCAGCCGATTGCAGTCATCAGAACCGCTCCGGGCGGACGAGCGCGTAGAACAGGTAGAACACCAGCCCCAGCGCCACCAGTCCGCTCAACAGGTAATCGAACGTCATCGCAGTCACTCCCGCTCCGGGCGTTGCCGGCGTCACAGGCGGTCGCAAACCCGCACGTAAGCGGCCGCGACGACGAAGAAAAGCAGAGAAACCAGCGTGTAGAAAAGATCCATCGGTCCGCACTCCAGACTCCGGAACGCCCCGCGGAGCGGCGGGTGAGCCGCGCGCCTCACGCTCACCGTCCGCCCCGCCGGGCTTCCGACCCGCCGCGGGGCTCTGCATCGCATAGGGAGATGCCAACCCTGCCGCACGGCTCCCGCCTCCGCAGCAAGAGCAGGATAGCCAAGCGCAGAACAAGGAGGCATCAAGACACCGGGGGGACCCATCAAGAAGGTGTCAAGAATGGGGACGGGGGTGCGGGGAGGGGTATTGGGCGTTGGGAGGAGGCTCTGACGGCAACGTCACGCGCTCCTCAAAGCCGTCATCCCGAGCGGTAGCCGTTCCCATGAGACGGGATACGGCCCACTGCCGAGGGATCTCCCCTCGATTCCAGAACGCCGGCTGGCAGTGCTTAGTAAAAGCCGAGTCATTGCGAGCGGAGCGCGGCAATCCCCTTCGTGCAGGGTTAATTCATTACCGGAGGGCAGCCAGAGGACTGGCTACGACGGAGTCACCGGGTGGGCTCTCGGAATTCGGGCAGATCAGCATGCTTGGCGGGAGGCTTTGGGTTGCTTGCGCACGGAGGGGATTGCCGCACTCCGCTTCGCTGCTTTCGCAATGACTCGATTGGGCGAGTGCCCCAGGGGATGCGTTAAGTGCTAGGCGTTACCGGAGAGTGTGCTGGCGATGTCGGCCACGTAAGCTATCCGTCATCTCGATCCTCCTGAAATTGAAACCGCGTTTACCAAGGTGAGCCAAGTGGTAGGGTTGAAAGCCGCCCGTCTGGTGCTTGTTGAAACCCATTTCGCCGCTTCATTGCTCGGCTAACCGAGCGAACGCCAGGTGCTTCAATCAGTGAATCACAGAAACGGCTGCCGCTCATTCGAGGGAGGCTCCGTTTCCAAAACTCACTGCATTCAAAGCGCGATCCCTCGATTTTGGTAGCCATGGAAACCCGTGCCGAATACCGCACCAACGCTCGCTAATTGCTTTCCAGAACGCCCATGAAACCCAATCGCCGAGACTTCCGACGCCAGATCCTTCAGTACTCTCTCCTCGGGGCGCTTGGCCTTATGCTTTTGCCGCTCCATGGATACGCAAGTAACGCAAACACGCGCCAGGAGAATGCCGTGTTTAGCGCGGAGGTCACCAGCTTCCACACCAGCGCCGGCGCAAACGGGATTCACTTCGCCACGGCCACCGTCCACCTGGTGAATAAGACCAAGAAGCCGCTCATCCTGGCGTGTAACGCGAGTAAGATCATCGCCACGGATGATCAGAAAAACCAGTATTCCGGCGCGATGGTGCGCGGGCTTGGCGCGATTTCCGGCTCCAGCGTAGACACGAAGTTTACCCTGCCCCCGGGCGGCGGTGGAGATGCTCTGCTGGAGTTGCGCTGCCGCATCGCCCCCACCACGATCCGCGGCGTGACCTTCGACCTCAACCTGGCCACGCGCGAGATCGAACCGTTAGAAGGGCAGCAGTATAAGCTGGGCGTGGAGCACGCGCTGGAGTTCACGGGCCTGAAAAACGGCCTGGCCCCAACGTCCGATGGGAAGCCGAGCGTGGATGCCGGTCCTTTCACGGCTACCGTCCTGCGGTCGAAAATGGCTCGGGCCGGTCGCTGGCTCACCCAGGAGATGACGATTAACCTCCGCAACACCTCGGACAAGCCGCTCATCCTGGCGTATGAATACGGGTCCAGCTTCGGCCTCGATGATCAGGGCAACCGCTTTGGCTACGGTACCTCCGATCAGAGCACTACCGGCATCGGGGTAGTATCCGGCACCAAGGCGGATCCGCAGTTCGTCCTCGCGCCGGGGGAGTCTCGCGACGTCCACTTCACCGCCGCCCGCGCCCCGGGCCGCGAGATTGCCGGCACGGAGCTGACCTTCTACACGGCGCTGCAGGCACTCGAGATCCTGCCCAGCAGCCAGATCCGCTCCACGCGGCAATACAGCCTCACGTTCACCGGCCTCTCGCTCAAGTGGTCCACCGCCGCAGCGGCTACGGGGTCCGAAACCGGTATCCCACCCGCGGCTCCGTCTGAATGAAGCGCGGGCGGGAGGGGTCCGGCTCGATCTTGTTGCGGAGGTTGGCAATGTGCACGCGGAGGGTGTGGGTGTCTTCCGCGTACTCCGCGCCCCAGACACGGGTGAGGAGCTGGCGGTGGGTGAGCACGCGCTCCGGGTTCAGCACCAGCGTGCGAAGCAGGTCGTATTCGATGGGGGTGAGGTGCAGTTCCGTCCCGGCCAGGGCTACCTTGCGGTGCGCGAAGTCCACGAACAGGTCACCGGCCGTGAAGGAAGGGGCCTCGGGCTCTTCACCGGCGCCTGCGCGGCGGAGGAGGGCGCGGAGGCGGGCGAGCAGCTCGCCCAGGCTGAACGGCTTGGTGAGGTAGTCGTCCGCGCCCAGGTCGAGGGCCTGGATCTTGTCCTCTTCCCCCTCGCGCACGGAGAGGACCAGCACCGGAATGCGCGTCCACTCCCGGAGCTGGCGGCACACCTCGAAGCCGTCCATGCCGGGCATCGCGAGGTCCAGGATCACCAGGTCCGGCAGGTGCAGGGCCGCCGCGTCCAGCCCCTCCGCACCGTTGGCGGCGAGGAACACCTGGTAGCCGTTCTGCTCCAGCCCCGCACGCAGCGCGCGGCGGATCTGCGGCTCATCGTC
>Ga0255338_1004913_pt1 | contig 13041 bp, 11 predicted proteins | sample MeOH1_35cm_T4_19_FD_203715 | JGI IMG/M metagenome (GOLD analysis project Ga0255338, IMG submission 203715) | Sandy soil microbial communities from University of British Columbia, Vancouver, Canada - MeOH1_35cm_T4_195 | ecosystem: Engineered > Artificial ecosystem > Sand microcosm > Unclassified ...
CACAGGGGACGGTGGGGCTTCAGGAGCTGTGGTCGCTTCGCAGACTTTGCTGCATTCGGCAACAGCGGTCGGGTGGGGATCGCCGGCTGAAGGTGGCGAGCAGGAGAAGCCCTGCACCCGACAATCCGCGTGAAAAGCGATGCATCCGACAGCGCCTCCGCAGGGAGCGTGCCCGCCCCGAAAAAGCTAAGAATCTCTTAATTAATTCTTAGGGATATCACCATATTGGATGGATTCTCGGTTATTTTTGAAGCGGTACGCAAGCGAGGAAGCAGCCGCGGAAACGGACCCCGGGGTTTCGATGAAACGTCTCGATCATTGCAGGTTTGTCCCCACGCCGGTTAGCGCCGCGACGTCTATCCTGTCGCGGCTGACGTTGATCGCCGCACTCGCCGCTCCGGCTCCTGTCTCGGCCCAGATCGTCTCGGCCAATGTCGGTGCAACCTACAATGGCGCATGGTGTCGCCAGCAGGTCCCGACCAATCGCTTCGCCTGCGGATCGTCGTCGGTCGCCACCGCCGACAGGGCGACCGCCGTGGGCGTGCTCGCGACCGCGACCGGCACCGACAGCACCGCCGTGGGCCAGAACGCGCAGGCGACCGGCACCAACTCGGTCGCGATCGGCAGCGGATCGATCGCCGCAGCAGCCGACACCGTCTCGATCGGCGCGCCGGGGGCGGAGCGAAAGCTCGTCTATGTGGCGCCCGGCGCGGTCAACAGCCTCAGCACCGACGCGGTCAACGGATCGCAGCTCTATGCGACCAACCAGAATGTCGCCGCTGCGCAAGCCAGCGCGAACGCCGCGCAAACCACCGCGAACAGCGCGCTCACCGCTGCGGGCACCGCTCAGACGACCGCCAACAGCGCAGCGACGGCCGCCGGCGCGGCGCAAACCACGGCGAACAGCGCGCTCACCGCCGCGGGTACGGCCCAGACGACGGCCAATGGCGCAGCCACGGCCGCAGGCGCGGCTCAAACCACGGCGAACAGCGCGCTCACCGCCGCCGGAGCGGCTCAGACGACGGCCAATGGCGCAACGACGGCCGCAGCCACGGCTCAGACCACCGCCAACAGTGCGCTCACCGCCGCCGCCACGGCTCAAACAACCGCCGATGGCGCAGCGACGGCTGCGAGCGCGGCTCAAGCGACCGCGGACAGTGCGCTCACCGCTGCGGGTGCAGCCCAGACCACTGCCAATGGTGCAGTCACGGTCGCAGGCGCGGCTCAAGCGACCGCGGACAGCGCGCTGACTGCTGCAGGCGCGGCCCAGGGGACCGCCGACACTGCGCTGACTGCTGCAGGCGCCGCCCAGACGACCGCCGATACTGCTCTGACAGCTGCAGGCGCCGCCCAGAGCACCGCCGACACGGCCCTGACCGCCGCGGGCACCGCCCAGACGACCGCCGATGGCGCGGTCATCGCTGCGGGCGCTGCCCAGACGACGGCCGACACGGCCCTGACCGCCGCGGGCGCTGCCCAGACGACCGCCGATGGCGCGGTCATCGCTGCCGGCGCTGCCCAGACGACGGCCGACAGCGCCCTTGCAAATGCTGTCACCGCTCAGACCAGTGCCGCTTCGGCCCAGCTGACCGCGGACACGGCGCTGCTGAACGCGGCCAGCGCTCAAATCACTGCGGATGGCGCCGTGGTCGACGCAGCCGCAGCCCAGACCAGCGCCGATATCGCGCTCGCCAACGCCGCGACCGCACAAGCCACCGCCGACACTGCGGTGACCGGCGTCGCGACCGCGCTCGCGCAGGGTGCCGCAGCGCAAGCAACCGCGGATAGTGCCCTCGCCGATGCTGCCGCTGCGCAGGCCTCCGCCGATATCGGCATCGCCAATGCGGCGGTTGCGCAGGTCGCAGCGGATGGCGCGCAGGCAACGGCCGACACCGCCTTCGCGGATGCCGCGTCCGCACAGGTCACCGCCGACAGCGCCTTGATCGATGCCGCCGCTGCGGACGCCAAGGCAGTGGCTGCCCAAGCCACCGCCGACACCGCTTATGCGAACAGCTATTATATCCGGACCAATTCGGCGGGCGCGGCGCCCCAGGCGAGCGGCGCGGATGCGTTCGCGGCGGGCCCCGCCAGCGTCGCATCGGGCGACAATTCGGTCGCGATCGGGTCGGGCGCGGTCGCCAAGGACGGCGCGGCGGTCTCGATCGGTCTCGCCAACGTCGCAGCCGGCAACGGCGCGGTCGCGATCGGCGATCCCAATTTCGCGACCGGCGACGGCGCGGTCGCGGTCGGCAAGGACAATGTCGCGACCGGCACCGGCGCGGTCGCGATCGGCAACACCAACACTGCCGTCGGGCAGGGTGCGATCGCGATCGGTGATCACGCGCAGGCCAGCGGCGCCGCCGCGATCGCGCTTGGCGCCAATGCGGTTGCGAACCGCGACGGCCAGATCGCGCTCGGCTCGGCCGATGCGACCTACACGCTGCCGGGCCTCGCATCCCCGGCGAGCCAGTCCGCCCAGTCCGGGCCGATCGGCTATGTCACCTCCGACGCGGGCGGCAACCTCGGCGTCAGCAACATCGGGCCAGGCGAGATCGCGGCTTTGCGCGATCGTACGCTCGGCCTCGAAGGCTCGGTCGCCGGGCTCGAGCGCGACATGCGCCGAAGCTACGGCGGCGTGGCGGTGGCGATCGCGCTCGGTGGCACGATGATCCCACCAGGCAGCAATCATGCGATTTCGTTCAACCTCGCGACCTTCCAGGGCGTGCAGGGCTTTTCCGGATCCGCGATGACCCGCGTCACCAAGAACGTCTGGGTCAACGCCGGCATCGCCGGGTCGACAGTCAAGGGCACCACCGGCGCCCGGGCGGGAGTCGCGTTCGGCTGGTGACCGGCGGCTCGACGCCGCTAAATCTTTGACGCGATCCACGCCGTCAGCGGATTGGCCGGGTCGGAAAGAAGCTTCGCGGTCAGCGCCAGCGACATGACGATCAGCAATGGCCTTGCCATGCGGCCGCCGAAGCGCATCGCGGCATGAGCGCCGACCTGGCCGCCGGCGACGTTCGCCAGCGCCATCGCCAGGCCTGCACCCCACAATATCTCGCCGTTCACGACGAAGATGATCAAGGCGGCGAGGTTGCTCGCGAGGTTGAGCAGCTTGGTGTGCGCGATGGCGCGCACCAGCCCCAGGCCGAACAGCGCCACCAGCGCGGTCGTGAAGAACGATCCGGTGCCCGGTCCGAAGAAGCCGTCATAGGCGCCGATCAGCAGCGCCGTGACGAGGAGCAAAGATGGCCCGGCGCGGCTGTGCCTGTCCTCGTCGCCGAGCTTCGGACCAAAGAGGAAGTAGAGCAGAATGGCGACGAGCAGGATCGGCACGAGCCCCGCGAGCCATGCTGGGTCGATCCGCGTCACGGCGAACGCGCCGCCGGCCGAGCCGGCGAACGCCGCCGCCGCGGGCAGCGCGAAGCGCCGCAGGTCGATGTGGCCCTTGCGCGCGAACGCGAACACCGCGCCCCCGGTCCCGAACGTGCTTTGCAATTTGTTGGTCGCCAAGGCCGCGACCGGCGGCACGCCGACCGCCATCAGCGCGGGGATGGTCAGCAGCCCGCCGCCGCCGGCGATCGCGTCGATGAATCCGGCGAGGAACGCGACAGCCATCAGGAAGGCGATGATCTCGGGACCGAGCTGCATGATTTCGTATTAGGCCGCGGCGGGCGCGGGAAACAGCGGGATTAGTGCTGCAAAGGTAGGGTGATCCGCTTCAGATCAGGCCCAACGCCCTCAGGCTGCTGTGGCCCTTGCGGCCGATGATGACATGGTCGTGGACGGTGATCTTGAGGTGCCGGCCGGCCTCGATCATGTCGCGGGTGAGGCGGATGTCCTGCTGGCTCGGCTGCGGATCGCCGCTCGGATGATTGTGGACGATGATCAGCGCGGTCGCATGGCAGTCGAGCGCGCGGCGCATGATCTCGCGGACGTAGACCGCCGCCTCGTCGACCGAGCCTTCGGACATCGCCTCGTCGCGGATCAGCATGTTCTTGCTGTTGAGGTAGAGCACGCGCACGCGCTCGACCGGATTGTGCGCCATGTCGGCGTGGAGATAGTCGAGCAAGGCCTGCCAGCTGCCGAGCAGGGGCCGCTCGGCGAGCTGCGACTTGAGCAGCCGCAGCGCCGAGGCCTGCGCGATCTTGAGCGCCGCGACCGCGCCCTCCGAAATGCCGCCGACCCGCGCGATCGCCTCGGCATCCGCCGCCAGCAAACCGCCATAGCCGCCGAACTGCTTGATCAGTTTCTTCGCGAGCGGCTTGGTGTCGCGGCGCGGCAGCGCCAGCGCGAGCAGATATTCGACGAGCTCATGGTCGAGCAACGCATCCGGCCCACCCTCGATCAACCGCTTGCGCAATCGCGCGCGGTGGCCCTTGGCATCGGGAAGCTCGTCCGCCATCAAGCTGGATTAAGCTTTCTTATGCTCATAGGCAAAGCTGATGCGCAGGCCGAAAGGCCCGGATTGGCAGAACTGGACTAGCGCTTTATTATCTGGCCGATGCCTATCTTCAATTCATGGTTTGATGTTGCTGTCACCCTGGTTTTTGTAGCCGTCGTTTGCGGTGTCACGGCACTCGCAGTGCGACTATTTGGAAAACGGATCGCCAGATTCACTCGCGTTGGTGCTGTTGTTGTTTGTGGTCTGACCGTGCCTACAATTTTGTTTGGATTGGCTATTCTTCAGATAAAGACAGCACCGGTTGGACCGCCCCCCAACGATGGACCCGCGATGGTATTCGTGGCTCTGCTTATGTTCGTTTTGATTTCCATCCCCGTGAGCGCCCTGACAAGCGCTTTCCTGATCCTGCGCAAGGCCCGGCCATTTCAGGGACACAATACCTAATTCGCTCAGCGCGGCCTCGGTACGTATACGAGCCTTAATGAGTATTGTGTCCCCGAATAGCCGAAGCTTAGAGGAGGGCAAATTCAGTTGGGAGCCTTTCCGCTCTGTGTGTGCGAGCTTAGAAAGCGTGCCGGTCTTCAGGAAGCCGCGGACGCTGCGATAGCAAGACTGCGAGCTACGCTGTCTCCATGAGACTTGCTCCATTCCTCCTCCCTTTTGTTGCGGTCGTGGGCTGTAGCGATCCGATGACACCTATGACCGGTGAGGCTGGATGGCCAAAGACGCCGCAAGAAGCATTTGCTGGCGACGATACCAGTTGCAATTGCCTCCGCGACCGGAGTTGCGCCACCGTTGAACTGGGCGAAGCATTGGGAAAATGGGAAGATCGCCCGGTAAGCTGCGCTTGGAAGGAGCGATGGAATGGTAAAGCATTATGCCGCTTCCAGGGACGCAGCATCTCAGCCTCCGGCCTAGGTCCTTGGATAACGGGATCGGCAATTATAACCCGCATTCGCGGTCGGGGATGGTGCTTTGACGGTGCAGATGCCAAAGAGAATGATAGGACCGACGGTGACGGTCCGATTGTAGCTTATGGATTGTGGAGCTCCCAGATCCAAGAAGCCTCCCGCAATCGCTAGTGTCTTGCTCGTGCAAATACCAACTGCACGAAAGGATCCACTAGCCACCCATTGCGGACATTCAGCACATGCGGCAGGTAACCGGACTGAAGCGGGAGCGATGGGGGTTAATTGTCAGTCGCGGGCACCGAGGTCCTTGACCCCGATGATGGGGCGACGCTGGATAAGACGCACCGGCAAATCCGGGTCTGTGCGATCGCCTTCCGGCTTCTACAGTATCTGATCTTTCTCAGTGCGTTCCGTTATGGTGGTGGTTCGGCACTCGCGTCGTTCTGCCTGATCATCTCATCCCTTGTTTCGACCCTCATGCACGAGGCCGGCCATGCGATTGCCGCGCGGGCCGTGGGCTGGCGTGTCGTGGTCTTCGCCGTCTGGCCCGTGTCCGTTCGGCTCACCAGTTGGAGCATCGGGTTCGAGAAGCTGGGCAGCGGCACCGATCATCTTGGTTGGGTGAAGACCATACCCTCTCGACCCGATAAGGATACCTGCCGCAACTGGTCGACGATCCTGGCTGCCGGGCCTGCGACAAGCCTGGTCGTCGCGGTGGCGGCCTTCTTTTTTGCCGTCGCCTGGCTTCCAAAATGGAACACGCCAAATATCTCCATGAGCACGATCGGGTTTGGCTTCGCTCTTGGTTGCCTCGCCAGCTTCGTTTTCAACCTCCTGCCAAACGCATGGTCTCACCACAAAACCGATGGAGACCAGATCCGCGCCATGGCAGACCCAGCTTACGACTACCACAAGGGGCGCGCACTCATTTGGCTTGGCACTTTGGTGAGCGCAAATGTGCGACCGCGCGAGCGCCCCTCATGGTTGCTCGATGCGGCTCGCTCGGATCACGCGGATAATTATGAGATCGCGAAACTGCTCGACTCGACGAAGCTCGCGAGCCTGCTCGATACATTCGAAATCGACCCGAACGCTGCCAGGGCAGGGATCGAGGGATACCGCCAGAAATACGGGGCGGACGATTGGCTGACCGCAATCGACGCCTACGTAACCGTCTGCTACGATCGTGAGCCCGAAGCCGCCGATGCGATCCTTGCCGGATGGCCCAGGCCCAAAACTCCGACGCCGATGTTCGTTGCCGCGGAGGCAGCAGTTGCCGCCGCGAACGGGAGACATGAAGAAGCAAAAGACCGGTTGCGGGCGATGATGAAGCTTGTCCGAGCCCAGTCGACGTTCAGAGACGACACATTCCGTGACATCCATCGACAAATCAGGAAGCTGGCTGCCTAGACGCCTGGGGCCTGAGAGGCTCCGAAAGCAGCGTAACGCTCGTTAGCCCGATCTTGCCGACGATCGCCGCATTGGCGGCGCCCACGTCATTGGCGGGCCATCTCGGGGACACAATAGCTTTCGCTCAGGCGCGCTCTCAGTCGTCTCCGAGTCTTAATCAGTATTGTGTCCCCGGAATGCCCCGCCGGTCGCCGGGAAGCTCGTCCGCCATCAGGCTGGATTAAGCTGCCTTATGCTCATAGGCAAAGCTGATGCGCAGGCGGAACGAAGCCGGACGCAAGGAGGTTTGGCTGCCATGATCCTTTTCCGCTCGATCGCCCCAGTTTTCTTCGTCGGCTAGCGGGGCGGTGGAGGAAGAAGCGCAGTTCGATTCCAGGCGCGTCTCGCGCGGGCGGATCGCCGTGCTCGCGCTCGGTCTCGTCATCCTGCTGTTCCTGCTGGTCGTCTGGCTGCAGCGCAAGACGATCGCCGCCGATTATATCGATCGCGAGCTCGAGCGGCGGGGCGTCCAGGCGCGGTACGAGATCCGGCAGCTCGGGGTCGGCATGCAGCGGCTCGAGAATGTCGTGATCGGCGATCCGGCGCGGCCCGATCTCACCGCGCGCGTGGTCGAGGTCCATCTCTCCTACGGCTTCCGCGCCCCCCGCGTCGCGCTGATCCGCGCGCGCGGCGTGCGGATGTTCGGCCGGCTCGCGGGCGGCCGGGTCTCGCTCGGCCAGATCGACAAATTGCTGCCACCACCCAGCGGTGCGCCGTTCAGCTTGCCCGACCTCGCGATCGACGTCGCCGATACCGCGCTTTCCCTCCGGACGGGCGCGGGCAGGGTGGCGCTTGCGCTCGAGGGAAGCGGCAATCTCGCCTCGGGCTTCGCCGGCAAGATGGCGGTCCGCTCGCACCGGCTCGCGTTCGGCAATTGCGTCTTGCTCGCGCCCGCCGGCCTGCTCGACGTGTCGATCTCCGACCGCCGCCCGTCGCTCGAGGGGCCACTGCGCAGCCCGCGGCTGTCGTGCGGCGACGCGCTCGACGTCCGCGACGCCTTGGTTTCGCTCGACGGCACGCTCACTTCGGCCCTCGACGGCTGGATCGGCCGGGCGGCGGTCCAGTCCGCTTCGCTACGATCGGGCGGCAGCGCGCTTGCCGGGGTGAGGGGCCGCCTGTCTTATGCGGGCAACCCGGCACGCACACGCGGCACGCTCGCGCTGGCCGCCGCCGGCGGGCGCAGCGGCGCCACCACCGCCGGGCCGCTGTCGGTCGACGGCGCTTATGATGTCTCCGCGACAGGAGGCAGATTCTCGTTCGCGGGCGATGCGTCCGCCCTGCGGGTGAGCGCGCCCGCCCAGGCGCTGCGCCCGCTCACCGGCGCTCTCGCCGCCGCCGCCGGGTCGCCGCTCGCGCCTTTGGCCGAGGCAATTTCGGGAGCCGCGCTTCGCGCCGGGCGCAATGTCGATCTCAGCGGTCGGATCGTGATCGCCAACGACGCCGGACGTGGCGGCGTCCGGGTGGAGCAGCTGCGCGCGACCAGCGGCAGCGGCGCAAGGCTCTTCCTCCTCGGCGGCAAGGGCCTGACTTATTATTGGCCGAGCGGCGCGCTGCGTAGCGACGGCAGCTTCCAGCTCGGCGGCGGCGGCTTGCCGACGGTGCAGGCAAGCCTCGCCCAGCAGCGCGCGGGCGCGCCGATCAGCGGCGTGATCCGCATGGCGCCGTTCGCGGCTGGGGGCGCCCGGCTCGCGCTCGGCGACGTCCATTTGCTCGCCGCGCCCGGCGGAGCGACGCGGATCGAGACCGTCGCGACGATCGACGGGCCGCTCCCGGACGGACGGGTCACGGGGCTGGTGCTGCCGGTGCGCGGCCGGTTCGGCGGCGGCGCGTTCGCGTTCGGGGAGGGGTGCACGCCGGCGGCATTCCGCGCTTTGGCCTATTCGAGCCTGCAGCTCGGGCCGACGCGGCTCGCCCTCTGCCCCGACGGCCCAGCCCTGGTCTGGAAAGTGCCGACCGGGGGCGTGCGGGGCGGCGCCCGGATCGCGCCGCTGCGCCTCGCCGGCCGGCTCGGTTCCTCGCCGATCGCGCTGGCTTCCCAGCAGTTCCGCTTCGACCTCGCCTCGCAATCCTTCATTGGCAGCAATGTCGCGGTCCGGCTCGGTCAGCCCGGAGCGGTCAGCCGGCTCGACCTCGCGCAGTTCGGTGGCCGGATCGGCAACGGCGGGGTTGCCGGGACCTTCGCGGGCGGTGCCGGCAAGCTTGCGGCCGTGCCGCTGCTCCTCTCGAAGGGGCAGGGGCGGTGGCAGGTGGTCGGCGGCAAGGCGAGCGTGACGGGCGCGCTGACCGTCGCCGACGAGGCCAATCCGCCGCGCTTCTATCCGCTCGCGACGCGCGACCTGCACCTGACCCTGGTCGGCAACGACATCAGGGCCACCGCCGCGCTCAACGACCCCGAGACCGGCACCCACGTCACCGACGTCACCATCGCCCATGCGCTCGACAGCGGCCGCGGCAAGGCCGTGCTCGACGTCCCGGGGATCAAGTTCGACGAAGGCTACCAGCCCGAGGAGCTGACGCGGCTCACCATCGGGGTTGTCGCGCTGGTCGACGCGACCTTGAAGGGAAGGGGGGAGATCGGCTGGGGCCCGGCGGGGACGACGAGCAGCGGCACCTTCTCGACCGAGAAGGCGAATTTCGCCGCGACCTTCGGTCCGGTGACCGGCCTCACCACGACGATCCGCTTTAGCGACCTGCTCGGCCTCGAGACGGCCCCAGGCCAGCAGGCCGACGTCGACCAGATCCAGGCCGGGCTCGATGTGTTCGACGGGCGTGTGCGCTATCAGCTGCTCCCCGGCCTTCGCGTCCGGGTCGAGGCCGGCAACTGGCCGTTCGCCGGCGGCGAGCTGATCCTCGAGGAGACGATCCTCGATTTCAGCCAACCAAGCGAGAAAAGGCTGACGTTCCGCGTCGTCGGCATGGATGCCGCCGCATTCGTCCAGCAGATGGAGTTCAGCAACATCTCGGCGACCGGCATTTTCGACGGCATCGTCCCGATGATGTTCGACGAGCGCGGCGGCCGGATCGCCAACGGCCATCTCGAGGCCCGGCCGGGGGGCGGCGTGGTCTCCTATATCGGCGAGCTGACCGACAAGCAGCTCGGCACTTACGGCAAACTCGCGTTCGACGCGCTCAAGGCGCTCCGTTACAGCCGCCTGACCGTCGATCTCGACGGATCGCTCGACGCGGAGTTCCTGACGCGGATCCAGCTCGACGGCGTCGCGCGCGAGCCGAGCGCGACCCCGGTGGGCGGGAGCGGCATCAGCGGCATGGTCGCGTCGCGCGCGCTCGGCCAGCTCGCCAAGATCCCGTTCGAGTTCAATATCGTGGTGCGTGGCCCGTTCCGCGCGTTGATCGGAACGATGCGCTCGCTCTCCGATCCGACCCAGCTCATCCAGTCGGTGCTGCCGCCGGAATGGCGCGATCAGCCGACCACCAATGTTCCGAAAAACACCCCCGAAGGCGTTCAGCGTCCGGAAAGCGAGGATATGCGATGACAGCGTCGATATTGACGAGAGTTGGCCCCGGTGCGAGGCTGAAGGCGATGAGAGGGACGCAGATCCTGACCGCCTCCGCGCTTTCGGCGATCCTCGCGGCCTGCGTTCAGGTGAGCGCGCCGGAGAAGCCGATCGAGATCAACTTGAACATCAATATCAGGCAGGAGGTCGTGGTACGGCTGCAGCAGGACGTGCGCGACCTCATCAAAGAGAATCCAGGAGTGTTTTGAGATGGGCCGCATGTTCAAGATCGTTCTCGCCGCGGGCATCGGCCTCGCCGCGGTCGTCGGCGGCGCCGGCGCGGCTTATGCTTTTTATCAGGCCGACAACAGCGCCGAGCTGCGCGCCAGCGGCGAGGCCGGCGAGCAGGCGGACGGCTATCTCGGCCTCGTCGGCTCGGCTTCGGCGGACATCCGCGCGCAGGTCGATGCGGTCAACATCAAGCGCCGTGCCTTCTACACGCAGCTTGCCGCGAAGCGCGGCGCCAAGATCGAGGAGGTGGCCGCGACGACCGCCTGCGAGATCTTCGCGACGCGCGTCCTTCCGGGGCAATATTATCGTCTTCCCGACGGCGTCTGGCGCAAGCGCGATGGCAATACGCCGGTGCCTCGGCCGACCTACTGCGGTTAGAGCATCGTGCGCAAAAGTGGGAACCGGTTTTGCGCGCAAAAACGATGCGGTAACAAACAATTAGAGCGGGATGCGTGATCCAGGTATCGCGCATTCCGCTCTAGCCAAAGCGCGCCCCGCGCGTATCGTTCGCGCCGCATCCGGCGCCGGCGCTGGGATCCCGAAAAGCACTGCGCGGCACCGCTTTCGCAGTGCAGCACTGCTGTTGACTCGCGTGCGGCCGCTACCTAAAGGAACCGCGCCTTGGCGGGCTCGTCCGCCGGCATGTTCCTCGCCCCTGTTGCACTCGCTTTGCGCGGGGCATTCACCTGGGAGAGCGGCATGGCGGAAGATGAGCCGCGAAGGGACCCTGAGCTTCCCGAAGATGCACGGCTGACGTCGCTTGAAGAGCGGCTCAAGGCGGCGCAGCAGACGGAAGCGAACAGGTCCGGGCCGGTCAAACGGGACGATAATTATCGTCTCGGCATGCGCGTGCTCGGTGAATTGGTTGGGGCTCCGTTCGGGGGGGCGCTCATCGGCTGGCTGCTCGACCGCTGGCTGGGGACGGCCCCTTTGCTGATGCTGGCGTTGCTGTTCCTCGGCTTTGTGGTCGGCATCAGGAACGTCATTCGGATTTCAAAGACGCCCCCGGGCTCCGGTCCGGGTGCTGGATAACAAGGGTTTCTCGCGCGTGGCGGCCGAAAGCAAGATCGATCCAATGCACCAGTTCCTGGTCGAGCCCCTCGGGCCTCGGCTGCAGCTCGGCGCGTTCGACATCAGCTTCACCAACAGCTCCCTGTGGATGGTAATCACGCTCGTCCTGATCTGGATCTTCATGCTCGGCGGCATGAAGCGCGAGCTGGTGCCCGGCCGCTGGCAGGTGGCGGTCGAAGGCTTCACCGGCTTCATCCGCAACATGGTCGACGCGAACATCGGACCCGAAGGGCAGAAGTACATTCCCTTCATCTTCTCGCTGTTCATGTTCATCCTCGTCGCCAACTTCCTCGGGCTGATGCCGCTGGCGATCATTCCCGGCCTCCACGCCTTCACCACGACCAGCCATTTCAGCGTCACCGGCGTGCTCGCTATCATGAGCTTCTCGATCGTGCTGATCATCGGCTTCTGGCGCCACGGCCTCCATTTCTTTTCTTTGTTCGTGCCGCACGGCACGCCGAAGGTGATGCTGCCGCTGATCGCGCCGATCGAGTTCGTCTCGTTCATGGTGCGCCCGTTCAGCCTCGGCCTGCGTCTCTTCGTCGCGATGATCGCCGGCCACATCCTGATGGAGGTGTTCGGCAGCTTCATCGTCACCGGTTTCAACGGCGGCCCGATGGGCTGGGGGATCGGCATCATCAGCTTCTTCTTCATCGCCGGCGTGGTCGCGCTCGAGCTGCTCGTCTGTGCGATCCAGGCCTATGTGTTCGCGTTGCTGACCTCGCTTTATCTCAACGACGCGATCAACCTTCACTAAAACCTATCTATTCAAAGGAGTTCATCATGGATCTCGAAGCAGCGAAAGTCATTGGTGCCGGTCTTGCGGCGATCGGAACGGGCGCCGCCGCCATCGGCGTCGGCCTGGTGTTCGGCAACTTCCTGCAGAGCGCGCTGCGCAACCCGGCCGCGGCCGACAGCCAGCAGGGCCGTCTGTTCATCGGCTTCGCCGCCGCCGAGCTGCTGGGCCTGATCGCCTTCGCCGTGGCGATGATCATCCTCTACGCCATCTAAGCTGCGGCGGGCCGGGGCGCACCCGCGCTCCGGCCGCACAGGACTGACCAATGCCTCAGATCACCCAGCTTCCTTTCATCTTCGCCTCGCAGCTCTTCTGGCTGTTGGTCGTCTTCGGCACGATTTTCTTCGTGATCGGACGCGGCATGCTGCCGAAGATCCAGTCGACGGTGGATGCGCGCGACCGGAAGATCTCCGAGGATCTCGCGCTCGCCGAGCAAGCCCGCGCCCGCGCGGACGAGATCGAAGCGGCCTACCGCCGGCGGATGGACGAGAGCCGGGACGAGGCAATGCGCGTGGCCGCGGCTTCCAAGCAGGAGACCGGCCGCGAGTCCGAAACGCGGATCAAGGCCGCGGACGCCGAGATCGGCGCCCGCGTCCAGGCCGCCGAGGAGCGGATCCGCGCTGCGACCGCAGCGGCGATGGCCGAGATCGAGACCGTCGCCGC
>Ga0255338_1004914_pt1 | contig 13039 bp, 12 predicted proteins | sample MeOH1_35cm_T4_19_FD_203715 | JGI IMG/M metagenome (GOLD analysis project Ga0255338, IMG submission 203715) | Sandy soil microbial communities from University of British Columbia, Vancouver, Canada - MeOH1_35cm_T4_195 | ecosystem: Engineered > Artificial ecosystem > Sand microcosm > Unclassified ...
GGGCGCCCATGCGGCGCCTCGCGGATGCGCTGGTCACGGCGTTCGAGCAGGGCAGCTTCCCTCCGTCCGCGCATTTCCCCGACCCGCTGCCCACCGCCTTCAGCGAGCGCCAGGCGGATTTCGCGACGCGCTATTACGGCTCGCTGGGCATCGACCGCCACGACGCAGCCGCGCGCACGCGCCAGACGCTGCGCAATTTCAGCTTCTTCGGCGCGCCCGTCGGCCTGATCTTCAGCATCGATGCGCGTCTGAGCCGGCACAGCTGGCTCGACCTCGGCCTCTATGTGCAGAACGTGATGATCGCGGCACGCGCCCGCGGGCTCGACACGTGCCCGCAGGTGTCCTTCGCCCGCTTCCACTCCGTCATCGCGAGCCATCTCGGCATGGATGCCGAAGAGGTGACCGCCTGCGGGATGTCCATGGGCTTCGGCGATGCGACCGCGAGCGTCAACCAGGTCCGGATGCCGCGCCAGCCCGTGAGCGAGTTCGTGCGGCTCGCCGGCTTCGAGGCGCCGGCCCCAGTCGCCTTAGGAGCGTGATGAAGCGGATGGCCCCCGGAAGGATCCTGGACGCCGGCAGGGGGATGCGTCCGACGCTTGCAGGGCCGTTGCTGACGGGTGCGTTGCTCGCCGCCGTCGCCGGCTGGGTCGACACGCTGGGTTTCGTCGCCCTGCATGGCGTGTTCGCGGCCCACGTCACCGGCAACTTCGTGCTGCTCGGCACCGAGCTCGCAGGGCAGGGCGGCGACATCGCGCCGAAGCTGCTGGTGCTTCCGGCCTTCGTCGTCGGCGTCGCGAGCGCGGCCATGGTGCATGCGCTGCAGCGCACGACGCGCCCGCAGCTGCTGTGGTTCCAGGCAGTGGCACTGGCCTGCTTCCTGGGCGCCGGCATGCGCGCGGACACACTGCTGGCCGCCTGTGCCGGCGCTTTCGCCATGGGCGTGCAGAACGCGCACTGCCGGCTCTCGTTCAGCGCAATGGGCGCCACCACCGCAATGACAGGCAACGTGACGCAGATGGTGCTGGATGCCATGGCTGCCGCGGGCCTTCTTGCGGCGGACCGAACGCTCGCCCGGCGGCGTCTCCTCGGCACCCTGTGGCCGGTCGCCGGCTTCGCGGCCGGATGCCTGGGGGGCGGACTCGCCTGCCTCGCGTGGTCCTTCTGGGCGCTGCTGGTGCCGATTGCCGCGCTCGGCGTGCTGGGCTTGCACGCGCAGAAGGGTTCGGCGGCGTAGCGCGCGCGGCAGGCAAGGCACCGCAGCCTTGCAGAGCGTGTTGAATGCCGCTCACCGCAACCTTGAAAAGGCATCAGTTCCATTCAAGGCCACGTTCGACCATCATCACGCTTGTCCGCAAACCCCACGCCTCACGCAAGCACCCGAACCCCATGACTTCGTATCGAACCGCCATCGGCGCGGCCTGCGCCGCCCTCGCGCTGCTCGTGGCAGCCCCTGCCGGCGCGCACGACGTGCGCGAGACCGTCACCCCGAACTTCGCCCAGGCGATCCCCAACATCCCCGGCAAGTCCCTCGTCGCGGTGGTCGTCGAGTACGCGCCCGGCGCGGCCGTTGAGCACTTCCCTTCGATGATCCATCAGGAGTCCCTCCGATGAGCCAACGTCTCGACTACAACAAGATCGCGCCCGCAGGCGCGAAAGCCCTGGCAGGTATCTACGGTTATGTGACGCAGAGCACGCTGTCGCCGATGCTCGTCGACCTCGTGTACCTGCGCGTCTCGCAGATCAACAACTGCGCCTTCTGCCTCGACATGCACACGCGCGACCTGCTGCGCAAGGGCGAAAGCATCGACCGGCTGGCGCTGCTGCAGGCCTGGCGCGAGGCGGGCGACCTGTTCGATGCCCGGGAGCGCGCGGCGCTGGCCTGGGCGGAGAGCGTCACCCGCGTGGCGCAGACGGGCGTGCCCGACGAGGACTTCGAGGCAGCCCGCGATGTGTTCGAGGAGCGCGAACTCGTGGACCTCACGATCGCCATCGGCCTCATGAACACCTACAACCGGATGGCGATCAGCTTCCGCAACACGCCGCAGGCCGTGGGCACCAGGTAGCGGCTGCGGCAAGCCGGCCGTGTTCCCGAACGGAGGTCCTCCACTGCCATGCGCATCGGAATCCTCGCATTCCCCCGCGTGCAGCTACTGGATGTCGTCGGCCCCGCCGACGTGTTCGCGGAGGCCGCGCGCCAGCTCGGGAGTCCGCGGGCGTACGCGATCGAGGTGATCGGCACCGACCCTGGCGTCCTTCGCAGCAGTTGCGGAGTGAAGCTGCAGGTGGATGCCACGATCGCGTCGCTCCGCGGCCGCCTCGACACACTGCTGGTCGCCGGCAGTCCGGAGATCCAGGCGGTGGAAGCCGATGCGCGACTGCACGCCTGGATCCGCTCGCAGGCGAGCGCAGTCCGCCGCATCGCCTCGGTATGCACCGGCGCCTTCGTGCTCGCGGCCGCCGGGCTCCTGGACGGGCGGCGCGCGGTCACCCACTGGAACTCGGTCGGCCGGCTCGCGGCCGAACACCCGCGCGCCAACGTGGAGCCCGACGCGATCTACGTGAAGGACGGCAAGCTCTACACCTGCGCCGGTGTAAGCGCCGGAATGGACCTGGCCCTCGCGATGGTCGAAGAGGACCACGGGCGCGCGCTCGCGCTGCGGGTCGCCCGCGAGCTCGTGATGTTCCTCCAGCGCCCCGGCAGCCAGAGCCAGTTCAGCGCGCTCCTGGCCGCGCAGGCGGCCGAAAAGTCCGAGATTCGGGAGGTGCAGGACTACGTGCTCGCGCATCTGAACGCCGACCTGTCCGTGCCGACGCTGGCGGCGCGGGCCAGGATGAGCGAACGCAACTTCGCCCGGGTATTTCGTGCCGAGAGCGGCATGACGCCGGCGGCGTTCGTCGAGAAGGCGCGCATCGACGCCGCGCGCCGGCTCATCGAGGGCGGGGAACTGCCCCTCAAGCGTCTGGCCGCCAACATCGGATACGCGAACGCCGACGCCTTTCGCCGGGCCTTTGTTCGGCGCATCGGCGTCGGCCCGCGGGAGTACCGGCGCCAGTTCGGAGCCTGACTGCCCGTGTGAGTTGCAGGGCGTCTCAGGCCGGCCCAAGCTTGCTTCGCCCGGCAAGGAAATCCCACACCAGGGCGGCCAGGAAGGCTGCGGCGGCGAGCATGAACAGCCACCGGTGGTTGCCTCCAGAAGCGGTCAGGAGGAAGCTGTCCAGGTACCCTGCGATCGCCTGGACCAAGGCAAAGGTCGTGGTCGCCCGGCTCCAGGCCGCCTGTACGGCGGGCGGACTGGTCACCAGTTCGTTGACACGCCCGAGGACGACCGGGACCGCACCGGGTGGATACGTCCCGAGCAGGAAGACCGACAGCAGGACGAGGGTTGTCGACGTCGCGTAAACCAGCAGTACCGCAGCCAGCAGCTGCAGGGCCAGAGTGACTCGACCCGTCCTTATGAACCCGATCCGGTCTGCTGCCGCACCATAGGAGAGCGGCCCTGCCAAGGCTCCCATGCCGAAGACGACCCAGAGCAGCGAACCGGCCGTTACGCTCCAATGCAGCCCGCGCACGGCGTAGTCGACCAGGAACACCATGGCCGGAACCACCCCGAGCGCCATGAGGCCGTACTGGCCGTACAGGTGCCGCAGGGACCGGCGCGCCTGCTGCGGTAGCGCAATCGAGCCGCCGGCGTGCGGCCGCTCGTTCGGTGGCCAGGCGCGCCAGGTGGCGATCGTCAGGACCAGGGAGATCGCGGCCAGGCCGATCCAGGTAACCGTCAACCCCGTTCGCAGCAGCACCGGGACCAGGGTGCCGGACGCGGCAATGCCTGCACCCAGGCCCAGGAAGATGGCGCCGGCGGCCATCCCCCTGCGTTCGGGAGGCACGCGGTGGAGCACGACGCTGCCCACGAGCACCATGATGACGCCGCCGGTGACACCCGACAGCAAGCGCCAGAAGAAGAACCAGGCCGGGGAGACTGGAAGCGCGCATGCGAGGAACGCCAGCGCCGTCAGCAGCATCGCGCCCTTCAGGGCAGCGACTTCACCGACAGCCGACGCAACGCGCCGCCCCCCGACGGCCCCCAAGAGGTAGCCCAGGAGATTGGCCGCGGCAAGGAACACGACGGCATCCGGGCTGAACCAGCGGGCTGCGATCAAAGGTGGAATCAGGGGTGTATAGGCGAACCGTGCCAGGCCGATGCCGATCAGGCTGGCGCACATGCCCGCCGCGATCAATGCGGCAACGCCGCTCGGGGACGGGGCACCCCCCGGCGGCAGTGAAGAAGAGGTTTGTGATTCCATGTTTGACACTGTCGTCAAGATTGACATACGTGTCAAACACGGTTGAAATATGGGCATGGCGGGCGTAAGGCAATTCAACGAAAACGAAGTCCTCGGCGCCGCCCTGGACCTCTTCTGGGCCAAGGGCTACGGCGCTACGACGATGCAGCACCTGGCGGATGCCACGGGTGTGCAGCGCGGCTCCCTCTACAACGCGTACGGGGGCAAGGATCAGCTTTTCCTGCGCGCGTACCAGGAGTACGGCCGGCGTTATCTGGAGGACGCGCGGCGCGCGCTGGGACAATCCTCCCTCGCCGCGTCGCTGGAAGCCTTCCTCGCCTATGCGGTCGGATCCATGACCAAGGGCCGGCCGACGCGAGGTTGCCTGACGACGAAAGCCGCGCTCGACGAGCAACTGCAGTGCGAGGAGATCCGCGCCGCGCTGCGCCAACTGCTGCGCGAGCTGGAGGCGCTGCTGCGCGAGCGCCTGTCTTCACCCCGTGAAGGGGAGCGCTTGAGGCTGCCGGCGGAGGACGCGGCCAAGCTGCTGGTGACGATGACGCGCGGTCTGGTCGTCCTGGAACGCGTGCATCAACAGCCCGCCGAGCTCATGCGTGTCGGGAAGGCGCTTGTTGCCGCTCTGATCGAGAACGAGGTCACACCCACAGGATCCCGCGGCAGGCGCGAACCTCCAGCGAGCAGGGTCCGGCGCAGCGGCTAGGAAGCGCCCGTTTCCGTGGCCAGGGAGGAATATCGGGTCGCCGATGGTGCATGCCGTGAGCGGCTTCTGGCCACCAGAACACTGTTTGAACCCGCGGTGCACTAAGCGCAGGAAGGCTTCCTGGTCTCACCTCAGATTGCGCGCCGTTGGGCGAGCTGGGAGGCTGTGATCAGGGTGGCAGCGCCGCCGGTGCGGGCGCCGAAGTAGCCGATCGGGGGCTACCTCGTCCCCGCCTGCGAGGCCACCCAGGCGGTTCAGAACGCTGGGCAGCATTCAGGGAATTCTTCTAGAAGCCGAGGCGGTCCGCGCAGGGTCAGAAGCAGTGTGCCCGACAGGCGAGTCCAGATCACGGCCTTGACCCTGTTCGCCCGTCGCTATTGTCCGTGGCAAGTGGGGTGGTTTGTTGGGTAGTCGAAGCGATGGCATCGAAAGCCGCACGAATACTGGCGGTGTGGAGGACGCCCTCTCCGCCAGCAATGACACCGAAAACGCCCCTTCGCGGGGCGTTTTTCATGGGGAAGCCAAGGCGCAAGGCGCTCCCCGGAAAGGTGGATCGCACGGGAAGCCCCCAATCGCGGCGGCGGCTGCACGCAGGCGAGAATGGTCCGCCCGGCCGTCGCACCATCCATGCCCGCCCTGCAGCCACCCCCCGCCCCCAGGCGGCCTCTCCCGCGATCGAGCGTGGTGGCGGATGTGCTCGTGGTCGCCGCCATCCCCGTGCTCTTCTTCATCGCCGCCGCGCGGGTGGAGCTCTTCGAACGCGTCGCCGCCTGGACGCAGCGCCACGAGTCCTGGCAGGTCGACGAACTGCCCCTGACGCTGCTCGTGCTCTGCGCCTGTCTCGCCTGGTTCAGCTGGCGCCGCCTGCGCGAGCGCTCGCGCGAGATGCGGGCGCGGCTCGCGGCGGAGGCGGCCATGCAGCTCGCGGTGCAGCAGAATCGCGAGCTCGTGCGCCGCTTGCTGCGCCTGCAGGAAGACGAGCGCAGCCGCATCGCGCGCGAACTGCACGACGAGCTCGCGCAGGAATGCGTGGGCATCCGGGTCGAGGCGGCCGCCATCGAGGACGAGGCGCGAGCGCGCCAGCTCCCCGGTGTGGCCGGCGGCGCGCGGGCGATCCGCGACGCCGTGGACCGGCTGCACGGCACGGTGCGCGACATGCTCACGCGCCTGCGCCCGCCGGTGCTGGATGCGCTGGGGCTGGAGGCCAGCCTGCGCGCGCTGGCGAGCGGCTGGTCGCAGCGCCACGGCATCGCCTGCAGTGTGGAGGTCGACGCCGGCTGCGAGGGCCTCGCCGACGAAGCCCGGGTGGCTCTGTACCGCGTTGCGCAGGAGGCGCTGACGAACGTGGCACGGCACGCCGGCGCCGCCCATGTGCAGCTTGCGCTGGCGGCGCAGCAGGGTGGAGAGCTTCTGCTGACGCTGGATGACGATGGCCGCGGCATGCCGGCGGCCGGACCTCGGGGAGGCCTGGGCCTGCTGGGGATGGCCGAAAGAGTGGCCGCCCTGGGCGGCAGCCTGCGGCTTGCCGCCTCGGCGCGGGGCGGATTGCGCGTCGCGGCCCGCGTGCCGGGCGCACGGGCCAGGCAGCACGGCGAGGGATTCGCCGCGTGATCCGCATCCTCCTGGTCGACGACCACGCCGTGGTGCGGGCAGGCTACCGGCGCTTCCTCGAGCGCAGCGAGGATCTTCGCGTGCTCGGAGAGGCCGAGGACGCCGACGAAGGCTTCCGGCTCTGGACGCGCCACGCGCCGGATGTGACGGTGGTGGACCTCGCCATGCGCGGCGCCGGTGGGCTGACGCTGCTGATGCGCGTGGCGGAGCGCTCGCCGGCCGCCCGTTGCCTGGTGTTCAGCATGTACGAGGATCCCCTGGTGGCGCAGCGCGCCCTCGAAGCGGGCGCCTGCGGCTACGTCACCAAGAGCAGCCAGCCGGAGGTGCTGGTGCAGGCCGTGCGCAGCGCGCACGCGGGGCAGGTCTACCTGAGTGCCGACATCGTGCAGGCCCGCGCGGCCATCGCGCAGGATGCCCGCCGGCTGGCGAGCCTGACCGGCAGGGAACACGAGATCTTCCGGCTGCTGGCGCAGGGCCGCAGCGTCGCGCAGATCGCGGGCTTGATGAACCTCAGCGCCAAGACGGTTGCCAACCACCAGTCCCAGATCCGGGACAAGCTGGATCTCGCCACGCCGGCGGCACTGGTGCATCTCGCCCTGCGGCATGGCCTCATCGGGCCTTCAGCCGCATCCCTATAGGGACACCCCGGACGCGCACCGGGAATTCCTCCCTGGCCGCCGGCGGCCGAACGGCTAGGCTCGGCGGCCACCATGCACCTGCTCCATCGTCACCTCGCGCTGCCCGTCTTCTGCGCCGTCGCGGCTTCCGCCGCGGCGCAGGAAACCCCCACGCTGCCCGAAGTGCGCGTGATCCGGCAGGCGCCGCTGCCTGGTTTCGGCATCCCGCGCGCGCTCTATCCGGGCAACGCGCAGCAGGCCGACGAGGCCGAGCGCCGCGACTCCGGCGCCACCAACCTGCCGGAGTTCATGAACCAGCGGCTGCAGGGCGTGATCGCCAACGATGTCCAGGGCAGCCCCTTCCAGGTCGACATCCTGTATCGCGGCCAGCGCCTGTCGCCGCTGCTCGGCACGCCGCAGGGCCTGTCGCTGTACCTCGATGGCGTGCGCATGAACCAGCCCTTCGGCGACATCGTCAGCTGGGACCTGCTGCCCGAAGCGGCGATCGCCGACCTGGTGCTGGTGCCCGGCTCGAATCCGCTCTATGGGCTGAACACGCTGGCCGGGGCGCTCGTGCTGAGCACCAAGTCGGGCCTGACGCATCCCGGCGGCGAGGCGGAGCTCTCCTTCGGCAGCGGCCAGCGCAAGCGGCTGGACCTCGCGCAGGGCTGGCGCAACGCGCAAGGCTCGCACCTGTTCGCGGCGGCGACGCTGTTCGACGAGGCGGGCTGGCGCGACCGCTCCCCCGGCAACCTGGAGAACGTGTTCCTGAAGTACGGGCGCGGGCAGGGCGACACCGACTGGAGCGTGAGCCTGCTGGTGGCGGGCAGCAATCTCACGGGCAACGGCCTCCTCAACGAATCGCTGGCGGCGATCGACTGGCGCGCCGTCTACACCGCGCCGGACCGCACGCGCAGCCGCGACGCCCTGCTGACGTTCCAGGGCACCCACGCGCTCGATGCGAAGACCACCATCGCACTGCAGGCCTGGCTGCGCGGCAGCCGGCGCGATGGCAGCACCGGCGACATCGCGGAGATCGACGACGACGATGCCGTGAGTCTCAGCCCGCCGCCCGCGGTGTTCAACCGCAGCCACTCGCGCCAGGAGGAGGCCGGCCTGGCACTGCAATGGAACCGCAGCTTCGGCAGGCACGACCTCACGCTCGGCGCCGAACTGGCCGCCAACCGGGTGCGGCACGACCAGTTCACGCGCGATGCGGTGTTCGACGCCGAGCGCAACGCGCTGCCGCAGCCAGGGGAGGACGAGGTGCACGAAGTGGCGCTGCGCGGTCGCAGCCGGCGCTACGCGCTGTTCGCGGCCGACATCGTCAAGCTGTCGCCGCGCGTGCAGCTCACGCCCTCGCTGCGCTGGAACGTGGTGCGTGTCGGGAACACGCTGGGCCATCCCGACCCGGCCGCGGACGAATCCTTCCGCTACAGCAGGCTGAATCCGGCCCTGGGGGCCAGCTACGTCGTGCGGGACGGTCTCGTGCTGTTCGGCAATGCCGGGCAGGGCAACCGCGTGCCCACGGCCCTCGAGCTGGGTTGCGCCGATCCCGCGCAGCCCTGCGTGCTGCCCACCGGCTTGCAGGCGGATCCGTTCCTCAAGCAGGTGGTCAGCCGCACTCTGGAGGCAGGCGTGCGCGGGCAGGCGGGCGGGAATGTGCAGTGGTCGGCCGCGGTGTTCCGCACCGACAACCGCGACGACATCCTGTTCGTGCGCTCCGGTGTGTCGCAGGCCGGCTTCTTCACCAACATCGACCGCACGCGCCGGCAGGGACTGGAGCTCGCGGCACAGGGCCGGCAAGGCCGGTGGGACTGGCTCGCGAGCTACACCCACGTCGACGCGACCTTCCAGTCCGGCGGCGTGTTGCCGGGTCCCTTGAGCACCGAGGAAGAACCCAACACCTTCCAGCCCGGCACCCGCATGGCGGGCGTGCCGCGCAATGTCATCAAGATGGCGGCGGGATGGCGCCCCGTGCCGCAATTGCGCCTCGGCCTCGATCTGCTGGCCGTGAGCGGCCAGCAGGTCGCAGGCAACGAGAGCGGCACGCGGCCGGAGCTGGGTCGGCTGGCGGGCCATGGCATCGTGAACGCACGCGCCAACTGGCGCTTCGCCCGCGGCTGGGAAGCCTGGCTGCGCGTCAACAACGTGGCCGACAGGCGCTACGCGAGCACCGCGGTCGGCAACCTGGATTTCTTCCCGGCCGGCCGCCCACTGGCGCCCGGAGAAGAGCCGCAGGCTGCACGGTTCCTCGGCCCCGGCGCACCGCGGAGCGCTTTCATCGGCTTGCGCTATTCCTGGGAGTAGCCAATGGGCTTGCTGGTGTTTCGTGCCCTGACGCCGATCCGCCCGCCTGGCCGAACTGCCCGGCCAGGAAGGCCTCGCCGCGCTCCAGCATGAAGTAGCGGAACGCCTCCGCCGCCGGCGAGAGGGTGCGCGCCAGCGCGTTGACGACGTGCCAGCGCCGCATCAAGGGCAGCCCTTCCGCCTCGGGCGTCGCGATCAGGCCGTGGGCGAGCTCCAGGCCGATCGTGTGCAGCGACAGCAGGCTCACGCCCATGCCGGCCATCACCGCCTGCTTGATCGCCTCGTTGCTCGCCATCTCCATCGCCACATGCGGCGACAGATGGTGCGCCTCGATGTACTCCTGCAGCGCGGCCCGCGTGCCGGATCCCTCCTCGCGCACGATGAACGCCTCGCGCGCAAGCGCCTGCGCCGGCACCAGCTCCAGCCGCGTGAAGGGGTGCTCCGGCGCCGTCACCAGCACATGGGGATGCAGCGCGAAGGGCTCGGCGCGCGTCGACCAGTCGGACGGCGGGCGCCCCATGATGGCCAGCTCCACCTCGCCCTCGCGCATCAGCCGCACGATCTCCCCGCGGTTGTGCGCCACCCGCAGGCGGATCTCGACGCCGGGGTGGTCCTGCCGGAACTGCGCCAGCAGCCGCGGCACGAAATACTTGGCGGTGCTGACCATCACGACGTCGAGCACGCCGGTCTTCAGCCCGCGCAGGTTGGCCACCATGTCCTCGGCGTCGCGCATGGCGGCCAGCACGCGCCGCGTGTGCGCCAGCACGTATTCGCCCACGGTCGTGAGCGATACCGAGCGGCTGGTGCGGTCGAACAGGGGCACTCCCACCTGCGCCTCCAGTTCCCGGATCTGCATCGAGACGGCCGGCGGGGTGAGCGCCAGTTCCTCCGCGGCGCGCGCGAAGTTCAGGTGCTTGCCCACGGCGGCAAACACCCGCAGCTGGCGCAGCGTGGCGTTCTTCATTCAGGGATGCTGAAGGATCGGATCAGAAGATCTGACTTCCGCTTCATGCTAGGCCTGCCTAGAGTGGCCCTCAATCGCTGCATCGGGCAGGGTTTGACGGAGATCAAGCATGAACAAGCCGGTCGAGGAAGGGATCATCACCGAGGCCAGGAAGCGCTACAGCGCCGGCGTCCTCAAGTACCGCCAGATGGGCTACTGGGACGCGGACTATACGCCGCGCGACACCGACGTCCTCTGCCTGTTCCGCATCACCCCGCAGGAGGGCGTGGATCCGATCGAGGCCGCCGCGGCGGTGGCCGGCGAATCGAGCACGGCGACGTGGACGGTGGTCTGGACCGACCGGCTCACGGCCTGCGACAGCTACCGCGCCAAGGCCTGGAAGGTCGAACCGGTTCCCGGCCAGCCGGGGCAGTTCTTCGCCTGGGTGGCCTATGACCTGATCCTGTTCGAGGAGGGCTCGATCGCCAACCTGACGGCCAGCCTGATCGGCAACGTGTTCTCGTTCAAGCCGCTGAAGGCGGTGCGGCTGGAAGACATCCGCATCCCGGTGGCGTACGTGAAGACGTTCAAGGGCCCGCCCACCGGCCTGGTGGTGGAGCGCGAACGGCTGGACAAGTTCGGGCGGCCGCTGCTGGGCGCCACCACCAAGCCCAAGCTGGGACTCTCGGGCCGCAACTACGGGCGGGTGATCTACGAGGGGCTCAAGGGCGGCCTCGACTTCATGAAGGACGACGAGAACATCAACTCGCAGCCCTTCATGCACTGGCGCGACCGCTTCCTCTACGTGATGGACGCGGTCAACAAGGCGAGCGCGGCCACCGGCGAGGTCAAGGGCTCCTACCTGAACGTCACCGCGGCCACGATGGAGGACATGTACGAGCGGGCGGAGTTCGCCCGCGACCTCGGTTCGGTCGTGGTCATGGTGGACCTGGTGGTCGGCTGGACCGGCATCCAGTCGATGTCGAACTGGTGCCGCCGCCACGACATGATCCTGCACATGCACCGCGCCGGCCACGGCACCTACACGCGGCAGAAGACGCACGGGGTGAGCTTCCGGGTGATCGCCAAGTGGCTGCGCCTGGCCGGCGTCGACCACCTGCACGCGGGCACGGCGGTGGGCAAGCTCGAAGGCGACCCGATGACGGTGCAGGGCTACTACCACGTGTGCCGCGACGCGCACACCCGCCAGGACCTGCCGCGCGGCCTGTTCTTCGACCAGGACTGGGCCGACCTGCGCAAGGTGATGCCGGTGGCCTCCGGCGGCATCCACGCCGGCCAGATGCACCAGCTGCTGGACCTGTTCGGCGACGACGTGATCCTGCAGTTCGGCGGCGGCACCATCGGCCACCCGGCCGGTGTGCAGGCCGGGGCGGTGGCCAACCGCGTCGCGCTGGAGGCGATGGTGAAGGCCCGCAACGAGGGCCGCGACATCCGCAGCGAGGGCCTCGACATCCTGGAGGCGGCGGCGCGCTTCTGCACGCCGCTGCGGCAGGCGCTGGAAACCTGGCGCGACGTGAGCTTCGACTACCAGTCCACCGACACGAGCGACTACGCCGTGACGCCCAGCCTCTCCCTCTGACGGAGCGCCTCGCCATGATGACCAACCCCACCGGCCGCCTGACGCAGGGCCAGTTCAGCTTCCTGCCGGACCTCGGCGACGCCGAGATCCTGGCCCAGATCGAGTACGGGCTGGGCCGCGGCTACGCCTGGAGCGTGGAGTACACCGACGACCCGCACCCGCGCAACACCTACTGGGAGATGTTCGGCATGCCGATGTTCGACCTGCGCGACGCCGCCGGCGTGCTGGCCGAAGTGCGGGCCTGCCGCGCCACCTTCCCGCAGCACTACATCCGGCTGGTGGCGTTCGATTCGACCCGCGGCGTGGAGTCGCTGGCCATGAGCTTCATCGTGAACCGGCCGGCCGAGGAGCCGGGCTTCGGGCTGGTGCGCCAGGAGGGGCAGGGCCGCACGATCCGCTACACGGTGCGCTGCTACGCGGCCGACCGGCCCGAATCGGCGCGCTACGGCGCCTGAACGCGGCCCGCGAACCGGAGCCCGCCCGATGGCCCTTCCCGCCTACGCCCGGCAGGCCCTGGCGGCCGTACCGGATCAAGCCCCGGCGCTGGCCGTGCCGGAGCAACCCCCGGCTGCGGCCGTGCCCCGCTCGGTGGCCGACGTGCTGCGGCAAAGCGAGGTGATGGCCGTGCTCGGGGAACTCGAGCGCGACCTGGTCGGCCTGGCCCCCGTGAAGCAGCGGATCCGCGACATCGCGGCCCTGCTGGTGGTCGACCGGCTGCGCGCCCAGGCGGGCCTGCAGGCGCAGGCGCCTTCGCTGCACATGTGCTTCACCGGCAATCCGGGCACCGGCAAGACCACGGTGGCGCTGCGCATGGCGCAGATCCTGCACCGCCTCGGTTACGTGCGCAAAGGCCACCTGGTGGCGGTGACGCGCGACGACCTGGTCGGCCAGTACATCGGCCACACCGCGCCCAAGACCCGCGAGGTGCTGAAGAAGGCCATGGGCGGCGTGCTGTT
>Ga0255338_1004915_pt1 | contig 13033 bp, 10 predicted proteins | sample MeOH1_35cm_T4_19_FD_203715 | JGI IMG/M metagenome (GOLD analysis project Ga0255338, IMG submission 203715) | Sandy soil microbial communities from University of British Columbia, Vancouver, Canada - MeOH1_35cm_T4_195 | ecosystem: Engineered > Artificial ecosystem > Sand microcosm > Unclassified ...
AAGCGACGCGGCGCGACTTGGGCTTTCGGCGCAGCACACTGCTGTCCGTGGGCAACCTCGTGCCGCTCAAGGGACATGACCTCACGATACGGGCGCTCGCCGCGCTGCCGGACTGCGATCTCGTGATTGCAGGCAGCGGTCCCGGGCATGACGGGCTCGTGGCGCTCGCCCGCGATGCCGGCGTCGCCGACCGCGTGCGATTCGTGGGTGTAGTCCCGCAGGAGGAGTTGCGCCGCTATTACGGCGCGGCGGATGCGCTCGTGCTCGCCTCCAGCCGCGAAGGCTGGGCGAACGTGCTGCTCGAGGCCATGGCGTGCGGAACGCCCGTGATCGCGACCGACGTCGGCGGCAGCGCCGAGGTCGTGGCCTCGCCGGCGGCCGGTCTGCTGGTAGGCGAGCGCACGCCTCATGCGCTGGTGGAAGCGGTGCACGCATTGTTCACCCACTATCCCGACCACCTCGCGACGCGGCGTTATGCGGAGCAATTCAGCTGGGCTGCCACGACTGCGGGGCAGCTCGATCTTTTCAACGACTTGCTCATGGCGCATCGCCCGTGTCCCGCGATGCGGACCGTGCGCGCGGCCGATGCGGGTTGAAAACCACCATGTGCGGCATATACGGCATATTGCAGCTTGACGGACACACCGCCGATCCGGCGCTCCTGCGCCGCATGGGCCGGATTACGGTGCACCGCGGACCCGACGACGAAGGCTTCCACGTCGACGGCGCCTGCGGCATCGGCATGCGGCGGCTCTCGATCATCGATCTCGCGGGCGGCCATCAGCCGCTCTCCAACGCGAACGGCACCGTCTGGCTCGTGTGCAACGGCGAGATCTACAACTTCCGCGAGCTGCGCCGCGAGCTCGAGGCGCGCGGCCATCGGTTCAAGACCGGCTCGGACAGCGAAGTCATCGTTCATGCCTACACGGAATATGGCGACGCATTCGTCGAGAAGCTGAACGGCATGTTCGGGCTCGCGTTGTGGGATGCCTCGCGCAAGCGGTTGATCCTCGGCCGCGACCGGCTCGGCGTGAAGCCCCTCTACGTGTACCGCGATGCGCGCTGCATCGCGTTCGCGTCGGAAGCAAAGGCGCTGCTCGCGCTGCCTGGCGTCACGCCGGAGATCGACGAGGCGGCGCTGCAGTCGTATCTCAATCTCGGCTATGTCGCCGCGCCGCACTGCCTGTTCCGCGGCATCGAGAAGCTGCCGCCGGCGACGCTCCTCGTCGCCGAGGGCCGGCGCGTCGCGCAACAACGGTACTGGCGCATTCCGCACACGACCGAACGCGGCATGACCGAAGGCGAATGGGTAGAGCAGGTGCGCGACCGCATCCGGGAATCCGTCCGCATGCAGATGGTGAGCGACGTGCCCATCGGGGCGTTTCTGTCGGGCGGCATCGATTCGAGCGCGGTCGTGGGTTTCATGGCCGCGCAGAGCGCGCAGCCCATACGCACCTATGCCATCGGGTTCAAAGGCGCGGCTGCGAACGAGTATTACAACGAGCTGCCTTACGCCCGGCGCGTGGCGGAGCGCTTCGGCACCGAGCATCAGGAGATCGTGGTCCGGCCGGACGTGGTGTCGCTGCTGCCGCGTCTGCTGTGGCACATGGACGAGCCGCTGTCCGATACGGCGTTCATCACGACTTATCTCGTGTCGGAGTTCGCGCGCCGGGATGTGACGGTGATTCTTTCCGGCGTCGGCGGCGACGAGCTGTTCGGCGGCTACCGCCGCTATCTCGGCAATCATTACCAGGCGTACTTCGATCACTTGCCCGCGTGGCTGCGGCGCACCGCTTCCGCGGTGGGCGGGCGCCTGCCGAGCGATCGGCATTCGCCGCTGCTCAATCTCTCGCGTCTCGCCAAGGGATTCCTCGAGAGCGCCGAGCTGCCGTTCGACGAGCGGTATCGCGCTTACGTGCAGGTGTTTCCGCCCGACGACGTCAGGCGCTTGCTGCGCGCAGACGTCGCGTCCGGACCGGACATGATAGGCAGCGCATTCCGGGACGCGCAGGGCCGCGATGCGCTGAACCGCATGCTGGCGGTCGATGCGCAGACGCAGTTGCCCGACGATCTGCTGCTGCTGACGGACAAGATGAGCATGGCGGTGTCGCTCGAATGCCGCGTGCCGCTGCTCGATCACGAGCTCGTCGAGCTCGCGGCGCGCATGCCGCAGGAGGTTAAGATCCGCGGCGGCCGGCTGAAGCACGTGCTCAAGGAAGCGGTGGCCGATCTCCTGCCGCGCGACATTCTCGATCGCAGCAAGCGCGGTTTCGGCACGCCGATGGGCGCCTGGCTCAAGCACGACCTGAAGCCCCTCGTGCGCGATCTCCTGTCGAAGTCCGCCGTGGAGCGGCGCGGGTTGTTCCGCTATCCGCCGGTGCAGGCGCTCATCGCATCGCACGAAGCGAACCGCATCGACGGCACGGACCGTCTGCTGGCATTGCTCAATCTGGAGGTCTGGTCCCGCATGTATCTCGACCGGCGCGCGCCCGACGACGTGACCACCGAGCTCAAGGAGGCGCTGGCGTGAAAATTCTCTACGTCTGTCACCGCTTTCCGTATCCGCCGAAGCGCGGCGGAAAGATCCGGCCGTTCAACATGGTGCGGCATCTCTCGGCCTCGGGGCATGACGTGACCGTGGCCTCGATCGCCCGCTCGCCCGACGAAGCGCAGGAAGCGCAGGGCATAGAAAAGTACTGCGCGCGCTACGAGATGGCCGAAGTGAGCAAGCCGGTGCAGGTGATGCGCATGGTATCGCGCCTGCCGACGCCGGTGCCGTCCTCGATGGGCTACTTCTACTCACCGGTGCTCGCGCGCCGGGTGCAGAACTTGCTTACGCGAACGCCCGTCGATCTGATCTTCGTTCACTGCTCGTCGGTCGCGCAGTATGTCGCAGGCATAAGCGGCATACCGAAGATCCTCGACTTCGGCGACATGGATTCCCAGAAGTGGCTCGAATACGCGGGCTACAAGCGATTTCCGTTGTCCGCAGGCTACTGGTTCGAGGGCAAGAAGCTCGAGCGTGAGGAAAAACGACTGGCCCGACTCTTCGATATGTGCACGGCAACGACCCTCGCGGAATGGCAGACGTTGGAGCAATACGGAACCGGCGTCGTCACGGACTGGTTTCCGAACGGCGTGGATGCGGCGTACTTCTCGCCCGGCGACGAAGCGTATGACGCCAATCAGATCTGTTTCGTGGGCCGGATGGATTACTACCCGAACCAGCAATGCATGCTCGAATTCTGCGAGAACGTGCTGCCGCTGCTGCGTCGTCGCAAGGCGGGCGTGAAGCTCGTGATCGTGGGCGCGGACCCGTCTCCCGCCGTGCTCAGGCTGGCCGAACTGCCCGGCGTAACCGTTACCGGGTCGGTGCCGGATGTGCGTCCCCACGTGCGCCGGTCGGCGCTCATGGTCGCGCCGCTCAACATCGCCCGCGGGACGCAGAACAAGATACTGGAAGCGATGGCGCTCGGCGTGCCGGTGGTCACGAGCCGCGTTGCCGCGGGCGGCGTCGATGCGATTCCCGACCAGCATTTCCTCGTGGCGTCCACGCCCGACGAATATGCAATCGCCATACTGCGTATCCTGGAGAGCGAGGACGAGCGCGCGCGCCTCGCCGTCGCGGGCCGCGCGCGCATGTTGTCGCATCACGATTGGGGCCGCTCGATGCGGCGTCTCGACGAAGTCATCGAGCGCTGCCTCTCGCGCCATCACGCGAGGCCGCACTGATCATGCGTATCCTCCACGTCCTCGATCACTCGATACCGCTGCACAGCGGCTATTCCTTTCGCACGCTCGCGATACTGCGGCAGCAGCGCGCGCTGGGATGGGAGACGGTGCACGTGACGAGCGCCAAGCACACGGTCGCGACCGCTCCGGTGGAGGAGGTCGATGGGTATATCTTCCATCGCACGCTGGCGAAAGGACGCCTCGCGGAGCGCCTGCCGGTGTGCGATCAGCTTGCCGTGATACTCGGCCTCGAGCGCCGCGTGTCGCAGCTCATACGCGAATTGAAGCCCGACGTGCTGCACGCCCATTCACCCAGCCTGAACGGCATCGCAGCGGTCATGGCCGCGCGGCGCCACGGCATGCCCGTGGTGTACGAAGTGCGTGCGCTGTGGGAGGACGGTGCCGTGGATCACGGCGTGACGAGCGCGGACGGGTGGCGTTACCGCGTGACGCGCGGGCTGGAAACGTGGGTGCTGCGGCGGGCGGATGCCGTGACGACCATTTGCGAAGGTCTCCGGCGCGAGATCGTGTCGCGCGGCATACCGGGGGACAAGGTCACCGTCATTCCCAATGCGGTCGATGCGCGGCGGTTTGCCTTCGGCGGCCGCGCCGATCCGATGCTTGCGCGCAGTCTGGGACTGGAAGGCGCGTGCGTTCTCGGATTCATCGGCTCGTTCTACGGTTACGAAGGTCTGGCGCTGCTCCTGCGCGCACTGCCGGCGATGGTCGACCGCATGCCGGCGATACGCGTGCTGCTCGTCGGCGGCGGTTACGAGGAGGAAGCGCTCAAGCGGCAGGCGGCAGCGGCCGGTCTCGCCGACAAAGTGATATTCGCGGGCCGTGTGCCGCACGACCGCGTGCAGGAGTACTACAACCTGGTGGACGTGTTCGTGTATCCGCGCGAGCGCACCCGCGTCACCGAGCTCGTCACGCCGTTGAAGCCGCTGGAAGCGATGGCGCAGGGGCGCGCGGTCGTCGCTTCGGACGTCGGCGGTCATCAGGAGCTCATCCGGACCGGGGAGACCGGATTGATGTTCCGCGCCGGCGATCCGCGCTCGCTGGCGGACACGGTGCTGCACCTGCTCGAGCATCCCGAGCTCGCGGCAGCGATGCGGAACAACGCGCGGCGTTATGTCGAGACCGAACGCAGCTGGGCGGCCAGCGTCGCGCGCTATGCCGGCGTCTACGCGAGATTGCTCAACGTAAGACTCTACGGACTTGCACACTGATGTGGCCCAAACTCATACCTCTGTTGCGTTGCCCGCTGTGCCGCGAGCGGCTGGCGGGCGCGACCTTCGACGGACATCGCCCGGTAGACCCGCGTAACGACGACTGGGTGGAGGCGGGTCTGCTCACCTGCAGCGGTTGCCGCACGTGGTTCCCCGTGATCCGCGGCGTGCCCGTGCTGCTGCCGTATACGACGCCCGCTCATCAGCAGTTCGCGCGCGAGCACGCGAGCCGCATCGCGACGCTCGCCATAGGCTGCAGCCCGGCCAATGGCACGGCCGTGCGCGGCGAACGGCTGGTCATGCAGTCCTTCTCCACCGAGTGGCTGGAGTACGACTTCGACGGCGTGATCTGGGAAATGGATTACGAGGATCACGAGCGCCGCTTCCTGAAGGAGATGGGCCGCTATGCGCCCGGCAAGGCGGAGCCCGGGCGGTTTCTCGAGATCGGCTGCGGGCTGGGCATCACCACCGCCATGGCGCAGAAGAATTTCGGCGGCGAGGCCGTCGGCGTGGACTTGAGCCTCGCGGCGTGGCGCGCAGCGGCCGTCCACCGCGACAACGCCGCGCTGCATTTCGTGCAGGCCTCCGTGTTCGCCCTGCCGTTCGAAGCGGCGACATTCGACACCGTTTATACGCGCGGCGTGCTGCACCACACCTACTCGACATACCAGGCGTACCGCGCGCTGGCGCCGCTCTGCCGGCCCGGCGGCACGCTCTACGTCTGGGTGTACGGACCGAAGTCCATCAACGACAACCTGTTCCGGCGCGCGGTGTACGGCTCCGAGCTGGTGATGCGCTTCGTGCTCAACCGCGGCCCGGCGTGGCTGTCGACCGCGAGCCTTGCGCCGTTCGCGCTCTCGTACATGGTCTTCAACCGCATGCGCCGCCGCAGAAATCCGCGTATCCAGAGCTACAACTACACGCGCGCGCTGCACGCCGCGCGCGATCGGTACACGCCGGAGTTCGCGCATCGCCACGACGCCGACGAGGTATGCCGCTGGTTCCGCGAAGCGGGGTACGCCGAGCTGGAAGTGGTCGACTGGCGCGAGATGCCGAGCGCGGATCACGACGACTATCGGCGCAATACCGGCGTGCGCGGACGGCGAGCCGCCATGGCGATCCAGCAGGAGCCGGCACGGCCCGCGAGCCGCGACGTGCCGGATGCGGCGCCCGTGCTGCGCGGCGTGCGAGAGCATGCGTAAGGAAAGGCAATCGGACGAGCTACTATGAAAATCAGCATATTCGGCCTGGGTTACGTCGGCGCGGTGTCGCTCGCATGCCTTGCCCGCGACGGCCATCCGGTGATCGGCGTCGACATCGACGAGGCGAAGCTCGACTTGATCCGGCAGGGCAGGACGCCGGTGGTGGAGGAGGGCATGGTCGAGCTCATGGCGCGCGCGGCGAAAAGCGGACGTGTCGCCGTGACGACCGACGTCGCGCGTGCGGTGCGGGACAGCGAGCTCTCCATCGTCTGCGTGGGCACGCCGTCCGCGCCCAACGGCAATCAGGACCAGTCGGCGATGCTCAACCTCGCGCGCGATCTGGGGCGGGCGATGCGCGAGAAAGCCGCCGGCCACGTCTTCGTGTTCCGCTCCACGCTCGTGCCCGGCACGGTCGAAGAGGTGCTGCGACCCATCCTGGAGCGCGAGTCGGGCAAGAAGGACGGCGTGGATTTCCATGTCTGCTTCCAGCCGGAGTTCCTGCGGGAAGGCACGTCGATCAGAGACTACGACAAGCCGCCTTTCACCATCGTCGGCGCGAATGCCGAAGCGCCGGCGGCGAAGCTGCGCGAGCTGTTCGGCGATCTCGACTGCGAGTTCTACGCGACGTCGATACGCGCGGCCGAAATGGTCAAGTACTGCTGCAACAACTTCCATGCGCTGAAGATCACGTTCGCGAACGAGACGGCGCGGCTGTGCGAAGCGCTCGGCGTCGACCCGTTCCAGGTCATGGATCTCGTGTGCCGCGACCGCCACCTCAACATCTCGGCGGCGTATCTCAAGCCCGGATTCGCGTTCGGCGGCTCGTGCCTGCCCAAGGATTTGCGCGCGACGACCTACATGTCCAAGATGCGCGACGTCGAGCTGCCGATGCACGCGAGCATCCTGCCGTCCAATCGCGCACACATCGAGCATGCCATCGCGAAAGTGCTCGCCAGCGGCAAACGCCGCGTCGGCATGATCGGGCTTTCCTTCAAGACCGGCACCGACGACTTGCGCGAAAGCCCGCTGGTGCTGCTTGCCGAGCACTTCATCGGCAAGGGGCTCAAGCTCCAGGTCTACGACCCCGAAGTGCATCTGTCGCGGCTGCTCGGCGCAAACCGCCGGTTCATTGAGCAGCACGTGCCGCACATCGGCTCGCTCATGCGCAGCGACATCGAAGGCGTCATCGCCGAGTCGGATGTCCTCGTCGTGGGCCTTGCCGACCAGCGCGTCTTCGATGTGCTGGAGCGCGAGGTGCGCCCCGACCAGACCGTGCTCGATCTGGTTCGCATGCCGCGCGGCACGAGTGTGCGCGGGCAGGTGATGGGATTGTGCTGGTGATGCGATCCGACCCGCGCACGGTGATGGAAGACGTCTCGCGCAAGATGGCGAAAGGCGCCGCGTGGATGGTGGCGGTGAGGCTGGCCGACCGGGGGCTGGGCCTCATCAACACGATGATCCTCGCCCGGCTGCTCGTGCCGCAGGATTTCGGGCTCGTCGCCATGGCCACGGCCCTGCTCGGCATGATCGAGATCATGAGCGCGTTCAGCTTCGATCTGGCGCTCATACAGAACCAGAACGCGGAGCGCCGGCATTACGACACGGCGTGGACCTTCAACGTGCTCTTCGGCGCGTTCACCGGCATCGTTCTCGCCGTGCTCGCGGTGCCGGCCGCGCACTTCTTTTCCGATCCTCGCGTGGAAGCCGTCGTCTATGTGCTCGCTGCAGCGGCATTCCTGCAGAGCTTCCAGAACATCGGCATCGTCGCTTTCCGCAAGGAGCTGGATTTTCGCAAGGAGTTCATTCTGCTGGGGCTGCAGAAGGCGGTCGCAGTGGTCGCGACACTGATACTGGCTTACGTGCTGCGCAACTACTGGGCGCTCGTCATCGGGATACTGCTTTCCAAGGTCGCGAGCGTCGCCGTGAGCTACTGGATACATCCGTACCGCGCGCGATTCTCCCTGGCGGCGGCACGCGAGCTGATGCGGTTCTCTTCCTGGATGCTGTTGAACAACATGGTCGTCTTTGCCGCGGTGAAGGGATACGACTTCATCATCGGCCGGCTCGCGGGCGCGCACGGCCTGGGTCTGTATTCCGTCGCGTACGAGATCTCCAACCTGCCGACGACCGAGCTCGTGAACCCCGTATCGCGGGCGATATTTCCGGGATTTTCGAGGCTCACGGGCGATCCCGACCATCTGCGAACCGTATTTCTGCGCGTGGCGGCGCTCGCTGCGCTCATCACGTTTCCGGCCGGCGCCGGGATCGCCGCCCTGGCCGAGCCGCTGGTGCGCCTGCTGCTCGGCGCGCAGTGGCTGCAAGCCGCGCCGCTGATCCAGGTCCTCGCGATTTACGGCGTCATGAGAGCGCTGCATGCAGGAACGGGCGACGTCTACCTCGCGCTCGGCGTGCACCGCGTGATCGCGCTCATCAATCTGCCGCACATACTCGTGGGATGGCCGGTGATGGTCTACTTCTACGGGAGGTACGGCATCGAAGGCGCGGCGTGGTCGGTGTTGTGCGCTTCGGCGGTCGGGGTCGCGCTCAATGTCGCGATCATAATGCGGGTGCTCGAGCTGCGGGTATCGGATCTGGCCGGCTGCTACTGGCGGCCGCTCGCCGCGGTGGCCGCCATGCTGGTCGTCGTGAACGGTCTCACCCGACTGTGGCCGCCTGCCGCGAGCACCGGGATGCTTGCGCTGCAAATGATGGCCTATGTGCTCGCCGGCGCGGTGACGTTCGGCGGAACGCTCCTCGTGCTGTGGATCGCTTCGCAGCGCCCGGACGGCGCCGAGCGTGTCCTGCTGGACCGGTTGGTGCCCCGCAAGCTCGTCTCCTACGCCGGCAACGGTTGACGCCTCCATGGATACCACGACCGATACCGCCCGTAGAGCCGCAGCCCCTCACGCGCCTTTTTTCTTCGCGCGAGCGTCGCGGGACGGCGTGCAGGTGCGGGGACAGGCGGCCTGCGCCTTGGGCCACAAGCTCGTGCGGCCGGACGGAACGGCGGACGGCATATACGCCGAGTGGCATTGGGACGGCCGCACGTTGCGCGTGACGAACGATCGTTACGGCTTTTGTCCGCTGTACTGCTATCACGACGGGAACGAGATCGGCATTTCGCCCTCGGTTGCGCCCCTGATCGCCGCCGGGGCAAGCAACGAGCTCGACGAAGCCGGCCTCGCCGTGGCGCTGCGACTGGGCCAGTTCATAGGCGACGATACGCCGTTCCGTCACATCCGCTGTCTGCCGCCCAACGCGACGCTCACCTGGGACGGCAGCCTTGAGCTGCGCGGCGGGTACGAGTTCCGCAAGCCGCTGTGGGGCATCTCGCGCCGGGATGCGATGGACACCTATCGCGACCTGTTCCGGAAGTCGATGGAGCGGCGGCGGCCGCGAAGCGCAAACTTCGCCGTGCCTCTGAGCGGAGGACGGGATTCGCGCCACATCCTGTTCGAGCTGTGCCAGACAGGGTTCCGGCCCGGGGTGTGCATTACGGCGCTGCAATATCCCGACGACGCCCGCGTTGCCGGCATCGTCAGCCGGGAGCTCGGGATCGAGCATGCCGTGATCGCGCAGGAGCGCGACCCCTTCGAGCTCGAGATGCGGAAGAATCACGTCACGAACTTCGGCGTCGACGAGGGGACGTGGCCGCTGCTGCTGGCGGAGTTTTTCGCCGAGCGCCGGATCGACACGATCTATGACGGCATCGCGGGCGATGTGCTGTCGGCAGGGCTGTTTCTCACGCCGGCCGTCGATGCGCTGTTCCGGACCCGCAACGTTGCAGACATCGCCGCGCAGCTGCTGCCCGACAACGAGCCGCTTCTCGCCATGCTGCTCGCGCCGCAGATGCTGCAGCGGCTGCCGCGCGGGCTGGCCCTCGAGAGAATGGCCGCCGAAGTGGCGTGCCATCTCGACGCCCACAATCCTGCGACGTCGTTCTTCTTCTGGAACCGAACGCGCCGCAAGATCGCGCAAACGCCGTACGGGATGCTCTCCGGACCGTTCACCGTCTACGCGCCTTACCTCGATCACGATCTCTACGATTTTCTTGCCGCATTGCCGGCGGACATCATCATGGATCACGCCTTCCACACGGACGTCATAAAGACGGCCTACCCCGGGTGGTCGCATCTGCCTTTCGAGGACAAGGCCCTGCCCGGTCACGATTTCTCCGCACAGCACGCAGAGTTCGCCCGGAGCTTCAGCCAATTCGCGGGCCTGCTTCCCCGCAGCAGCTGGATACGCCAGCCGTCGTTCAGCGCGCGGCTGCTTGCGAGCCGCGTCAGCAAGTCTTTCGCACGGACATCCAATTGGTATTTGCGCCCCGCGCTGTGGGTATTCCAGCTGGAGGGGCTTGCACGCTCAGGACCAAGGAGGGCCCATGGATAAAGTCGTACAGTCGACGGCAGTCTACGACCGGATATTCTCGGAAGGCGGCTATCAGGGCATCTACGATCTGCCCTATCGCCACTCCGCCTACTATCCCCTGTTCAAGCGGGTGTTGCGCGAGCTCGTCCGGCACGGCTCGAAATCCGTTCTGGAGGTCGGTTGCGGCACCGGCGCTTTCGCTCACATGGTCCTGGAGAAATCCAGGCTCGCGTACCAGGGATTCGACTTCAGCACCGTGGCGGTCAACAGGGCGGTCGCCCGCACGCGCCGGTCCTATCCGTTCTACGTGGGCGATGCGACTGCTGCATCCACGTACGAGGGGCGGCATTTCGACGCCATCGTCTGCACCGAGGTGCTCGAGCACGTCGAGCGGGATCTGGAGGCGATCTCGAAGTGGAAGCGCGGCACGTTTTGCATCTGCAGCGTCCCGAACTTCGACTCCGAGACGCACGTTCGCTACTTCCGCTCCGCTGAGGAGGTCCGCTCGCGGTACGGGCAGCTCATCGACATCGAGCGTGTGACGCTCATCAAGAAGCCGGTGCTGTCGGACATCTCCCTGCCCAATGTGCTGCGCGCCCTGCGCTGGAACCGGTACCGGCCGCGCCGCTTCATGGAAATCCTCGGCATCGGGACATTCGAATCGATCGGCGGGTGGTTTCTGTTCTCCGGCACCCGGCGATAACTGGAGACTCGCGCCATGTTCGACAAGATGATCCGATATCGCGCGCCGATCACCGACAGGCGCGTGCGCTTCGCGCTCGCCGGCTGCGGCCGCATCGGCGCCAATCACATCTCCGCCGTGGAGAAGCACTGGGAGCGCGCGGAGATGGTGGCGGTGTGCGACCACGAGCCGGCGGCGGTGCAGTCCGCCGTGGCGAGGACCGGAGCGAAGGGGTACGGCGACCTCGCGGCGCTACTCGCGGACAGCAATGCCGACATCGTCATCCTGGCCACCCCGAGCGGTCTGCACCCGGCGCAGGCGATGGAGATCGCGCGCTCGGGCCGTCACGTCATGACGGAAAAGCCCATGGCCACGCGCTGGGAAGACGGCAAGCGCATGGTGCAGGCCTGCGACGCCGGCGGCGTGCGTCTCTTCGTGGTGAAGCAACTCCGCTTCAACGCGACGCTGCAGGCGTTGAAGTGGGCGATGGAGGAGAACCGCTTCGGCCGCATCTACATGGTGACGGTCAATGTCTTCTGGTCGCGACCCCAATCGTACTACGACAGCTCGCGGTGGCGCGGCACCTGGGAATTCGACGGCGGCGCATTCATGAATCAGGCGAGCCACTACGTCGATCTGCTCGACTGGCTCATCGGGCCGGTCGAAAGCGTGCAGGCCTATACCGCAACGCTCGCGCGCGACATCGAGGTCGAGGACAGCGGCGTCATGAGCGTGAAGTGGCGCTCCGGCGCGCTGGGCTCGGTGAACGTGACCATGCTCACCTATCCGAAGAACATGGAGAGCTCCATCACGGTCATCGGAGAGAAAGGCACGGCACGGGTCGGCGGCGTCGCCGGCAACGAGATCCAGCACTGGGAATTCGCGGATGCGCATCCCGACGACGAGCAGATTCGCAGGGGCGAGTTCCCGGCGGACGCCCCTTACGGCTACGGCCACCCGATGTATTACGACAACGTGATCAAGGTCCTGCGCGGCGAAGCCGATCCCGAGACCGACGGGCGGGAAGGGCTCAAGTCGCTGGAGCTCCTGATCGCCACCTATCTTTCCGCGCGCGACGGACGGCGCGTTTCACTTCCGCTGGATTACTGACATGAGCAAACGCGAAGAGCTTTATACGGCGCATCCGACGGCGATCGTGGACGACGGCGCGCAGATCGGCCCGGGCACGCGGATCTGGCACTGGGTGCATGTGTCCGGCGGCGCCGTCATCGGCGTGAAATGCTCGCTGGGGCAGAACGTGTACGTGGGGAGCAAAGTCGTCATCGGAGACAACGTGCGCATCCAGAACAACGTCTCCGTGTACGACGAGGTCAGTCTCGAGGACGACGTGTTCTGCGGTCCGAGCATGGTCTTCACCAACGTCATCAATCCGCGCAGCCACGTGTCGCGCAAAAACGAGTACCGCCGGACGCTCGTCAAGCGCGGCGCCTCCATAGGCGCCAACGCGACCATCGTCTGCGGCAACACGATAGGCCGCTACGCCATGGTGGGCGCCGGCGCGGTCGTGACCAAAGACGTGCCGGACTATGCGCTCGTGATCGGCACGCCGGCACGGCAGCTGGGATGGGTCTGCCGATGCGGCGAGCGGTTGCGCGCGGCCGACGGCGCGACGGCCTGCCACGCCTGCGGATCGAGCTACCGCATACGGGAAGGGCGCTGCGAGACGGCCGAGTGAACGGCATCAATCAACAGGGACAGTCATGAAAACGGAATTCGTAGATCTCGGGAAGCAGTATCGCGTGCTGAAGAGCGCCATCGATATGCGGATACAGGCGGTGCTCGATCACGGGCAGTTC
>Ga0255338_1004917_pt1 | contig 13031 bp, 15 predicted proteins | sample MeOH1_35cm_T4_19_FD_203715 | JGI IMG/M metagenome (GOLD analysis project Ga0255338, IMG submission 203715) | Sandy soil microbial communities from University of British Columbia, Vancouver, Canada - MeOH1_35cm_T4_195 | ecosystem: Engineered > Artificial ecosystem > Sand microcosm > Unclassified ...
CAGACGGGCAAGAATTTGGCGCTCAAGCCCTTCCATGGCGTCGGCCTCTGAGTCGGTCTCGTGATCGTATCCCAACAGGTGCAGATAGCCATGCACGACAAGATGGGCCAGATGGTGGAGAACGGGTTTTTCTTCCTCGTCCGCCTCGCGCGCCAGGGTCTCGTAGGCGACGATGACATCGCCGAGCAGCGCGGGAACCCCGGCGATTTTCGGCGCAGCCGCCGGAAATGACAGGACATTCGTCGGCTTGTCGATCTTGCGCCACTCGCGGTTGAGCGCCCGGATCGCCGCGTCATCGGTAAGGATGACGCTCATTTCGCCCGCCGCCGGCTCGAAGGCGGCCGCTGCGGCAATCGCCGTTCGGACGGTATCCTCCGCCTCCGGCAGTTGCTCCCAGTGCGGCGATTGCACGTCGAAATCGATTTCGGGCGCGGTCACGCGCTGCTTAACCGCTGCGCTCATGCCTTACCTTTGGTCTCGGGGGTGACGCGGTCATAGGCCGCGACGATACGCGCCACCAGTTCATGGCGGATGACGTCGTCATGACTGAAGGCGACGTGGCCGATGCCCTCGACATCCTTGAGCAGCCTGATGGCCTCGGCGAGGCCGGACGGCTGGCCGCCCGGCAGGTCGACCTGGCTCGGGTCGCCGGTCACGATCATGCGGCTGTTCTCGCCCAAACGGGTCAAGAACATCTTCATCTGCATCGACGTCGTGTTCTGCGCTTCGTCGAGAATGACGCAGGCATTCGACAAAGTGCGGCCGCGCATGAAGGCGAGCGGCGCGATCTCGATCTCGCCGTCCTGCAGCGCGCGTTCGACGATGCGCGCATCCATCAGGTCGTACAGCGCGTCGTAGATCGGACGCAGATATGGATCGACTTTCTCGCGCATGTCGCCGGGCAGGAAGCCGAGCCGTTCGCCCGCTTCCACCGCCGGCCGCGACAGGATGATGCGATCGACTTCCTTGCGCTCGAACATCTGCACGGCTTGCGCGACGGCGAGCCAGGTCTTGCCGGTGCCGGCCGGGCCGGTGCCGAAGACGAGCGAATGACGCTTGAGCGCGCGGATATAGGCGCTTTGCGCGGCGGTGCGGGCACGCACGGGCCGCTTGCGCAGATTGATTTCTTCAAATGAGGGACGCCCGCCTTCGGCCGCGTAATCGAACAGCGAGCCTTGCGCGATCGCCTGGCGGATCGCGCCTTCGACGTCGCCTTGGCTGAGATCGCGGCCGCGCTTGGTCTGCTCGTACAAGCCTTCCAGCACATGACGGGCCTGTTCGCAGCCCGACCGCGAGCCCTCGAGCGTAACGTGATTGCCGCGCTGGTCAGCGACGATCCCGAGCCGGCGCTCGATCAGTGCGAGATTTTGCCCGTACTGTCCGAAGAGGATGGAAGCGAGCTTGTTGTCCTCGAAAGCCAGCACGACTTGCGTGGTCGCCGTCTCTTCCGAGGCGGCGGCGGTCGGGATCACGGGATCCGAAGTGCGCAAAGGTGGCTCTATGCTCCAGCTTCAACCAGGACCGGCGCCGCAGCGCCGTCGGTCAGTTCCCCGAACAAGGTATTGGTGCCCAGCGACGTGATCGCCACCGGAACGACGGTGCCAATCAACGAGGCCGGGGCCATGACCTGTACCGCCTGCAAATATGGGGACTTGCCGACCAGTTGCCCAGGGAGCCGTCCGGGCTTTTCAAGGAGGATGGGGACAGTTTTTCCGACGAATGCGGCGTTAAAGTCACGCTGCTGGCGGGCGATCAGGGCCTGAAGCCGGTACAAACGTTCGGTTTTCTCTTCCGGCGGCACCTGGTCGTCCATGTCGGCTGCCGGGGTTCCCGGGCGCGGCGAGTAGGCGAAAGTGTAGGCGCCCGCGTAGCCCACGGCCTCGACCAGGCTGAGCGTGTCCTCGAAATCCTGCGCCGTCTCGCCGGGGAAGCCGACGATGAAGTCGGAGGTGAAGGCGAGGTCCGGGCGCACCGCGCGCAGCCGCGCGATCACGTCGAGATAGTGCTGCCGCGTGTGCTTGCGGTTCATCGCCGCGAGGATGCGGTCGGAACCCGACTGCACCGGCAGATGCACATAGGGCATCAGCTCCGGCAGATCGCCATGGGCGGCGATCAGGTCGTCGTCCATGTCGTTGGGATGGCTCGTGGTGTAACGCAGCCGCGCGATGCCGGGCACGCGCGCCAGCCGGCGCAGCAATTGGCCGAACGTCGCCGGCGTGCCGCTCGCATCGTCGCCGTGATAGGCGTTGACGTTCTGGCCGATGAGCGTGACTTCGCGCACGCCCGCCTCAGTGAGCCGCGTCACTTCCTCGGCGATCTTCTCGACCGGGCGCGAGACTTCGGCGCCGCGCGTATAGGGCACCACGCAGAAGGTGCAGAATTTATCGCAGCCTTCCTGCACGGTGACGAAAGCGGCGATGCCGCGTTTGGCGATTTCTTCGCGCTTGGGCAGCGCGAGTGCGTCGAACTTGTCTTCGACCGGAAACTCGGTGTCGATGACCTTCTCGCCGCGCTCCGCGCGCGCGATCATCTCCGGCAGACGATGATAGTTCTGCGAGCCGACGACGAGATCGACCGCGCCGGCGCGGCGCATGATCTCGCGGCCCTCGGCCTGCGCGACGCAGCCGGCCACCGCGATCAGCATCTGCCGGCCTTCACGCGCCGCTTCTTCCTTCATCACGCGCAGCCGGCCGATCTCGGAATAGACTTTCTCGGCGGCCTTCTCGCGGATGTTGCAGGTGTTGAGGATGACGAGATCGGCGCCCTCAGGTCCCCCGGCCTCGGCGAATCCGGCCGGCGCCAAGGTGTCCGCCATACGATTGGAGTCGTAGACGTTCATCTGGCAGCCGAAGGATTTGACGTGGACTTTGCGCGTGTTGCTCATACCGTCTCGGGGCAGTTTATCCGTCATGGCCGGGCAACCGGGTCCGGCCTTCGGCCGGCCCGGCTGTAAACGTGTCCCGGCTATCCACGTCTTTGAATAAATTTAAGAATTTAAGACGTGGACGCCCAGCATAAAGCCGGGCATGACGACAGCCGGGGCCCTCTTACCCCTTCCGGGCCCAAAAATAAACGCCGGGCTATTCGGCCGCTGCCGCGGTGGTCTGTGCCGCCGGCTGGGGTTGGCTCGGCGGCATGGGGCGGCCGCGCAGGGCGCTCACCATCAGCCGGCGCACGTCGTCGTGCAATTTGCGCGTCATCGCCTTGCGGTCGAGCGTGCCATCGGCGGGCACCGGCGTGCCGTAACTGATCACCGCATCGACCACGCCTTCAGCGACGAAGCGTTTGATGTGCGGCATGAAGTCGAGATCGCCGTACCACGCGACCAGCGGCCGCTGGTTGCGGCTCATCGGCATGCCCTGCTGACCCGTATACGTGATCGATATCGGTTGGATCAGAATGGCGTCGGCGCCGCTTTGATGCGCGGCCGCCGCATCCTCGACGCTGCCGAGCAGCGCGGAGCGGAACGGCAATACACGGTTGCCGTCGCTGGAGGTGCCTTCGGCGAACAGCACCACCGACGTGCCGCTCGACAAGCGTTGCACGATCTGGCTCACGGCGTCGCCGGTCTGGTGACGGCGCGTGCGATCGACGAAGACCGTGCGCTGTATTTTCGCGGTGATGCCGACCAGCGGCCAACTCGCCACTTCGCGCTTGGCGACGAAAGCGACCGGCGCGATCGAGCCGATCGCCACGATGTCGGACCAGGACACATGATTGGACACGAACAGCACGGCACGGTCGCGCACGGGCGTACCGACTATACGCACGCGGATGCGCAACAACGCGCACAGCACGGTGTAATAGTTCGATGCGATGAAGCCCCATCCCGGCAGGCCGAGCTTGCCGAGCAACCATTGCACGGAGATCAACAGCGGCGTCATCGTGAAGAAGAACGCCGCGATGAACAGGCCGCGCAGCATAGGTGCCCCCTCTATACCGCCCGCGCTCTATTTCTTCTCGTCGGTGAGCGGCACGGCGTAGAGCTCGAGCCGGTGATCGATGAGCTTGTAGCCGAGCTTGCGTGCGACTTCCGCCTGGAGGCGTTCGATCTCTTCCGATTGGAATTCGATCACTTCGCCGGTGCGCAGATTGATGAGATGGTCGTGATGCGCTTCCGACGATGTCTCGTAGCGGGCGCGGCCGTCGCGGAAGTCGTGCTTCTCGATGATGCCCGCGTCTTCGAACAGGCGCACGGTGCGGTAGACCGTCGAGATCGAAATGCGGTCATCGACCTTGGCGCAGCGGCGGTACAGCTCCTCGACATCGGGATGGTCTTCCGATTCGGCCAGCACGCGCGCAATGACGCGCCGCTGTTCGGTCATGCGCATGCCTTTGGATGCGCAGAGGGCCTCGATGTTCTTGCGTTCAAGCGGGGATTTGTCCGGCGTCGTCACGTTTCCAGCACTCGATTGTTCGCGGGCCCGGCTCTTCTAGCACACCGCGCCCGCCGGGGAATGCGTTGATTGCGGGTCAGGCTAGGTCGCGGCGCAGAACCAATGCGGCCGACGGTTTGCCTGCGGCTCCGGGATAATAATTGGGTCTGCGGCCGACGTCGCGAAAGCCCGCGCGGCGATAAAGCCGGATCGCCGCATTATTATTTTCGTCTACTTCTAAAAACACGCTGGCAACGCCGAGGCCCGCGAGACGCCGCAGGTGCAACGTCAAGAGACCGCGGCCGATGCCGTGGCCGCGACGCGCGGCGGTAACGGCGACCGATAGGATTTCAGCCTCATCGGCGGCGCGCCGCGACAGGATGAAGCCTAAGAGCTTGCCGCGCAGCACCGCGCGGTGCGCCGTGACCGCGCGGTCGATGAGCAGCGTCTCGACTTCCTGCTCGCTCCAACCGCGATGAAACGAGGCCGCATGCAGCGCCGCGATCGCCGCGGCATCGCGCGGGCTTGCCTCGACGAACGCGGGCTCGCCGCGCCCGAGCAAGTTTCCGAAAAAGCCGATCATCGCCGCGATAGCTGCGAAGCTTCCTGCGGCAGCGCGTCCGGCGGTTTGAGGTAAAGCGGTCGCGGCGCCACGCCGGTTTCGGCGACGGCGGCGCCGACCTGCGCCACCCAGTCGATGTCGGGTGCGCCTTTCTGCTCGACCGCCCGCGGCTTGCGCTCGTCGGTTGGCCACGCGCCCGCGATCAACTCGGCGGCGGTGCCGACGATGCGCGGGGCGCCGCTATTGGCGGCCGCGCGCACGGCTTCGCGCAAGGGCGCAACGCGCGGCGCCACCAAGGTGCGGCCGCCGGGGCCGAAGACCTGCAGATAGACCTGCTCGTGCCGTGCATCGATCGCGGCGACCACCGGGATGGTGTCGTCGGCGGCGATCAGCGGCGTCGCATAAGCGGCAAGCGTCGACAGGCCGACAGCGGGTTTGCCGGCGGCGAGTGCGATACCGCGCGCGGCGGCGATGCCGACGCGCAGGCCGGTGAAGCTGCCCGGGCCGATGGTGACGGCGATACGATCGAGCGCGGTGAAGGCGAGGCCGGCGCGGTCCATCACGCGCTTGATGAGCGGCATCAGCGCTTCGGCGTGACCGCGCTGCATGACGAGCTGCTCATGCGCGACAATGCCGCCTTGCTCGGTGTCGAGCACGGCGGCGGAGCAGGCCTCGAGTGCGGTATCGATGGCAAGGACGCGCATAAGATTCACTTTAGCATCGTCGCGCGTCTGGCGAATGCATTCTCTGTCGTCGTCCCCGCGAAAGCGGGGACGAAAGTACGCCGCAGCATCAGCTCGGCCTCATGGTGAGGAGCCGCGCGCAGCGCGGCGTCTCGAACCATGGGGCCGCCCCCATCCTTCGAGACGCGGCCTTCGGCCGCTCCTCAGGATGAGGGCGGAAGGTTGCGGCGGTCGCCCGGGACGACAGCTCGCTAAACCGGACGGACTTCCGTCACTTCCGGCACGAAGTGGCGCAAGAGGTTCTGGATGCCGTGCTTGAGCGTCGCGGTCGACGACGGGCAGCCGGAGCAAGCGCCTTTCATGTGCAGATAGACGATGCCTTCCTTGTAGCCCTTGAAGGTGATGTCGCCGCCGTCGCCGGCCACCGCCGGGCGCACGCGCGTCTCGATCAGATCCTTGATCAGGGTGACGGTCTCCTCGTCGGCGGCATCGAAGAACTCGTCATCGGCCTTGGCCTCGGCTTCGTGCGCCAAGAGCGGTGCGCCGGAGAGGTAGTGCTCCATGATGGCGCCGAGGATCGCCGGCTTCATCTGCTGCCACTCGCCGTCGGTTTTGGTGACCGAGATGAAGTCGCTGCCGAAGAACACGCCGCCGACATTCGGGATGTCGAACAGGCGTTCGGCGAGCGGGGATTGCGTGGCGGCCTCGCGGCTCGACATGTCGAGCGTGCCCTGTTCGAGCACGGCGCGGCCGGGGAGGAATTTCAGCGTCGCCGGGTTCGGCGTGGCTTCGGTCTGGATGAACATGAAGATCTCCTATCGCACCCGGGTTCAAGGCCCGGTGGACGCTTGAATACATGGGGTTTTTGCGGCGGGAGGTCAACCGGACCGGGCACCGTCGCCGGCAGGCGGCGGTGGTGTGGGATGGCCGACGGTTACTTCGGTGCCATCACGCGCAACCGGTGGCCGTCGGGATCGAGAGCGACGAAGGTATAGCCGAAATCCATCTCCGTCGGTTCCTGGACGATGCGCAGCCCGCGCGCCTTCCAGTCCGCATGGCAGGTCGTTATCGCCTGACGGTCGCTCACGCCGAAATCGAGCTCCATGGCGCCTGGTGTGCCGGCCGCGACCGGCGCGGCGTCGCCGCGCGCCCACAGGCCGAGCATCAGCGGCGGCAGCGGGAACATGGCGAAGTTTTTCGCGTGCTCGACAGGCTGGCGGCCGAACAGCTCCGCATAGAAGGCGGTGCTTTTGGCGACGTCCGCGACGTAGAGAACGATGAGACGGAAATTGAGCATGACAGGTCTCCTGGTTGGGAGGCCGGTCTAATCTCGACCGCTGTCAGTTTTTGTCAGCAGCGCGATAGGAATTATTACGGACGGATGCCTTCGGCCAGCCGCCATTCTTTCAACAGCACCTGACGCCGCCGCGGATACCGAATGTCGGTCTGGGCGATGGTCGCGATCCGGTCGGTGCGGAAATGGCGAAAGCTCCGGCGCAATTCGCACCAGGCCGCAACGACCCGTGCGCGCTCGAAGAAGCCGATCGCAAACGGCCAGATGCGGCGCCGCGATTCCGCGCCCGCCTTGTCGCGATAGGTGATGTCGAGCTTGCGTTCGGCGCGGATCGCCTGGCGGATGGAAGCGAGTTCGGCGTCGCCGGCCGCGACCGGCGCGTCAGGCCCGACTAACAGCGTCGAGGCATCGAGCTTGTCGCGCAGATCCGGCGGCAACACGGCGGCGATCTTCGCCAGCGCGTCGCGCGCCGCAGCGGCGAGACGCGTGTCGCCGCGTTTGGCGACCCAGCGCGAACCGAGCACGAGAGCCTCGATCTCTTCTTCCGAGAACATCAGCGGCGGCAGCATGAAGCCGGGCTGCAGCACGTAACCGAGCCCCGGCTCGCCATCGATGCGCGCGCCTTGTGCTTGTAACGTTGCGATGTCGCGATAGAGCGTGCGCAGGCTGATATCGAGTTCACGTGCCAAGCTGCGGCCGCTCACCGGGTTCCGATGGCGGCGAAGGATCTGGACGAGATCGAGTAACCGTTCCGCGCGCGACACCGCAGCACCTTCGCGAGATACTTATGCGCGACAGTCTAGCACGACCGACAGTGCCGATCGTGCGTTAGGCCATCGCCTCGAGTTCGTCGTCGTTGAGGTGGCCGGGCACGATGGCGACGGGAATGGGGAAGCTGCCGGCGCTCTTGGCGACGCTGGTGACGAGCGGGCCGGGGCCTTCCTTGCCGATGCCGGCGGCGAGCACCAGGATGCCGATGTCGGCGTCGTCGTCGATCAGCTTGACGATCTCCTCGGCGGTGTCGCCTTCGCGGATGACGCGGTCCGGGTTGATGTCGGCGATTTCCTTCGCGCGTGCCGCGAACTGGTCGAGCGCGGCATTCGCCGCCTCCATCTGCTCGGCCTTCATGATGTCGGCTACGCCGAGCCACTGCTGGTTGCGGTCGCCCGGCTCGATCACGCGCAGCATCACGATCTGCGAGCCGGTGCGGCCCGCGCGCTTGGCGGCCCAGAACACGGCGCGGTCACATTCTTCGGTCTCGTCGATGATGACGAGATATTTGCGCTTGTGACCGGCCTCGTAGCTGCGCCGCTTGCTGCTCATGCTCGCCCCCGTTCGTCCGCCACGCGATGGTCGCGGACGCACAAGGCATGGATGGTGGCATGGCGCCTGCCGCGCTTACAAGCGGCTGAGACTACCGCCGCACGAAGCCGACGATGTCCTTGACCGCCTTCATGGTATCGGCGGCGATCACGCGGGCGCGGTCGGAACCCTCGGCGAGCACCGAGTCGATATAGACCGGGTCCTGCACCAGCTTCTTCATCTCGGCGCCGATCGGCCCGAGCTTGGCGACGGCGAGGTCGACCAGCGCCGACTTGAAGGTCGAGAACTGCCCGCCGCCGAATTCGCCGAGCACCTGCGCTTTGCTCTTCTCGCTCAGCGCGGCATAGATGCCGACGAGATTGTCGGCTTCGGGCCGCGGCTCGAGACCCTTCTCTTCGCTCGGCAGCGGTTCCGGGTCGGTCTTGGCCTTGCGGATCTTCTGCGCGATCGCATCGGCATCGTCGGTCAGATTGATGCGAGAATAATCCGACGCATCCGACTTCGACATCTTCTTGGCGCCGTCGCGCAGCGACATCACGCGCGTCGCCGGCCCTTGGATGATCGGCTCCGGCTGCGGAAAGAACATGTCGCCATAGCCGTGGTTCTGAATCGACGGGCCGTAGTCGTTGTTGAACTTCTGCGCGATGTCGCGCGCGAGCTCGAGATGCTGCTTCTGGTCTTCGCCGACCGGCACATGCGTCGCGCGGTAGACGAGAATGTCGGCGGCCATCAGGTTCGGATAGGCGTAGAGGCCGACCGACACGTTCTCGCGGTCCTTGCCGGCCTTCTCCTTGAATTGGGTCATGCGGTTCAGCCAGCCGAGGCGGGCGACGCAATTGAATACCCAGGCGAGCTCGGCGTGCTCGGCGACCTGGCTCTGGTTGAAGACGATGTGCTTCTTCGGGTCGATGCCGCAGGCGATGAAGGCCGCGGTCACCTCGCGCGTCGCATGCGCAAGCTCGCGCGGCTCCTGCCAGACGGTGATCGCGTGCATGTCGACGACGCAATAGATGCAGTCGTAATTGTCCTGGAGCGCCACGAACTTCGTGATCGCGCCGAGATAATTGCCGAGGTGCAGATTGCCCGTCGGCTGCACGCCGGAAAACACGCGCTCCTTGAACGCCATAGCCTGTCTCCTCAGGAACTGTGGCGGGCCACATCGCATGACGGCGTTCGCCGCGCAACCCCGGGCCGCACGCCTGAACTTGTCGGGCCTGGAATGGCGGGGCCGACGATGTCAAAACCGTTGCCGTTCGCTATAGGTGGTTTCGATCCAATCGGAATCGCAGCAGTAGGCGGAATTTTGATGAGCAAAGACGAACTGGTCATCCAACTGGTGAAGGTGGCGCTGGGCATTTTGATCGGCGGGTACTTTCTCTGGTGGAGTCTCGAGGTGCTGAACAGGCTGCCGCCCGCGCATTAGCGGTTCCTCGAGGTCTGGCGGCGATATTGCCGGCACGCGATATCGGGTGGGCTTCCGCCCCAGCCACAGCGTCATGGCCGGGCTTGTTCCGGGCCATGACGACACAATTGCCCAACATTGCCTCGGCAAATCCAGCCGATATAGTGCGCCGCGCTTAACAGAGGACCGCATATGACCGCTTCCCGCTACGACGTGCTCGGCATCGGCAACGCCATCGTCGACGTTATCGCTCGCGCTGAGGACGATTTCCTCGTTGCGCAGGGCATGAACAAGGGCTCGATGACGCTGATCGATGAGGCGCGCGCGGAAGCGATCTACGCCGCGATGGGGCCGGCGGTGGAAAGCTCCGGCGGTTCGGCGGCCAACACCATTGCCGGCGTCGCGAGCTTCGGCGCCCGCGCCGCCTTCGTCGGCAAGGTCAAGGATGACGGCCTCGGTAAGGCCTTTGCGCACGACATCCGCTCGATCAACGTCGCCTTCGACACCAAGGCGGCGAATGACGGGCCGGCGACCGCGCGCTGCTACATCATGGTCACGCCGGACGGCGAGCGCACCATGAACACCTATCTCGGCGCGGCGCAGGACCTGCGGCCGGCCGACATCGACGAGGCGCAGATCGCCGCGGCGGAAGTTGTCTATCTCGAGGGCTATCTGTGGGACCCGCCGCAGGCCAAGGAAGCCTTCGTCAAGGCCGCGACCATCGCGCACAAGAACGGCCGCCGCGTCGCGCTCACGTTGTCGGACTCCTTCTGCGTCGACCGCTATCGCGCCGAATTCCTCGACCTCATCCGCAAGGGCACGGTCGACATCGTCTTCGCCAACGAGCACGAGCTGCACAGCCTTTACGAGACGTCCGACTTTGCGGTCGCGACCTTGGCCTTGCAGAAGGACGCCAAGCTCGCCGTCGTGACCCGCAGCGAGAAGGGCTGCGTGGTGGTCACGGCGGACCGCGTTGAAGCAGTGCCGGCGGCGCCGGTTGTGCAGGTGTCCGATGTCACGGGCGCGGGCGATCTGTTCGCTGCGGGCTTCCTGGTCGGCCTTGCGCGCGGCAAGGACCACCGGACCGCGGCCCGGCTCGGCGGCCTCGCCGCGGCGGAAGTGATCCAGCACATCGGCGCCCGTCCGGCGGTGTCGCTCAAGGCGCTGGCGGCCGAGAACGGCCTGGCGGTGTAATCGTCGCGTTCCGGGGCGTTCGCCACAGCCCGAAGGGCGAAGCGGACGAGCCCGGAATGACCGACTTGGAGGAACGGCCTTCGGCGTGAGAGCCGGGAGTGTCGCCCCCATTTGGCTCTCACGCTGCGCGGTGGTCTTCCGGCCCAAATGAGACCGGTTGCAAGGCCTTACACGCGCGAAATAAGGCTGGGGCGGGCCGTCGGCAAGCGCTTGGTAACGACTTGGTAACCGAACGTGGTTAGCGATTGGTGAACAACCGATTTGCGAGGACCACGGCCATGGCCGACGAAAGCGAGAAGAGCGCCGCCGACGATACCTCGGCGCAGTCCGGCAAAAACGATCACGCGAAGGGCTTGCCGTCGGTCGAGTCGCCCTCGATCTCGCCCGCCGAGCCGGAGCGAATCCCGGACATCGAGCCTGCAATGTCCGTCGTGCCCTTCACTGCGCGCGACTTCGGCGAAGCTCATGAAGCGCCGCCGCGCAAAACCTTCCGCCTGCGTCACAAGCTCTACGGCGCGATTGCCGCGTCGATGCTGATTGCCGGCGTCGTCGGTGCCATTGCCGGCGTGACGGCGAGCGGCAGCTTCAACAAGGCCGAGCCGCCGAAGGTCGACACCGCCGCGCTCAAGGAGCGCGAGGCGATGCAGCAGTCGATCGCCAAGCTGAACAAGGAAATCGGTACGCTCAAGTCGAGCCTCGAAGCCGCCAACAAGTCGGCGAACACGCAGCTCGCGAAGATGAGCGAGAAGCTCAACGAAAAGATCGCGCGCGAAGCGGCCGAAGTCACCGGTTCGATCGGCGCGCCGCAGACGACCGCGCCCGCCACGCCGACGCCCGTGCAGGCTGCGACGCCGCTGCCCATGCCGCGTCCGACGCGGCTCGCCGCGGTCGAGCCGCCGCGTTTGTCGATCGTTCCCAACTGGTCGGTGCGCGGCAATCGCAACGGCTATGTCTATGTGCAGAACGATCACGACATCTATCAGGTCGTGCCGGGCGCGATGCTGCCGGGCCTCGGTCCGGTGGAACAGATCAAGCGTCAGGACGGCCGCTGGGTCGTGGTGACGCCGCGCGGCGTGATCGTCGCGCGCGAGCGCAGCTTCTTCGAATAACAAGATTGCACAGAAAAGCGGCGAAGCGGCGCCAGACGGCGCCGCTTTTCATTTGTGCGTGAGTGCGACGCGTGGCGGCCTTGGCCTTGCCCCGTGAACCGTGTCAGATTTTACGCGGTCTCAGCGGCGGGTGTTCGGGATGGGCGGCACGTTCCTCAAAGTCGTGATGATGCTCGGCGTGCTCGTCGGCGCCGCCGGTTCGGCTTCCGCGCAAGGCGCTGCGCCGACGCCGCCCAAGGCCGACGTCAAGCCGGAGATGACGGAGAGTTGTCCGGGGCTCGTCGCCACGCGCTCGCCGCTGTTCAAGCCGGTGTCTCTCAGGTTTGCCGCGCTCGAGCGCGATCAGGTGCGCGTCACCTTCATCGGACACGCGACGTTCCTGCTCGAGAGCCCGCAGATGGTGCGCATCGCCACCGACTACAACGATTATGTCAGGCCGCCGGTGCTGCCCGACATCGTCACCATGAACCACGCGCACGCGACGCATTACACCGATCATCCCGATCCCGGCATCAAATACGTGCTGCGCGGCTGGGCGGAGGATCAGAAGCCGGCGCGCATCGACGTGACGTACAAGGACGTGCGCGTGCGCAACGTGCCGACCAACATCCGCACTTACGACGGCGGCACCGAGCGGCACGGCAATTCCATCTTCATCTTCGAAATGGGCAGTCTCTGCATCGCCCATCTCGGCCATCTGCATCACACGCTGACGCAGCAGCAGCTCAACGAGATCGGCCGCGTCGATGTCGTGTTCGTGCCGGTCGACGGCAGTTACACGCTCGACCTCGAAGGCATGATCGAGGTTGTGAAATCGTTGAAGGCGCCGTTGATGGTGCCGATGCACTACTTCAGCGCCTATACGCTCGACCGCTTCCTCAGCCGCGTTCGCCAGGAATGGGATGTCGAGGTTGCGGAAGTGCCATCCATTGTGATTTCAAAGGCCAGCCTACCGTCGAAGCCCAAGGTGCTGGTACTGCCCGGCCGCTGAGCCACATACCCGCGCGGCTTTGACAATGATCAAGACGGCGCGGTCGGTTCGCCATTATTTACGTTGACATGATGTGGAACTAAGATGCCGGCGTCGC
>Ga0255338_1004918_pt1 | contig 13028 bp, 17 predicted proteins | sample MeOH1_35cm_T4_19_FD_203715 | JGI IMG/M metagenome (GOLD analysis project Ga0255338, IMG submission 203715) | Sandy soil microbial communities from University of British Columbia, Vancouver, Canada - MeOH1_35cm_T4_195 | ecosystem: Engineered > Artificial ecosystem > Sand microcosm > Unclassified ...
TCACACAAACCGGAACTGTGGCTCATCCCAGTCCGGAGTATTCAAACTCCTGTTAATCCATTTATGGAAATTACTAGGTGTTAAAAATTATTTATCGAAATTTGTTCATTTCTACTTGACGGTCACAAACGTCCGATTAATTCATTCCAAAGGCGCGATTGTTGCGGTTTAGTAGCCCGGATAAGTTCGATTGTCCCTAAATCTCGCAAGGAGCCCGTGATAGAACTGCCTGGCTCGCCGGCCGTGGTAAATTCCATCGGGCGACGCCTGTTGTTATTCACACTCCGGGGAGGGGGCAGTTCAATTAGGCCCGCCCGGTGCAAACTCAACAAGGCCACACGGCAGCTCATGTCTTTAAGTCCTCCGTCTGGCTTTAGCCAACCAAGAGCCTGGCAGACCTCCCGGGAGATGCGCTGCCTGCTCATATTATCCTGTCGGATGATACTCCGGATGAGTTCCAGTTCTGCGGCGTTGAAGGTGCGTCCGCGCATAGTAATGTCTGCAGTCATGGACTATTCGCCTTCGTTAAGAACCTCAATGCTTTTTATGTACTTAGTTCGTATTAAGTGGCGTCAGTAACACTAAAGCCAAGTCTAGAGCTAGAGCTGTATCCGGAATCTGAATCCGGAATCTGAATCCGGAATCTGAATTTGAGGTTTAGAAGAAAGACTCCTCCGACAGCTTGTATCAAGCCATCGGAGGAGTTGTTTTCTAGCAGTCACTATGAAAGGTTGCTCCTGAGCCCTAATAAAATGTCTTCACGTTTTCCGTCTCTGATACTCTTCTGGACAGCCTGAGACAACGGCCGGTTAGCTTGGATTAAAGCTGTGAGGATACCGGCCCGTTCTGTGTTCCCAACCAAAACAAACCCTTTTAACGTTTCACCGTGCCACACCAACCGTTGGTAGGTCGGTTGTCCGGAGTGGCCTTTTAGAATAATATCCTCAGTGTGCCAGGTAGACAAACCCCGCACGTCAGAGGGATTGATTATCCCGACAGAAACAACCCGCAGGCCGAAAAAATCGACTGCATTCATGCCCATTGATCCGGGACAGGTTAAGGACTGTCCGGACATGTTCGCTCCGGCAATTCGTCCCTGCTGGGTAGCGTTTGGCCAGATGGCGTTCAGTCGGTGGGTTTGGCGGAGGCAATCCCAAGCTTCTGCCACATCGCCGGCTGCATAAACATCCGGCAGATTGGTTTTCAGGCGTTCATTGACCAAGATACCTCTTCGAATCTCCAGACCCGAAGTTGCAAAGGGAACCGTGTTGGGGCGAACTCCCTTTCCGATGATGATGAGGTCAGCAGGAAGCTTCTGACCATTACGGAGTTGTACGGACTCGACGTGTTCCTTACCTTCAATAGCTGTCACGTCCGAATTCAGGATGATATCCAAACCATGTTGTACCAAGTGTTCTTCCAGAATACTGGCGGCTTCATGATTGAGCATCTGCGACAGAATCTGAGCGGATGAAACGATCACATGGACTTTAAGTCCCTGTTTGAGCAAGGCATAGGCGGATTTCAGGCTGACCAAGCCTCCCCCAATGATGACAGCTCGCCGTCCCGTGGCTAATAAGGCTTTGATTTGTTTTGCATCCTCTAGGTTGCGCAAGGTGAAGACTTCAGGGAGGGTCGAGCCGGGGATTTCGCTGGTCACGGCTGAGGCTCCTGTGGCGATGAGGCATTTGTCATAAGGATAACGTTTCCCCGAAGCCGTGAGAATGACTCGCTCATTTGGATTAAGTCCCGTCACTGAGCAGGCATAGTGGACGGTCAGATGAAGTGCTTCCAGTGCCTCGGGTGTACGAAGGAACAGTCGATATTCAGGGATATCCCCGGCAAGGTAATAGGTCGTTAGACAGCGGGAATAGGGTGGGTAGGCATCTGCAGTAAGGACGGTGATTTCTGCACGGGGATCGTTGCGTCGGATCGACTCGGCGGCAAAGAGGCCTGCGGCACTATTTCCCACCAGAACATAATTCATCAGCGTCTCCCCCATATGTTTTCTAATTTGGCAGACCGAGGGCTTGGCGCTTCACTCGGATATCCGCGATCAACCCTTGCGCAGCCCGGAGTGGGTCGGTTTCAACATAGAATTTACCGCCAATCACACCTGTGAGTCCATCGGTGAGGAGTTCTGTCACTTGTTTGCTCCCCAAGACCGGGGGTACAACCCCTAAATGCGTCGTAATCCCCATAGTGACGGCCCAGGTTCCGATACTCAAAGCTTTTTCGTGCTGGGGTTCGGGAGCACTGGCGGCAACCGGAAGGGATGCGGTGTCTACCCCGAGATAGGCGGCAATCGCCGTGACCAAATCCCCAATGCGGGAGTTATCAACACAGCTTCCCATATGAAGAACCGGAGGTAACGGCGCTCCCAAGCCGGCCGCCTGTCCGATGGCCGTTAAAACGGCTTTGAGGGAGGCTCCAGCGAATTGTTCGGTTCCTTCAGAGTTCATCAGGCCGGCCTTGGCCAAGGCGTGGGCTGAGCAGCCAGTAGCCACCACTAACACGTTATTTTTCAAGAGTTCCTTAACCATTTCCACATGGAAAATGTCGTGAGTAACCTTCACATTGTTACAGCCGACGGTTGCTACGACTCCGAGGATGTTCCCATTGGCGATGTTGTCTACGAGCGGTTTTAGCGGTTGCTCTGCATCGAGGTGGGTGAGTGCACTGGAAATCGCTTCCACACTGAAACCAGCCATAATCTTGGCACGGTGATCGGGAATGTGAACTTTGCGGGGATCCCGTTTGGTGTAAGCTGTTAGGGCTTTGCGAACGATCTCTTGGGCAGCTTCGTCAGCTGTTTCGAGCGAGAATGGAACGTGGGTCGCCCCTGGAATCTTCGCGATCGGCATGGTCGTGATCAGTTCTGTATGATAGCAAGAGGCCACTTTGGCAAGGGATGGCATGATGCATTGCACATCAACGACCATTACATCCACCGCTCCGGTAACGATGGCCAATTCCTGGGCGAGATAATTCGTGGCTAATGGTACACCTTGACGCATCAGGACTTCGTTTCCAGTGCAGCAGATGCCAGCAACCTGAATTCCCTTGGCTCCAACGGCTTCAGCCTCTGGAGCCAAGGCTCTAGCCCATTGCACGATTTTCTCAGACAATAGGGGAACGTGGCCATGGACGATAAGGTTAACGTAATCGGACTTCAACACCCCTAAGTTCGCTTCCGTCACGACGGGAGTCGGGGTTCCAAATAAAATATCCTGCATATCGGTCGCCAGTTTGAGGCCCGCATAACCATCCACTAAGCCTTGCTTCGCTGTTGCCAGGAGAAGATTGACAGGATCAGCGTCCATTCCCATCGTCGTTTGGTGCAGGGCCTCTCGAATTTCGCGGTCCGGGTTGCGTGGTATAATACCGAGGCTTTCCCAGACAGCGATGCGCTGTTTTGGAGCATGAGCCATTAACCACTGCATCGGTTTTTGGCTGTGACTTCCCATATCTGCGTAAGCGACCTTGACAACTTCCAAAGCCAAGGTCTTTAGATCTTGACCCGCGGCATCCAGTCCCAGGCCAGCGGCGATGGAGCGAAGTTTATGTTCGTCGGTAATGGGATAATCAATCTTACCCTCGGCGGCGAGTTCTAAGGCTTCTACTGCGTCGTAAGCATGGTCGACATGGGCAGATGCCCCGGCAGCCACTTGGCGCAGTAAGTTCCGGGCCACAATCACATCCGCGGTGGCTCCGCAGATCCCCTTGGTTGGGCCTTGCCCAAATGGATCAATCCGGCATGGCCCTTGAATACAATGACGGCAGCATACACCTAAGTTGCCAAAACCACACTGGGGCTGTTGAGCCTCATAACGATCCCACACCGTCTCGATGCCATCGACAGCGGCCTTTTTTAATAAATCCAAAGCAGCAGGATCAATGCTTCGTTCATTCTGCATGGTTGTTCGCCTCCTTCAAATGAGTAACCCAGGAACGGCGACCGGCCGCCGCAAAGCTATCCACATCGGCCCATTGCAGGGCTTTGGTCGGGCACGCCGCAACACAGGCCGGTTCATAGTCTAAATCGCGGCAGCGGTCGCACTTGACTGCTTGGCGAGCAGGGCCTTCGGTAATAGCCCCAAAGGGACAAACCATGACACACATCCAGCAGCCCACACATTTTTCGGCATTGACTTGTATGGGACCTGTATTCGGTTCTTGGTACATGGCCCCAGCCATGCAAGCGTGGACACACGGCATATCGGAACATTGGCGACACTGTAAGGGAAAGTTTGTGATCCCATCGGTTTCCACAAAGATGCGTTTTCGAGGACGCTTGAGTTCGAGAACGGCGCCGAAGAGTGTCTTACTTTCCGAGTGGGAAACAGCGCAAGCCAACTCGCAGCTTTTGCATCCTACGCAAGTCTCCGAGCGCACAAGCAATTGTTTCACGTTATCCCTCCTATCTTCATCTGAATTTTGCTGTAGATCAGATAGGTCAATGATATCGCAACTTTCAGATAAATACTGTCGGCTTGCCGACAGTATTTATCTGAAAGTGAAGACTTAAACCTTAACCGTCAAGTTTTTCCCGCAAACGGTCGGGATTCAGAAGCATCACTTGTCCACGCTGCAGAGCCAAGATTCCCTGGCGCTCCCAATGGCGCAAAATCTCATTGACAGTTTGGCGAGTGGTTCCGCTCAAAGCTGCTAATTCCTCATGCGTAAGATGAAGGCAGTAAGCATCTTTACGGGTTAATTTCTCGGATTGGAGTACCCGCCAAAAGACCCGGGCCAGGCGTGAAGCGGCTTCACGGAAAGCTAAATCAACCACCAAATCGTTGGTCATTCGGAGGATTTGCCCGAGGACGCGAATCAGTCTGCGCGCAAGTTCAGGCGATTCGTCCATCAGCGAGCGAAAATCGGCCATACTCAAATAGAGCACTTCCGTCTCTTCGACAGCGGTAGCCAAGGCCAACGAGTGTTCACTGTACACTTCACCTGGAGAGAGGATGGCCACCGTAAATTCTTTGCCATCTTCTGAGTAATAAGAGATTTTGACTTTTCCAGAGAGCACAAAAAAGATCACATCTGGGCAGGATGAGGTGAAGAGCAAAGGCTTGCGCTTCACAAAGCGCTGCCGATTAAACCGCGGTTTCCAGGACTCCAATAACGAGGAGGGCAAACCACGGAAAAACGGAAATTGCTCAAGATCCGGTATATTCGACGGGTTCGTCACACTACCACATCCCTTCTGAGCATTAGGCTAGTCCTAAGTGCTCATCCTTTAAAAGTGCGTTCGATCCTAATATTATAGGCGGCTTGAAGCCTCCCGAGAAAGGTTTTCGAAGCCCCCAAAGATTTCCTCTAGCATTCCACATCTTTCCTTCATTTCCTCCCAAGATAGCAGAAACAACCCAAGAATAAAATAATCGAGTAGGTCAACGCCGCATAAATTAGTGCGGCGTTTTTCTCCGGGTAGAAAGGCCACCATGCGGTGTCCCAACCCCCACGGAACCCGGCGTGCCAATTTCCCGCTCCGGGCTCTTCGAAAAATTGACTCACAGCATTGCAAACACACCTTTAATGGCGTGGAATTTCTCCCAGCTAACGTTGCCTTTACTGCATCAAGAACTAAGCATTCTTCTTCAGTAACGTTCTGTCATGTGGTAAATCCTGAATAGGCTTTTCAGATTGCCAGCCATTCCATAATAAGCGTAATAACCCCTTAGTATCGAGTTTATTTCTGCCCACCATGAAGTTGACCTTACCGCGATTTTATGAACACACAGAACGTGTAATAAAATAAAATCACGACTTTCTTGATTACTTCGGACCAAATCAAAACCTGGCCTAACATACTTTCAATAATGGCTTTTCCCTGCGTTTTACTGCCAAAGCTCAATGTTAACCGGGTGCGGGGCCGCAGGGATCATAATATTGTCATCCAGAAAGGCCGATAGCCTTGGGAAATAAATGCCCAAAGCGTCTCCGCTAAACAGTCCTCTGGTGTCGGAATCGAAAAAAACATGGTGGTGCGGCGAATGTCCTATTGTATCAATCACTTGTAGACACCGGCCCCCGCCAAGATCGATTTCATCTCCGTCTCGCAAAGCATGTATCCTGTGACCGGGAACCGGAACAATCTCACCAAACTGGGCATATGCTTCGCCCCAGAACTCTTTGGCCCCGGCGGCGACCGGCGCCACCGCCGTGATCCAAATGAATATGGGTTACGACGAGATAGTTAAGCTCATTGGGGTCTATACTCAGTTCTTGTAGCCCGGCCAGTAAGGCAGTGGCAGAGCTGGTAGGGCCACACTCAATTAGCGCTAGTTTCTTACCCCTAACCAGATAGGCTGAGGTAACCCCTTTTTGCCGGTCCATTACGTCAATCGAAAAAATATTGTCGCCTACTTGCTGTGTTTGCTTCATTAACTCAACTCCAGTCAACAAAGGTTAACTATTATTGCCATTCTACCCCTTTCGTCATCTGGGGATTCAAAACAATACCCGGTGCACCATTAAGAGAGCAGATGGGCCTGTTGCCCTAGACTACTTTCTTGGCCTCCCTAAACGAAGTAAAATACAATTCCCCATCCGAGACCTTTTCTTGCGTCAACAGCTCCCATACCCGGCAATAAGCATAGAGCTGCCCGCGGTACATTTGGGCCAATTGCTCAACATCCTGTCCGCTCTCGCAGCGGTCGGTCTTGTAATCCACCACGACCCAGCCGCACTTGTCTTTGAACACCAAGTCGATCACCCCGCTCAGCAAAAGCGGAATGTCCCCCTCCATCCCCGGTTCAGCGTATCAAGAGGTCCCCTTTCTCCAGCTTTATCGCAAAGGAAACTTCGCTTAATTTCAGTTCAGAACGACTTAGGCGCTGCCAAAGCTCAGACAGCTTGAATTCCTCAACGACTTTTCGTACCTCGTCCAACTTTTCAGCCGGCCGATTGTTCTCTGACAGAATTGCCAGGATCACAGCGTTTAACTCATTAGTTCCCTTGACCAACTGCTCAAATACCTGGTGGATTACCCTTTCCCAGGCCATTCCGCCGCTACTTTCCGGCGAAGCTACTCCAAGGTGACTCCCCTTTAAATTCGAAGGAGCTACAGATAGGAAGGCCGGTCTTGCAGCATCCGCTAAATCCCAACCCAATGCTAGAGCCTCTGGCGGCGGGCTTGCAGGCGCGCTTTTACGCTTGGGTAACGGTCGATGTCTGTGTGGGGTAGAAATTTGCTGCTTTTGAATTTGTCCATAAAAGTCGGGTTGGTGTTAAGCTCAAAATATGTGATCCTGGCGGCAAGTGCTTCCGCTTCCCTGCGCTTGGACTGGGACAAAAGCACCTGTCGGGCTCCTTCGCCGGAGCTGTTGCCCAGGCGGACCATCGCCGAACGCGGCAGATCGGGGTAAAGGCCGATCGTGATGGCTGATTCCAGGGGAAGGTATTGTCCGAAGGCTCCCGCAGCGTAAAAGCGCCGGATATCCTGCCAGTTGCAGCCGACGCTCTCCAGGAGAACCTCGAGGGCGGCATTAACCGCTCCTTTCGTGGCCATCAGATTATCGATATCCGCCTGTGTAACAACGATATCCTGCCCTGAGGCAGATTCGGCGGCAGACACGACCACAAAATACCTTTGCCCGGCGCTAAAACGCGCTGCCCTGTCAATGAGCCCGTTGAGAAAGAGCTCGGCCAAGACGTCCACCAGGCCTGAACCGCAGATTCCACAGGCCGGGGCATTCCCAATCGCCGAATAGCGCACTTCGGTGACGGGGTCCAGGCTCACCCGATCGACCGCTCCCGGTTCTGCCCGCATGCCGTGGGTCGTGACGCCGCCTTCCAGAGCGGGCCCTGCCGCCCCGGCGCAGGCGACCAACCACTCCCGGTTTCCCATGACGATTTCTCCGTTTGTTCCGATGTCTACAAAGAGAGAGACCTCCTCCCGGCGGTGCATCTCGCTGACAAGAACTCCCGCAATGATGTCACCGCCGATGAAGCTGCCGACGCTGGGCAGGCAGTAGACAGGTGCCAGAGGGTTGATATGGAGCCCGATGTCCTGGGCCGTGAGGATGCCAGGTTTGTTGACGACCGGGATATACGGGGAACGGCTGAGGGACGCAGGGTCAAGGCCAAGAAGAAGATGCACCATGGTCGTGTTGGCTCCGATGCTTGCCGCGCTGATCCGGGTAGGACCAAGAGGCGGAGTGCAGAGGCGTCCGATCAAACGGTTTAGCGTGTCGCAAATCGTCTTTTGCAGCTCAGCAAGGCCGCCGGGGTTGGCTGCGTGCCTAATCCGGCTGAGAATATCTTCTCCAAGCGGGACTTGCCCGTTAAAATCAGCTGCACGCCGGAGAACTGCCCCGCAACTCATGTCAATGAGGTAGACGACGACCGTGGTCGTACCGATGTCAATAGCCAGCCCGTAGTGTTCCTGGGTGGTGTCCCCCGGTTCCAGGTCAATAAGCTGCCAACTGCAGCCCGTCATGGAAACGGTGGCTGTAACACGCCCGCAGACAGAGCAAACCTGATGGATTTGGGACATCAAAGCAAGGGGCACCGTAACCGGACCGACTTGCTGTTCAAGTGCAAGGCGCAGCCGGTCGACATCCGCCCGGTTGTCCGTTGGAGTCGAAGACGAAAGCTGCAAAAGAACCTTCCGGGTCAATGGGTCTAACTCACCGAGGTCCGCTTGAATTTGTTCACACAAGATTGACGCTTGTTCAGGGTTTGACATAACCGTAACCCTCAGCCTGTTTCCCGACGATCTCCGTAATACCTGCCGGGATGACGGTCACATAGGAGTGGAGAGACTTCTCTTCCAGGGCATTCATCTTCAAGGCATTAGCGCAGGCCAGAAAAGGAATGTCCAGTTCCCGAAGCTCCTGCATGTCGCGCAGGAGCTGTTGACGGAATTCACCGCTCCAGCTTGGCGGCAGTTTTTCCCCGTTCTCCGGTGAAGTAGCATAGAGAAGAACCGCGGGGCCGTTGGCAACGACCTCGGCTTGGATGTTCTCTGATCCGGTGTCTTTAATCAAATTGCGCAGGTTAAGCAAAGCGACAGGCCAACGGTTAAGCTCATTAACGTGAAACAGAATCTTGTAAGGCAACATCAAATGACCTCCTTTTGAAAACTAAGTTATAATGGGAAACATGAGTAAGAAAAGAAGAAACCACACACCCGAATTTAAAGCCCAGATAGTCTTGGAGCTACTGAGAGAAGAAATAACTGTGAATGAGCTTGCTGCAAAGCATCGATCAGTCCTGTGTTGATTAGCCGTTGGAAAGCCGAGCTGATTGAACGGGCTGAAGTGTTCAGAAAAGGTCTGTCTGAAGCAGAAAAACAACTGGATGCCAAAGAAGAACATATCGCAGATTTGGAGCGAAAAGTAGGCGGCCCACAGTGTTGCTTGACGATATAAGCCGGCACTGTTCCGGAGATGACGGCGGGAGCCATCTGAACTCAGACGGTTTCGGCATATGTTTGGACATGCATAAGGTTCCGAACTGCGCTTCCCCTGTAGTCACTCCCGGATAACCATAACCGGAATCTTGGAATAGCTTACGACTTTTTGCGCCACACTACCCATAAGTAGCTTTTTGAATCTCCCCAAACCGCGGGTCCCGATGACCATTAGATCCACCTGGTTATCCTCGGCATATTGGAGCAACTGTTCTGTCGGATGGCCCTTCAGGATCACCGTCATAATGTCATACCCGAGCGTTGAACCATAAGCCTGTACCTCCTGCAGCAAAGGCTGGTAGTATTTCTCTGCCTGCTCAAGTTCCTCCACTTCTCCTCCGCCTGGGCTGAAATCCGGTAAATGCACAACTGTCAAAGTCGTCACTTTGGCATTGAGTTTCCGGCTTAAATCCACGGCAGCTTGCAAGGCTTTTCTGCTGCTTTTTGAACCGTCAAGACCAACAAGAATGTTGCGAATATCCATAAAGAACCCACCTCTTATTTTCAGTATGTTATTGCTCAGAACTGCAAAATAAAGTAAGAAACGACAGACACCACGATTGACGCAGCAAACATAGCTGTCATGGGACGCAAGGCCCGCGTTCTCAGTCGAGAAAGATGGACGTTCAATCCTAATCCAACCATGGCTGCAGCCAAGAGAAAGGATGCCACGTTGGAGATGGCATTTAAAACAGCTTGTGAGAATGGTAAGTATGTTCCCATGAGACTGGTCAGCATGAACCCAACAAGAAACCAAGGAAACGGTGTACTTTGTTTGACTTCTGCATTTTCTTTCCGGCGCATCCAGAAAGCCAGCATAAAGCTCAAGGGAATGAGGAGGAAGACACGCCCCAACTTAGCGAGCAGTGCTTCAGCTAAAGCATCCGTCCCGGCGGGTGCCGCCGCAGCGGCCACATGAGCAATCTCATGCAGACTGACACCGCTCCATACTCCGTATTCCACAGAACTCAAGGGAAGGTAGCCGCGTAAAAAAGTGTAAGCAAGAGCAAAGACGGTGCCCACAAGTGCTACGATTCCCGCCCCGCTGGCGGTCTCTTCATCATCCGCATTGAGAATCGGAGCAACCGCGGCAATGGCTGCCGCTCCGCAGACTCCTGTTCCGATCCCCAGAAGAAGGGACAGCTGCTTTTCGGCCCCTATCAACCTGGCAACCAGCATCGTTACTCCAATGGCTAAGATGATGGTCAGCGCATCATAGAGCAGGAGAGTCATTCCCTTTTGCAAAACAACATCAATATTTAATTTAAAGCCGTAAAGGATGATGGCAAAACGCAGTATTTTGTGCCCCGAAAAACGGATTCCTTCCCTCAAAGCCTCGGGATATCCCTTGACATTTCGATAAATGACCGCCAGCAGGATCGAAATTAACATCGGCCCGACACGGTTTAGCCCTGGAAGGTAAGCCAAAGCAGTCCCTGCTGCAGCAACGATCAGGGTAAACATGAGGCCTAACATAAACGGACCCCATTTTGTTTGTTCTTTTGTTTGTTCTATAGAAAGTGTTGAATAAGATATTTTTTCCCTCTTCTGTTGTAACATTCAATGTCCTCCTTTATCGTCTGATACTCCCATGCAAGTTTGACATAAATTACTATAACTGGCCCAGGACTGAGCAGTATGCATTATTCCGGGGGTTTTCTTTTTGATTTGTATCATACCATTTATCATCTCCTTAATTTGTCTGTTTATATTTTATTGCTTGATTATAGTTTTGTAAAATACTATAATCTAATATATATTATAGGTAAATCACTATATATACAGGAGCGCAATTTATGACACTAAGACATTTAAAAATTTTTATAACAGTAGCAGATTTGGGAAGCATGACTGCCGCTTCCGAAGCTTTGTTTATTGCTCAACCAACTGTAAGCCAAGCAGTATCCGAGCTTGAAAATTATTATGGTGTTAAGCTCTTTGACCGTCTTTCTAGGCGTCTGTATATAACTGAAATAGGCAAACAGCTTTTAAGCTATGCAAGGCATATTACTGCCTTGTTTGAAGAGATTGAACAGGCGATGAAGAACCCAGATAAAAGTGGAATCATAAAAATCGGTGCAAGTGTTACCTTTGGCACATATCTTCTGCCGAAGCTTGTGAATGAATTTGCAAATAGTTATCCTTCTCTCCAGATTAAAGCAGTTACCAAAAACACGAAGGATATAGAAAGTCTTATTACAAAAAATGCCATTGATTTCGGAGTGGTTGAGGGTGTTGTGCATACTCCGGATATTGTTTCAACCGCCTTTATGGACGATGAACTGGTACTTGTCTGCGGTAGGAGCCATCCATTATATAAAGCAAAAAGCATCTCTCCCTTTGATCTTAGTAAGCTTAATTTTATTGTGCGTGAGCAAGGCAGCGGTACAAGGGAGCTGTTTGAGAGCATTATGGCTACTAATGATATAAAGTGGCAGCTCGTGTGGGAGTGTAATGGCTCTGATGGTATAAAAAGCGCTGCTATAAATGGAATTGGTGTGGCAGTTATATCACAACGGCTTGTTGAGAATGAAGTAAAAGCAGAAGAACTTTGTACAATTAAAGTTGACGACCTTGACTTTAAACGTAAGTTCAGCATTATATATCATAAAAACAAATATCTTACAGAAGCAATGAAAGCGTTTTTTGATTTGTGTTATACGTTTTCAAAAAAATACACCGGAAATTATTCGACTTAAACTTATAGTTATCTGAATGCAGGGGTCGCTTCCATAAATGTTCACTAAACCATTCAGTAACGCTCTAAGTTCACGAAAAGAAAAAACCGGAACTAGTCCGGAAGTGTCAGAATGTCACGAAAAGTTTTGCTGAGGGGATAAAGATAACTTTCCTTAATTCGTCACCAAAGTGGATGGCTTATGCTCCGGATCGTTCTTTGCTTTTTCCGTGGAAAGAAAGCTGATCGCATCTACCGAATAGCCCTGTATGGAGATCGGTCTCCGCCACACATGGTACTGCACGGCAGCCTCTTTTCCTGCTTTTTCCTGTTCGCGGGACAAGGGGTAGCGCACCTCTTCGGTTAGTCGTTCCACCGGGACGGTCGTATCCCATTTCCGCCACGTGATGTAGAACGCCAATCTCATCCAGCGCTGCAAAAAACTTCGTATCATATAGTTCCCGGTCGAAGGCGACCACAAGCGGAGAACGAATGCCGCGTTCCTTCCACAGTTCTTGCGCATCCTGGATCATCGCGAATACGGTGTCTTTGAACGAAAGGGACGTATCATGCACCCTCAGATTCCCAGCCAGGGCTGTACAAACTTGAAATCTTCGATCGATGAAAAGCGGAACCAAAGCAGAAAGATCAAGGTTGTCATGAAGCGATCCAAGCCATAGGCGTGTACGAGCCATTCCGAGCCCTTTCCACAAGTTTGCTGCACATAGCGAAGTGTGACTAACGAAAGACTACATAAATTAGTTAAAAAGTAACAGACCCCAAAGATATATCGCTCTCCAGGTCTGTTTTTGCATTAGCTTATTGAATGATGTTCTCTGCCTCATCAAGGGTGTTGGCCGTAAAAATGAGATTCATAATCTGATTTAACCTGTCTAAATTATTCATTATGCGAACCGTTTTCTGAAG
>Ga0255338_1004919_pt1 | contig 13028 bp, 7 predicted proteins | sample MeOH1_35cm_T4_19_FD_203715 | JGI IMG/M metagenome (GOLD analysis project Ga0255338, IMG submission 203715) | Sandy soil microbial communities from University of British Columbia, Vancouver, Canada - MeOH1_35cm_T4_195 | ecosystem: Engineered > Artificial ecosystem > Sand microcosm > Unclassified ...
GCAGTTTGAAAAGACCGTCCACACGCAGGGCACACGAATGATTGATCGACAAGTTGCCGGTAGCGCTTTGCCGTATTCCCGCAGTAGGGGCAGGCGAGAGGCTCGGTCAGGTCGACGTACCGGGGGACGAAGGGTGGGAACGGCTCCGGCCAGCTCACGAGCTCTTCCGGGCTCTTCCCCGAGCCGTCCCGTACCGCGATCCGAATGTGCTCCGGGTCCGCAGCCATCCAGAGAAAGCGCGGAGTTGCCAACCACTTCGGCAGGCCATGTGCGGTCGCCGCTGGGTCGAGCACCGCGCGAACCTCGGTTGCCGGCAAGGGAACTCCGGACCAGGCCAGTAGCTGCGTGAGGAGACCGGGGATCGTCTCCGGAAAGTAGTCGGTGGGGCGGAGGTCGTTGCCGTGCCGGACCTGGAACTGCTCGGCGGTAATCGTCACGTCGCAGCCGGCAGCACTACTCAGCAGGAGCCTTACCACCTTGTCTTCGCCTTTTCCCACCGGATAGGACTTCCCGGAGAACGCCGCGCGACCCTGGCGGAAGAGAGCGACTCGCGCTTCCGAAGTCAGTACCGGGCGCCCGAACGAAGTGGGACTGTCCGGAGCAGGAAACAATTGCTCTAATGTGAATGCCATGGGACTGGCGCCGAATGTATCCACCGCGCGGAGCCGCAAGGCGGACGCCGCAATCGTTGGCAACTCACCCCGCGGGATCCACCACAGCGCCAGCGGTGCGCGGGGCATCGGCTCAATCCAGGCCCGACGGTCACGCACCATGTCGGCGTGCCGGGTATGGTACACATAGTTGCGTAAGTCTTCCACCGTCTCCCAGACGGACAGGTTGTAGAAGATGCGCTCCGGCTCGAACGGGTTCAGATATCCGTCAAAGACCTGGAGCGCCTCGGGGGCGGCTTCCGCTCCGGGCAGGCGCCACACGAACCCCAGGCTGCTCTCCGCCAGCCGGTTCATCTCCTCGATGCGCGCGACCAGTCCCTCTACCGCCTCCTCTCCCGGCGCCGCCTTCATCCGCGCGATATTCACGTGCGCCAGGTGGTATTCCATCGTAAATCCTGAAAGGGATCGCGGCTGGGCGGGGCTCGCCCTCGCCAGTTCCATTCCCTTCTATAACGGACGAGCAATCGCCTGGGTTATTCCGGACCTTGGCTTCTCCCAAGCGAGGCTACTCCGGAAGCATGCGGAACGAATCATGACCAGGCCGGGGCCTACGGCGGGTAAGGTTTCCTCGACGCGCTCCGGGAGCGACAAAGGGACCGGCTCCCGCGACCCGGAAAGCAGATTTTTCTGATCGGTCCGAAGATCCCGTTCACGAGGACAGACCTTGAGCAACACCACCGCACTTCCCACGCGCCCACTCGGCGTTACCGGTATGAACGTCACCCCCGTCGGCTTCGGTGCCTGGGCTATCGGCGGGGCCGGCTGGAGCTTCGCCTGGTCCGGCCAGGACGACTCCGAATCCGTCGCCGCCATCCGCGAGGCCATCGAGCATGGCGTCAACTGGATCGATACCGCCGCCGTCTACGGTCTGGGCCACTCCGAAGAGGTGGTCTCGCAGGCGGTGCGAGACTTCCCCGAGGCGGACCGCCCCTACGTCTTCACGAAGTGCGGCCTCCGCTGGGACCCCGAGAACCCCCTCGTGCCCAGCAAGCGGGTAGGCAACCCGGACAGCATCCGCCAGGAAGTGGAGAACTCCCTTCGCCGCCTGCGCGTAGAGCGGATCGACCTCTACCAGATGCATTGGCCAGCAGAAGACGGCACCCCGCTGGACGACTACTGGAGCGTGCTGCTGGAGTTGAAGCAGGCGGGGAAAGTGCGCGCGGTCGGGCTCTCCAATCACCACGCCGGCCAACTGGAAGCGGCGGAGCGGCTGGGGCACGTGGACACCCTGCAGCCGCCCTTCTCCGCCATCCGCCGCGACGTGGCCGTGAACGAGCTGCCCTGGTGCGCCGCGCACCAGACCGGCGTGATCGTCTACAGCCCCATGCAATCCGGCCTGCTCACCGGCGCCTTCTCCGCCGAGCGCGCCGCGAACCTTCCCGCGGATGACTGGCGCTCCCGCTCCCCCTTCTTCACCGGCGAAGGGCTGCGCCAGAACCTCGCCCTCGCCGAGGCCCTGCAGCCCGTCGCGGAGCGGCACGGTGTAAGCGTCGCCGCCATCGCAGTGGCCTGGACCCTCGCCTGGCCCGGCGTCACCGGCGCCATCGTCGGCGCCCGCCGGCCCGGGCAGGTGGACGGCTGGCTTCCCGCCGCCACCCTTCAGCTCACAACCGCGGACCTGGAAGAAATCGCCGGGGCCATCCGCACCACCGGAGCGGGCACCGGTCCCTGGATTCCGGATGCTGCAAAGTCGTAACTGAGCCGGCAAGGGGCGGCGATAAGCGTCAGGCTTCAATAGGAACCCTCTGGAACCTGGCGCTTGGCGCTGCCCCTTGCCGCCGCTGGACTACGATTTCCGATTCCACCCGAAGTTACCGCCAGATAACCCAGGAGACTTCCCCATGCCTATTCGCATTCAAGTGATCTTCTATAGCATGTACGGACACCTCTACCGGATGTCCGAAGCGATCGCCGAAGGGGCGCGCGAGGTGGCGGATGCCGAGGTCTCCATCTACCAGGTGCCGGAGCTCGTTCCAGCGGAGGCTCTGGAGAAGAGCGGCGCCGCGGCGGCCCGCGCCGCCTTCGCCCATGTGCCGTACGCCGTCCCGGCGCAGATGGCCGAGGCCGACGCGATCCTCTTCGGCACGCCCACCCGGTTCGGCAACATGTGTGCGCAGATGCGCAACTTTCTGGACCAGACCGGCGGTCTGTGGGTGCAGGGCGCGCTGGTGGGAAAGGTGGGCAGCGCCTTCACCTCCACTGCCTCGCAGCATGGGGGGCAGGAAACCACCCTCACCAGCTTTCATACCACGCTGCTCCACCACGGCATGGTGATCGTCGGCGTTCCGTACGCGGAGCCCCGCCTCACCCAGATGGAGGAAATCTCCGGCGGCACCCCCTACGGCGCCACCACGCTGGCCGGCCCGGACGGCTCCCGCCAGCCCAGCGAGATCGAGTTGGCCATCGCCCGCTACCAGGGCCGGCACGTGGCGGAGATCGCCCGGGCGCTCGTCCTGGGGCGTCAGTCCGGCTAACGCAGTGCTGCGGTGGAGGAGCGGAGAAGCTCGGGGGCAGGGACAGTCTCGAGCTTTCAAATTGAAATTTGAAAATCATCTCTCGCTCGCCCAGTCCCTGCGTCGCCAGATCAGCATCACGGGTAGTCCGGCCGAGAAAATAAACGTTTCTTAATACGCATTCTTTAGGGTTCACCAGCCTGCGGATCAACAATAGATGAGATGATCCGCAGGCTGCTCTCTCGGGAACTATGGAATGCGCTGGCTACTCGCCCTCTCCCTTGCCTGTTTGCCCGCAATTCCGGCCCGTGCCGTGGAGCCGCTCTGGGGTGACATGCCGCTGACGCTCGGTAAGAGCACGCTCCATCCGGTTTGGCGCAGCCGCTATCTGGACGCGGGCAGTTCCGGCGGCAGCCGCATGCGGGCGTGGGAGCAAGGCCTCATGCTGGAGTACGCTCCTACTGCCTCGCTCAACCTTCGCCTCGACCTGCCCTACCTGAATAACCTCCAGGAAAATGGGCGCGGCAGCGCCTTCGTCTCCGGGCTGGGCGACATCACCCTGCGCGCCAAACAGCGCTTGGCAGGGAAGCGCGGCGAGGGCAGCCAGAGCCAGCACTCGCTGTTCTACGGCCTGAAGCTACCCACCGGCTCCGCGCACGAGCGGTACGACGCGGGGACTGGCAATCGCCGCCTTGACCCCATCGATCAGGCGGGGTCGGGAAAGCCCGGCTTCCTACTGGGCTATGGCTGGACCGGGGAGACCTTGCACGACGCGTTCTGGAGCAGCCTGGTCTGGCAGCGCGACGTGGGTAGCGGCTTCCGGCGCGGAGACCAACTGGAAGCCACGGCCACGGCGGCGCGGTGGCTCAAACGCGCCAACGCCGCGGAAGAACTAGGGCTGAAGCTCTCCTGGGGGCTCAACGGTCAGTACCACGCCTCCGACGTGCGGGAGGGCGGAGCGCAGGCGCGGAACGAATACGGCTACCTCGGGCTCCACCTCACGCCGGTAGTGACGCACTCGAACTATATCTTTCAAGCAGGCGTGCTGGTGCCGGTGCTCCGTACCGGCACCGGACATCGAACCGATTTTCCGTATGAGCTCCGCCTGGGCGTAGAGACCTTCTTTTAGTGATGAACCCTGGAGGCCGAATGGGATCGTGGAAGACGCGGAGCGTCGTGCTGCTGGCGTTGGGAAGCGGTATGACCATGGGGCCGGTCGCGCGGGCCGACGTCAAAGAAGTCCGCCTGGGGGTCAAAGGAGCCACGTGCGCCACCTGCGCCTTTGCTTTGCGCAAGGCGTTCAAGAACCTGAATGGAGTAGCCGACGCTCGTCTCACTACCAAACTGGCCAGCATGGAGGTCCACATGAAGCCCGGCCTCTGGCCGGACCTACCCCGGATGCAGCGCACCATTCGCGAGGCCGGTTTCGAGGCGAAGAACAGCGAGGTAGACCTCGTGGTGACTGGCATCCTCCGCCGCGACGACGAGAAACTGGTGATCGAACTCTCGGGAATGAAGACCGCGCAGGTGATGGTCATCGACCCAGGGGACGTGAGCGCGGAGGTCAACGCGTTGCTGAACCGCCCGGTAGAGCTCAAAGGGCACTGGAAGCCAGCCGATGGCGGGTCTTCGGGGGGAGGCACCCTGGCGGTGGTGTCCGTCCAGCCGCAGAAGTAATTCGAAACGCGCGGCCCAGGTCGCGACCGCTATGCCCGGGGAAGCGCCGCGGCGCTTCCTGCCCTTTACAGCAACGCTCTTCCGGCGAGCACGGCCCGGGCTAGCACCGCGAGCGTGCTTTCGGAATCGGGCACGGGCCACAACTCCGGATAGCCGAAGCGGTCTACGTAGCCGCGGAGGGCCTCCCGGTAAAGTCCCACTACCTCTTCCGCCCAGAAAGATCCCCGCCGCCGCTCCTGTTCGGCGTGGTCCAGACCCAGGTCGAGGATGACGTAACCCTGGGTAATCCGCCCTTCTTGCGCCAGGCGGAATGCGTCCGCATAGACGGTGATGAAGGTGGAGCGTTGCTCTTCCGGCAGCATGAAGAAGCCCGGGGCGCAGTTCTGGCACGACCATGAGTAGCCGCGTGGAAACATCGACCCGGATGGGATCATGGCAAGAATCAAGCCAGACGTTACCCCAAGTTTTTTCTCAACAAGGTGACAATGGGTGTCAGGCGCGCCGGACCCTCCATCTGCACGCCCCGGCGGCAGCACGAATCACGCTTACCAGCGTCTGCGCTGCACCGGGATAGGACCCCTCGGGAGTGGGTTCACTGCGGAGGGCCTGGCCGCTACCGCAGTTCCACGACGGGCTCGGGGACCCGGGCAATGCCATCCATATCCCTATCAAGCCATGATCGGCTTGAACGGTGCGCCCTCGTTCAACGTGGGGCGTTCGGGGCGACCCTTGTAGCGGTAGACGAGGCCCATGTTGTCGAGGCCCATCAGGTAGAGGATCGTGGCGTGGAGGTCGTGCACGTGGAGGCGGTCCTTCACGGCGCGGAGGCCCAGCTCGTCCGTATCACCAATGACCTGCCCGCCTTTCACGCCGCCCCCGGCCATCCACATGGTGAACCCGGTGGGGTTATGGTCGCGGCCGTCGCCCTTCTCGGACATCGGGGTGCGGCCGAACTCGCCGCCCCAGACCACCAGCGTTTCGTCCAGCAATCCGCGCGCCTTCAAGTCGCGGAGCAGCCCGGCAACCGGCTTGTCCATCGCGCGGCACAGCTCGGAGTGGTTCTTCTCGATGCCGGCGTGCGCGTCCCACTTGCTGCCCGCGCCGTGGTAAAGCTGCACGAACCGGACGCCGCGCTCCACCAGGCGGCGGGAGAGCAGGCAAAGTCGGCCGTAGGTGGCGGTTTCCTTCTCATCCATCCCGTAGAGCGCCTTCGTGGCGTCGGTCTCCCGGGAGAGGTCAACCGCGTCCGGCGCCTCGGCCTGCATCCGGAATGCCAGCTCGTAGCTGGCGATGCGCGCTTCCAGCTCGGATTGCTCCGGGTGCTCCACGGCGTAGCGCTGGTTGAGCCGGTTCAGAAAATCCAGCTTGCCGCGCTGTTCCGCGTCGCTCACCCCTTCGGGGGTGTTGAGGTTGGGAATCGGCTCATTACCCCCCTGGATTCGGGTGCCCTGGTACACTGCCGGCATAAACCCGGCGCTCCAATTGCGGGGGCCGTTCACCACGGACGCGGTGTTGTCTTGCATCACCACGTAGGCAGGCAGATTCTGGTTCACCGTGCCCAACCCGTAGCTCGCCCAGGCGCCGAGGGACGGCCGGCCCCCAAGGATGGAGCCGGTGTTCATCTGGCACACGCCGGCGGAGTGGTTGATGCCGTCCGCCCAGCAGGAGCGGATCACGGCGAGGTCATCCACGCACTGCGCGGTGTGGGGAAGCCAGTCGGAGACCCAGGTGCCGCTCTGCCCATACTGCTTCCAGGTGCGCTTGGAAGCCAACAGTGGGGAGCGCGCTTCTCCCATCGAAGTGATGACGGAGCCAAAGCTCTCCGGCAGCGGCTTCCCGGCAAGCTGGTTCATCAGCGGCTTGGGATCGAACGTGTCCAGGTGGCTGGGACCGCCTTCCATAAACAAGAAGATCACGCTCTTGGCTCGCGGCGCGAAGTGCGGCTTCCTGGGTGCCAGGGGGCTGGAGGTCGCGGCCGAAGCGCTGCTTTGCAGCAGCGAGGCGAGTGCGAGCGCCCCGAAGCCGGCCCCGCCTCGCGCCAGGAAGTCGCGGCGGGTGTAGAGCAGCTCCCGGTGCGGGACCACAACCCGTGGAAATTCTCGACTCGATTCGCTCATAGCAGACTGAACTCTCCCGCCCCACGCAATACCCGCGGTTCACCATCAACTCGGACCGCCAACAGTTGGGACCGGCGCAGGATGTGTACAGTTACGCGTTTTATGCTGGGCGTTCCTCCGGCCGGGCTGCCGGGCAGCGCGCACTGCAGCGGAGGAATGTTGCGGTTGCCGCCGAACGGTGTGGAGACGCGTTATTCGCCGGGGTAATGGCACTTTTGTTTCAGCGGCGGTGTGCCCGCGCCTGCTTTACGAATACCGGCAGCTACCGCGCGGCTCCGTCTTCATCGCCGCCGGGGCTAAGTGTGCCAGCGGGTCACGCCGGGCAAGCTCCGGGGAGGAACAGGTGAGCGTGACGCTGCGGCACCGTTGGCGCTGGCTGGTTGTCCGGGTGTTGACCCCGGTCTTCTACGGCTGCGCCGCTACCTTGCTGGTGGCGTTCTTCCAGTCGGCCAGCACGGAGACCGGCCTCGCTCGGCTGGAGCGGGACGCCTACGCCTGGCACCTCCTCCACCGCCCTTCCCGCCCGCCGGACTCCCGGATCGCCCTGGTGGCAGCGGACGACGCGGACTACGAGGAGGATGAAGCCCGCGTGGTCCCGCCGGAAGGGAGCAAGGGGCGCGATCTCTCCCACTACCGGCCGGCGGACTGCGATTGCCCCGTGTATCGCGGCTGCTATGCGCGCGCCATCCGTCGGCTGAAAGCCTGGAACGCGCGCGTGATCGTGCTGGACGTGATGCTGCGCCGCCGCGGCCATCCCGCCTCCGCCGGGGGCGTGGCGGAAGATGACCAGCTCCGAGACGCGATCCTGGACGCGCAGAATGTCGTGGTCGCCGCGTCGACCGATCCCCGTCCCCTCGGCCGCACAGGGGATCCGAAGTCGAGCCAGGACGTGCTGCTGGCGGATCCCACCCCGGCCATCCAGCAGTCGGTATTGGAAGTGGGGTCGCCCCGGATAGATCCGCAGAACCAGGAGTACGCGTTCGAGCTGGTGCAGACTGCCCGGGGGAGACGTCCGGGTGAGCCGGGTAAGTTCTTCTACGCCCTGCCGTACGTGGCATGGTCCGCTTACGAGGACCCAATGCTGCCGGGGCTGGGCGACACGCGCCACTGGCAAGACCGGCTGGTCGAAGGAGCCGAGCCGCGACTGCTGGGAGATTTCGCCAGCCGCGCGACTCTGGAGCCCGCGCACGCCACCACGGACAGCGAAGTGGAGCTGCGGGTTTTGAAAGGCCCGGTAGTCAAAGACGAAGCCTTCTATCCCAAGCGCCTCCTGATCAACTACAGCGCGGGGGCACGGGAACAGGTGGGGCGTTATCGGCCCACGCGCCTATCCTGGTTGCTGGAGATGCCGGACGCCGACGGACGGCGGCACTTCGGCGGCAAAGTGGTGATCCTCGGCCAGCCGAGCGTGGACCTCCACCGGACGGCGGTGGGGGTGATGCCCGGCATGGAAGTTCTGGCTAACGCCACGGCCACGCTCCTGCAAGACCGCCCGCTGGTGCCCGTGCCGGCTGCCACGGTCCTGCTGCTGATGCTCGGACTGGCCACGCTGGCCGCGGCCGCGATGCGGGCCCTGCCGGTGGCCACCGGCTGGGCGATGGTGGGAGTTGCCGTGGTGGGCGTGCAGTATCTCTCCCACCGGCTGCTCGCGTCGGCCGAGGTCTGGCTGCCGCCGATCAGCCTCTGTGCGGCCATATTGGCCTCTGCGTCCGCGTCCGGCGCCTGGGAGAGCCGCCGCGTGCAGGGGCTGGTGTGCCGTCTCCTTCCCACCCGGATCGCGCGGGTGATGGAGCGCGCAGGCGGATTCCAGGTGGAAGAGGGCACGGTGCTCTTCTCCGACATCCGGGGATATACCGCCTTCTCGGAGCACCTCCCCCCGGCCGTGGTGATGACGCAGCTCAACCGCTACTTCAGCAACGTACAGCGGACCCTGGATCGCTTTGGCGGCCACTTCGTGAAGTCGCCCGGGGATTGCGTGGTGGCCTGGTTTGCCGACGACGACTATGGCGCGCACCATTCGGAGCGGGCTATCCGCGCAGGGCTGGCGCTGCTGGCCTGCGCGGAAGAGGTGCGGAAAGAGTGGGAGAGCGCCGGGTTGAAGCCGTTCTTCGTGGGCGTGGGGATCAACAGCGGTCCAATGGCTGTGGGCGTGTTGGACGCTTGCAAGCACATCGAGCCAACCGTGATCGGCGACAGCGTGAATCTCGCGGCGCGAATCGAAGCGCTGACGCACGAAGGCGGGGACGCCCTTCTGGTGAGCGAACAAACCCTGGTGCCCGTTCGCGAAGCCTTTCTCAGCGAAGCACTCGGTCCGGTCATTGTGTATGGCCGCACCCAACCCGTATACCTGCATCGGATCCACTCGCCGCGGACGCCGGCCTCCCTGGTCAAGCGGCGGGGACCCTTCACCGTCTGGCCCAGGCGGCGCGGCGCGAAGCCATCCCAACCTTCAGTTGACTGACACGCCGGTCCGCCTCCAATTCAGTGTGCGGGAGTAAATGGGGAAATGGGAAAACGGGGAAATGGCGACGATCAACATGAGGCGGTCGTTTACCCACTTCCCCATCCACCTGTGAACCCCGTAACGGTCGCCGGGCACACCCGAGGAATTTACCCCATGGCCATCCCCCGTCCACCCCTCGGACGTCTGCTCGCCCTCATCGCGACCTGGTGTCTCATCTTCTGCGGCAGCATGGCCGCCTACGCCCAGAGCCGGGCCATCGCGACGTTACTGGCCACCCGCGGGACGGTCGCGGTGATTCGTGGCGGCGGACCCCTGGCCGCCACCCGGAGCGGCCTGCTGCTCCAGGCAGGAGACGTAGTGCGCACCGGCGCGAACGGCAGCGCCCGGCTGGTGACGATTGATGGGAAGCGCGCCACGCTGGGGCCTAACGCCGTGGTGGAGATCGCTGTGCGGGGCGCGCGGATCAACGCGGGCCGCGTCGCGGTCTGGATCACCGGGAATGGCCGCACCGAAATTGCCACCCCGGCGGCGGTGGCCGCGGCGGATGGAACCGGATTCCTCGTCGACGTGGCGCCGGACGGAACCACGACACTCACCGTGGCGGAAGGGACCGTCGAGTTCTACAACGAGCGCGGCCGTGAGGCGGTCTCGGCGAAGCAGCAAAGCACTGCTCGCCCCGGCCAGGCGCCGACCCGCCCGATTGCGGTGGATCCGAGCGGCGTCCTGCTCTTCGAGGCCACCATCGATGCCCTGCCGCTCTCGCTGCAGGCACCCCGGCTCGGCCTACCCGAGGCGCGGCTGCGAGAGTTGCTGCCCGCTCGCCGGGAGGCGGCGCTCGCCGCTCCGGGGGACGCCGACGCACAACTGGCGCTGGGCGACGTAGAGCTGGATCTTGGAGACCTGGAAGGTGCCGCCGTCGCCTACGCGCGCGCCTCTGAGCTGCGCCCGGACGGCCCGGCGCCGCTCCTGCGCCTCGCCGCGGCGCAGTTGGCGCTGCGCCGGGAGGAACTGGCCACCTCAACCATCGAGCGCCTCCGCATGCTCAACCCGAACGGCAGCGAGGCCGCGGTGGCCGGAGGGCTCCTGGAGCTAGCGCACGGGAAGGCGGCCACGGCGCGGGACCTCTTTGCGCGCGCCGTGCAGCTAAGGCCAGACGATCCCACCGCGCGTGCCCTGCTGGGTCGCAGCCTGTTTCAGGCCGGAGACTTGCCGGGAGCGGAAACGGCCCTCACCGAGGCACTGAAACAGCGACCCGGTGATCCGGCGGCGCTGGCGTACCTGGCCGTCACTCGCCTCGCACAGGGGCAGCCGGAAGCGGCGCTACCCCCGGCGCGGCAAGCGGTAGCGCTGGCGCCGCAGTCGGCGGCCACGCACGAGGCGCTGGGCGCGGTCCTGCTGTTCTCCGGACAGGCGGGCGAGGCCGCCGCCGAACTGCGACGCGCGCTCGACATCGACCCCGCCTCGGCCTCCGCGCACCTCCAATTGGCTCGGGCTCTGGCGGCGTCCGGCGATGTCGACGGGGCGCTCCGGGAAGCCACGGTGAGCGTGGCCTCCGATCCCGCCGACCCGGCGGCGCGAATGGTAACGGGCACGCTGTTCCTCGCCCTCCGGGACGTGGACCGCGCGGAGCGGGAGTTCCGGTACGCCCTGTCGCTCTCCCCCGAGCTGCCGTCCGCCCGCACGGGGTTGGCCGCTTCCGCGATCGAGCGAGGCGCCTTCGCTCGGGCACTCCGAGAACAGAAGGTGGCGCTGGCGTTGGACCCGGGCTCCGCGCAGGCGCACAACAACCTGGGCGCGGTCTACCTGGCGGAGGGGCGCCTTAGCGCGGCGGTCTCGGAGCTTCAAGAGGCGGTGCGCCTCCAGCCCGCCCTCGCGCTGGCGCATGCGAACCTCGCCCTCGCATACCTGGAGCGGAACGAGTACGCCCGCGCCCTGACGTCCGGCCTCGAATCGGTGCGCCTCGGCGAGCGATCGGCGCGGGTGCGGACGACGCTGGCCCGGATCTACTTCCGGCAGCAGCGCCTCGACCGCGCCCTGGCAGAACTGCGGTTGGCCGAACAGGTCGATCCGTTCTACTCACTTCAGTACTTCTATCTGAGCCAGATCTACCGCGTGCAGGGCCGGGACCGCGACTCGCTGCGCGCCCTGTTCCAGGCGCTCCGGCTGGACCCCTCCGCCATGGTGGAGCAGCGGCTCTACTCCCGCGTGGAAGGCCTGGCTGCAGGGGGTGAAAACAGCCTGGCGCGCGGAGAGTTGAAGGGCGACGGACGAGCGCTGGACGGCCGCCTCAGCTACTACGCCTCCGCCTCCAGCTCGCAGCAGCAAGTGCGTCCGGAGCGGGGGCTGACCCGGGATCTTTTTGCCGAGGGGATCGTGGGGCTGGAGAGCAGCCCTCGCAATAACCTGGTGGCGTACGGATCGCTCCTGAACGAGCGGACCGAGCGATCCGGAGCAGACCTGCCGGCGGGCGGCATCCAGGAGCCGAACTTCCGCACGTCCTTCTCGGGATCGGACGTCCAGTTGCTGGACCGCCTCACCCTCGGCGCGCGCGACTGGCTGACGCTGAAGACCGGCTTCCGGCGCAGCTTCCTGGAGGCGCACAACCCCGCCAACCCGGCGGGCTCCCCGGACCCGGTGCCGTTCAGCTACTTCGCGGGGCAAGACCGCCAGTTTCTCGCGGAAGGCCTCTGGGAAGCGGTGCGCGGCCGGCGCGGGCGTGACCTGTTGACCCTCGGCACCAGCCTCATGGACCGGGAGCGCACGTTCAACGGGGCTCTGCGCGCGGTGCCGGGCCCCGGGTCCCTGGGCGTGCAGAGCGGAGAGCGGCCGACGTTCATCACGAGCTGGGCGGAGTTCAGCCGGCAGGTCAACCCGCGCCTGGACTACACGGCCGGCCTCTACCTGGGGCAGCGCTCCAACGGCCCCGGCTTCCTGCGGCCGAAGTTCGTTTCGCACTATGCGGGGAGCAGCAAAGACCGGTTCGCGGCCCTCATCTACCCGATGTTCTTCAGCCAGAATGGAGACCTGCTCCCGGTGGAGACCTGGGCGCAGCCATGGGACGTGGATCGTCTCCTGCAGACAGACGACAGTGTCCTCACCAGCTACGAGCTTGCCTGGCAGCACACGGCAGCGCGTGGAACGCTGTTCAGCGCGACGGGCTTTTACCGGAGCGGTCGAGATCTCGCCGTCCCGATCGTCGATCCGCTCACTTCGCCGGTCCTCAACCGGCTTCCCTTCGGGCAGGGTGAGATCTATGGCGCAGAGGCGGTGATGGAGCGGCCACTCACGGACTCCCTATCATTGCGGCTCTTCAGCCGCCTCCAGGAAACGAACAGCCTGTCTTCTCCGGGAAACTTGCCCTACTTCCCGCGCTGGACCTCGGGCGCCCGGCTGGATTACCTGGACCGGCGCGGAATCCGTGCCTACCTGGCACTGAACCACGTCGGCACGCGCGAGCACCGCGACTTTCCGGACGGACCCGAGCGCCAACTGGGCAGCTACCTGACCGCAGACCTGCGGGTGAGCTGGCAGCAGGACCTGCACCGGAATTACTTCCTTCAGGTGAACGATCTCTTCGACCGCAGCCCGGACTTCTACCGCAACTACCACACGGCGGGACGCACGCTGTTCGGCGGAGTGGAATTCC
>Ga0255338_1004920_pt1 | contig 13027 bp, 12 predicted proteins | sample MeOH1_35cm_T4_19_FD_203715 | JGI IMG/M metagenome (GOLD analysis project Ga0255338, IMG submission 203715) | Sandy soil microbial communities from University of British Columbia, Vancouver, Canada - MeOH1_35cm_T4_195 | ecosystem: Engineered > Artificial ecosystem > Sand microcosm > Unclassified ...
ACGCCGCCGACCGACATCTGCCTCATCGCGCCGAATTCCGCGCTGTGCCAGGTCCTGTCGCCGCCCACGGCCGCGGAGCCGAACAAGCCGGTGCAGCAGGCCGCGAATGAAGTGATCAGGACCTTGAACGCGGCGAACAGCCCGGGCGGCTTCTTCGGCAGCGGTACGAGCAGCAGCAACAGTTCCCCCGCGGCGCCCGTGGACGAGAAGACGGGCAAATCGTCCAGCATCGCCTCCAACGAAAAGACCGGAACGAAAAATGAGCCGACTCCAAAACTCTATTGCAATTAAGGCGTGGTTGGCGCTGACGCTGTCCTGCCTGGCCAGCCTCGGCTGGGCCGCGCAGGCCGCCGGCACCGTGGTCCAGCTGAGCGGCCCGCTGCTGGTCAAGAAGGCGGACGGCGCCGTGCGCGTCCTCTCGGCCCGCTCCGAGGTGGAGAGTGGCGACACCCTGGTGACCGAGAGGAACGCCTATGCCCTGCTGAGATTCGCCGACCACAGCGAGATCACGCTCAAGCCCTCGACCACCTTCATCGTCGAGAACTTCTCCTACGATGCCGACCATCCCGACGGCGACACGGCCTCGTTCAAGCTGGTCAAGGGCGGTGTGCGCTCGGTGACCGGCTTGCTTGGCAAGCGCAACAGGGAAAAATTCGAGATGAAGACGCCGGGTGCCACCATCGGCATTCGCGGTACCACCTTCGTGGCCGAGTGGCCGGCCAGCCCGCCCTCTGGAGGCCCGGCGCCCGGGCTCTATGTGCAGGTGATCGAAGGCATCATCAATGTGAGCAATTCGGGCGGGGCGAGGCTGTTCAGTGCCGGTCAGTTCGGCTTTACCCCCAGCCCGGCCACGCCGCCCATCGTCCTTCCGCAGAATCCGGGGCTGAAATTCACGCCGCCGCCGGTCTTCTCGTCCCCGGTGCCGCCGGGCGGCAATGCCACCGTCCCACCGAGATCCAACACGGTCGATTGCGAAGTCCGCTGAGAAGTCTGGCGGCTGCAGCCGCTGCCTGCTCACCCGGTTCGCTGAGCCGGTGCCCAAGCCTTCCTTGCTGCCAGCGACACCGGCGGCGTTTCGCTCACCTCCAGCCGCGCGGGCAGAGGCGCAAGGGATGGGCGCGAGATGAAAACTCTGTTCGTTGCTGACCACTCGCCCGGCCGCCTCGGCGGGTGAATCATTCGTCCAATGGCCGCAGCCCCGTGGCCGAGCAACAAGGACGGAATGATGCGGAGCGATTTCGATGTGGTGGTGGCCGGCTGCGGAGTGGCTGGGCTGTCGGCCGCGGTGGCTGCGGCCGAAGCCGGCGCGCGCGTGGCGGTGCTGGAGCGCGCGACCAAGGAAGAGCGCGGCGGCCAGAGCCGCTGGACCGAGGCCTATCTGCGCATGAAGAGCCTCACCGAGGTCAGCGACGATTTCGAGACCCATCTGGCCGAGAACGGCTCGGGCAGCATAGACCCGGAACTCGTCGAGCAGACGGCGCAGGCCGACCATGGCAGCTCGCTGAGCCGTGCATTGAGCCTGGCCGACCCCAACCTGATCGAGCGCTTTGCCGAACGCGCCGGCCCCACCATCGCCTGGCTGCAGGGCCTGGGCGCGCGTTTCGACTTCCTGCCCACACAGTTCCTCACAGCCTCGCAGCCGCGCCTGCTGCCGGTCGGCGGCGGCCAGGCCCTGGTCGACGTGCTGGCGGCCAGGGCCGAGGCGCTGGGCGTGGAGTTCCTGTACGAGACCACGGCGCTGTCGCTGCTGCAGGAGGGCGATGGCCGGGTGGTCGGCCTGCGCGCCAGCACGCGCGGCCAGGGGCAGCGTCTGCTGCGCGGCCAGGTGGTGCTGGCCTGCGGCGGCTTCGAGGGCAATACCGAAATGCTGACGCGCTACATCGGCCCGCGCGCCGTGCACCTGCGTCCGGTCTGCAAGGGCGGCTACTACAACCGCGGCGAGGGCATACAGATGGCCCTGGCCATCGGTGCGGCGGCCTGCGGCGAGTTCGGCAGCTACCACGCCGAGCCGGTGGACCCGCGCTCGGGCGTGTCCGAGCCCTCGATCTTCATCTTCCCATACGGCATCCTGGTGAACCGGGACGGCCAGCGCTTCACCAACGAGGCGCCCACCACGGTGGATGCCTGCTACGAGCCGGTGACGCGGCGCATCTTCGAGCAGCCGGGCGGCATGGCCTGGACCATCCTCGACGCCCGCCACACGCGCATCCCGAACTACCGGCTGGGCATACGCACGGACAAGCCGCCGGTCAGCGCGCCGACGATCGCCGAGCTTGCGCGCAAGATCGGTGTGCCGGCCGAGCGGCTGCAGGCCACCGTGGACGGCTACAACGCCGCCTGCAGCGGCGCGGATTGGAGCCCGCTCAAGCTCGACGGCGTCGCCACGCAAGGCCTGACCCCGCCCAAGTCCCACTGGGCCTGCCCGCTGGACGAGGCGCCCTTCCACGCCTATCCCATCATCTCGGCCAATGTCTTCACCTTCGGTGGCCTGAAGATCGACACCGAGGCCCGCGTGCTCGATGCCGATGGCGAGGCCATCCCCGGCCTCCATGCGGCCGGCGAGACCGTCGGCCTCTACTACGGCAACTACACCGGGGCGACCTCGGTGCTCAAGGGCCTGGTGTTCGGCCGCATTGCCGGGGCATTCGCCGCGCGGGGCCGGGCATGAGTGGTGCGATGGACTACCGCGGCCGCGTCGCACTGGTCACCGGCGCGGCCGGTGCCATCGGCTCCGCGCTGGTGGTCGAGCTGCGCCGGCGCGGCGCCATGGTGGTGGCGGCCGACGGCGCCGCCGGCAAGCCCTGGCCCGATGCCGACCTGCGCACCGAGGGCCTGCTGCGCCTGAACGTGACCGACCGTTCTTCGGTGCAAGGCCTGGTGTCGCGCACCGAGGCACAGCTTGGGGCCGTGGACCTGCTGGTCAACGTGGCCGGCGTGGTCTCCTTCGGCAATGCCGAGACCCTGCCGGAGATCGAGTGGGACCGGGTCGTCGACATCAACCTGAAGGGCAGCTTCCTGGCCTGTCAGGCGGTCATCCCCGGCATGAAGCGCGCCGGCTTCGGGCGCATCGTCAATATCGGCTCGGTGGTGGGCAAGAACGCCGGCAATGCGCGGCCCTGGATAGACGCCGGTGAGCAGCAGCGCGCCGGCAACGTCGCCTACGGCGCGTCCAAGGCCGGCGTGCATGCGATGACCGGCTTCCTGGCCAAGGAACTGGCGGCGCATGGCGTCACCGTCAATGCCGTCGCGCCCGGGCCGGTCGCCACCGCGATGACCACCGAATTCCCCGAGACCCTGCGCGCGCTGCTGCCGGTGGGCCGCATGGGCACGGCGGCCGATGTGGTCAACGCCATCCTCTTCCTCGCCGCGCGCGAATCGGGCTTCATCACCGGCGAGATCCTGGACGTCAACGGCGGCATGTTCTGCGACTGATCCCCCCAAGCAAAAAACTGAAGGAATGCATCCATGAAAGCGATCTATCTTGTGCTCGACATGCAGAACGACCTGGTCCATGTCGACGGGCCGAACGGCAAGTCGCCGCTGGGCGAGCAGGTGAGGGCGCGCCAGGTGCTCGCGCACACGGCCACGGCGCTGGCCAAGGCGCGCGCGGCCGGCGTCGCGGTGGGCTGGGTGCGCGTGGGCTTCTCGCCCGAGTACCAGGAATGCCCCAAGGCCTCGCCGGTGTTCGGCGGCGCGCCCAAGGCGGGCTTGTTCAAGCTGGGCGGCTTCGGCACCGAGATCCACCCCAGCCTGGCCCAGCAGCCCGGCGACGTGCAGGTGGTCAAGCACCGGGTCAGCCCCTTCTATTCGACGACGCTGGAGGCCCAGCTGCGCGCCGGCGGTTACACCCGCATCTACTGCTCGGGCGTCTCCACGCAGGCGGTGGTGCAGGCGACGGTGCGCGACGCACATGACCGCGACTACGAGGTCGTGCTGATCGAGGACGCCTGCTGTGCCCACAGCGAGGAGGAGCATCGCAACTCCGTCGGCAGCATCGCGCGCTTCTGCAAGGCCGTGGTCAGCTCGGCCGACGTGGACTTCAGCGCCTGAGGCTGGCATGAGCATCAAGATCTGGCACCAGAGCTTCACGGTCCTGCAGGACCTGGGCGCCTACGACGCGGCGCTGCAGGCGCATTTCCGGCGCGTCGCGCGCCCGGGCACCGAGGTCGTGATGCACGGCATGAAGCCGGGCACCTACCGCAGCAACTATCCGGGCACCGACATCCGCCATGCCGGCCTGCAGCATCTGCACTCGCTGCAGTTCCTGGCGGCCGGTGTGCAGGCCGAGGCCCAGGGCTTCGACGCCTATGCGCTGTCCACCCTGCCCGACCCGGCGCTGCGCGAGATCCGCTCGCTGCTGCAGATCCCGGTGGTGGGCTATGGCGAGTCGGCGATGCTGACCTCCTGCCTGCTGGGGGCGCGCTTCGCGATCCTGGTGTTCATCAACGAGCTCACCGATCTGCTGGCCGACAACGCGCGCCAGTACGGCCTGCGCGAGCGCCTGGTCGGTGTTTCGGACGTGGGTTTCCGCTTCACCGACGTGCTGGCCGGCTTTGCCGACCCGGCGCCGCTGATCGAGCGCTTCAAGGCGGCGGCGCGCGCGCAGATCGCCGCCGGCGCGGAGGTGATCATCCCCGGCGAGGCCCCGCTGTGCGTGCTGCTGGCCACGCACGGCGTGTCCAGCGTGGACGGCGTGCCGGTGCTGGACTCGCTGTCCTGCTGGATCAAGCAGGCCGAGCTGCTGGTGGACCTGAAGCGCCAGAGCGGCGTGCAGCGCTGCCAGCGCGGCTACTTCAACGAGCCGCCGCCGCGCGAGCGCCTGCACGAGATCCTCGCCTTCTACGGCCTGGACACGCTGGCGCGCTGACGCCGGCCCCGACGCCACTCATCAAGACCCGACCCCATGAGCGAAGACAGGAAGACGATGCGAGAAACCCAGCTGCTGGTCGTCGGCGGCGGCCTGGCGGGCTTTGCCGCCGCGCTGGAGGCCGCCCAGGCCGGCGCGCAGGTGCTGCTGCTCGAGAAGCTGGCAGAAACCGGCGGCTCCTCGGCGATGAGCGGCGGCTGCCTGGCCTTCGCCGGCACCGACCTGCAGGCCGCGCAGGGTGTGCAGGACAGCGCCGCACAGCTGGAGCGCGACCTGCTGGACGTGGGTCAGCACGAGAACGACCCGGCCCTGGTGCGCCGCTATGTCGAGCACCAGCTGGACACCTACGAATGGCTCAAACGCCAGGGCGTGGGCTTCTGCCCGGTGATCGAGACCTCGTCCGGCCAGTCGGTGCCGCGCGTGCACACGGTCGATCCGGCCGACACGGTGCGCACGCTGCAGGCGCGCTGCCTGGCGACGGGACGCGTCACCGTGCTGACGCGCACGCGCGCGCTGCGCCTGCTGCGCGACAGCGAGACCGCAGCGGTCCACGGCGTGCGGGCCGAAGGGCCCGAGGGCGAGTTCAGCGTGCGCGCCAGCGCCGGCGTGCTGCTGGCCTGCGGCGGCTTCGGCCGCGATCCCGAGCTGGTGCATCGCTTCGCGCCCCAGTACGACCACGCGGTCTTCGTCGGCGGCGAGGGCAATGTCGGCGATGGCCTCAAGATGGCCTGGAAGCTGGGTGCCGATCTGCGCGACATGGCCTATGTCAAGGGCACTTACGGCAAGCATCCGGTGGACACGCTGAACCACCACAGCTGCCTGGCCGTCTACAAGGGCGCCATCGCGGTCAACGAGGAGGGCCGGCGCTTCGTCGACGAGTCCATCTCCTACAAGCTGCTGGGCGATGCGGTGATGGCCCAGCCCCTGCACACCTCGTACCAGATCTTCGACCAGCCCATATTCGAGTCGGGCGACGACCGGGTGCGCATCCTCGATTTCGGCCGCCGCATGGAAGAGGGCCTGATCATCCAGGCGGACACGCTGGAGGCGCTGGCCCGGCAGATCGAGCTGCCCCACGAAGTGCTGCGCCGGACGGTGGACGACTACAACGCCGCGGTGGACCGCGGCGGCGAGGGCGATGCCTTCGGCCGCAAGTCCCTGGTGCATGGCCATGGCGCGCTGCGCCGCATCGAGACCGGCCCCTTCTACGCCTATCCCTCGACGGCGGCGGTGTTCGGCACCTATTGCGGCCTGCGCGTCGATGCGGACCTGCGCGTCATCGACGTGTTCGGTGCGCCGATCGCCGGCCTGTATGCCGCCGGCGAGGTGATCGGTGGCTTCCACGGCGGCGCCTACATGACCGGCTCGGCCCTGGGCAAGGCGGTGGTGCTGGCGCGGGTGGCGGCACGCAGCGCTTTGCGCCAGGCCTGACTAGCTAGCGCTTGCCCAGTGCCTTCACCGCCACCGAGCGCGCCGCGCTGGGGCGGCGCTCGGCGGCGATCAGCTCGCCGAGGAATTCGTTGAAGGCCCGCACCTTGGCCGAACCGGCCCGCGCCTTGGTCGAGACCGAGTAGAAGGTCTTGGCCTGCGTGGTCCAGTCGCCATAGACCTGCACCATGTCCCCGGCGGCCAGCAGGCGGTTGGCGAAGAGGTCCAGCACATGGATCACGCCGGCGCCCTGGCGCGCGGCGTGCAGCAGCGCATCGCTGCTGTTGAACATCAGCGGGCCGCGCGGGGCGATGGCCAGCTGCTCGCTCCCGCCGGCCTCATCCGTGGCCCGCTCCAGCAGCCAGGGCGCGGGCGTGCGGCGTTCCTCGGGCAGCAGGCCCAGGCACAGGCGCGGGTCCAGCTCGCCGGGGTGCTCGGGCAGGCGCGCGGCCAGCGCGGCGGCGCAGCAGAGCACATAGCGCGCCTCGTAGATGGGCCGCGCCACCAGCTCGGCGTCCTCGACACGGTCCATGCGTATCGCCACGTCGATGGCCTTCTCGATCAGGTTGTGCGGCTGGTTGCTGAGCGTCACCGCGGTGGAGATGGCGGGGTGGCGGGCCGCGAAGGAGGGCAGGGCGGGGCATAGCAAGGCGTGGCCGATGGAGATCGGCGCCTCGATGGCCAGGGGCCCGCGCAGCTCGCCCAGGCTGCTGCGCACCTCGGTCTCCGTTTCCTCGATGCGGCCGAGGATCTCGCGGGCGCGCTGCAGGTAGAGCTCGCCCTCCTCGGTGAGGTGCAGGCGCCGCGTGTCGCGGTGGATCAGCGTGACCTCGAGGTGCTGTTCCAGATTGCGGATGCAGGCCGTCACCGTCGCGTTGGCCAGGTCCAGCGATTCGGCGGCGCGCGAGAAGCTGCCGGCCTCGGCCACGCGCACGAACACCGTCATGGCCCAGAGGCGGTCCATCTTGTTGCGCTTCGCGCCGTGTTGCTGGTCGAGCATGCCTTGTCGTCTCCTGAATCGCGCGGTCGCCTGCCGGCTGCGCGCGGATTCTAGGAGGTCGGGCCTCAGCAGTCCTGCTGCAGCGCCTGCAGCAGGGCGGGCAGCAGCGCCTGCCAGTCGGCGACGGCGCCCAGCTCGGCCCGCTCGAAGATGGGCGCGCTGGCGTCCTTGTTGACGGCGATGATGCGGCTCTCGCCGGAGACCCCGGCCATATGCTGGGGCGTGCCCGAGATGCCGACGGCGAAGTAGCAGCGCGGCGTGACGAACTTGCCGGACTGGCCGATCTGCCGCGCCACCGGCACCCAGCCGGCGTCCACGGTCGGCAGGCTGCCGCCCAGCGCCGCGCCCAGCTGCTGGGCGATCTGCGCCAGCAGCGCGAAGCCCTCGTCGCCGGCCATGCCGCGCCCGCCGCTGACGACCAGGCGCGCGCCCTCCAGGGCCGGCAGGCGGTCGGCCGATTCGAGCGCGCGCGCCACGGCCGGCGCGGGCAGGGCCGTGTCCAGCCTGAGCGGCTGCCGCTGCGGGCTGTGCGCCGCCGGGCCGCTGGCCGGCGTCGCAGGGCGCCAGGTCGCCAGGCACAGCGCGGCCTCGCTCTGCAGGTTCAGCACCACGCGCCCGCCGTAGGCCGGCCGCTGCGCCAGCAGCGTGGCGCCGCGCAGCGCCAGGGCGCTGCAGCGGCCCAGGCTCTGGCCGCCCAGGCGCGCGGCTAGGCCGGCCGCGCATTCCTCGCCCAGCGGGCCGGCCGGCAGCAGGATCAGGGCCGGCGTCTGCGCCGTGATGCCCACATGCTGCTGCAGGGCTGCGGCGAAGAGCGGCAGCAGCCGGGGCGCGTCGAGGCGGTCCAGCTGCGCATGCGTGACGTCCCACCACTGCGTGGGCGCGGCCAGCAGGGGTGGCGCCATGCCCGACTCGGCGGTGTGCAGGGCCAGCACGTCCAGGCGGCCCTGCGGGCCGGCCAGCGCGGCGGCGGCATGCAGCAGGGGCAGATGGTCTTCGCCCGCGGCCGCGGGCAGCAGCACGACGATGCGGCGTGGCGCGGGGCTCATTGCGCACCTCCTTGCGTCGCCGGGGCGGCATGGCCGCGCAGCGCGGCGGCCAGCGCACGGGCCTGCGACTCCATGTCGCCCTCCAGCATCTGGCAACGGCCCTGGCGCTGCGCCGCGACGGCGGCGTGCAGGCCAGCCAGGCGCAGCGGTGCGGCATCCGCCTCGGCTGCGGGCAAGGTCAGGCAGTCGAAGCTCAGCTTCTTGGCCGCCATGACGTTCTTCAGCAGCGGATGGCGCAGCCGGTTGCGCGCATGATTGCTGACCGCCACCAGGGCCGGCAGGGACTGCTGCAGCTCTTCCTGCTGCGCACCCTGCTGCCGGGTGATCAGCAAGCCGCCCTCGCCGCGTTGCACTTGCAAGGCCAGGCTGACGCCCGGCAGGCCCAGGGCCTCGGCCAGGCGGGCCGGCAGGCTGCCGTCGTCCAGGTCGCCGAACTCGCGGCCGATCAACAGCAGGTCGGGTGCTTCGGCCCGCCCGCGCACATGGGCAGCGATGGCCTCGGCCAGGGCCGCGCTGTTCCAGGCCGGGCAGGCGGCGCTGTCGTAGCCGTCCACGCGGTCCAGCCGGAAGCTGGCGACATGGCGCAGCAGCGCATCGTCGGCGCCGCTGGCCGCGAGCAGGGCGCTGATGTGCGTGGACGCGTCGGCATCGCGCAGCTTCAGGGCCAGCTCCAGCGCTGCCTCGTCGAAGGGGCTGAGCAGCGGGTAGCGGGCGCGCTGCGCCTGCAGCGCGGCCGCATCGAGGGGTTCGGCCGGCAGGGGCCATTTGGGGTCGGCGATGCCGGCGAGCAGGAGCAGGACGTTCATCGGGGGCGCGGGCTGGGCCGCGGTGCTTGAAAGACGGCCGCAGTCTGCGGCGCCGGGCCGCCGCGGCCAAGGGGTTGGCGGTGAATGCAGCTTTCGCCCCGGGCCGCATGTCGGCGGGCCTGCACCGAAAGCTGCATTCGCCGCCAGCCGCTTAGCGCCGCGGCCGGCCTTGCCTAGACTGGCCCGAGAGCTTCGTGCTGAAGCGCAGGAAGAGGACGAGACAAAGATGGTGGCAGTGCAAAGCAGTAGCGGTGGTGACGCCATCGACGTGATCGTGGTCGGCGCCGGCAACGCGGCCTTGTGCGCCGCGCTCTCGGCCGCCGAAGCGGGGGCCCGCGTGCTGGTGCTGGAGCGCGCGCCCGAGGCCGCGCGCGGCGGCAATTCCGCCTTCACCGGCGGCGCCTTCCGCGTCGCCTACGACGGCGTCGAGGACATCCGCCGCCTGGTGCCCGACCTGGGCGCCGAGGAGGAGGCGCGCAGCGACTTCGGCAGCTACACGGCCGATCAGTTCTTCGACGACCTGATCGGCATGAGCAATCTGCGCGCCGATCCCGAGCTGGTGGATACCGTCGTCGGTGGCAGCCTGCAGACCCTGTTGTGGATGCGCGGCCAGGGCGTGCGCTTCATCCCCATCCATGGCCGCCAGTCCTTTCTGGTCGACGGGCGCCACAGGTTCTGGGGCGGGCTGACGGTGGAGGTCTCGGGCGGCGGCGCCGGCCTGGTGGCCGCGCTGTTCGCCCGCGCCGAGCGGGCCGGCGTGCGCATCGCCTACGAGCACAAGATGAGCGAGCTGCTGATGGAGGGCGGCCGCGTCTGCGGCGTCGTCGCGCACCACCAGGGTGAGCGCCTGGAACTGCGGGCCGGCGCCGTGGTGCTGGCCGCCGGCGGCTACCACGCCAACCACGAGTGGCGCGCGCGCTACCTGGGGCCCAACTGGGACCTGGCCCGCGTGCGCGGCTCGCGCTACAACACCGGCGTGGCCCTCCAGGCGGCGCTGGCCCAGGGCGCGCGGGCGGGCGGCCACTGGTCGGGCTGCCACAGCGTCTTCTACGATGCCAATGCCCCCGAGTTCGGCGACCCGGCCCTGCTCAACCAGCAGAAGAACTACTTCAACCTCGGCATCGTCGTGAACACGCGCGGCGAGCGCTTCGTCGACGAGGGCGAGAACTTCCGCAACTACACCTACTCGCGGATGGGCGCGGCCATGCTGCAGCAGCCCGGCGCGCGCGGCTGGCAGATCTTCGAGGCCCAGGGCGCCGCGCTGCTGCCGGACGAATACCGTGTGCGCCATGCCACGCGCTACCAGGCCGACACCTTGCCGGCGCTGATCGCCCAGCTCGAGGGCGTGGACGCCGTGCGCCTGCACCAGACCATCGCCGCCTTCAATGCCGCGGTGGACCGCAGCCGGCCCTTCAATCCGGCCGAGCTCGACGGCCGCCGCACCCAAGGCCTGGCCGTGGACAAGAGCAACTGGGCCTTGCCGCTGGAGCAGGGGCCTTTCGTCGCCTACGAGGTGGGCTGCGGCATCACCTGCACCTACGGCGGCCTGGCGATCACGCCGCGCGCCGAGGTGCTGGACGAGGAGGGCCGGGTCATGCCCGGGCTCTATGCGGCCGGCGAGATGGTGGGCGGCCTCTACTACGGCAAATACCCCGGCGGCGCCGGCCTGACCTCGGGGGCGGTGTTCGGCCGCATCGCCGGGGCCCAGGCTGCGGCACGGACTTCGGCCTCACGCAATACCTGACCCCATCGACAACGCAAGCACGACAGCCATGAGTTCACGCCCCCAGCCGGCCAGCGCCGGCGCCCGCTTCCGCCAGGCCCTGGCCGAGGAACAGCCGCTGCAGATCGTCGGCGCCATCAATGCCAACCATGCGCTGCTGGCGCGCCGCGCCGGCTATCGCGCGATCTATCTCTCGGGCGGCGGTGTCGCGGCCGGCTCGCTGGGCGTGCCGGACCTGGGCATCATCGGCCTGGACGATGTGCTGACCGATGTGCGCCGCATCAGCGATGTCTGCGATCTGCCGCTGCTGGTGGACATCGACACCGGCTTCGGCCCCAGTGCCTTCAATATTGCGCGCACCGTCAAGAGCCTGATCAAGGCCGGCGCCGCGGCCTGCCATATCGAGGACCAGGCCGGCGCCAAGCGCTGCGGCCACCGGCCTGGCAAGCAGATCGTCCCGACCGGCGAGATGGTGGACCGCGTCAAGGCCGCGGCCGACGCCTGCAGCGACGAGAGCTTCTTCCTGATCGCGCGCACCGACGCGATCGCCAGCGAGGGCGTGGACGCCGCCATCGAGCGCGCGCTGCTGTGCCTGGAGGCCGGTGCCGACGGCATCTTTGCCGAGGCGGTGCGCGACCTTGCCACCTACCGCCGCTTCGTCGATGCGGTGAAGGCGCCGGTGCTCGCCAACATCACCGAGTTCGGCCAGACGCCGCTGTTCGGCCGCGAGGAACTGGCCGGGGCGGGCGTGGCGATGGCGCTCTATCCGCTGTCGGCCTTCCGGGCCATGAACAGGGCGGCCGAGGAGGTCTACGGCGCGATCCGGCGCGACGGCCACCAGCGCGCCGTGCTGGAGCGCATGCAGACCCGCGAGGAGCTCTACGAGCGCATCGGCTACCACGCCTTCGAGCAGTACCTGGACCGCTTTGCCGCCGGCGCGGATTGAGAAATTTCGCAAATTCACGCGGCCGTGGTCCGGGCGGTTTTCCGCAAATGCTGAAACGCGGATCGGCCGCGCCGGGCCGGCGGGCGAGCGAACGGGGCTCAGGGTAAATCCGGTCCCGCCCTGTGACGGTCCGTGGCGGCGCGGCCCTGGCCGCCGCCGCGCCAATGCCCTTGGCATGCTCATTGCACAGAGGGTGCACAGAACAACCGAAGGAGACAAGCAAATGACCCACGCATCCCATGTGGCGGCGGCCGAGGCCTTGCGCCTGGCGCGTGCCCAACGCCAGACGATTGGCCAGATCTCGGCCTCGCACGGCATCGCCGGCCTGGAAGCCGCCTATGCGGTGGCCGCGATCAACACCCAGGCGCGGCTGGACCAGGGCCGGCGCATCGTCGGCAAGAAGGTGGGCCTGACCTCCAAGGCCGTGCAGCAGCAGCTCGGCGTGGACCAGCCGGACTTCGGCGTGCTCTTCGACGATATGGAGTTCCTCGACGGCCAGACCCTGCCCGGCGACCGCCTGATCCAGCCCAAGGCCGAGGCCGAGGTGGCCTTCGTCGTCGGCCGCGACCTGACGGGCGCGGCGCCCAGCTATGCGGAGTTTCTCAACAGCCTGGCCTATGCGCTGCCGGCGCTGGAGATCGTCGACAGCGCGATCACCGACTGGAAGATCACCCTGGTCGACACGGTGGCCGACAACGCCTCCTGCGGCCTCTATGTGCTGGGCGACCAGCCGGTGTCGATCGCCGCGCTGCAGCTCGGCGAGCTGGGCATGAGCCTGACGAAGAACGGTGCAACGGTGTCGGTGGGCAGCGGTGCCGCCTGCCTGGGGCATCCGCTGCGCGCGGCCTACTGGCTGGCCGGCGTGATGGCGGCGCGCGGGCAGGGCCTGCGCGCGGGCGAGGTGATCCTCTCCGGCGCCCTGGGGCCCATGGTGCCGATCGCCGCCGGCGAGCAGCTGCAGGCGCGCATCGGCGGCCTGGGCAGCGTTAGCTGCCGCATGGGCTGAAACGGGGGCGACGAGACATGAAGCTACTGCGTTATGGCGCGCCGGGCCAGGAACGGCCGGGGCTGCTGGACGAGCAAGGCCAGCTGCGCGACCTCTCCGCCCATCTGGGCGATATCGACGGCGCGGCGCTCGCGCCCGAGACCCTGGCGCGGCTGCGCCGGCTGCCGGTCGAATCGCTGCCGCGGGTCGAGGGCAGCCAGCGCCT
>Ga0255338_1004921_pt1 | contig 13027 bp, 15 predicted proteins | sample MeOH1_35cm_T4_19_FD_203715 | JGI IMG/M metagenome (GOLD analysis project Ga0255338, IMG submission 203715) | Sandy soil microbial communities from University of British Columbia, Vancouver, Canada - MeOH1_35cm_T4_195 | ecosystem: Engineered > Artificial ecosystem > Sand microcosm > Unclassified ...
TTCATCAGTTCGGCATAGTCTACTGGTGGGCCGAATCCAAGTAATTCTTTGAGTTTGTTGATCATCCTTTTATATATTTTGAGATTGATAATAGTTTACATCCATCCATGAACCGCCGTTGAAGCATTCAATTCCTTTGTTCAGCAGATAGGCATGCGCCTGACTGCTTCTTCCTCCGGAAGCGCAACATAATATCAGTGGCGAAGCAAGTTTCTTCAACTCGTCCATGCGCATATCGATTTCCTGGAGAGGCACATTAATGGATCCATCTACGTGTCCGCTCAGATATTCACCACGGGTCCGCACATCTACAATGGTACCCCTATTTTCTTTAATAATTTGTTCAATGTTCATTTTGATCTGGTTTTGATTTTTGTTTTTGAAATATGTTAAACAGCAGTCCACCCATTATTGCACCGTAAACTGTACTGTTGATCGGTTTTGAAGTAATGGCGCAGGTTCCGCTCGCACATCCGATGTAGTGGTAGTACAGGTATCCGCCAATTGCGCCGATTACGATGCCTATCAGGGTAAACTTATATTTTAGAAGAAGGTTCATGGCTGAAATTGTTTTACCGCATAACTAAGGTCATACACTTCAGCAGTCCCGCTGAGCTGTGATTCGAGAATACTGCTACCTGCAGCGCTTCTGTATCCACCTGCGCAATGAACAACAATCGGTTTGTGCACGGGTATTTCATTCGTGCGCTCGCGAAGTTCATACAGCGGAATGTGAACAGCGTTCCTGAAAATCGGTTTTTCTCTGACTTCAGAAGGATTACGGATATCCAGAATTGTGAAACTACCCTCGTTCCTTTTCAGAGTATCGCTCTCAAATACTTTTGTATCTGTATTTCCGGTAGTGAGCAGAAAGGCTTCGGCAATCTGTGACTCGTAACCTATTTTTGCGGTACGTCCGATCAGCTGGTGCAGAACGCTTTCATTTTCTGCAATGAGATAGAATTTTTCGCCCGGATTAACAATACTGCCCAGCCAGGTTTCAAACTTTACGTCGTTCATCAGGTTAATTGCGTTCTTCAGATGAGATTTTTTGAATTCATCCTGCGGACGGGTATCAATGATGGTCAGCGTCTGATCAAGTGATAATCTGCAGGTTTCACAGGCAACAGGTTCCCGCACATCTACACCTGCAATGGATGTTTCGTACGGATCAGCTCCTTTTTTATTTACGCCCACTGCGAACGGAAAGTATTTCGGTATAAAGGGCTGGTCGGCGAGTAATCTTGTAACAAACTGTTCTTCGCTCATCTCCTGCAGGCTCCAGTTACTCACTTTTTCTGCCTTCATCGTGCTGGAGTTCTGTTCCGACAGTCCTTTGCCGCAAAGAGAACCGGCACCGTGAGCAGGATAGATCTGCACATTGTCCGGTAAGGTCATAAGCGTATCGCGCAATGAATGATACATCTGTTTTGCAAGGTCTGTTCGTGTTGCAGTAATGGCTCCTGCCTGTTCCCGCAAATCCGGACGTCCGCAATCGCCAATGAAAAGTGTGTCACCCGTGAATACAGCTACCGGTTCGTTCTCTTCGTTGATGGCTACAATGCTGATACTGTCCGGAGAATGCCCGGGTGTATTCAGTGATTTCAATGTAATATGACCCAGAATAATAGCATCTCCGTCGTCAAACGTTTCATGTGGATATTCAGCACCCAGTAACCGGCTTACATAAATTGTGGCGCCGGTGGTAGTGTGTATTTCGAGATGACTGCTTACAAAATCGGCATGAGGGTGCGTTTCAATCACTGCTGTGATGACTGCATTATTTTTCTTCGCAAAATCATAATAGGGTTGCGGATTTCTGGCCGGGTCTATCAACGCGATCTGACCGTTACTCACAATTGCATACGAGTAATGCGCCAGGTTTTTATCTTCGAACTGCTCGATTTTCATTGGACGTCTGTTTTAGTGATACAAAGATTGGGAGTATTTTTTCCGTCGACAGCTACTTTTGTTACACTGGGAAGAATTAGTGAACCGGTTTATCGAAAAACCACATTTTTACTGCAAGGGCAACAAGTAAGAGTGCAAATGTTTTTTTCATGATGTCCTGCGGAATTTGTGTTGCAAATTTTGCCCCGAGAAATCCACCGGCGAAGAAGAATACAGCCATTACCAGCGAAGTTTTGATATCCACAAATCCCTTCTGGTAATATTGAAAGGCGGCTAATGCACCAACCGGTAACACCATCATCATCAGCGCCGTACCCTGTGCCATTTGTTGGGAAAATCCTAACACCATCACCAGGGCAGGAATAATGATGATTGCACCTCCCAATCCCAACATACCTCCCAGTATGCCGGCAACGGTGCCGATAAGCGCAATTAACAATACCTGTGGCATGTCCATATCAATTTGATTTTTTTCGGATTGAAAATCTGACCGGCAGATACAACAGACGGAAACCGATCGCCCCGGGGAACAGGACAGCTGAAGCGGATCCTGATGGAAGGATTCCTGTGTTTCCGGATATCCCGACCGTAAAAGGCAGGATATGGATAATGACAGGAATCAGAAAACTGATTAATCTGTAGGCTGAACCCGTGTTCATTTGCATTTCCGGAGGTGTTGCGGTGAATATTATTTGTACCGCAAAATTCAGGAATGCAATTACAGGCTACAGTAACCTATGTTACACAAGTACAATTTTATTTCTTCCCAGTTTTACCAGTCCTGCATCCTCCATCTGTTTGAGAAGTCGCGAAACCACTACACGGGCAGTGCCGAGCTCATTGGCCAGCTGTTCATGCGTGGCGTAAAGCGTATGGCTGTTGGTTACTTCACATTTCTTCCGGATGAAATCAAGCAAACGCTGATCCAGTTTTTTGAATGCGATAGCGTTGACTACCTCCAGAAGTTCCTCGAAACGTTTATGGTACAACTTGAAAATGTAGTCCAGCCACTCAGGATAATCATGTATGAACAGACTCACTTTGTCGACCGGAATAAAGAGTATTTCGGTTTCTTCTTCTGCTACAGCTTTCACCTTGCTGGTGTCATGGTGCATTCCGCCCAGGAACGACATGATGCAGCTTTCCCCTGCTTTGATGTAGTAGAGCAGTATTTCTCTTCCGTCTTCATCGGTACGCATAACACGGACATTCCCTCTTGTTACAATCGGAATGGCTTTTATGTTGGCGTTTTCATTCAGGATGATTTCTCCCTCGGAAAATATTTTTGGAATACCTACCGCACTAAGTTTTTCCTGAAGATCTTTTGACGACTTAAATTCGGAGATGCTGCTTAATTCCATGTTGCAAAAGTACGGTATTGCGACTAACCGGTTCACGCACAGCACCGCGTATTACGTGTAATTCGGATTCTGCAATGGCAGATGTTACAGGATTCAGGACAACGGACAGGATTGACGGGGGGTGCAGATGGCACCGGGGTGATGCTCCTAATTCACAATAAGCCTGACCGTATTTACAGTCATGTTGTTGCTGGTGATACGGCAAACGTAAACACCCGGGTATAAATCTCCTGTGGCAATGTCCGTTTTTTCGCTGGAGAGATGAATACGCCTCACTTCTTGTCCAAGCAAATCAATTAAGGTCAGTTCACAGGCGGCATCCAGAGGAGCGGAGGTTTGCACGGTAAAAAAATCGTTGGCCGGATTTGGATAAATCTGAAATCCGTTTTCAGAGAGTGCCGGGCCAACTGTTGAAGTAGTGATGCAATACGACAACCAGGTGGCAAGAGCCGGTCGATCATTTCCGAGAGAATCGCGCATTGACACACTTCTGAAGAGTAATGTCTGTGCAGAAGTATCCATCATGTAATTCAGAAACAGCCAATCAGTAACTTCTACATTTCTGCTGCCGATCATTGGAAAAAGTTTATTTACCCAATTCACCTGTTCTTGGGGGGAAGCACTCCAGGTACCGGTCAGGGAATCGCCTGGCCATCCTGTTTCCGTGATGACAAGCGGAATGCTTCCGATTAACGTGAATAATGTATCGAGGTAATCAGTTGCTACAGCATTGGCATTCGGATAATTCAGGAATGGATAGAGTGTGAGTCCTACTACATCCATTTTTGAAGTATCCATGTCCAGTAACGCGTTCCAGTGAGGCGCGGTCCATGGAATGTTGGCGCCTTGTCCTGAGAGGTGTTCGTAGTTAAACACCGTTCCCACTTTTGTATTGGGGGAATGCGCTTTGATGGAATCATAGGCCATGCTATAGAATGTACACCAGTTGACATAATCTGACGAATCCTGCTCAATATAAAAGTTCACTTCATTTCCGATGAAAAGATATGCAGGAGAAAGTGAATCGGCTGTGCGGATCAAGGTTTGCAGAAACGCTGCACGCATGTTGGTGTTGGTCCAGTTATTAACCGGGTTGTTGTCGGTATGCAGGTAAAGAACCGGGTATGTTGCCCAGCCAAACACCAGAAGATCTGTATAACCATACGGTACGGGTTGCAGCTGAGATACTGTTTTCTGCAGTGTGGGGATATTTCCGGTTACGGTAATCGTATCGTACCACTTTCCGTTAGCCATTACTACTCCGCCATCACACATGTTTGCGACTTCCTGAAGAAAGGGACCGAATTGTGAATAATTATGCGGATGTCCTTCCGGCGATGTAGCATAGCCCAATTTACCATTATACGTTTGCGCCAGAAGGAAAGTGCACACCAGGAAGTTTGTGAAAAAGGTAAAGTGTATTTTCATACGGAGTTGTTTGTTCCCTTGGACGCCGCGAGACTCCTCAGGTTTAATCGGAAGGGAAATTTCTGTTCACTGACGGTATCGTTTGGATTCACGATAATATCTTCGGTTATACTCCGAACTGCCTGAGATGATGATCAAGATGTTTCCATTCAAACACCGCCCATTGTTCCGGTGTAAAATGTCCGAAAAACGGATGCGGATACTTCGTGCATTTTGCAGGGCCTTCTTCCGAGAAGGATTTGATAGAGGCAATGGTCTTTGATTTTCCTTCTTCAAAACTTACATTCTCCGGAAAAAGATAACTCTTGTCGGTAGGAGAGTTTTTGCCGAATGGTTTTTCGCTAACAGCCTTGCCTTTCAGCATGGAGCCGATCAGCCTTGGTACAAATGAAACACGTTTGATTTCGTGAATCCCTCGCGCTGTTTCGAGCGAAACATTGCAATGAGATAACATTTGTGCGACATTCATTTTACCCCAGAGTCTTTGCGTATCAGGCGTCAGCTTCTCAATCCTCTTGAGAATTCAGGAAACATCATTTGGGTTGAATAGGTTATTCATTACCGGGGATTATTTTTCTGCACCATTGCGGTTTGTTCTTTGTGCCACGGATCCGTGATCCTTTGGGCATTGAGAATGTAATTTCTGATGGGCGCGGGCAATTGGTCGAAGCTCCCCTCAACGCAATAGGTAATGTTTTTCCCTACTGTTCCCGAAGAGAATGATAGTTCAACCTTGCAATCAGCAATAGTAGTATCGCATTCCGGATGTGTAAGGCTGCAGTAACTGAGCAGTTCAGTTGTGATTGCAGAGTCAACGTTATCAAAAAAAGGTTCCCGGGTGATCCCCATAAAAAAATCATGATCACTCGTATCGGCCAATGTTCCCTTCCTGTTAATTGTTCCGTCTTTCGCCAGCAGGATCATCAATGTGTTTACATTGGATTCATCAACCGAAATAGTGAGCATCTCAAATTTTGGAACTTCAGCAGCAGGCGTGCTGTCATTTACCGGATTGTCCGCCCTGTCTCCACAGGAAGAAAAGACTACAATTGATGCAATGAAAAACAGAAATCTGATTTTATGTTTCATATTATTTACCAGGTTACGCGGTTTAATCTTATCACCCAATCATCATTTCAGTCTCTCCAGTTTTCCTTTGCGCTTCACAATATTCTTATAATCCCACTGGATCTTCGCCGATTTCTTCAGCCAGCGTTTCAGATCTTTTGTGTTCACCTCTTCTGCAGAAGTATAAACAACAGAGGCGTCTTTGAATTTGCCGGTTCCTGGCTGTAATTTATCTTCTTCAAAACCCATTCCGCTCCAGAACATCAAACGTATACCTGATTTTTGCTTGCTGTAACCCACAATCGGATTTCCTTCGAGAAACCACACCGGATGCGCATGCCAGATTTTGTTTTCTGATTTCGGAAGGCCTGCACAAATTTCCCTGTACAACAGGTCACAGATTGCTTTGTCGGACCTGTTTTGTTTGGAGTGATAATCCTTGATTTCCTTTATCATGGATGTTTCAGGAGCAGATGTATTTGCGGCTGCTGTTGTAACCACATTCTTTCCGAGCGTCTTGAAACGTACTCCGTTTTTCTGCACAACAGTGATGGTAATGTGGCCCGTCTTACTTAGGTTGATATCAGTTACTGTTCCCGATTTTCCTGAGTGAGTTCCGGCGATGACTGTGCATTGTGCACCATTGCGGAGATTTTGAGTTGGTTTGGTTGTCATAATAAGTTGAATTCAGCAGTCCCGTTTACACGCTATATAATTTATGGAATTAATCCCTATTCAATTATACCGAATAAATGCAGAATTCCGGTGAGATTGAAGTTCTAAATCCGGAATTCCCATTGAATTCCTGACCTGCGCATCAATTTATCTTCCTAATTTTACATCGTCATCTCCGCTCTTAAATTTCGGATGTTTCATTCGCAACCCTGTGTTGAAAACGAAACCCATTTATGTTGAAACCATGATCCATACAAGTATGGACAGGGTTTGGGAATTCACACAAACACCTTCCATACATCAGCAATGGGACCTTCGGTTCAGCACGATAGAATATCTTCCGAAAGCATCGGAGAACGATCCGCAACGATTTTTATATCAGACACAGATTGGATTCGGAATAAAAGTTTCCGGTGAAGGTGAAAGTGTGGGTACGCACAGTAAAGAAACCGGGGAGAGTACTTCCGCTTTGAAATTCTGGTCCGATGAAAAAATATCCCTCATAAGAACAGGTTCCGGTTACTGGAAATACATTCCAAAGGGAAACGACACCTTGTTTCTGACGCGTTACGATTACGAAGTCCGTCATGGCTTATTCGGAAAGCTCATTGATAAATTATTCTTTCGTCCGCTCATCGGAAGAGCAACCGCGTGGAGTTTTGATGCACTGAAGAACTGGCTGGAGAAGGGAACTTCACCCGCATTATCCAAAAAGCTATTCTTCACCGTTTTCATCGCCAATCTCATGATCGCCATTACCTGGTTGTATCACGGAATATTTCCAAAACTGCTGCACATGGAAACGGGTGAACTGGAAATGCTTACAACGACCGGTCTGTTCAGCGGAATGGAGAAGACAATGGTTCAGGCGATCGGTATCGCGGAAATACTGTTCGGTGTATCATTCCTGTTCTTCGGCAGGAGGAAGCTGCTGCATTGGTTGAATATTATTGCGCTGGTTTGCCTGGCAATTATCGCTTACTCGGTGAAACCGGAATTGTATGTCCAGCCTTTCAATCCGGCAACAACTGCATTCGGATCCATCGGTTTATCAATTACTGTCCTGGGCATCCGCAGGTACATTCCATTCGCCGGAAATTGCAGACGAAAACCAGGTCTGAAAGATTCTTCAGGAAGGAGGGGGAATGTCGATTTATAAAAAATATCTCGGGAACGATTTTTCAAAGCTTCACCCGAAATTGCAGGAGCGGTTCAATCTCTCCATTGAAAACGGATTGTCCATGAAAGGAACGGGTAAAATGCATCACATCTGGAATGCCGGATTGCATACCAGGCCATTCCTGCAACTCGGTACAATGCGGAACATCATGTTTCCGGAATCCGGAGAAGACGTACCGTTTACTATTGAGAATTATTGTTACCTGGATTCCTTCGGTCGCGAAACTGTTGCATGGATCCGGAAATTTCACTTCGGGGAGAAGATCCGGAATTTTGATGCAACCATGGTGTTCAGTGAGAAACAACACCGGCTGATTGATTATCTCGGAAACAAACAACACCTGGTAACTGATCTCGAGCTCACAGCAAACGATGATGGAAGCCTTACCATTCGTTCAGGTCCGCAACGGTTTTATGAAAAGAAAGTCGGGTTTGATTTCCCTCCGCTCTTTTCCGGCAATGCCGAGGTTCATGAATCGTACGATGCGGAGAATGACCGCTTTAACATCAGCGTGGTCGTGAGTAATAAAACATTCGGCAATATTTTCGGGTACAATGGATATTTCAAAGCAGAATTTAAGAAACTGAATACGGAAGACATTCCTGCTTACGCACGTCCGTTGCGGGAAGAGATCCGTGAATAAATACGCTATGGAAACGCACACAGGTGCCAACAACTTTCAGCTCACTTCTTTTGAAAGAGTAATTGAGCTTTCGCGGCCATGGCTATTGCTCGGCTGCTTTATTGTTCTGGCATTCTGCCGGCTTTGGTGGTTTGCAGTTCCGGTGGCATTGGCAACAGTGCTCGCGGGCTTTGTGCAGATGCACGATTCCATTCACAATGCACTCGGACTTTCCAAACGTGCAAACGATTTTGTATTAACTATGAGTGCATTGCTTTTGCTGAAGAGCGGACATGCACTGCGGGTAACACATCTCCGCCACCACGGACAGTGCCTTGGTGATGATGATCCGGAGGGAGAGCCTGCGAAGTGGACGCTGCGACAGGTGTTCACCGATGGGCCTTACCACATCTTCACATTGCGTTTTGCTTCCCTGCGTATAGCTCCGGCAACGCGTACTGTTCAGTTAGCGGAAACAGCCATCACGTTTTTACTGTTGATCGGATTTACCCTCATTTATTTTTTCACAGGATCCGTTATTCCCCTGGTGTATTGGGGTGGAGTATTTGTAATGAGCTGCCTCATGCCTTTGTGGGCATCGTACATTCCGCACAAGCTTGCCTCGAAGAGCCGAACGCGTCTGGCTGCCGTGAAAATGGCCGCATTGTGGACTCCCGTAATCTCTTCTTTTGCGTTCCATCATCTTCATCATGTCTACCCGAAAGTGCCAACAGCATTATTGCCAAAAGCCGCTAAGGAATTACCGGAACCCGATGATGATGACGATCATTACCATCCGCATTGATGTGAATGCTGTTTGCCGCCCATGACAGATTTCCCCCGGCTTGTCTCTTATCCGGAAAGATAAAGCAGATAGACGGATACGAATATCCCATTGGAGATACCGCCTATGACATATTCAGCAAGCACATCATCTTTATCGGCTGACAAAATAATACCGATCTGTTCTCCGTCTCCCGCATGATTTCATGGACAATCCGTTGTCAATGGCAAAACCAATACCGCAAAGTAATTTACTGTAATTGTTCCTGCCTGCACAAACAGATTTTGTCCTCGCTTTTTCCTGCAGCTGGTACTGCGCATTCCTGTTTATTTTCCGAGCGATGCCGCGACGAAAAAGCAAATAGCCGTTTACAGGTAAACTGTAAGCGGCTATTCAATCCGTTCGCCTCGTGAGACTACATATCCGGTATCACCGGCTCCACCAGCCGCATCAATTTGTCCAGCGATTCCTGCCAGCCAAGGTAACAGGCTTCTACAGGTATCATTTCCGGAATTCCTTCCTGTGTCACTTTTAATTCAGTTCCCACTAAGACTTTTTTGATCCATACTGTGGTGGTCATTTCTCCCGGCATTGCGGGATCGTCGAACTTATCGGTGTACTGCAGAAACTCATTTTGTTTTATCTCGAGATATTTTCCGCCAAAGGAATGTTCGTTTCCGGTTGTGAAATTCCGAAATGACATTCTGTACGCACCACCTGTGACCGGGTTTAATTCATGAACCTGGCATATAAAACCGTAGGGCGGAATCCATGCAGCCAATGCACCGGCATCCGTGAATGCGCGGAAAACTTTGTCGGGAGCTGCTTTCAGTACTCTGTGCAATGATACGCTGTTGTTTGGCATATGAAGTGTTTTAGTTCGAAAGTGCTTTTACAAATTTAATGCAGAATGCTGAAACACGCTACTTCCGCCTGGCCGCTGCGTTGATCATTTCCTGAAGAACCTTCCGGTCAACATCTGCCAGTTTATTGATGTACAAACAACCCGCACCGGTTTTGTGCTTACCTAATTTCTTCAGAGACGGTGCCACATCTTTCGCAGTTGCCCCGATGTATAACGAAATATTTGCTTTGCGCGGAGAGAAACCAATGATCAGCCAATCAACGGTTCTTCCCGTTGCCGGACTTACATACACTTTGTTTCCGAAACCAATAATTGCACTTCCCCACATTTTAGCTTCTGCACCGGTCGCTTTTTTCATCATTTCCGCGATGACGAAACTGTCCTTGCGTTTCTGTTCGTCTTTTACGCTGTTGATGAATTTCTCAACACTCGCAGAAGTTTCAACCGTTTTGATTATAGCCTTCTTTGCAGCGGGTTTTACTTTTTTTGCAGCAGCTTTCTTAGGCGGAGAGCTTTTTTTCTTTGCAGCTTTTTTAGCTGGAGTAGATTTTTTGGCAAGCATGTGAGTTAATATAAGTTGTGCGCATTTTCGGTTTATGAAAGTTAAACAAAAACCCGCGCTGAAAGAACAATGTGCAGATGTTCTTTCGGCCATTTGCACGTGCGTGAATAGTATTGTGGATTATCCGGCGGGAGAAAACACCACCAACACTGCTCCGGTCAAAATCAGCGAAACACAATATTTATCATGTTGACTTTGTGGTCTGCATTCGTGACGATCTGCAGGAAGGGGGCATGATTCAAGCAGTAAACATCGCGAATCAGTTCTATTCAATAATCAGTTTTCGTGATTCTATTGCTTCACCGGTTTTGATCTGCACAAAGTAAATTCCGGGTGCACAATCGAGTTTGATTTCCTTGCTGTCGCTATCCATCCATTGTTCTGTATGAACCAGCTGTCCGGTTGCGCTGAATATTTCTACGGTCCGGTTTTCATTTCGGGATGAGGAGGTAATCAAAAAGCTTCCTGAGGAAGGATTAGGAAATAGCCCGAAAGAACCTTCGTTGCTGTTTTCATTAACAGACGATTTTGTACATGCTCCGAAATCGTCGACAATTCCGCCACCATTCAGTCCCGCATATTTTACGGTGATATAGTTACCCGTAACAGGTGCGACAAATGTTACGGTTCTCTGAGTCCAGACTGTATCAAGGATAGGAGAAACATAAATCTGTGTCCCGAAGGTCGAGTTGTTTGATGAAAGCCCGAGTGCAATTGGTCCATATCCCAATGTGAAGAGACCGCGGTCATAATAGCAGAAAGTGTAAGTGCTGCCGGCCTGAAGCGTATCGCTCAGCTGAAGCGAAATCATAGTTGATTGGGTCGAGTCTGCACTGTTGTTTTCAACTGACACATAAAAATTACCTTCCTGTGCGGTACCATAAGACGGACAAACGGTAGCGTCAAAAACGTCAATTGTCTCTGTAGCACCAATGCCGTAAGTATAGGGCATGAGTGCATTAAACTGCAGGTTGGAAATTGTGTTTATTTCACACGTGGTGACAGAGTTGTTTTCAAAGCTGCCGTTAAGAAAAGTCTGCGCGCCGGCAAATCCGTGAATAAGTAATGCAGGAAGCAGAAGGTACTTGTATATCATTGGCTGTATTATTTATGGGCTGTGGATTCAATTCAGTAAATCTACCACCAAAAAACGGCTCTTTATCCGAATACAATTTACTGAAAACAACATTGTGTGGCGATCTGTTATCGGGCAATGATCAGCTTTTTAGTTAAACCATCTGCTGTTATGAAATACAAGCCCGGAGCGAACGCTGTTATATCGATTGCAGTTGTGCTTTGCTCAGTGAGTACAGTACGTCCATGAACATCGCGTATGGATACAGATTGAACAGGAGATGAAAAATATACGTGATCATCGGCTGGATTGGGAAAGAAAACGACACCTGCAGACGCTTGCGGTTGTGTAACGGAAAGTGGATTACACCATGAAGTTGGTGTTCCGCCACTTGTTCCGAACGGGGTGTGTACACTGCGGACGGCGTTGACTGTAGTATCGAACATCGGACTGCATGACGCGACGATGAACGGGCACCGTCCAACTGTAGTTGCTGTTGGTCCATTAATGCACGCTCCCGTAATGGTACTGTCAAACATGATTAATGCGGCATCGTAATCCTGGTAGATTCCACTTGCGTTCCATGATGCAGATTGCGCCAGGATTGCAACGCCACCGTTGTGTGTATGAATGATGTCCCTGGGTACATCGTGATCAAGTCCGCCAATGGTAGCGGTCCACAGCGTATCACCATTCATATCGGTCCGCAAGAGATATATTTCCCAATTGTTTCCGGGTGCAAAGCTTGCGGACTGTGCGGAGATAAGGAATCCGCTGTCGGGCATGAGCAGAAGTTTAGTACCGTAATCAGGACCCGGCCCGCCATAGGTGCGCGTCCACAACGTGTCGCCAATACTGTCGGTACGAACGAGATACAAATCTTCGACACCAGCTGTGAATTTATTCTGAGCACCGGCCAGGGCAAAACCTCCATCGGGCAGAGCGAGCACAGAACTGGCTCCCATCTGGTAAGGTGCAATTTCATAACGTTTCATCCATAGCGAATCTCCATTGGCGTCGAGGCGAAGAAGGAACGCGTCGGGCGCATTATTGGATGCATTGTTAAAGCTGCTGGTATTGCCACAGACAATAAAGCCGCCATCATTGCATCGTTTCACATCGCCCGAATATTCCCATTTGTTGCCACCGATGCGGCGATACCACAAAACATTTCCACCTGAATCTATCATCATAGCCACAATTGTGTTGTAGGGAGGAGTGCTGACGTTATCGTAACCTAAAACCAGTTTGTTTCCGTTCAGTCCGTCACAGAAAAATGTAGGCACCATTATCTGGGAGCCGGTATAACCATACGCCCAAGCGAGGTTTCCGTTAAAATCGCGTTTTTCAATATCGCATGCACCCGGGCCAAAACTCACGGTAGAGTTCAGCAGGTAGATGTACTGCGAATCGTGTAATACATCTACGCCACCGTCATTCCCGTTTCCCAGCGCCATCGTCCATAATGTGTCGCCGTTACTGTTGGTTCTGATCGT
>Ga0255338_1004922_pt1 | contig 13021 bp, 14 predicted proteins | sample MeOH1_35cm_T4_19_FD_203715 | JGI IMG/M metagenome (GOLD analysis project Ga0255338, IMG submission 203715) | Sandy soil microbial communities from University of British Columbia, Vancouver, Canada - MeOH1_35cm_T4_195 | ecosystem: Engineered > Artificial ecosystem > Sand microcosm > Unclassified ...
TGCACGGCAATCACGTTCGGCGTGGCCGCGATGTTGATGATGGGCGAGAAGTCGGTCAGCGGGTTGTAGCTGATCTTCGCGTTGATGGCTGGGTTGGCGGCCGTGGTCGACACCGTGGCCATGCCCAGCGAGTAACCGTCCGGTGCTGCCTTGGCGGTTTCGGTGGCGCCGATCACGCCGCCGCCACCGGCCTTGTTCTCCACCACCACCGGCTGGCCCAGCGCCTTGCCCAGCGGGTCGGCAATGGTGCGGGCAATGATGTCGGTCGTGCCGCCCGGGGCGAAAGGCACTTGCAGTTTGATCACCTTGTTGGGGTAACCCTGGGCCAGGGCCGAACCGGCAGCAGCCAGCAGGCTGAGGGCGAAAATGGCACGACGTTGCATGGTGGTTTTCTCCTGATGTGATGAGATCGAGCGATTCTATTGCCCCAGCATACCCTTCTTGAGCCGGGTATCCACCGGGTTGTCGCCGACGAAGATCTCCAACAAGGCGTTGTAGAAGTCGGTGCCGCTGATGGCGCTGCCCTTGGTCACGTCGTTGACGGCCAGCATCAGGCCGCGCTCGGGCACGTAGTCGAGGTTGATGGTGTCGCCGGGCTTGGCCACGCCGATCGACTCGATGGTGCGCGTGAACTGCGCCACCCGGTCCTGCATGGCGGCCCACTGGGTTTCGCTCACGTTCTTCTGCATGCCGTCGACCAGCGCCTTCTTGATGTCGGGGGCGCCGATTTCCATCAGCATGCGCATCTGGATCCGTTTCGGCCCCGGCTGGCGCAGGACTTCCTGCGGCACCGAGGTCCTGTCGCCCAGGTACAGCCCGGCCACGTAGGCCTTGAAGATGAAGACGGCGCGCACGCCCAGGCCGTTGAGCTGGAGTTCGCGGTTGGCCACTTTGACTGCGTCATCGAAACGCAGACCTTCAAGCGTGGCAGCACCCGCCTGCGACAGGGTCGCGGCAGCCCAGAGGATGAGGGAGATCGGCAAGATTTTTTTCATGGCAGTTCCACCTGAATGTCACGAACAGGTCGGTGTCTTTCGACTCGAATTTACATCGTTTTGTTCCACAGCTGCGTTCTCCGGGCTGTTATTCTCGCCGGGTGAATTACGCCCAGCTGCTCTTCCCCGATTTCTCCCTCATCCTGTGCGGCTACCTGGTCTGCCGCCACACCGCGCTCAACCGCACGGTATGGGAACAGGTCGAGGCCCTGGTTTATTACTTCCTGTTTCCGGTCTTGCTGTTCCACAGCATCGTGCGCAGCCCGCTCGACCTGTCGGCCGCCTCCGGCCTGATCGGCGCCGGCCTCGTCATGGGCATCAGCGGCATCGCCCTGGCCTATGCCCTGCCCTGGCTGCCGGTCATCGGCCGGCATATCGAGGCGCGCCAGCACGCCGCCAGCGCCCAGGTGGCGTTCCGCTTCAACTCCTTCATTGGTCTGGCGCTGGCCGATCGCCTGGCCGGCCCCGAGGGCTTGCTGCTGATTGCGGTGCTGATCGGCTTTTGCGTACCGTTGTTCAACGTCGGCGCGGTCTGGCCGATGGCGCGCCACGCGCAGCGCCATTTCGGACGCGAACTGCTGCGCAACCCGCTCATCATCGGCACGGTGTCGGGCCTGCTGGCCAACCTGCTGGGCTTCAAGATTCCGGTCTGGGTCGAGCCCACCGTCACGCGCATCGGCGCCGCCTCACTGGCATTGGGCCTGATGGCTGCCGGCGCCGGCCTGCAGTTCTCCAGCCTGGCACGCGCCAAGACGCTGACCGTCGCCACACTGGCCATCCGCCACTTCTTCCTGCCGCTGATCGCGTACGGGCTGTCGCACGCCTTCGGTCTGACCTCTGTGCAGACCACCATCCTGCTGGCCTTCTCGGCCCTGCCCACAGCCTCGAGCTGTTATGTGCTGGCTGCGCGCATGGGCTATGACGGCGCCTTTGTGGCCGGCCTGGTCACGGTGTCCACACTGCTGGGCATGGTCAGCCTGCCTTTCGCACTGGGCGTGCTGCGCTGAGGAGACCCCGCCCTACAGCAGCGTGGCGGCGAAGTCGTGGATGGCCTGGATGTCGGGCTTGAGCGGCGTGAAGGCCATGCCCTCGTGGCGCAAGGTGGCGCGCAGCCCGAAATCGACCGCCCGGGCCTGCTCCTCGTCCTGGAAACGGCCGATGTTCACGTAGGGCTTGTCACCGCGCTCGACCACCACGTTCACGTTGTTGAACTGCCGGTACCAGTCCAGAACCTGCTGTCGCGTCTTGGCCACGTCGCAGATGTTGTCGGCGTAGTTCTCGTTGTAGTAGAGGATTTGCGGCAACGAGCATTCAGTCACCAGGTACTGCACCTGACCGTCGAGCAGCTCCAGCATGCGGCTCTGCTGCTGGGCAATGTGGTACTGGTTCTTCAGCGCCTCGTAGTCCTTCTGCCACACCAGCGACTTGGCGTAATCGGGAATCAATTCCACGGTCTTGTGGTGCAGGTTGAGGTACAGGATGATGGCTGCCGAAAACAGCGACTTGTCGCAGCCGGGGCCGCCGATGATGTTGATCACCTTGGTCGGATACAGCCGCATCTTGTTTTCCGGCAGCTGGTTCGGCACATAGCTGTAGCGCATGGTCATGCTGCGACTCCGTTTGTTATGGTTATCTTCAGTCCGCCTGCTGCGCCAACGCCCATGCCACATGCTCGCGCACCAGTTCATCGGGGTGCTGCGCACGCTGCCGCAGCGCCTCCACTATCGCAGGGTCGGGGACAGAGCGCAAGGCATTGCCCAGCGCCACCGCGATATTGCGCAGCCAGCGTGTGTGGCCGATGCGACGGATCGGGCTGCCTTCGGTGCGTTGCAGGAACTCCGCCTCGCTCCAGGCGAACAGCGCCATCAGGCTGCCGCCGCTCAAGCCTTCGCGCGGATCGAAATCCGGCAAGGGGCTACGCTGCGCGAACTTGTTCCACGGGCAGATCAGCTGGCAGTCGTCACAGCCGTAGATGCGGTTGCCCAGCAGCGGGCGCAGTTCCAGCGGAATGGCCCCGGCGTGCTCGATGGTGAGGTAGGAAATGCAGCGCCGCGCATCGAGCCGGTACGGCGCCACGATGGCCTGCGTCGGACAGACGTCGATGCAGGCACTGCAGTGGCCGCAGTGGCCGCTGACCGGTGCGCTCGCCGGCAAAGCCACGTCGACATAGATCTCGCCAAGGAAGAACATTGAGCCGGCCTCGCGGCTGAGCACCAGCGTGTGCTTGCCACGCCAGCCCTGGCCGCTGCGCGCCGCCAGTTCGGCCTCCAGCACCGGCGCCGAATCGGTGAACACGCGGTGGCCGAAGGGGCCGATGTGCCCGGCCATGCGCTCCGAAAGCTTTTGCAGCCGGCTGCGCAGCACCTTGTGGTAGTCGCGGCCTCGGGCATAGAGCGAGACCACGCCCTCCTGCGGCCGTTGCAGCCGTGCGAGTTCGGTGGCTTGCCAGTCCTCGCCGGTGCCGGACGGCAGATAATCCATGCGTGCGGTGATGACGCTGACCGTGCCGGGCACCAGCTCGGCCGGCCGCGCGCGCCGCAGGCCGTGGGCGGCCATGTAGGCCATCTCGCCATGGAAACCGCGCGCCAGCCAGGCCTGCAATCCTTCCTCGGCGGCGGACAGGTCGACACCGCTGACGCCGATTTGGGAGAATCCGAGTTCACGGGCCCAGTCCCGGATCAGGGAAACGAATTGAGTGCTGTTGAACGTCACGCGTCGATTGTAGAAAGTCTGGTCTTGCACAGCGAGGCCGAAACGCAGCAGTTTGCCGCCGCGCTGGCGGCTCAGCCGGCGCTGCGCCATGCCTTCATCGAACTGCAGGGCAATCTCGGTGCCGGCAAGACCACTTTCGTGCGCCACCTGCTGCACGCCCTGGGTGTGGCCGGCCGCATCAAGAGCCCAACCTATGCCGTGGTCGAGCCGCATGAAGTGCCGGGCCTCGCCATCTGGCACTTCGACTTCTACCGCTTCAGCGACCCGCGCGAATGGGAAGACGCCGGCTTTCGCGACATCTTCGCCAGCCCCGGCCTCAAGCTGGCCGAGTGGCCGGAGAAGGCCGCCGCCCTGCTGCCGCCGGCCGACCTGGTGATCCGGCTCGAGGTGCAGCCCGACGAATCGCGCCGCGCCACCCTCACGGCCCAGACCGCCACTGGTGTGGCACTCCTGAACGGGCTGAAGAAGGAGATGCAGGTTTGAGCGCCGCCGGGCCGTCCCAAGGCGCGAAGGCCCTCTCGGGGGGCAGCGCAGCACTTGCGAAATCGGCTACCGCCGATCCCGGGGCAGTGGCAAGCGTGGGGGCCCACATCACACGGCGCGAGCTGCTGCAATCGGGCACGCTGGTGCTGCTGCTGGGCACGGCGCAGATTGCGCGCGGTGCCACCATCCTGGCGGTGCGCGTCTGGCCGGCGCCCGACTACTCGCGCGTCACCATCGAGTCCGACGGCCACCTCGCCACCAAGCAGATCTTCGTGCCCAGCCCGCCGCGGCTGGCGGTGGACATCGAAGGCATCGAGCTCAACCCGGCGCTGCGCGAGCTGGTGGCCAAGGTCAAGCCCGACGACCCCAACATCGCCGGCATCCGCGTCGGCCAGTTCGCGCCCAATGTGGTACGGCTGGTGATCGACCTCAAGCTGCCCATCACGCCGCAGGTCTTCACGCTCGACCCGGTGGCGGCCTACCAGCACCGTCTGGTGCTCGACCTCTATCCCACCCAGGCCGCCGACCCGTTGGCGGCGCTGATTGCCGAACGGCTCAAGGACAAGGAAGACAAGGCAGCCACCACCGCCACAGCGCCAGCCCCGGCAGCACCCGCCTCCGCTGCGCGCTCGCACGACCCGCTGGGCGACCTGATTGCGCAGCAGACGCGCAAGTCAGCGACCCCTGCCGGCCCCGCATCCGCTCCTGTTTCAGGAGCGCCTGGCGCAACAACCACACAGCCTGGAGGACAAAATGCTCCTCAATCCACCAGCAACGGCAAAACCGAGCGCCTGATCATCGTGGCGCTCGACGCTGGCCATGGCGGCGAAGACCCGGGCGCCATCGGCCCCGGCGGCACGCGCGAGAAGGACGTGGTGCTGCGCCTGGCGCACCGGCTGCGCGAGCGCATCAACGCCACCACCATCAACGGCAACCCGATGCGCGCCTACCTCACGCGCGACGCTGACTTCTTCGTGCCGCTGCACGTGCGCGTCAACAAGGCGCGCCAAGTGCAGGCCGACCTCTTCATCAGCATCCACGCCGACGCCTTCTACACACCGCGGCCGCAGGGTGCCAGCGTCTTTGCATTGAGTCAGAGCGGCGCCTCCAGCAGTGCGGCGCGCTGGATGGCGGCCAAGGAGAACAAGGCCGACCTGATCGGCGGCCTCAACGTCAAGGCCAAGGACGCACACGTGCAGCGCATGCTGTTCGACATGAGCACCACGGCGCAGATCAACGACAGCCTCAAGCTCGGCAACACCATGCTCAAGGAAATCGGCCGCGTCGGCAAACTGCACAAGGGCCAGGTGGAGCAGGCGGGCTTTGCCGTGCTCAAGGCGCCGGACATTCCCAGCGTGCTGGTGGAAGCCGCCTTCATCAGCAACCCGGAAGAAGAGACCAAGCTCAACAGCGAGACCTACCAGGAACAGCTGGCCGACGCACTGATGCGCGGCATCGAAGGCTACTTCGCCCGCAACCCGCCGCTGGCGCGCAGCCGCAGCACCTGACGCGGCGAGCATTGGCCCGGCCTGAAGAAGCCAGCCCTGCCATTCAGGCGGGACTTGTCAGCGCTTGCAGTCCCATTAAATCTTTCAAGACCCGAGACAAGCCATTAAGGAATGCAGGACAAGTCCTCCCGTTCGGGCTGAGCCGGTCGTTGCTCCTTTGCAAATCATTGATTTGCAAAGAATGCGTTTCGACAAGCTCAACGCGAACGGAATAGCGTCATGACTACCACTACCAATTCGCGGCGATGGTGGGCGATAGGATGTTCTGGTAGTCCTGCGGCAACGTCGTCTGCCCAGCGGCGGGAGGCGAGAAGGACGCCATGGCCTGCACCAGGTTTTCCACGTTGGCATCCGTCAGCAAACGCCAATCCGACAAGAGGAATTCTTCCACATGGTTGGCGCTGCAGGAATACCAGTCCTGGATGGTCATCCTGTCCTCGGTGCCGATGATGCTCATTTCCAGGTCGTTGCCCACGTGGCGGAACCATAGTTGGTCCCCCGTGACACCGGAACCGAAGCGCACCTTGTCGTCGTTGCCGGCTCCGCCAATCAAAGTTGATTGCACTGTTTTTACTGGGACTGACGGCCATCCTGGAAATTGCGCAACAGACGCTGGACAACCTCCTGGTTGGGTTTGTTTTCCCGCTCATAGATCACATTGGCGCGACGGACGTAGCTTTCCGGAATTTGGACTTGATGCATGAATGGGGCGTCTTCTCTCTTTATCCTGCCGTACATGATCTGCTCCGTTACATCCCATGTCCTGAAGTTCATTTCTGCCCGACCGATGGGGGCAGGACACAACGCTGGCCCCTCCCAACTGACCAGCATCACGCCAGGGCGAAACGCCTTGTCGTAATAGACGACAAATGCACCCGGCGCCCGGCGCAGCCCTTTCGGGCCATACACGTCCAGACCAAAGTCAAGCCCTGTGTTTCCCGAACCGCCACCACGTGGGTATTTTTCCAGCGTCTGCCTATTCACCGTCGGCCAGTCCAGGTTCTGGCCAGAATGCAGTTCCTTGATAAAGCTGTCTTGCTGGATCGACGGATTTTTCCAGGGCAAAGGGGTCTTGCTGTCAAAGTAGATGTCCAACTGACATTTCAACGGTGGCCAACAGTTGTCCTCTTTGCCCGACAGACCGCAAGTCGTCCGTCCCAGCGTACTCATACGAAACGCCACCGCCAGTGCGCCCTTAAGTTCGGGTTCGACCCACTTGATGGGCATCTTGAAGCGTTCGGCAAATTCCTGGGTGTAGCCCCATATCCAGGGGTCGTGGTTGAAGGCCTTGTGCCACTTGAAGGTGAAGTTGTCCTCATAGGTTTGCTCATCCGGCGGTGGCGGTTCTGCACGCGATGGTGTGGTCCACGTGGGCGCTGACGCACCGGTGTTAGCCTCATTGACTTGTGCGTGGGCAAACACTGGGAGCATTGACGTCGCGAGAGCCGCGGACAGTAGTGCCTTCTTGAACTTAGAAAATTGCTTCATTTCATTCCTTCATTTGAATCGACCCGGGATTGGTAGACACCTCTGAGCCTCAAACCTGAGGCCTAATAGGATGGGCCATGAATCAGAAGAGATATCCGGAAGAATTCAAGATCGAAGCAGTCAACAGATAGACCGGCGGCCGCTGGTCCGGGTGGAAGGGGTCAGCCGCCGCACGGGTCCCGGCCTGCGGCCAGTGCTGCTCCAGCTGGGCCAAGCCCAGACCCAGCAGATCGACCAGCAGTTCCGCTTGCGGCTTGGCCGGGTACATCTCGCTCAGCGCCTCCAGGCGTGAGGCCAGCTGCAAGGGCAATTGCAAGGAGTAGGTCTTGCGCGCCAGACGACGAGCGGCCTGCGGCGAACTCATAACGCAGCGCCTTCCACGGTCGGCCAGCCCACGGTTTGCGTCAGCAGCAGTTGCTGGTCCGGCGTGAGACCCATGGCCTGGGTCAGGGCCTGGCGGTCGAACCAGGCGCGCACCACGGTGGACAGGCCGACCGAGGCGCAATAGAGATAGATGTTCTGCGCCATGGCCCCGGCCGCCACCGAGGCGTAGGACTCGCGCATGGCAGCCGGCACGATCTTCATGCGGCTGTGGTCGGCCACGAAGATCAGGTCCAGCGGTGCCGTATCGACAAAGTCCTGGTAGCCGGTGACGCGCCGCACGTCTTCAGCCAGCGTCAATTGCAAGGCATGTTCTTTCGGCACGTAGCGGTACAGGCCCTGCGGCAGCGCCACGTACAGATCGACCTCCTGCGCATTCATGGCCGAGGGCGCGGTGCGCCCGCCTTCGGCCTGGCGGTTGATACCGCAGGCCGCCCACAGCAGGTCGGACAGTTCCTGCGGTGTCAGCGCCTGCGGGCGGAACGCACGTGCCGAGTGGCGCAGGCGCAAGGCCTCCAGCAGCGGCAGGCCGCCCGCAGTCTGCGCCGGTGGCAAGGACATCACAGCCAGCGCCTCGCCACTGGCCGGCTTGGTATGAAGCTGGCCCATCAGGCCCAGCGCCATCTTGGTCAAGGTGTTCATGATCGACCTCCTGTCAGGCATTCGCCGCCACAGCCGGGACCGCCGGCCGCACCAGCGCCACGATGTCGTCTTCCGTCAGCGTCTCGCGCGCCAGCAGCAGCCGGCTACCCTCTTCCAGCACACTGCGGCGCTGCGTCAGCAATTCAGTGGCGCGCTGGAAGGCGGCCTCCGTCAGGGCGCGCACCGCGCAGTCGATTTCGCGCGCCGTCTCGGACGACAACTGGCGACCGCCCACCTCCATGCCGTCGGGCAGCGGGCCGAGAAAAGGCGACGGCGGGCTCTCGTAGGCCACCTGGCCCAGCGTGGCGTCCATGCCGAAGCGCATCACCATGCTGCGCGCAATGTCGGTGGCCTTGGCCAGATCATCCGATGCACCGGTGGAGGCCTGGCCGACCAGCAGAATCTCGGCCGCGCGACCGGCCAGCAGCATGGCCATCTTGTTCTCCAGCTCCAGCCGCGTCATGAGGTAGCGGTCCTCGGTCGGGCGCTGGATGGTGTAGCCCAGCGCGCCGATGCCGCGCGGGATGATGGACACCTTGTGTACCGTATCCAGCCCCGGCAGCGCCATGGCCACCAGGGCATGCCCCATCTCGTGCACGGCGATGATGCGGCGCTCCTGCGGGTTGAGGATGCGGTTGCGCTTCTCCAGCCCGGCCACGATGCGCTCAATGGCGGTGGTGAAGTCGGCCAGTGTGACCTCGTCGGCATTGCGGCGCGTGGCCACCAGCGCCGCCTCGTTGACCAGATTGGCCAGGTCGGCACCGGTGAAACCGGGCGTGAGCGCAGCGATCTGCGCCAGGTCCAGCCCAGGGCTAAGCTTGATGCGCTTGAGGTGCACCTGCAGGATCTGCACCCGGCCGGTCTTGTCGGGCCGGTCCACCAGCACCTGGCGATCGAAGCGGCCGGCGCGCAGCAGCGCCGGGTCCAGGATCTCGGGCCGGTTGGTCGCGGCCAGCAGCACCAGCCCCTGGCGCGGGTCGAAGCCGTCGAGCTCGGCCAGCAGCTGGTTGAGCGTCTGCTCCTTCTCGTCGTGGCCGCCCAGGCCCCAGGCACCGCGTGCGCGGCCCAGCGCGTCGATCTCGTCGATGAAGATGATGGCCGGCGCGTGCTGGCGCGCCTGCTCGAACAGGTCGCGCACACGTGCGGCGCCGACGCCGACGAACATTTCGACGAACTCCGAGCCGTTGATGGAGAAGAACGGCACGCCGGCCTGCCCCGCCACCGCGCGCGCCAGCAGTGTCTTGCCGGTGCCCGGCGGGCCCACCAGCAAGATGCCTTTCGGGATGCGCGCCCCCAGCCGGCTGTGCGCCGTCGGGTCCTTGAGGAAATCGACGATCTCCTCCAGTTCGGCCTTGGCCTCGTCCACACCAGCCACGTCGTCGAACGTCACCTGGGTGTCGCTCTCCACATAGACCTTGGCCTTGCTCTTGCCGATCGACAGCAGGCCGTCACCCAGCCCGCCCCCGAGGCCGCCGCGTGCGGCCATCTTGCGGATGACGAACATCCAGATGGCGAAGAAGATCAGCGTCGGCGCCACCCAGGAGAACATGTCGCGCAGAAAGGTGCTCTGGATCACACCGGTGAAGCGCACACCGTATTGCGCCAAGTCGCGCGCCAGATCGAGCTCCACCCGCGTGGTGGCAAAGCGCGTGCGGCCGTCGGCCAGCGGCTGGTTCAGCGTGCCTTCCAAGTGGTCGGCGTAGACCGAAATCTCCTTGACGTTCTTCTTCTCCAGCTCCTGCAGGAATTCGCTGTAAGGCAGGGGCTGCACCTGCTGCCATTGCTGCACATAGCTCTGCAGCACCAGCACGCCGAGGATGGCCAGGATGACGTACCAGAGATTCCACTGCGTGCGTTTTTCCACCCGCTCACTCCTCGTCGATGTGCGGCGGCGACAGGCCTTCGGCCGGTTCACCCGTTTCGGGGTCGATCCAGTCGGAAATCCCAAGCTCGCTCTCGGCTTCCTGCAGGGTTTCGCCCGGTGCCGGCGACTCTTCGTCCGAAGACTGCATGTCGGCCAGGGCGTCCTCCACGCTGGCAAAAGGGCCGAACTCCTGCTTGCCGCCCGGCTCACGCCAGTAGTAGCCGTCGGGTCGCGCCGTGATCAACTCCGCATTGCCGCTGGAGGTTTCCGGCACGGCTTTCATGCTGGCGGACTTCTTCCCCGCCGCCGCGGGTTTCTTGCGTGTCATGTCATCCACCTTTCGCTGTGGCTGTCGCTACAGTGGCTAGGATCAGTCCAGCCGGCTTTGCGTTTCTTGAGCCAAGTCAAACTTTGTCCAGCTTGCCTTGCTCACAGTAAACCTGCAAGCTGTTCGTTCATCCACCCTGAAAATAGTGCACAGTCATCATGATGCGCCACCCTGCCCGCTTATGGTTCCCGCTGATGCAGACACTCCTGCTGGCCGCCGCATGGCTGTGCTGCCAGCCGGTACTGGCGGCGGATGAATCCCCCGTCGCCATGGCCGCCCGCTACGCGCAGGAGGTCGACAAACGCCTGACGCTGCCAGCCGTCGAGGTCGCTCGCTACGGCGCGCTGGCGCAGCAGATGCTGCAGGCCGCCGGCATCACGCTCGACCGCCCGCAGTACCTGGTGCTGGTGGACCGCAGCCCGCAGGTGCAGGCCGTCTTGCTGCTGTGGATGGCACCGCCACCAGCCAGCCCACTGCTGATCGGCGCCTCGCCGGCGTCCACCGGGCGCGGCGGCGAATTCGACTACTTCGAAACGCCGACCGGCGTGTTCGCCCACGACACGACCAACCCGGATTTCCGCGCCGAAGGCACCTTCAACGAAAAAGGCATCCGCGGCTTCGGTCTGCGCGGCATGCGCGTGTTTGACTTCGGCTGGCAGCAAGGCCGGCGCGGTTGGGGTGCAGGCGGCATCAGCGCCATGCGCCTGATGCTGCACGCCACCGATCCGGATCAACTGGAACCGCGGCTGGGCAGCGTGCAGTCCAAGGGCTGCGTGCGCATTCCGGCCACGCTCAACCGCCTGCTCGACCAGCACGGCCTGCTTGATGCCGATTACGAAGCCGCGCTGCTCGCCGGCCAGCACTTTTGGGTGCTGTCGCCACTGCGCACGCCGGTGACTGACGCCGGGCGCTACCTGATCGTGGTCGACACCCAGCGAACCGAACGTCCGGACTGGTCGCCCAGCCCCTTCAAGACCAGCCCCAAGCGCAAGTCCGTCCCGCCGCCGGCCAGCTCCCGACTGCCGCCATCCAGTGCGCCTCAGGGCAGCAACACGGCCGCACCGTCGATGGCACCGGCGCGCAGCGCGGCAATCGCCTCGTTGGCCTGCGCCAACGGGTAGGCCTGCACATGGGTGACGACGGGATGGTGCGCGATGCAATCGAAGAAGGCCTCGCCGTCTTCGCGCGTCAGGTTGGCCACCGAGCGCACGCTGCGCTCGCCCCACAGCAGTGAATAAGGAAAGGCCGGAATGTCGCTCATGTGGATGCCGGCGCATACCACCACCCCGCCCTTGCGCGTGGCGCGCAGCGCAGCCGGCACCAGCGCGCCCACCGGCGCGAAGATCAGCGCCGCATCGAGCTCGGCCGGCGGCAGTGCATCCGACGGGCCGGCCCAAACGGCCCCCAGCTGGCGGGCAAAGCGCATGCTTTGCTCGTCGCCCGAACGCACAAAGGCATAGACCTCCTGCCCCTGCGCGACCGCAATCTGGCAAATGATGTGCGCCGCGGCGCCGAAGCCGTAGAGCCCCAGCCGCATACGGCCCGAGATGCCGGCCAGCCGGTAGGCGCGGTAGCCGATCAGCCCGGCGCACAGCAGCGGCGCGGCATGTACGTCGTCGTAGTTATCCGGCAGGGCAAAGCAGTAGCGTTCGTCGGCCACCGCGTACTCGGCGAAGCCGCCGGGCCGGTCGTAGCCGGTGAAGACCGGCGTGTCGCACAGGTTCTCGTGCTGGCTGGTGCAGTAAGCACAGTGGCCGCAGGTGCCGCCCAGCCAGGGAATGCCGATGCGCGTGCCGATGGCAAAGCGCGTGGCTCCTCGTCCTGCCGCCACCACGCGGCCCACCACCTCATGCCCCGGTACCATGCCGGGGTGACGCGGCGGCAACTCGCCGTCGATGATGTGCAGATCGGTACGGCAGACGCCGCAGGCCAGCACCTGCACCAGCAGCTCGTGCTCGCCCGGCTGGGGCACCGGCAGCTCGACCGCCTGCAAGGGGTGGCCGGTTTGTGTCACGCTCATTGCCAACATGGCATGTCCTCCTGCGCCACGGCCCCGGCTTTGCGCTACTTGGAGCCGGAGATGAATTCCACCTTTGGCCGGCGATGCGCCTTCCAGGCGCCGTAGAGCACGAACAGGCCGGGGATCAGGATCATGGCCCAGATGATCTTGTCCAGGTTCATCTTCACGAACGGAATGTTGCCGAAGAAGTAGCCGATGGTGACGATGCCCCCCACCCACAGGGCGCCGCCGGTGACGTCGTACAGGGTGAACTTGCTGCGCGTCATGCGCGCCACGCCGGCCACGAAGGGCGCGAAGGTGCGCAAAAAGGGCATGAAGCGCGCCGCCACGATGGTGATGCCGCCGTAGCGCTCGTAAAAGGCATGGGCCTGGTCAAACGCGCTCTTGTTGAAAAAGCGTGAGTTCTCCCACTTGAACACGCGCGGCCCGAAATAATGACCAATCGTGTAGTTGGACTGGTTGCCCAGCACCGCCGCCGCCAGCAGCAGGCCGACCGACAGCGGGTAGCTCATCAGCCCCACGCCGCACATGGCACCCACCACGAACAGGAGCGAGTCGCCCGGCAGAAAGGGCATCACCACCACGCCGGTTTCGACGAAG
>Ga0255338_1004923_pt1 | contig 13020 bp, 9 predicted proteins | sample MeOH1_35cm_T4_19_FD_203715 | JGI IMG/M metagenome (GOLD analysis project Ga0255338, IMG submission 203715) | Sandy soil microbial communities from University of British Columbia, Vancouver, Canada - MeOH1_35cm_T4_195 | ecosystem: Engineered > Artificial ecosystem > Sand microcosm > Unclassified ...
CGTGTGAAAGTAGGTCATCGCCAGGCTCTTATTGCCCAAAACCCCCAGCCCCAAAAGGCTGGGGGTTTTGCTTTTGGGCGTTCGCTTTTGTGCGACGGAAACGCTTATGATTCTGCGTAGCCATGCCAACTGACGACGATGAACTCGCGTGCTGCGAGACAACCCCCTGGTATCTCTACCTGCTCGAATGCGAAGGCAATTCGATCTACACGGGGATTACCACCGACGTGCGACGCCGATACGCCCAGCACCTGGCCGGCACGGGCGCGAAATACACGCGCGCCCGCAAACCGCTGCGACTGCTCGGATGGATGCGCTATGAAAGCAAGTCCGAGGCGCTGAAGGCCGAGCTGGCCACCAAACGCATGACGCCCGCAAGCAAGCGCGCGCTCTGTGCCAGTCTTCAAACCGAGATCGACATTGACGCATAAATGCGTTGCGCCGGCTCCAGGCGCAGACGGCATGTACGCGTGGTGAGCGCCATCAGCGTCGCTCAGTGATGCCCATCAAGTCCCGGTACCAGCCATGGAAATGTCGCATCCCGTCTTCCAGCGGCGTCTGGTATGGGCCAGCATCGGATTTTCCTTGCCGGTACAGCGCGCGCCGGCCGGCATCGACGCGTTCCGCAATTTCGTCATCCTCGATGGCCGTCTCCATATACGCGGCCCGGTGCGCCTCCACCAGCTCGCGGTCAAAGGCAGCCAATTCCTCCGGATAGTAGAACTCGATGACATTCATCGTTTCGTGCACGCCCTTCGGGTACAGCGTGGATAACACCAGCGCGTACGGAAACACCTCGATCATGTGGGTGGGATAGTAGGTCGCCCAGATCGCGCCGAATGCGGGGACCTGGCCCCCGCCGTAGGCGAGCAACCGCTCATGCCACGTGCGGTAGGTGTCGGTGCCGGCGATCTCCAGCGTGGGATGCACGTCGATCCGCTGCACGCTGTACCAGCTGCCATACTCCCAGCTCAGCCCCTCGCTATGGACATAGCGTCCCAGCCCCGGATGAAACGGGCCGATGTGATAGTCGTCGTTGTAGATCTCCACGAAGGTTTTCCAGTTGCAGTCGCAGCGGTGCATTTCCACGTGATCGAGCACGTAGTCGCCGAAATCGAATTCCGGTCGGTCGAATAGCCCACGCAGATCGCGCGCCGCGTCGCGCGGACCTTCGAACAGGAAGCCCTTGACGTTTTGCAGGGGAAACCGCTCCAGGTTGCGGCACGGCTTTTGGGGAAACTGCGGCGCGCCGACCAGTTGGCCATTACCGTCGTACGTCCAGCCATGCAGCGGGCAGACGATGTTTCCGGCACGTTCGCGCAGGTTGCCATGGCAATTGCCGCCGTTCGTCGCGCCCGGTCCGTACTGGCCCAGCATCAGCGCCTGCCGGTGCCGGCAGATATTGGAGATCAGCTCCACGCCCTGGCCGCTGCGTACCAGCACGCGCGCGTTGTCCTCCTGGCCGAGCGCGCGCCAATCTCCGGGATCGGGCACCATTCGCTCGTGGCCGATATACGTGCAACTACGCGCGAAGATGCGTTCCATCTCCAGCGCGAACACCTCTTCATCGCAATAGCTCGCTACCGGTAACTGCAGGGCCTCTGCTTCAAAATGGGAGGACAGACTCAGGTCGGACATGGGTATTCTCCTGGCATGGACGAGCGCCGCCGCGCATGGCGGACGCATACGAGGAAACATCGGAAACGAAGGAAGCGAGACGCTGGTGGGCTAGGGCCCGTCGCGTGCGGAGAGTCGCGCAAGGCGCTCGGCGATGCGCTGGCGCGGGCAGGTGTCGCACATCCCGCCATCGGCGCGGCGGTAGTGGAGACAGCAGCCTTTACGGGCCAGTGCAAGGCGCGCCGTACCGCCCCGGTCGCGAAAGGCGAGGAAACCGCATTCGCCGGCCAGGTCCATGGCGTCGAGCCACCGCTGGCCCAGCGCCTGCATGCGTGCTGCATCCCAGTCGGCGCGCTGCCGATGCACGCACAGCAGCGCGCCGAGCACGCAATCGGCCAGCAACCTGCGCGCCGACTTCACCGGTAACGGTCCGACGTCACGCCACTGGACGTATAGCCGGGTCCATCCCTCGGCCAGCTGGCGCGCAGCACGCACCAGGCCGCTTTCCTCGCCATCCGTTCGCGGCACATGCATGGCGATGCGGAATCCACGGATGCCATCCGCCTCGGTGCGCTGGGACAGCGCCGCCAGGTCAGGCGTGCACCGACACAGGTGCAGGCCCACCACGCCCAGATAGACCGGCTGCCAGATATGCAATCCCCAGGCGCGCAGCGCCCAGTAATGGGCGCCGGCTTCGGAGTGATGTGTGCGGAGATACCGCACCATGGGCGCGATGTCTTCGGCGCGGGCGTCGCTCCATGCGCGCCCGTCGCCGATGGTGCCGTCGAGCCCCGGCACCACGCGCGCAGCCGTCGCCAGCAGCGCGTGGAGCCGGGGCGGCGAGGGCGCCAGCATCAGGCGGCCGCCCGCGCGTCGGTGGATCGCGTGCGGCCGGCCACCGGATTGGGCAGCGATCCGGCCATGGTCAGGCTCGACGCCGGATCCGCCAGGTTCACCATCTGCAGGTTGTTCTTCAATTGCAGCCGGTTCAGGCACGAATGCAGGAAGTCCGGCGCGAAGAAGTCGTAGCGGGCGAACTTGTGCTGCAACGCCGGATGCGCCGCCTGGTAATCATGCGCGCTGTCGGCCACTACTTGCCAGAAGTCATCCTCGGTGCAACTGCCGCCCTCCACCAGGATCTGCGCCATGTGCCGGAACACGCCGTCGAACACGTCGATGAAGATGCCCAGCAGCTTGTAGTCCTCGGGTACATCCACGGCCAGCCGCTGGATGCCCTCGGGCAGCACAGCGTCCTTGTTCAGGATGGCCGACTCCTCGGCGATGTCCTTCATGAACACGCGCGTGACGCAATGGCCTTCGAGCACGAGGATCAGGTTCTCGCAATGCGGCATGAAGACCAGGTCGTGCGCATAGAAGCAATGCATCAGCGGCTCCAGGTACGCACGCAGGTACTGGCGCAGCCACGCCTGCGCGGAGAGCCCCGAACGCCGGATCAGCGCGGGCAGCAGGGCGTTGCCCTGCGGATCGGTATGCAACAGCGCGGCCATCGTCATCAGCCGTTCTCCATCACGCAGCTTGCCGAGCGGACTCTCGCGCCACAGCGCCGACAGCATCTTCTTGTAGGGGCTGTCCGTCTCGAGCGCCGCTTCGTAGTAGCGATTGCGATAGCCCACCGACGCCACCTCGCGCAGGATGCTGAAACCATAGGCGCGCAGCGTGGCGTCGTCGTTGATCAGGGTGTCCAGATAGGCGTTGATGGCGGGCGTGCCGGCCATGTAGTAAGGGGACAGCCCGCGCATGAACCCCATGTTCAGCACCGAGAGCGACGTCTTCACGTAGCACTTGTCCGGATGCGAGGCATTGAAGTAGGTGCGGACCGATTGCTGCGCCGTGTACAGGTCGTCGCTGTAGCCGAGCGCGATGATCATGCGGTTGGCCACGTCCGCGGCAAACGCGATGCTGAGCTTGTTGAACCACTGCCACGGATGGGCCGGCATGAACAGGTAGTCGTCCGGCGCCACGCCGGCCTGCTCCAGTGTCTGCCGAAACGCGGCAAGCCGCTCCGGGCCCAGTTCCTGTGCCATCAGGGTCTCGTACGCGAGGCCCGGAACGCTGGCGAAGTGCGCATTGTCACGATGCACGGCCAGCCAGATGATGGCGAAGCGCGAGCCGGTCTCCGGGGCAAATGCGCGGTAATCCCCGGCATCGAAGCCCAGACGGCCATTGTTGGCCACGAAGCCCGGATGCCCTTCGATCATCGCCCACTCGTAGGTCTGGAAATCGGCATCGAGCAGCGCCTCGGCGCTTGGCGCGCGCGCATTGTGCTTGTAGGCCGCGCCGAACAGCGTGCTGCTGATCTCGTCCAAGTAGATCGGCAGCTTGTCCGCGGGAATGCCCAGCGTGTGCTTGAAGTCGTTGATGAAGGTCAGCGCGTCGAGCGGTACGCTCGCGCCTTCCACGATGCGATCGATGCTTGCAGCATCGATGCGCCAGTGACGCAGCGCCATGGGTTGCGCATCGAACGTGTAGTGGCAGTCTGGCGTGTCGGCATCGATGCGGTAGGGAATCCAGCCATCCGCGTCGGGCGTACCCTGCGCGGCCGGCACGATCACCACTTCGTGGGCATACTCGGCAATCGCCTTGCGCACGAGCAGGCGATTCACCTTGGCCCAGACGGCCGGTTCAAGATGGTTGACCACTTGTTGCGGCTGGCGTGCGGCCTGTTCATGGAGCGTGGCGTGAAGGGGGGCGTCAAGCGGGGCGTTCATCGTTGAAATCTCCTCGGATGGATCGTTCGAAATCGGGGCGGGTGCAGAAGGCCAGCCAGGCGGTCTTCCGCGGCAGGGTGATCTGGCGCGCGTAGACAAAGCCCACGGCGCGGTTCAATGCGTGGACCTTGTCGTTGCGCGCGTCGGGCTCCACCACCACGCGCTGCGCGCCAAGCGTGTAGAACGTGTGCGCCATGACATGACGCAGCACGTCGCGCGTGAAATGGCGCACCGGCGCGGCGGGCGGGCCCACGAAGAAATGCATGCCGATGTCGCTGTCGCGCACGGCAAAGTGCGTGCCCACCGGCTCCTGTGCGGGGTCGTAGCATTCGATCAGGAACGCCGGCACGCCATCGAAGAGGCCCATGTAGGCGCCGCCGTGGCCTGCGTCCAGCATGTCCGCATAGAAGCGGTGCGTTTCCTCGAGCGTGTAGTCCTGCATGTTCCAGAAGCGCGCATAGTCCATCGTGAACCAGCGATGCAGGATGCCGATGTCGTCGTCGAGCAAGAGCGGCCGGATCGCCATATGCGGATGCAGGGCCTGCCGCAAGGCGGCCGGCACCGGCTCCGCCGCGCCGTGTGTCATGTTCCAGCGATCAACCGGCATGGGTCGCTCCCGCGAGTGTTCCGGCATCGCCCTCTGGCAGGGCGGCGGGCTGCGCGTGGCGGCGATCCACGCCGAAGGTCCAGCGGTCAAGCACCAGCGTCAGCAGCATGCCGGCGGCCGCGAGCACGAACGTGACCTCGATGCCAAGGCGACTGACGATCACGCCCGCACCGAACGACGACAGCAGCACGCCCAGGTTCTGGAAGAAGTTGGCAATGCTGAAATCCTTGGCGTACGCATCGGGCGTGCTGACCTTGAACAGCGTCACCTCTAGTTTCACGATCACCTGGAACAGCGACCACCCGTACAGGCAGCGCCCGATCAGGATCAGTGTGGCCGACGGCGCCGCCTGCAGCAGCAGGCCCGCGGTGCCGAGCAGCAGATTGCCCAGCGTGTGATCCAGCGGCCCGCGGCCATCGCGCGTGGCGCGTTTGTTGACGATCAAGGCGATCAGCGCGACCACGCCCGGGATCGCAAACACCAGTCCCGTGAGCATCTGGTTATGCATGCCGGAGATGCCTTCCCAGTACACCGAGAAGAACGGGCGCACCAGATAGGCGCTGAAGTCGAACAGCAGCATCAGCATGCTTAGCCGCAGGATCAGCCCCAGCGTGCCGCGCCTGGCCACGCCGCCGGCCGGCGTGTGACTGGACCGATCGGCGCCGAGCACGCGCACGACCCTGCCGGTGCGGATCAGATACAGGCAAAGCGCCATCTGGACGAAGTCGCCGCCGGCCATCATCCAGAGGCAAGTGCGCGGACCGAACTGCTGCAGTGCGAGCCCGCCGGCCATCGCCCCGAAGATGCCGCCGATATGCACGACGACCGACAGCAGGCCGATGGTGGCACCGTGCGTCTCGGCTTTCTCCAGCCGCATCAGGTACGGGAACATCAGCAGGTAGCTGCTCTTGGTCATGAACATCAGCATCGTCAGCACCCAGAAGGCGGTGACGGTCTCCGCCCAGGCGCTCAGCGCGCCGAACGTGCCGGCCACCAGTTGCGTGTAGACGAGCAGGTGCATGGTCTCCACGTGCCGGGCCACGCGCGCCCAGAGCGGCAGCGTGCACATCACCGCAATCGAGATCGCGGCGATATACGCGCCCACGTGGACCGGACTGGTGATCCCGTAGCGCACTTCGAAGAACTGCGGATAGAACGCGATCAGGATGGCGTCGCTGATCACGCCAAACGCCGACATGATGACAATGGTGAGTCGCAGGCTCATGGTCTATCCCGCCACCGGGGTCAGCTGGGGCACGCCGGGCTGCGCGGGCAGCACCGGGGTGGCTTCGATGGCGTCGATGCGCTCGAAGCCGCTGTTGGCGCGCGGCGCGAAGTCCTGGAACGTGGTCCGGGCCTCCGCCCGGTAGTGATCCACGCCGGTCAGCGCATGCAGCAGCCGCGCATTGCGATGGCAGGCCATGCCGAGGTCGGGATTGGTCAGCCCGTGGCTGTGGAAGCCCGCGTTTTGCACGAAGATCTCGTCACCGCCGATGTCTACCGAGTAGTTGCGCGCCTGCTGGTAGCGGCCCTGCGCATCCCAGCGGATGCGATCGCGAATGCCTCCCACGAACGGCGGTACGCGATGGGCGTAGCCGGTGGCCATCACCACGCCATCGGCCGCATGCCGGTACTGGTCGGGCAGGTCCATGTGCCGGAATGTCAGGTCGTACTCGCGCCTGGTGTCGTCGAAACGCATGCTGGTCAGCGCGAGGTTGGTCAGTAGTTGCGTACGCACGCCCGCGCAATGGCGCTTCTCATCGAGCAGGTCGTAGATCTGGTCGATCAGCGTCTTGTTGATGCCGTTGTAGATGCTGCGCTGGTCTTCCAGCACTCGCGCCTTCACGGGGTCGCGCAGGTCGTAGAAGTGATCGCTATACGCGGGCGAGATCAACTCCAGCGTGAGCTTGGCGTTCTCCATCTGGAAGAAGCGAGGCGATCGCGTGACCCAGTTCAGCGCGTAGCCGTAGGTCTCGCAATCCTTGAGCAGGTCGTGGTAGACCTCGGCGCCGCTCTGGCCGCTGCCGACCACGGTGATGGTGCGGCGCTGCTGCAGCCAGTGCTTGTTCGCCAGGTACGCGGACGTATGAATTGGCGCGCGCTCGCCATCGCAGCAGGCGGGCAGGTTGGGCACGCTGCCGATGCCGAGCACGAGCCGCCTTGCGTGATACCGGAATGGCGTGCCGGTGTGCGTGTCCACGCCCGTCACCACGTAGCCCGGCAGTGCCGGATCGTGGTGGGTGTCGAGCACATCCTGACGGTAGCGCACGTTAGGCAGCTGCGATGCGGCCCACTTGCCGTAGCGGTCGTACTCCTGACGCGTCAGATAGAAGTTCTCTCGCACGTAGTAGCTGTAGATGCGGCCTTGCTGCTTGCAGTAATTCAGGTAGCTGAAGCGGCTCGTGGGGTCGGCCATCGACACCAGGTCGGCGAGAAATGGGTTCTGCAGCGTGGTGCCGTCCACGAGCATGCCCGTATGCCAGCCAAAGGCTTCCTTCTTTTCGAGGAACAGGCTGCGCACGCCGGGCAGCGGATGCGCCAGGCACGCCAGGCTCAGATTGAACGGGCCCAGTCCGACGCCGATAAAGTCATAAGGATCTTCGTTGCTCATGTTTCGCCCTGGTGGTTCGCAGAGAAGGAATCGAGGAATCGCTTCCGTATGTGGAAGGGGATATCCATCAAGACGAATGGCCGCGCCTTTCGTTTAGTCCTGCCATGTCATTGAGTACATGGAGGGCAGTGCGCGCCTGCGGCGCGCCCGGGGATCAGCGCGCGATATTCATGGCGCCCAGGGCGCTGCGCGCATCCTGGAGGATGAAGTTGACCATCGTGGCGGAGATGCCCAGCCGCTCGGCGATGCGCTTCTGCGTCTGGTCCTCGAAGTAGTACTGCACGACGGCGTCCCGCGTGCGGGAGGGCAGCCGCCGCATCGCATCGCGCACGCAGGTGGCCTGCTCCTGCGCCATGGCAATGCGGTCGGGCGAGTTGGTGTCGGGCGGCGTCTCCTGTTCCGCCACATCGCCGATGAACAGCCGCTTCTCCAGTTGCTGGCGCCGGTAGCTGTCCAGCGCGAGATTGCGCACCACGCGGCTGATGTAGCTGGCCTCGCAGCGCAAAGCATCGTGGCAACGCTCCTGGCAGAGCTTGAGATACGCGTCGTGGACCACGTCTTCCGCCCGGCATGGACAGCCCAGGATGCGCATGGCCACGTTGAGCAGGTTGCGCCGCTGCGCGATGAATGTTTGAGAAACCGTGCCCGGCACATCATGCGCGTCATGCGCTTCAGTGCCGGCAGGGGGGGCGCGATCGTCGATCACTGTCATGTGAACTCCATGGGAAGGGCCATGCGTTCCCCACGATGGGGCGGTCGTGTTTTCAACGAGCCCCCCATGCTAATGCAAATGCGAATCGTTACTATTAATGACCGCGTGCGGGTTGGGGTCACCATCGACGAAAGCTGAAGACAGACTTAAACAGCGCGATATACCCCGGGTGACGATGTTCAACGAACCAATGAGTGCTGCATGAGTATCATTTTGAGATGGCCTTATCGCACCGGCTCCATATTTCAGTGCATTACACGGCGGTTCCTGTCATCCAGAATTTTCCTCAAACTGGTACGATGACGCGCATCGAGCAATTCGGCCATTGAACTGTTTCCAGGTTTGATGGCTCCAATGCTGCTTGCCGCGGCGATAACTTTCCCGGAGGAGGGAGTTGTCTTTGCCTGAATACATCAGGTGCCGCCGTGCAACGCAGCCATTACCGTGGCGACACGCCGTTGGCGGACATCGGGCAAGACCGACGATGACGATGACGGCCGGCAGGTCGATGCCCGACACCAGATCGGTGCACAGCCCTTGCGCGAAGCACGGTAAGACCGGCAACTGAAGAGCGTGTAGGACATTTCATACAAACGGGGAGCAGGGCGGCGCTACGCGCCGCCTGCGGCCGGACGCGCGCGCGGCGTGGCCGGTCTTGTGTTTTCCTCCAGGCCAGCAAATGGCGAAAGCAGGGGCCCATGGCGACAATCCGCTGAACCCGATGACCGAATCCAGTGCCGGCGATCCGGCACGCCAATTGCGTCCACGCGCTGCGGCGTGGCGCCCGCCTGGTCTACGGGGCCAGGCCACATCATTCCGTATCATCCTCGAGGAAATCGCTATGCAAGCAATGCGCGCCAGGCGTGCTTTGATTCCAGGCATGCTGGCCATCGCCGTCTCGGTACTTGCCGCCTGTGGCAAGGACAACAAGCCGCCCGCAGCCCAGACGCCCGAAGTCAGGGTCGTGACGCTGAAGGACGAAACCGTGACGCTGGACTCGTCGCTGCCAGGCCGGACCAGGGCTTACCGGATCGCCGAAGTGCGCCCGCAGGTGGACGGCATCATCCTGAAGCGCCTGTTCGTGGAAGGCTCCGACGTCAAGCAGGGCCAGCAGCTGTACCAGATCGATCCCGCCACCTACGAGGCCACGGCCAAGAGCGCCGATGCCTCGCTGGAGTCCGCGCGCCTGCTCTCGCAGCGCTACGGCCGTCTGGTCAACGATGAAGCGGTCAGCAAGCAGCAGGACGCCGAGGCCAAGGCCGCCTACCTGCAGGCCCAGGCCACTGCGGATCGCGCACATATCAACCTGCGCTACACCAGGGTGCTGTCGCCGATCTCGGGGCGCATCAGCCGCTCGCTGTTCACCGAAGGCGCGCTGGTCGTCAACGGCCAGGCCAGCGCGCTGACCACGGTGCAGCAGATCGACCCGATCTACGTGGACGTGACACAGCCCTCCTCGACCCTGCTGCGCCTGCGCCGCGAACTGGCCAACGGCCATCTGCAGGCCGCTGGCGCCAACGCCGCCCGGGTCAGCCTGGTCCTGGAGGACGGCAGCGCCTATGCCGAGTCCGGCCGGCTGGAGTTCTCCGAAGTGTCCGTGGACCAGAGTACCGGCTCGGTCACGCTGCGCGCGGTGTTCCCCAATCCGCGCCATGAACTGCTGCCCGGCATGTTCGTGCATGCGCGCCTGGCCGAAGGCGTGAAGACGTCGGCCATCCTGGCGCCGCAGCGCGGCGTCACGCGCGACCTGAAGGGCCAGGCAACGGCACTGGTGGTCAACGGCACCAATGAGGTCGAGCAACGCATCCTCAAGACCGATCGCGCCTTTGGCGACAAGTGGCTGGTCACCGACGGCCTGAAGGCCGGCGACCGCATCATCGTGGAGGGCCTGCAGTTCGTGCGCCCCGGTGCCAAGGTGAAGGCGACCGAAGCCACCGCCACGGCTGCCGTGCCTGCCTCGGCGCCCGCCGCCGCTGCCACGCCCGCTCCCGCATCCGCGCCCGCCGCGGCCAAGTCCTGAGCGGGACCGACGCATGAGGAATTGCCATGTCTAACTTCTTTATCGACCGGCCGATCTTTGCGTGGGTGATCGCGCTGGTCATCATGCTGGCTGGCGCATTGGCCATTCGGTCGCTGCCCGTCAACCAGTATCCGGCCATCGCGCCGCCCACCATCGCCATCTCGGTGAACTACCCGGGTGCCTCGGCGCAGACCGTGCAAGACACCGTGGTGCAGGTCATCGAGCAACAGCTGAACGGCCTCGACCGGCTGCGCTACATCTCGTCGGAATCGAACTCCGACGGCAGCATGACCATCACCGTGACGTTCGAGCAGGGCACCAGCCCCGACATCGCGCAGGTGCAGGTCCAGAACAAGCTGGCCCTGGCCACGCCACTGCTGCCGCAGGAAGTGCAGCAGCAGGGCATCCGCGTGACCAAGTCGGTGCGTAACTTCCTGCTCATCGTGGGGCTGATCTCCACCGACCCCAACATGAGCCGGGAGGATCTGTCGAACTACATTGTCTCGAATATCCAGGACCCGCTCTCGCGTACCGCGGGCGTGGGTGACTTCCAGGTGTTCGGTTCGCAGTACGCCATGCGCATCTGGCTGGACCCCGCCAAGCTCAACAGCTTCCAGCTGGCGCCGCTCGATGTCAGCGCCGCGATCAAGGCGCAGAACGTGCAGGTGGCCTCGGGCCAGTTGGGCGGCCTGCCGGCCGTGCGCGGGCAGCAGCTCAATGCGTCGGTGATCGGCAAGACCCGCCTGCAGACCGCCGAGCAATTCGGCAACATCCTGCTGAAGGTCAATCCCGACGGCTCGCAGGTCCGGCTGAAGGACGTGGCCGACGTGGCCCTGGGCGGCCAGGACTACAACATCAACGCGCAATACAACGGCCGCCCGGCGTCGGGCATCGCCATCCGCCTGGCCTCGGGCGCCAACGCGCTCGATACGGTCAAGAACATCCGCAACACGCTGGGCCAGCTGGAACCGTCGTTCCCGCCCGGCGTGAAGGTGGTGTTCCCGTATGACACCACGCCGGTCATCGCCGACTCGATCCACGAGGTGGTGAAGACGCTGCTCGAAGCCATCGTGCTGGTGTTCCTGGTGATGTACCTGTTCCTGCAGAACTTCCGCGCCACGCTGATCCCCACGATCGCCGTGCCGGTGGTGCTGCTGGGCACATTCGGCGTGCTGGCGGCGTTTGGCTACTCGATCAACACGCTGACCATGTTCGGCATGGTGCTGGCCATCGGCCTGCTGGTGGACGATGCCATCGTGGTCGTGGAGAACGTCGAGCGGGTGATGTCCGAGGAGGGGCTGGGGCCGAAGGAGGCCGCCCGGAAGTCGATGGGGCAGATCCAGGGCGCGCTGGTCGGCATCGCGCTGGTGCTGTCCGCCGTGTTCCTGCCGATGGCGTTCTTCGGTGGCTCCACGGGCGTGATCTACCGGCAGTTCTCGATCACGATCGTCTCGGCGATGGTGCTGTCGGTGCTGGTGGCGCTGATCCTGACGCCGGCGCTGTGCGCGACCATGCTCAAGCCGATCGAAAAGGGCGACCATGGCGAGCACAAGCAAGGCTTCTTCGGCTGGTTCAACCGCAGCTTCATCCGCTCCACGCAAAGCTATGAGCGTGGCGTGGTCAGCATCCTGAAGCGGCGCGTGCCGTACCTGATTGCCTACGTGCTGATCGTGGCGGGCATGGCGTTCCTGTTCACGCGCATTCCCACGTCGTTCCTCCCGGAAGAAGACCAGGGCGTGCTCTATGCGCAGGTGCAGACGCCGGCGGGTGCCACGGCCGAGCGTACGCAGGCCGTGCTGGACCAGATGCGCAACTACCTGCTCAACGACGAAGGCAAGATCGTCAGCTCGCTCTTTACCGTGAACGGCTTCAACTTTGCCGGCCGCGGCCAGAGCTCGGGCCTGGCGTTCATCCTGCTCAGGCCGTTCAAGGAGCGCGAGGGCGATGCCACCAGCGTGTTCGAACTCACCAAGCGCGCGCAGGCCAAGTTCAGCACGTTCCGCGATTCGCTGGCCTTTGCCTTCGCGCCGCCGGCGGTGCAGGAGCTGGGCAACGCCACCGGCTTCGACTTCTACATGCAGGACCAGGCCGGCCTGGGGCACGACGCCCTGATGGAGGCGCGCAACAAGTTCCTGTCGCTGGCCGCCAAGGACCCGGCGCTGCAACGCGTGCGGCCCAACGGCCTGAACGACGAGCCGCAGTACCAGTTGGATATCGACGACGAGCGCGCCCGCGCGCAGGGCGTATCGCTGGCCGACATCAACAGCACGATCTCGATCGCCTGGGGTTCCAGCTATGTGAACGACTTCATCGACCGTGGCCGCGTCAAGCGCGTCTACCTGCAGGGCCGTCCGAACGCGCGCATGAGTCCGGAAGACCTGGAGAAGTGGTACGTGCGGAACGAAAAGGGCGACATGGTGGCGTTCTCCACCTTCGCCACCGGCAAATGGGGCTACGGTTCGCCGAAGCTGCAGCGCTACAACGGCGTGCCGGCGGTGGAAATCCTCGGCGAGCCGGCGGCGGGCAAGAGTTCCGGCGAAGCCATGCTGGCCGTGGAGGCGATCATGAAGCAGATGCCGCAGGGCATTGCGTACTCGTGGACCGGCCTCTCGTATGAAGAGCGGCTGTCCGGGGCGCAGGCGCCGGCGCTCTATGCGCTGTCGCTGCTGGTGGTGTTCCTGTGCCTGGCCGCGCTGTACGAAAGCTGGTCGATCCCGTTCTCGG
>Ga0255338_1004924_pt1 | contig 13019 bp, 13 predicted proteins | sample MeOH1_35cm_T4_19_FD_203715 | JGI IMG/M metagenome (GOLD analysis project Ga0255338, IMG submission 203715) | Sandy soil microbial communities from University of British Columbia, Vancouver, Canada - MeOH1_35cm_T4_195 | ecosystem: Engineered > Artificial ecosystem > Sand microcosm > Unclassified ...
GCGAGATGCCGGTCCGGGACAAGAAGGCGCTCGCGGATGAATTGCGGAAGGCGGTGGCCGATGCCACGGCGTATTGTTCCCGGCTGAAGGTCGATCTCTCGGCGATCGAGGCGACATCGCCGGCCAAGTTCGAGCGTGCCCAGGCGATAGAGGACGCAGCAAACCGCCTGCTCGCACCGGAAACGGTGAAGCGGGACTTTCTCGCGCACGCGAGGCTCGTCGATGCGTTGTTTTCCGCGGTGAAGCCCGATCCGCTGGCGCTGGTTCTTGCGCCGCGGTGCGCCTGCCTGCGGGCACTGGCGCAATACATCCGGGACCACGTCGACCCGCCCGACATCTCGCATGTGATGCAGGGAATCCAGGAGCTGCTGGACCAGTCCATCGGCGCGGAGCCCTTCAAGATCGCAGATCGCGAGCCGGGCTATTACGGCATCGATCTGTCGAAGATCGATTTCGAGGCATTGTCCCGGCGCTTCAAGGAGAAGCGGCCCACCAATTCCGATATCGAGCGGCTCAAGGCGGCTGTACGGGCGCAGCTCGAGCGCATGGTGCGCCTCAATCCGACGCGTGCCGATTATCTGGAGAAGTTCCAGTCGCTCATCGACGAATACAACAATGGCAGCCGGAACATCGACGAAATCTTCCGGGAGCTGCTCGCTCTCACGCGTGTGCTGACCGACGAACAGGGCCGGCACATCCGCGAGCATCTCAGCGAAGAAGAGCTGACCGTATTCGACATCCTGACCCGGCCGGGACCGGAATTGTCACGCGAGGAGCGCGATGAAGTGAAGAAGGTCGCTCACGACTTGCTTGAGCGCCTCAATGCGTTGCTCGCGCTCGACTGGCGAAAACGTGCGGGCGCACGGGCACAAATCCGCCTCGCCATCGAGGATGAGCTGGACGAAGGCTTGCCGCGTGCCTATACGAAGGAGTTGTACGCCCTGAAGTGCAACGCGCTCTTCGAGCACGTGTACGAGAGCTACTTCGGCGACGGGGCGAGCGTGTATGCACAGCAGCGAATGTAGCGGGTTCGCTGAGTTGTTCTTGCATTTGTTTCGCGTCCTTCGTCTGCCGGCGGTGCAGCGTGTCGGAGAATGGCGCCTAGCCAGCAGCCTCCAACACGAACAATAGCAACGAGCGTCCCGTCACCTCGTAGACCTGGCCGGCCTCGAAGCGGCGCTCCTCGCCATTGTCCGGATCGTTCGTGTCGATCAGCAGCGACCAGGTGTGCCCGCCTTCGCATTTCGGCAGGGTGAATTGCACGACGTCGTGGTGGGCGTTCATCACCATCAGCATGGTCGCGTCCGAGCCGCGACGGCGTATGCCGGTCGTTTGTGCGCGTCCGTCGATCAGCATGCCGAATGCGCGCATGCTCGCGTCCTCCCACGCCTCGCTCGTTATCTCCGCGCCGTTCGCGTTGATCCACGTCACGTCCTTCACGTCGAGCGCCTCGTTGCGCTCGCCGGTGAGAAAGCGCGTGCGGCGCAGCACCGGATACTCGCAGCGCAGCGCGGTGAGCTTCTGCACGAAGCGGATCAGCGCCTGGCCCCTGTCCCTCAGTGCCCAGTCGACCCAGCTCAATTCGTTGTCCTGGCAATAGGCGTTGTTGTTGCCCTGTTGCGTGCGGCCGAACTCATCGCCCGCGAGCAGCATGGGGGTGCCCTGCGAGAGCAGCAGCGTCGCGAGCATGTTGCGCACCTGGCGGCCGCGTAGCGCGTTGATGGCCGGATCGTCCGTCGGACCCTCGACGCCGCAATTCCACGACCGGTTGTTCGAGCTGCCGTCCTTGTTGTCCTCGCCGTTGGCTTCGTTGTGCTTTTCGTTGTAAGTGACGAGATCGTTCAGGGTGTAGCCGTCGTGCGCGGTGATGAAGTTGACCGATGCCCAGGGCTTGCGGCCGCGGTGATTGAAGAGATCGCCGGAAGCGCAGAGGCGGGGAGCGAGCGCATTGGCCGGCGCCTCGCCGCGCCAGTAATCGCGCACCGTGTCGCGGAACTTGTCGTTCCACTCGGCCCAGCCGGGCTGGAAGCCGCCGACCTGGTAGCCGCCCGGTCCGCAGTCCCACGGCTCCGCGATCAGCTTGACGGTGGCGAGCACGGGATCCTGTATGCACGCCTTGAGAAAACCGCTCTGGCTGTCGAAGCCGTCCGGCTCGCGCGCGAGTATGGTTCCGAGATCGAAGCGGAAGCCGTCGATGTGCATCTCGGTCACCCAGTAGCGCAGGCTGTCGGTGACCATCTGGATGACGCGTGCATGCGACAGGTTGAGCGTGTTGCCCGTGCCCGTGTCGTTCACGTAGTAGCGCTGCCGATCGGGCAGGAGACGATAGTAGGAGGCGTTGTCTATGCCTTTGAAGGACAGCGTGGGGCCGCGCTCGTTGCCCTCAGCCGTGTGGTTGTAGACGACGTCGAGGATGACTTCGACACCGGCCTCGTGAAAGCGGGCGACCATCTCCTTGAACTCGCGCAGGCTTTGCGCGCGATCCGACGCATAACGCGGGTCGGGCGCGAAGAAGCCGATGCTGTTGTAGCCCCAGTAGTTGGTGAGGCCCTTGTCCAGCAGAGCGCTGTCGTTGAGGAAGGTGTGGATCGGCAGCAGCTCGACGGAGGTCACGCCGAGCGACTTCACGTACTCGACGACCTCTTTCGCTCCGAGGCCCGCGTACGTGCCGCGCAAGTGCTCGGGCAGAGACGGGAAGCGCCGGGTGTAACCGCGCACATGGGTCTCATAGACGATGGTGCGGTCCCAGGGCACCGCGCGTCGTCCGCGCTCTCCGTGCCAGTCGAAATTGGGATCGACCACGCAGCACTTCGGCACGAAAGGCGCGCTGTCCCGCTCGTCGAACGTGAGGTCGTCGCCTTCCGCGCCTATCGTATAGCCGAAGCAGGCGGGGTCCCAGTGCAACTCGCAGGTATGGGCACGCGCGTAGGGATCGAGCAGAAGCTTGTGCGGATTGAAGCGGTGGCCATTTTCGGGCTCGTAGGGCCCGTGCACGCGGTAGCCGTAGACGGTGCTCGGACCCACATCCGGCAGGTAGCCGTGCCAGATTTCGTCCGTGTACTCGGGCAATTCGACGCGATCGAGCTCGCGCTCACCGGCGGCATCGAACAGGCACACTTCCACCTTGGTCGCATGCGCGGAAAAGAGCGCGAAATTGACGCCCTTGCTGTCCCAGGTCGCGCCGAGCGGCGCCGGCAATCCCTCGCTCACCTGGCGCGCCATGGCGCCTCCTCTCCCGAAAATGGGCGCCGCAAAATGCGGCAGCAGAGCCGTAGCAGGTATCGAGCCGGCACTGCGGTGACGGGTGCTGCGCGGTGACGCACGCTCGTGCCAGCGGCTCAGCCTAGCGGCAGACGCAGGGTGAACTCGCTGCCCCGGCCGGGGCCTTCGCTCGCCGCCTCGACCGTGCCGCCGTGGAGCTGCACGAGGCTGCGCACCAGGGACAAGCCGATGCCGAGTCCGTTGTGCGGGGCCATGCCGCATTCGTCCCGCCGCCGAAACATGATGAAGATCTCAAGAAGCGCTTCCCTGCTGATGCCGACGCCGTTGTCGCGCACGCAGATGACGGCGAAGCCGCGGTCCCGCTCCACCGTCACGGTGATGAGCCCGCCGCGCGGTGTGAACTTGGCCGCGTTGTTCAGGAGATTGGCGATGGCCTGCGAGAGGCGCACGCCGTCGGCATACAGCCAGATCGACTCGTCCGGCAGCCGGGTACACACCCGATGACCCCGCTCGGCCATGTTCGCGGCGCTGGTCTCGAGCGCGGATTCGACCACCGTCCGCAGCTCCAGATAGCTTTTCTGGATCTGCAGAGAGCCCCGGTCCATGCGCGAGAGATCGAGCAGGTCGTTGACCAGGCGGGTCATGTGCGTCGTCTGGCGCTGGAGGATGCCGATCAGGTGCAGCGCGTCGGGGTCGGCGCCGCAACGCTTCTCCAGCAACGGTATGATCATCGCTATCGGGGCGAGCGGATTGCGCAGCTCGTGCGACATGACGGCGAGAAACTCCGCCTTCGCCCTGTCGGTGCGCCTCAGTATCTCCTCGGTCGCCTTGCGCTCGCTGATGTCGACGAGAACGTTGACGGCGCCGGCGAAGCGGCCCGACGCCTCGATGATCGGGTTCGCATGGGCGAGCATCGTGACGCGCGTGCCGTCCGGGCGCTCCACCACGATCTCGTGGCCGTTGTAGGGCCGCTGATGCTTGATCGCGAGCGCCATCCAGCATTCATCGTGCTTCAAGGGCGCGCCGTCCGCGGCATACAGCCTGAAAGATCCGCAATAACGGTCTTCGGCGCTTCTCAGCTTGGGCGCGCGTCCCCAGACTTTAAGAGCGCAGCCGTTGTAGTACGTGATGAGCCCGTCCGGGTCGCAGGTGTAGGCGCCCGCAGGGAGCTTGTCGAGCAGCGTCTGGAAGTGGTGTTCGCCAGCCGAGAGAGCGTCAGAGTCCGTCATGCGAGTCGGGCCCCGATGCGGTAGGATAACTTCGTTCATCTACGGTCTCGCATCGGTCGTTTGTAAAAGCAGTCGGTTTTCGTAGGAAACAATCATCGATTGCAGCCTCGTGCCGGCCCAAGCCGGTATGAAAGCAATCGCAGCGGCCTGCGGCGTAACAACCAGGCCGCAATCCGATGTGTATTCGCAATTGTCGTGCCTGCCTGCTGGACGAGAGCGAACTCGAGGTCGGGCCGGTCATGATGGTCAATGCGAGAGACGCGATGGGCCGCGAGGGTCGCATCGTGAGCAAGAGCTACGACTGCACCGGGGACGCTCGCCCTGCGCGATCCTTCGGGTCGCGCGTCACGACTATATCTGCCTCTGCGTCCAGGACAACGGGCCGGGCATGTCGGAAGAAGTGCGGCGCCGCGCGCTGGAGCCTTTCTATACGACCAAGGGAAAGGCGGGTACAGGTCTGGGACTTCCGCAGGTCTCCGGCTTTCTGCGCCAGATCCGCGGCGATATGCGCATCGAATCCACGGCGGGCGGCGGCACCTCGGAGCAGCTCCTGTTTCGCAAGGCGCCGACCGCGGCGCTCGAACGTAGCGGGCAGGGGAAACTACGCGAAGAGCAGGCGCCGTAGCCGCAGCCCGGGAAGGCGACGACCACGGCGCCGCGATACGATGGTTTCGAGGACGGGCTTAGACGCTTCTGCGATTCAGCGAGTCGCGGATCTCGCGCAGGAGCGCGACTTCCTCTGCCGGCGGCGGGGCTGCTGCGGGCCTGCGCATGCGGTTGATCGCACGCACGAGGAGAAACACGGCAAACGCCACGATCACGAACGTAATGACGTTGTTGATGAACATTCCGTAGTTGAGGGTGACGGCGCCGGCTTTCTGGGCCACGTCTACGGTCGGATACGGGCCGGGCTGCGTGCCCTGCTTCAGGAGGACGAACAGATTGGAGAAATCCACGTTACCCAGGAGGAGCCCGATGGGCGGCATGATGACGTCTTTCACCAGCGAATCGACGATGCGGCCGAACGCCGCGCCGATGATGATGCCTACCGCCATGTCGACGACGTTGCCGCGCATGGCGAACTCTCTGAACTCCCTGAACATCACGGCTCCTCCCAGAGTAAGGTGCAGACCTCGATACACGCGCGACGGTTGCACCGGTGATGAAGGTTGCGCGCACGGCAACCCGACCCGAAAACGCCGCTACTGCACTATCTGATCGCGCCGAACACCTTGCGCACGATGTCGCTGGCGGCACCGACCGGATTCTGCCTGAACGCCTTTTCCTGCTCGCCGATCATGAGATACAGGCCGTCCAGCGCCTTTCCCGTCACATAGCTTTCTATGGTCGACTGGTCCTTCTTCACCAGACCGAACTGGGATGCCTGGCCGGCGAGGTTGTTGTACTGCGCCGCAAGGCCGGCGCGATCGGTGGCCTGCTTGACCATAGGAAGAAAGCGCTGCGTGAGTTGCGCCTGAGTGGTGCGGCGGAAGTAGTCGGTCGCGGCGGTGTCGCCGCCGGAAAGTATCCCCTTCGCATCCTGCACGCTCATCTTCCTGACCGCGTCCACCAGCAGCCCTTTCGCTTCGGGCACCGCTGCTTCGGCTGCGCGGTTCATGGTGAGGACGAGCTCGTCGGCCTGCTTGCCCATGCCGGCGAAACGCATCGCACCTTGAACTTTATCGAGCGTGGGCGGCAAGGGGATTTTCACTTTGGGATTGCCGAAAAAGCCGTTCTCCACGCCGAGCTTGGAGATCGCAGCCGCGGATCCGTCGATCAATGCCTGCTTCAGGCCCGCAACGGCGTCGGCGTTCGAGAGGCTGTCCACGGTCGCAGCGATACCGGACATGCTGCCCATCAGCAGCGAGACCAAGGCCAGCATGCGGAACACTGCGTTCTCCCGAATTCGGGGCGATATGCCGGGGACCACTCTACTGAGAAAACGCCATGGCGGCAATGCGCGTGCGGCGCTTTTCTCCGCGCAGTCGTGCGGCTCAAGCGCGATTCATGTCATGCCAATAATCGTGCCTGTAGTGACGTGGCGGCGCGAGCGGATATGCGTCAAAGGCATCCGTGCGAGGCGCTTCGGATGGCATCATCCGGTATCAGCGATCGTCAGGCTTCTTCATCATCCTGACCGGCATCCGAATGGCGAGCGACGGAGGCGTCATGAACGGCATATTCCTTCGGTTCTACATGCGGGAAGACCAGAAGCACAGGCATCACATGCTCTACGACTGGCTGCTGCGCGAGGCGCGGCGCCTCGGCATCCACGGCGGAACGGTGTTCCGGGGCGTCGCAGGCTTCGGCCATCACGGGAAGCTCCACTTCCAGCGTTTCTTCGAGCTCGCGGGCGAGCTGCCCATGCAGATCGACTTCGTGGTGACGGAGGAGGAAGCGCAGAAGCTGATCGACGTCATCACTGGCGAAGGCGTGCGACTCTTCTACGTCAAGATCCCGGTGGCTTTCGGCGTCACGAATCCCGACGAGACCGATGCGGCGGAGATGCATGGGAAAGCGTGACCCGTGATGCACAGCAGTGCACACAGGACCGGCTCTCGGGATATCGCGAACTCGCGTTTGCGCGCGAGGTCGGGGTCACGAAAGCGGTGACCCCATTAGGGATTCTCATCACATTCTTTCGTCACCTTTACCCGTGCGGCCGCGACTTCACCGGTTCTCGAGATTCTTCACCCGCAACCCCGCCGCCGTGAAGCCGCCGTCCACCGCGACGGTCTGCCCCGTCATGTAGCTCGCATCGTCGGACGCGAGGAATAACGCGACCGCGGCCACTTCGTCGGGCTCGCCGTAGCGGCCCAACGGCACCGCCTGATGCCAGGCGGTGCGCCGCTCGTCATTGTGCTGCTGGCGGCTGCGCGGCACGTCTATCGGTCCCGGCGCGACCGCATTCACCCTGATGTTGTCGGGAGCGAGATCCACCGCCATCACGCGCGTCATGGCGATGATGCCGCCCTTGGACGCCGCGTACGCGGCGCGCCCGCTGCTGCCGAGAAATCCCGAGTGCGAGGAGAAGTTGACGATGGCGCCGCCGCCCAGCTCGATCATGTCGCGGGCCGCCGCCTGCGCGCACAGAAACGTGCCGACGACGTTCACGTCGAGCATCGTGCGCAGCATCTCCAGCGGCGTGTCGAGCACATGCTTCTGCGCACCCAGGCCGGCATTGTTGATGAGGATGTGCGCGCGGCCGAAGGTCTGCCGCGTATGCGTGAGCATCGCTTCGACCTGATCCGGCTCGCGGATGTCGACGCGACAGGCCGAGGCGCGCCCGCCCGCGGCTGCGATTTCCCTGCATATCGCTGCGGCGGATTCGAGGTCGCGGTCCGCGAGCACTACGGCCGCGCCTTCGCGTGCGATGCGGCGCGCGATGGCTGCGCCTATGCCGGTGCCGCTGCCCGTGACGATGGCGATCCTGTCCGAAAAGCGCTGATCCATAACCGGGTTTCCTTCACTGGGTGAGAGAGTTGGCGCCGTCGCGAGCGCTGCCTGGCTGCGAAGCTCCGGGCAGCGAAGATACCAGATATGCCGTCCACGGTGTATGCCCTGCGCGGCTGCGGCGCTCACGGTTTGTGCCGGGTGCCGACTCTGCTATACAGTGCGCATCAGCAGGGCATGGCGGCGCTATCGCCCCTGCTGCCGTGGAGGGGCGGGCATTGGAGCGTAAGCAGATCGGCGTGGCGGTCGTCGGAGCGGGGCGCATAGGCACGCTGCGCGCGACCATGGCGGCGGCGCATCCCGCAGTGCGCTACCTCGCGGTGTCGGACATCGAGCGCGACCGCGCGCGCAAGCTTGCCGAAAAAGTGGGCGCGCAGCTCTGGACGCACGACCTGCAGCGCAACGGCCTCGAGAACCTGTTCATGACGCACGAACCGGCGCTCGACTTTCTCAAGTCGCAGAACGAAACGCTGCACCGCGCGCTCGCGCTGATCGGCATGGCGAAGCCCTTCAACGAAGGACGATGAGAAGGAGAACGAAATGGAACAATTGCTCCCGGTCGCGCAGGAGGTGGCGCGGCTCCTGAAGGGGCGCAAGGAGACGGTAGCCGTGGCGGAGTCGTCCGCGGGCGGCCTCATCACCGCCGCGCTGCTCGCCGTGCCGGGCGCTTCGGCCTATTGCCGCGGCGGCCTCGTCATCTACACGCGGCATGCGCTGCTTGCGTTGAAGGACATGGACATCGACATGCTGCGCGGCCTGAAGCCTGCGACGGAGGAGTACGCGCTGTTCGAGGCGCGCATGGTGCGTCAGCGCTTCGCAGCGGACTGGGGCATCGGGGAAACCGGTGCGGCGGGACCCACCGGCAACAGCTACGGCAATCCGCCCGGACACACCTGCGTCGCGGTCTGCGGACGCATCGAGCGTGCCGCGACGCTCAACACCGGCGAGCCCGACCGCCTCGACAACATGCAGGCGTTTGCCGAGGCGGCGCTGGAACTCTTCTCCCAGATGCTGGCGCAGCGGTGACGCTGCAGCGGGCGGCTATGCCGTTGCAGGCTTGCCGAGCGCAGCGTCGTCGCGGTCCGCCGGCGCTTCCAGCGCGCGATCCGGGTGTCGAGCGCCGACGTCGCTCGCACCGGCTTCGCCCGCGCACGGCAGCTCGAAGCGGATCGCCGTCATGCCGGGCCGGCTTTCCGCGGTGATCGTCCGATGGTGCAGCTCGATGATGCGCTTTGCGATGGCGAGCCCCAGGCCCGCATGGCCGGCGGCGTCGCGGCGGCTTTTCTCGCCGCGATAGAAGCCGTCGAAGATGCGCGACAGATCTTCGGGCGCGATGCCGCGGCCGTTGTCCAGTATCTCCACCGCCACGCCGGCGGTTCCCGGCCGTAGAGAGACCGTGATGCTGCCGCCCGGTGCCGTGTAGCGCAGCGCGTTCTCGATCAGGTTGCGCAGCACGCGCTCGATCAGCCCGATCTCGCCGTAGACGAGCGGGAGCTCCTGCGGCGCGCTCACTTCGAGCGCGATGCTCGCGTTCTCGGCCTGCAGGCGGAATTCCTGCACGGTGTCCTGCACGAGCTCATCGAGGACGAAGGGCTCGGGATAGATCTGCGCCTGCTCCGAGTCGAGTTTTGCCAGCTCGAAGAGCTGGCTCACGAGCCGGCCGAGCTGCTCCGTGTGCCGCAGCGCGATCTCGAGGTAGCTCGTCTGCTCCTCCAGCGTCAGCCGGTCGCGCTTGAACTGCAGCGTTTCGAGGTAACCCTGCAGCGAAGCGAGCGGCGTGCGCAAGTCGTGGGAAATGTTCGCGATCAGCTCGCGGCGCTGCGCGTCCGTCTCCTTGAGCGCCTTCATCTGATGCAGTATGCGGTCGGCCATCCGGTTCAGCATGTCGGTGATCTCGGCGATCTCGTCGCCGGGACGCGGCTGCGTCCGCGCGCCTTCGCCCACGCCGAAGCCGCCCTGCCGGAGCTTCTCCATGATGACGTTCAGCCGCTGCAGCGGGCGCGTGATGAGCCGGATGATGAGGGTGCTCGCGAGCAGCACGAACACGAGGCCCAGGCCGACGATGGCGAGACTCTCGCGCAATACGTAGCTGTTCTTGATGCGCTGGCTGATGCCGTCGCTGATGAGGCCGCGCAGCACGAGATACAGGTAGCCCTCGCGCTGGCCTTCCAGCCTGACCGGCGCCGCGGAGAATACCCGCGCGCGCTCATGGTCCGCCGGATCGTCTCCGAGTATGGGAAGCGCCGCGTTGTCGTCGAGAAAGCGCTCGATCGGCGCGACGTCGACAGTAGGCCGCCGCACTTCCGCGCCGGTCGAGGCCGCGAGCACGCGGCCGTCGGCATCGAGCAGGTACACGTCGAGGCGCGGATTGATCTTGCGCAGCCGGTCGAAGAGGCTTTGCACGGCGCCGGGCTCGAGGCCGTCGTGCTCGGGCACGATCTGCTCGCGCACGAGCTCTGCAGCGAGGCTGCGGTAGAGCTTCTGGTTGAGCTCCTGGCCGCGCGCCATGTCGAGATGCCGCATGACGAGCACGAAGATGACGATCATCACCACCACGCAGCACAGCAGCACGGCGAAGAGCTTCTGATAGAGCGTCTTCAGCACGTCACACCGGCTGCCGTTCCAGCACGTCTGCGAACTTGTAGCCCACGCCGCGCACCGTCATGATGAACCGCGGCCTGGCATGATCGCGCTCGATCTTCGCACGCAGGCGGTTGATGTGGCAGTTGACGTTGTGCTCGTAGCCGTCGTAGCCGTAGCCCCACACTGCGTCGAGCAGCTGCAGCCGGCTGTACACGCGGCCGGGATTGCGCGCGAAGTGCAGCAACAGGTCGAATTCCTTGGTGGTGAGCTCCACGCCGCGGCCGTCGAGCGCGACGTGGCGCTTGGCAGGATCGATGAGAAGACCCGCGCAGCGTATCGGATGCTCCTGCGCCGTCTCTTCCCCGCGCGAGAGCGCCTCCATGCGGCGGAAGAGCGCCTTGGTGCGGGCGACGAGCTCGAGCACGCTGAAAGGCTTGGTGAGGTAATCGTCGGCGCCGAGCTCGAGGCCGAGCACGCGATCGAGCTCGCTCGCTTTGGCCGTGACCATCAGTATCGGCGTGTAAGGCGTCTTGCCGCGCAGGCGCCGGCAGATGTCGAGGCCGTCCACGTCGGGCAGCATGATGTCGAGCACGAGCAGATCGTAGCGGCGGGCTTCGGCCTCCGCGAGTCCCGACTTGCCGTCGTAGCGGACCGTGACATCGCACGGTATGTCGCGCAGGTGCAGTCCTATGAGCCCAGCGATGTCCCGCTGATCTTCGATGACGAGGACTTTGCGCACGAGATTTCTCGCAGAGATTGCAGCCTTGTTGCAGCGTTCGCAGTGCCGGATGAGCTTAGCACGAAGCGTCGCGGGAGTGGCGGCCGGAGCTCGCGTCCCGGCCGCGGGCGATGCTTATTCGCCGGTGCGGTTGGCCTCTTCCTGTTCCTGGAGCCATTGCAGCGCGGTTTGCTGGTCGCCGGTCGCGGCGCAGCCGGCGATGGCGCCGAGCAGCACGAGAGCGGCCACGAGACGGTATGCGAGGGATTTCATGCGCTTCTCCTTCATGGGCTGTTGATGAATGATTCCATGCGAAGCCGGGTCGTGCCCGGAGCTCGCATGGCCCACAGCATGGGGAGGGAAGGTTGCTACGTCATCGCGCAAGCATCGCTTTTCCGTCTCGCCGCCGAACTATCGGCGCCGGCCCGCAACGACCGGGCGGCTGACGGCGCGCGTAGTGCCGCCCCACGTCGGCACGTAAGCGCCTTTGCGGCCCACGCCGCCGGCGATCACGATCATGACGTCGTCCGGCGTCGCGGCGGCGCGCACCACGTGCGCATGATTCGCCGCGCCCATCTCGCGGCGCAAAGCGAGCTTCTCGCGCACGCTGGCCGACAGGCGGTCGACGGGCAATGCCGCGTGCTCGTAGATCGCGGCTTTGGCCTCGCGCTTGCCGTAGCCGTCGTCGTGAAAGATGTGCGCATGCTCGGGCGGCATGATGAAGAGCGGCTCGCCGCCGCCGAGCAGTCCGGCGCCGCCCAGGCTGCCGGCGATCAGCGTGGAGGCGCCGTACGTGTGCGCGAGCTCGCCCGCGCTGCGGCTTTCCGAGTCGACGATCTCCACGATGCCCGCGGCGCCCACGACGGTGACCACGCTCGCATCGGCGGCATATCGACGCTCTGCATGCAGCGGCGGCCACGGACTGTCCGCTGCGTTCTCCGCGCAGCAGAAGGTGAATTTCGCGGGCTGCCCGAGCGTGGACATGTCGACTTCGCCGGGGCGCGCGCCGCCGACGTTCTGGATGACGAGATGCACGGCGCGGCCTATCGTCGCATTCGCGCGGTTGCCGGGACCGAGCACGTTGGCGCCGCTGTTCATGCCGATGCCCTGCACGACGGGACCGCTGACGATGACGAGCGGCGTGGCGGAGCCGGTCGTCGTCGCGATGCCCAGGAGATTGAACGCATCGTCGGCCAAGGCCTCGATGGCAGCGCCGACGACGGGCAGGTAATCGTCGCGGCAGCCCGCCATCACCGCGTTCACGGCGATGTCGTGCCATGTCGCCGGACCGAACAGCGGCGGCAGCGTCGCTACCACCGCGTGCGGATCGCAGCCGTTCGCATCGAGCATCCGCTGCACGCGCGCTGCCGTCGGCGGCACGACCGGCAAGCCATCCGTGAGACCCGCACTCGCGAGCGCTTGCTGCGCTTCATCGGGGTCGGCCGGCAGACGGATCAGCGCTTCCTTCATCATAAGGTGGTCTCCTGTGCGATACGGCGATGCCGGCTCCCGCCGCGCGATGTTCATAACGTGAACTGCGGAGCGGATAGTCTGCAGTGTTGTGTGATAATCGGCCGGGCAGATTGTAAGCCGCGCTTACCGGCCGCATGCAACATCCGCGCAGCGCGCGGGCATGCGGCAGTGTCGTGACACGACGCGGCATCGTCAGGCTCGCGCGCAAGGCGCGAAACCAGGAGAGCACCATGTCGAAGACTACCCGCGAAACACAGTACGAAGTGTATTGGCCGCGCGCGCCGCGCCAGGTGGAGCTGCAGCCGCTCGCGCCGCGGCTTACGACGCTCGAAGGCAAGACC
>Ga0255338_1004925_pt1 | contig 13019 bp, 12 predicted proteins | sample MeOH1_35cm_T4_19_FD_203715 | JGI IMG/M metagenome (GOLD analysis project Ga0255338, IMG submission 203715) | Sandy soil microbial communities from University of British Columbia, Vancouver, Canada - MeOH1_35cm_T4_195 | ecosystem: Engineered > Artificial ecosystem > Sand microcosm > Unclassified ...
ACCGGGATGTCACCTTCAGAAGACGAACCGCTCCGGCTGATCGGCGTTGCGCAACGGGGCTATGCAGGTCTCGAACAAGTCCGTGGTGTTGTACACGCCGCGCGATATGCAAGTAACGAGCCGCGCTTCCATGATCGGCGGCTCGCCCACGATGGCGAAGAGGCGGCCGCCCGGCGTGAGGCTCGTGCGAAACGCGTCGGGCAGCAGCGGCAATGAACCCGTGAGCACGATGACGTCGTACGGTCCGTGCTTGTCCCAGCCGCGCGCTGCGTCGCCGGTCTCGAGCGTGACGTTGTTGATGCCGTGCGCCCGCAGCTTCGCCGCGGCCGAGGCGGTGAACTCGGGAACGATGTCGACGCTGTAGACGTGCGCCGCGAGGCTCGCGAGCAGTGCGGTCATGTAGCCGCTGCCGGTGCCGATCTCGAGGACGCGATCGGTGGGCTTCAACGCGAGCTCCTGCAGGATGCGCGCTTCAAGCTTGGGCGGCAGCATCTTCTCGCCGTGGCCCAAAGGAATCTCCAGGTCGGCAAACGCGAGCGACCGGTATGCGGGCGGCACGTATTCCTCGCGGTGGACGCGGAAGAGGAGATCGAGCACCTGCTGGTCGAGCACTTCCGCGGGACGGATCTGTTGCTCCACCATGTTGAAGCGCGCATTTTCCACGTCGGCCTGAGGCATCATGTTCGTCACTCGCGGAGTAAAAAGAGGCGGGTCTACACGCTTGCAATTATCCCATATTTCAATTACTTTCGCAGGACACGCAGGGGTCCTCGCAGCGGGTGCTGCGGGGTGAGACAGACCCTCTGAACCTGAAACGGGTAATGCCGTCGTAGGAAGCGTGGCGGCTCCCGCCGCCCGTCCCTCCGGCCGCCCGGAGGAGCACCGCAATGAATGCCAATCCCGACTTTCTGAGCGCGACCGCGCACGTCGACGAAGCGGCCGTGCAGCCGTTGCCGAACTCCCGCAAGATTTATGTCCAAGGCTCGCGGCCCGACATCCGCGTGCCGATGCGCGAGATCACGCAATCGGATACGCCGGCGTCATTCGGTGCGGAGAAGAACCCGCCCATCGAGGTTTACGACACGTCGGGTCCGTACACCGATCCCCAGGTGAAAATCGACATCCGCTCCGGGCTGCGTCCGCTGCGTGAGGCGTGGATCGCCGAGCGCAACGACACCGAGGAGCTGGCCGGCCCGACCTCGAGATATGGCCGCGAACGCCTGGCCGATCCCAAGCTCGCCACGCTGCGGTTCGACCTGCTGCGCAAGCCGCGCCGCGCGAAAGCCGGCATGAACGTGACGCAGATGCATTACGCGCGCCGCGGCATCGTCACGCCGGAGATGGAATTCATCGCCATCCGCGAGAATCAGCGCCGCGAAGGCCTGATCGAGCTGCTGACGAAGCAGCATCCCGGCGAGTCCTTCGGCGCTGCGCTCCCGAAGGTGATCACGCCGGAATTCGTGCGCGACGAAGTCGCACGCGGCCGGGCCATCATCCCGGTGAACATCAATCACCCCGAAATCGAGCCGATGATCATCGGCCGCAACTTCCTGGTGAAGATCAACGCCAACATCGGCAATTCAGCCATTTCTTCCGGCATCCAGGAAGAAGTCGAGAAGATGACCTGGGCCATACGCTGGGGCGGCGACACGGTCATGGACCTTTCCACCGGCAAGCACATACACGAGACGCGCGAGTGGATCATCCGCAATTCGCCGGTGCCCATCGGGACAGTCCCCATCTACCAGGCGCTGGAGAAAGTCGACGGCAAGGCCGAGGAGCTCACCTGGGAAATCTACCGCGACACGCTGATCGAGCAGTGCGAGCAGGGCGTGGACTACTTCACCGTGCATGCCGGCGTGCGGCTGCCGTACATCCCGATGACGGCCAAGCGCATGACGGGCATCGTCTCGCGCGGCGGCTCCATCATGGCGAAGTGGTGTCTCGCGCATCACAAGGAAAGCTTTCTCTACACGCGCTTCGAGGAGATCTGCGAGCTCCTCAAGCAGTACGACGTGGCGTTCTCGCTGGGCGACGGCCTGCGTCCCGGCTCCATCTACGACGCGAACGACGAAGCGCAGATCGCGGAGTTGAAGACGCTCGGGGAGCTCACGCAGATCGCCTGGAAACACGACGTGCAGGTGATGATCGAGGGTCCGGGTCACGTGCCGATGCACATGATCAAGGAGAACATGGATCTGCAGTTGAAGTACTGCCAGGAAGCGCCGTTCTATACGCTGGGCCCGCTCACCACCGACATCGCGCCCGGCTACGACCACATCACGAGCGCGATCGGCGCCGCGATGATAGGCTGGTACGGCACCGCGATGCTGTGCTACGTCACGCCGAAGGAGCATCTCGGCCTCCCGGACAAGAACGACGTGAAGGACGGCATCATGGCGTACAAGATCGCGGCGCATGCCGCCGATCTCGCGAAGGGTCATCCGGGCGCGCAGATCCGCGACAACGCTCTGTCGAAAGCGCGCTTCGAGTTCCGCTGGGAAGACCAGTTCAGCCTGGGACTCGATCCGGACAAGGCGAAGCAATTCCACGACGAGACGCTGCCGCAGGAAGGCGCCAAGCTTGCGCATTTCTGCTCCATGTGCGGCCCGCATTTCTGCTCGATGAAGATCACGCAGGACGTGCGCGACTACGCTGCGCAGCAGGGCGTGGACGAGAAGGCTGCACTGGAAAAAGGCATGGCCGAGAAGTCGGCGGAGTTCAAGAAGCAGGGCGCGGAGATTTACAGCAAGGCGTGATGCGAATGAAGCGCAAGACAGGCATCGTCGCGCTGGTGATCGGTTGCGCGCTTCCGAGTGCGGTCTCCGCCGCGTCCGAACCCGACGTGCCGGACCCGCAGGTCCTGCTGCAGGGCATCGTGAGCGAGGAGCAAGTGGGCCTGCTGTTCGATTATCTGCGCAATGCGCTGATCGCCGCTGCCGAAGGACGGGAAGGACCCGTGCCCGAGGTCCTGAGGCGCGAGCTCGACCGGATCGACGCGGACGTGAAGCTGCGCGGGACGCTCGCGGGGCTCATGTTGCTCAAGAACCTGGAAGCCGAGGTCAGGGAGCTCCTCCGCCCGCCGCGCGATGCGGCGCCTCGGACACCCACGTACTCGCCGTCGACGCGCACCTGACGGTCGCGGACACGGCGACGACACTTCGTTGGCGACGACGCTACCGCTGGTGATCACGCTTCGCTCGTGATGGCGTGGCACGGCGCTGATGACGCGAAGCCGCCGGAGTCGATTGTTCGTCTCGTTCCCCTATTTGCGCACAGGCTACAAGCGTTCCAGCGTACGGTCTCTGGAGTGGAATGGGCTCCGGCAAGCCCCGGCCCGCTTCCTGCTAGAATGGCGCCCGCCATGGACGCCGTTCTTCTTCTCAAGGCGCTGGTGCTCGGCCTTGTGGAGGGTCTCACCGAGTTCCTGCCGATCTCCAGCACCGGCCACCTCATCATCGTCGCGCAGCTGCTCGACTTTCACGATGACAAAGGCAAGGTCTTCGATCTCGTCATTCAGACCGGAGCGATGCTTGCCGTGATCTGGGAGTACCGCGCGCGCTTCATCGGTGCGCTGACCGGCGTGGGCACGAGCGCCTCGGCCCGCCGTTTTCTGACGAACCTGGCGATTGCGTTCATCCCCGCTGCCGTGCTGGGTCTTGCGTTCGGCGGCCTCATCAAGGCGCATCTCTTTCATGCGGTGCCGGTTGCCGTCGCGTTCATCGCAGGCGGTGTGCTGATCCTTTTCGTCGAGCGCCGACAGCGGCCGGCGCGCATCGACAGCGTGGACGACATGCGCTGGCCGGACGCATTGAAGGTAGGGCTTGCGCAGGCTTTTGCATTGATACCCGGCACGTCGCGCTCGGGCGCGACCATCATTGGCGGCATGCTGTTCGGGCTCTCGCGCCGCGTCGCCACCGAGTTCTCGTTTTTTCTCGCCGTCCCGACGTTGATGGCGGCGGGCGCCTACGACCTGTACAAGCATCGCGCCTTGTTCGCGCTGGCCGATGTGCCGGTGTTCGCGGCCGGCCTCGTGACCGCCTTCGTCAGCGCCTTTCTGTGCATACGCTGGCTCGTGCGCTACGTCGCCACGCATGATTTCACCGTCTTCGCCTGGTACCGGATCGCGTTCGGTCTCGTGGTGCTCGCCACTGCCTACAGCGGCGTGGTGAACTGGTCGCACTGACCCGCGCACCCTTCCACGACATCTCCCGCCCGTGTTCACGTTCCGTCGCTATCGGACGCTGTTTCGCATCCCCGGACTCGGTGCGGCTTTCCTCGCCTCGGTGGTCGGGCGAGTGCCTATCGGCGTCGCGGGTCTCGCCATACTGCTGTATGTGCAGGGGACCTCGCATTCCTTCGCGCAGGCGGGTGTCGCGAGCGCGTTGTATGTCCTGGGTCTCGCCGTGGTGGCGCCGCTGCTCGGGCGGCTCATAGACCGCATGGGACCGGGTCGTGTGCTCGCGGCTTGCAGCGTGATCTACCCGGCGGCGCTCGCGATGTTGATCGTTGCCGTGGAAAGCCGGGCGCCCGCGGTAGCGATAGCGGCGGCGGCATTCGCCGCCGGCGCCGCGTTGCCGCCCGTGAGCATCTGCATGCGCGCGTTGTTTCCCCGACTCGTGCAGGACCCTGCCCTGCTGCCGACGGCGTACTCGCTCGATTCGGCGCTGGTCGAATTCATCTTCATTGTCGGACCGGCGCTCGTCGCGACTTGCGTGGCAGCGGGCTACCCCGCGGTTGCTGTCGCGCTCGCGGCTGTCTGCGCGGCAGGGGGCGGCTACATATTCGTGCGGTCCCCTGTCGTGCGCAACTGGGCGCCGGCGCACGAGCATGGCGCGAAGCGCGGCCGTGGTCTATTGGAGCGCCCCCAGCTGCTGATCGTATTTCTGATTACCGTGTGTTATTCCGTGGCGTTCGGCTTGTTCGAGATCGCCGTCACTGCGTTTGCAGCGCAGAAAGGCACGCCTGCGGCGGCAGGTATCGCGCTGGCCGTCGCCAGCGTGGGCAGCGCGGCGGGCGCGCTCACGTACGGCAGCCGGCACTGGAGCATGCCTTTGCCACGCCAGTTTCGGCTCGCGCTCTCCGGCATGGCTGCTTCCATATTGCTGATGACGCCGCTGGAGAGCATCTCGCTCCTCGTCGGCATCGCCGTCATCGCGGGCGTGCCGATGGCGACGGTGATCGCGATACAGTCGATGCTGTTGTCGCAGCTCACGCCGCGGGACATGCTGGCCGAGAGCTTCACCTGGGGAACGACGTGTCTGCTCGGCGGCATCAGCATAGGACTCGCCACCGGTGGTCTGCTTGCCGAGCGCATCGCGCCGGGAGGAACCATGGCAACCGCAGCGGGCATTACTGCGCTCGGCGCGGCGATGACCCTGGCGCTGAAGGATTGAACTTCATCGCCGAACGACCGCAGTCCGGCTTTAGCTCTGCACCCAAGGCAAACCCGCTGCGCGCCACCCACCTCTGGTATTGCGATGGCCCTCGGCGTCCTTGTCGCCTTCGAAGCCTTCGAGAACGTTGTAAGCGTCATAGCCGGCCTGCAATGCGAGCATGGCGGCATTGTGGGAGCGCCCGCCGCTGCGGCAGATGAACATCACCGGAGCTGACTTGTCGACCGCCTGCTCCAGCTCCTGCACGAACTGGCCGTTGGGCCGGTTGCCCGGATAGGTCACCAATTCGATCTCTACCGCCCCCGGTATGCGGCCCACCCAATCCCATTCCGCGCGGGTCCGGACGTCGACCAGCTTCGCGTCCGGCATCTGGCGCAACGCCTCGTAGGCTTCCTGCGGCGTGAGCGCACCCTCATACGGCAAGCCCTGCTGGCGGGCTCTTTCCCGGGCCTTGTTGAAGATCGCATCGGCAGACATGGCTCGCATTCCTACAAAATTGAGGCGCATATTGTACACAGCCTCCGCTCGGTGCGCCGGTGCACTAAAATAGTGCAATGATGCGGCGAGCGCACCAAAACAGTGCGCATGGGCCTGGATGTCTAGCTGCAACCCCTTGTGGCACAATGCGTTTTTGGTGCACGGCCGTGGCATAGATCGTGCTGAAACGGCCCGTTGTAAGTGTTTTGACGGCATTCCAATATCAGGAGAACAAGATGGCAGGCGCTGCCGATGTAATGAAAATGATCAAGGACAACGAAGCGAAGTTCGTTGACCTCCGGTTCACCGACACACGGGGCAAGGAGCAGCACGTGTCGGTGCCGGCGAAGTATTTCGAGCCGGAGAAATTCACCGACGGCCATGCCTTCGACGGATCTTCTATCGCCGGCTGGAAGGGCATACAAGCATCCGACATGCTGCTCATGCCCGATCCGGACAGCGCTCGCATGGATCCCTTTACCGACGAGTCGACGCTGCTCATCACCTGCGACGTGATCGAGCCCACCGACGGCAAAGGCTACGACCGCGACCCGCGTTCCATAGCCAAGCGCGCAGAAGCCTATCTCAAGTCCACCGGCATCGGCGACACCGCCTATTTCGGTCCCGAGCCCGAGTTCTTCGTCTTCGACTCCGTCACCTGGAGCGTCGATATGTCGGGCTCGTACGTGAAGATCAAGTCCGAAGAAGCGCCGTGGTCCACCGCCGAAGATTTCGAAGGCGGCAACATGGGCCATCGTCCGCCCGTGAAGGGGGGCTACTTCCCCGTTCCGCCCGTGGACTCGCTGCAGGACATCCGCTCGGCGATGTGCCTTGCTCTCGAAGAGCAGGGCGTCGAGGTCGAAGTGCACCATCACGAGGTGGCGGCGCCGGGGCAATGCGAGATCGGCACCAAGTTCAACAGCCTGGTGAAGCGCGCGGACTGGATGCAGATCCTCAAGTACACCGTGCACAACGTCGCGCATTCGTACGGCAAGACGGCGACCTTCATGCCGAAGCCCATCGTCGGCGACAACGGCTCGGGCATGCACGTGCACCAGTCGCTCTGGAAAGGCGGCCAGAACCTGTTCAGCGGCAACGGCTACTCCGGGTTGTCCGAGCTCGCCCTCTATTACATCGGCGGCATCATCAAGCATGCCAAGGCGTTGAACGCCATCACCAATCCCGGCACGAACTCGTACAAGCGTCTCGTGCCCGGCTTCGAGGCGCCGATCAACCTCGCGTACTCCGCGCGCAACCGCTCCGCGTCGGTGCGCATTCCGTACGTGACCAGCCCGAAAGCGCGCCGCATCGAAGTGCGCTTCCCCGATCCGACGGCGAACCCCTACCTCGCATTTACCGCGATGATGATGGCCGGTCTCGACGGCATCCAGAACAAGACGCATCCCGGCGATCCGATCGACAAGAACCTGTACGATCTGCCGCCCGAAGAAGCGAAGAAAGTGCCGAACGTCTGCTCGTCGCTCGACATGGCGCTCGAGCACCTGGACAAGGACCGCGAGTTCCTTACGCGCGGCGGCGTCTTCTCCAACGACATGATCGATGCCTACATCGCCTTGAAGATGGAGGAAGTGCAGCTCTTCCGCATGACGACCCACCCGGTCGAGTTCCAGATGTATTACAGCCTGTAACGAGGCCTGCAGCAACACCAAAGGCGGGCCCCGGCGCCCGCCTTCTTTTTTGGAGTTGCGCACCGATTACCGTGCATTGTCATATGACGAATGGTGACTTAGACTGTGGCCGAGCGACGCTTGGCGTGAACAGCGTCCTCGTTGCTGCCGGCTATAACACCCAAAATGACGATGCCCATGCGCACCCTCGCCTCCATGCTCGCACTCACCGCGTTGTCCACGGCGCTGCACGCCGAAATCTACGAGTGCGTCGACGAGAGCGGCAATCGGCGGTTCACGAACATCAAGGCGGAAGCGCGCGGCTGCAAGCAGCTCAACGTAGGCCCGCTCAATTCCGTCCCCGCCCCGGCGAAACCCGCGCCGAAGGCTGCCGCGACCGCTACGCCGGGCAGCTTTCCCAAAGTGGATGCCCAGACGCAGCAGCAGCGCGACGTCGAGCGCCGCAAAATACTCGAGCAGGAGCTCGCGAACGAGCAAAAGCTCCTCGAGCAGGCGAAGAACGAGCTCGCCGAGCAGGAAGCGGTGCGCTACGGCGGCGAGCGCAACTACCAACGCGTGCTCGACCGGCTCGAGCCTTTTCAGAAGCGCGTGAAGCTGCACGAAGACAACATCGCAAATCTTCGCAAGGAGCTCTCGGCCTTGCGCTGAGCGCGTCCGCTCCCGCTGTCGCAAGACGACGGGCTTCCAGCTGCCACCCCGGCTGCGGTGAATCGCGATGACTGCCGCCTCGCTCGCCGGCCTGGAGCTGCTCGCCACGTCCGTGGTGATGGTCGACCAGGACGGCATGGTGCGATACATGAACCCGGCGGCGGAAAATCTCTTCAAGCTCTCGAGCAAGAATGCGGTCGGTGCCGCGCTCGCAGCGCTCTTTCCCGATAATGCGATGCAAGGCGCGATCGCTCACGCGCGTCACGACAAGGCGACGTACACCGAGCACGATCTCGAGCTCGCGATCGAAAACGGCAGGCTGCGGCTGTCGTGCACCGTGACGCCGGTGGAAACGGGCGCGAGCCCCGACGACGAGCGCTACCTGCTGGAATTCCGCCACATCGAGCAGCAGCTCAAGATCGCGCGCGAGGAGCGCATCCTCGATCAGAGCCAGGCCAACCGCGAGCTGATCCGCAATCTCGCGCACGAGATCAAGAACCCGCTGGGCGGCATACGCGGCGCGGCGCAATTGCTCGACCACGAGCTCGAGCGGCCGAATCTGCACGAGTACACGCAGGTCATCATGAAGGAGGCGGATCGGCTGCAGTCCCTGATGGACCGCCTGCTGACACCACACCGCCTGCCGCAACCGACGCAGGTGAACATCCACGAAGTGCTCGAGCGCGTGCGCAGCGTGATACTCGCCGAGTATCCGCGCGGGGTAGCTATCCGCCGGGATTACGACACGAGCCTGCCCACCATCACGGGCGATCGGGAGCAGCTGATCCAGGCGGTGCTCAACATCGTCCGCAATGCAGCGCAGGCCATCGTCGGCAGAGACGGCGACGTTCCGTACGGAGAGATACGCTTCCGCACCCGTATCGCGCGGCAAGTGACGCTTGCCCGCCGCCGCCACCGCCATGCGCTGGAGGTCACCATACGCGACAACGGCCCAGGCATACCGGAAGGCATACGCGAGCATGTGTTCTATCCGCTCGTGTCCGGCCGCGACGGGGGGACGGGACTGGGGCTCACACTCGCCCAGAACTTCATATCCCAGCATCACGGCACGGTGACGTTCGAAAGCGCGCCGGGGAATACCGCATTCACGATCCTGCTGCCTGTTCCCGATACGAACGGCGCAGGGAAGGCGATATCATGACCCTTAACCGTACAGAGTGCCGCTCATGAAACCGGTATGGATCATCGACGACGACCGCTCGATCCGCTGGGTGTTCGAGAAAGCGCTGACGCGCGAGCACATACTCTTCAAGGCTTTCGAGTCCGCGCAGCAGGCGCTTGCCGCGCTCGACACCGAGACGCCGCAGGTGATCGTGAGCGACATCCGGATGCCGGGCGAATCCGGGCTCGCACTGCTGCAGAAAGCGAAGGAACGCCACGCGGATCTGCCCGTCATCATCATGACGGCGTATTCGGATCTGGAGAGCGCGGTGGCCGCGTTCCAGGGCGGCGCTTACGAGTACCTGCCCAAGCCGTTCGATGTCGACCACGCGGTCGAGCTGATCCGCCGCGCGATGGAGGAAAGCCTGTCGCGCGAGAATTCGACGGAGACCGCGGAGGCCACGCCGGAGATGCTCGGGCAGGCGCCCGCGATGCAGGAAGTGTTCCGCGCCATCGGGCGATTGTCGCAATCGCACGCCACCGTGATGATCACCGGCGAGTCGGGCACGGGCAAGGAGCTCGTCGCGAGCGCGCTTCACAGACACAGCCCGCGCGCGGCGCGCCCCTTCATCGCGATCAACACCGCGGCCATACCCAGGGAATTGCTCGAGTCCGAGCTGTTCGGCCACGAGCGCGGCGCTTTCACCGGCGCGCAAAGCACCCGTCGCGGCCGCTTCGAGCAGGCCGAGGGCGGCACGCTGTTCCTCGACGAGATCGGCGACATGCCGGCCGAGTTGCAGACGCGCCTGCTGCGCGTGCTGTCGGATGGCCAGTTCTATCGCGTCGGCGGGCATCAGCCGATCAAGGCCAACGTGCGCGTCATCGCCGCGACGCACCAGGACCTCGAAGCCCGCGTGAAGCAGAATCTCTTTCGCGAAGACTTGTTTCACCGCCTCAACGTGATCCGCCTGCGCCTGCCGCCGCTGCGTGAGCGCCGCGAGGACATACCGCTCCTTGCGCGCTACTTTCTGCAGAAAAGCGCGCGCGAGCTCAGCGTCGAGACGAAGCGGCTGTCGGACGCGGTGCTCAAGTACCTGCAGGCGCAGGATTGGCCAGGAAATGTGCGCCAGCTCGAGAACGTCTGCCACTGGCTCACGGTCATGGCGCCTTCCGTCAACATCGAAGTGAAGGATTTGCCGCCGGAGTTGCGCGGCGAAGCGACGGCGCAGCCCGGGCAGGACTGGGCCGGCGCCCTGGACCGCGAAGCCGATCAGCGGTTGAACCGCGGCGAGACGGGCATCATGGAAGAGCTCACGCGCAAGTTCGAGAAGACGCTCATCCTGCGTGCGCTTACGCATACGGGGGGCCGCCGCATCGAGGCCGCGCATCTGCTGGGTCTTGGGCGCAACACGCTCACGCGCAAGGTGCAGGAGCTGAAGATAGACGACGGGAAGGACGAGTGAGACGAAAGGCGGCAGGCGCGAACGCGCCGCGAGTCACGAGTCACGGTGTTCGAGGTCGAGATCGGCATACACGGGCGCGTGATCCGAAGGCCTTTCCAATCGCCGCGGCTCGACGTCGATCGTGCAGCTCGTGCAGCACGCGGCGAGCGCGGGCGACAGCAGGATGTGATCGATGCGCAACCCCATCTTGCGGCGGAACGCGTTCATCCGGTAATCCCACCAGGTGTAGGAATGCTCCGGCTGCTCGAAGAGCCGGAAGCCGTCTTTCAGATTCAGCGCCATCAGCTCGCGCAACGCGGCGCGCTCCGGCTCGCTGAAGAGGACATGCCCTTCCCAGGCCGCCGGATCGTGCACGTCGCGGTTCTCGGGCGCGATGTTGAAGTCGCCCAGTACTGCGAGTCGCGGATGACGTGCAAGCTCCTCCTTCAGCCAATCGCGTAACGCCGAGAGCCAGCGCAGCTTGTACTGATATTTCTCCGAGACTACGCTCTCGCCGTTCGGCACGTAGACGCAAACATAGCGCACGCCCGCAATGGTGGCCGCGAGCAGCCGCTTCTGCGGCGTGTCGAACGATGGAAGTGCCGATACCACATCGGTTCCCGCGTTCCGGGAGAGGATCGCGACACCGTTATACGCGCGCTGTCCGCTGTGCAGCGAAGCGTAGCCGGCGGCCGCGATGTCGGCGTGCGGAAAGCTCTCGTCGTCGCACTTGGTTTCCTGGAGACACAGAACGTCGGGTTGGTGGCTGGCCAGCCATTGCAACACGTGGGGCAGGCGAACCTTGAGCGAGTTGACGTTCCAGGTCGCAATGCGCATCGACCGAATCGGCTTAGCGGGCGGAGGCGGGCGATGCAGAGGCGCGAGGATAGCCGGCAGCGTCGAGCGCCTCGTCCCAGGCGGGCTCCGCGTATCCCTTGAGCTGCTGGCGCCCGACCAGGAGCACCGGCACCTCGAGACCGCCCGTCACCCGCTTCAGCTCGTCGAGATGGCCTTTCGCGTCCTTCTCGGTGTACGGGATCGCGCGCCGCACAAGATATGCCTTGGCGTTGTCGCATGCCGCGCCGCAGCCGGTGGTCCACAACGTCACGGGAAAGTTCTTCGTCGCCTGCTGGACGCCATACGGGACTGAAGGTGCAGGTGCGATGTTGCCTTCGATTCTGCGCTGCTCGACTTCCTTCGCGTTTGCAGGCGGCGGCGTATCACGCCACTCGACGCGGCCTTGCGCATCGACCCAGCGATAGAGCTGCGCGGCGGACGCCGGCGCAACGGCACAGAAGAGAGCTGCGGCGAGTAACGTTTTAGTCATGAGAGCGGTCCGTGCAAGCGCGTGCCACTCTAGCACCCGCGGACCGCTCCCGACTAGGTGTTTTATAACGCTTCGGCCAGGCCGCTGTGCCGCAGCAACGCGTCGATCTGCGGCTCGCGGCCGCGGAATGCGACAAATGACTCCATCGCCGGCCGGCTGCCGCCCACGCTCAGGATCTCGTTCCAGAAGCGCTTGCCAGTCTCGGGGTCGAGCACGCCGTTTTCCTCGAACAGGCTGTAGGCGTCCGCGGAGAGGACTTCCGCCCATTTGTAGCTGTAATAGCCGGCGGCATAACCGCCCGCGAAGATGTGCGAGAAATTGTTCGGGAAGCGGTTGTAGGCCGGCGGTACGATCACCGCCACCTGCCTGCGGATATCGTCGAGCAGCTCGAGCGTCGTCCTGCCTGCCGCAGGATCGAAGTCGTAATGCAGGTGCAGATCGAACAGCGCGAACTCGAGCTGCCGCACCATGTGCATGCCGCTCTGGAAATTCTTGGCGCTCACCATCTTGTCGAACAGCGCGCGCGGGAGTCGTTCGGCGGTCTCACAGTGCCTCGTCATCGGCTGCACGACGTCCCACTCCCAGCAGAAGTTCTCCATGAACTGGCTGGGGAGCTCGACCGCGTCCCACTCGACGCCGTTGATGCCCGAGACGCCGAGGTGATCGACGCGCGTGAGCAGGTGGTGCAGCCCGTGGCCGAATTCGTGGAACAGCGTGATGACCTCGTCGTGCGTGAAGAGCGCAGGCCTGCCGCCGACCGGCCCCGAGAAGTTGCAGTTGAGGTACGCGACCGGCGTCTGCACCGTGCCGAGCTTCAGGCGCCGCGTGACCGCTTCGTCCATCCAGGCGCCGCCGCGCTTGCTCGGGCGCGCATAGAGATCGGCATAGAACTGCCCCACGAGGCCGCCGCTGCGATCGCGTATCGAGTAGAAGCGCACATCCGGGTGCCACAGCGGCG